>JAESFG010000321.1_pt1 | contig 81493 bp, 91 predicted proteins | sample 9269371 | NCBI WGS metagenome assembly JAESFG01 (sample SAMN14506227, study PRJNA617093) | algae metagenome | isolation source: Aetokthonos hydrillicola CCALA 1050 (B3-Florida) and co-occurring... | place: USA: South Carolina | collected 2013-01-01
ATGCGGCTCGATCCGAGCCCATTGCTTGTCATTGAGCCAGAACAGTCCCTTACGCATCGAAACCTCCCGCTCCGAATCAAGCCGGAGCGAGAGAATCAGAGATCGTTAATTAGGTACAGACCCTAGTTGGCTCTCGGCGGAATCGCTCTCTCTCACAAGGATGAATCTGTTGTAGTTTTCGCGTTGAAGTGCTTGCGGCCTCCAACTACTGTACCGACGCCGGGACGGACTTTGTTGAAGCAGGCCGGTAAATACCTTCCCAACAAGCTAAGAATGAAATGGCAGAAGAAAACCAGTCCGGCTCAACCATGACCGTAACAAACAGGACGGCTGTAGGCGCCACGCTGCTCATCGGAGCGCGCCTCAGCAGCAGATGTCTCGATCTGCTCATGCTGGCGGTTCTGGCCAATTTCCTGGCACCGGCCGACTTCGGCCTGATAGCCATCGCGATGACCTTGTTGCTCATCGTCGAAGTGGTTTTCGAACTGCCGGTTATCATGGCGCTCGTACGCCTGTCTGAAGTTACCCCGGCTGACTACAATACCGCGTTTACGCTCGCGCTTATCAGGGGGGTGTCCTTTGTCGCGCTGATGATTGCAATGGCCTGGCCGTTCGCCCAATTCTACGGTGACGGTCGGCTGGTCGGTCTGATCTGCGCATTGAGCATCGCTCCTGCGGCACGCGGATTGACGAGTCCCCGGCTTGCCGATTTCATGCGCAATCTCGATTTTCGCCGAGAGGCTGCTATCGACATCTGTGGAAAGCTCGTAGCATGCATCGCCGCGATCTCAACCGCATGGTTTTTCCGGAGTTACTGGGCCATCGCCGTCGCGACGATTGTCGCGCCGATAACGATGGCCACGCTTTCCTATATCCTCGCGCCTTACCGCCCCAGATTGACGCTCAAAAAATGGCACGTCTTTTCAGGATTCATCAAGCATTCCACCGCGACTCAAGTCGTAGCAGCCCTGAATTGGCAGATCGACCAGTTGTTGCTCGGCAAATTCGTGAACCAAGAGCGTCTCGGATTTTATAGCATGGCGTCAAATATCGCTAGCTTGCCGTGGCAACTAGTCCAGGCTCAGGGAACGCGACCCTTGCTCGGCGCGTTTTCGCTAATCAGAGACGATCGGAGCAGGCTGCAATTTGCCTACAAGCTGAGCGCTCACGCTGCGCTCCTGCTCACTATTCCTGCTCTTGTTGGTCTGGCGTTCCTAGCTAGACCAATCGTACTCGTTGTGCTTGGCGAAAAATGGATCGACGCCGGAGATCTCTTGTGGTGGCTGTGCCTGGTGAACATTCCTCAATTGTTCGCGATGCCGGTAGCTGCTCTGGTTCTGTCGCTTAACCAGACGGTTTTTTTTTGCGATTGGCATTCGTGGAGTTCGTGTTCAAGCTCCCGATAATGCTATACGCCATCATCCATTACGGAATTCCCGGTGTGCTTTTTGCCAAGCTGATTTCAACCATCGTGATGGTTTTCTGCTCCATGTTCGTCGTTCGCCACCTGATCGGAATTTCTATCGCTTCACAGCTTTTCTATCCTTGGCGTCCCATTGCGAGCAGTCTGATAATGGCTACATTTCTTTACACCTCGGAACCGTGGCTGGAAATGTCCAGAGGGCCGTTCCTGGCGGTCCTGTTGTCGGCTGTCGTGGCGGCGTCGATCGCCATTTATTCGACCGCAAGCTGGCTCCTCTGGCTTGCTGCCGGAAAGCCGGAAGGTATCGAATCGAGAATTGCGACGTCCGCCACGGCGATGCTTCGCCGAATCGGATTAGTGCGGCGGTGAGGTGCACGGAAAAACTGTCGCCGGATTTCTGGTGACTGCAATTCCGGCTTGATGCATGCATTTCGTCTAGAGCACGATGCATTTGTACGGAAACATATCCTGAGTTTCTGAGATGGTTTGCGCATTCCTCACTAGAGAAGAGGTCGAGAAGCTCTCCAGCCGTTCGCCAGGTTGCTTCGATGGTGCGGAGTTCTACGGCTCGCATCAGATGCTTAAGTTTGGCGAAGACCTGCTCGATCGGATTGAGGTCGGGGCTGTCCGGAGGCAGGAAGAACCGGTGAGCTCCCTTCGCGCGGATGAGATCACGGGCCTTGTTGCCTTTGTGACTTCCGAGATTATCGAGCATTACGACCTCGCCTTTGACCAGGGTAAGTGCCAGTTCCTTCTCGACATAGAGCGTGAAGAGTTCGCCGTTGATGGGACCGTCGATAACCCACGGGGCTGAGATCCGATAATAGCGAAGCGCCGCGATGAATGTCATCGTCTTCCAGTGGCCGAAGGGAGCGGATGCTGCAAGCCGTTGCCCGCACGGCCCCCAGCCGCGCAGCGGGGCCACGTTGGTCTTAATCCAGGTTTCGTCGATAAAGATCAGGCAGGAAACATCGATCTTGCCCTGATGGCTCTTCCAGCGCGCTCGCTTACGAGCGACGTCGGAGCGATCCTGCTCGGCCGCCCGCATTGTTTTTTTAAAGCTCAAGCCTTCGGCATGAACGAAAGTCCACACAGCCCGCACGTCGGTTTTGACACCACGTTCGGCCAACTCGGCTGCCAACTTGCGCAAAGTGAAGGGACCGGAGCGAATTCGCTTGCGCAGCCACTCGGCATGGGCACCAGACGGCGTCCTGTTTTTGTGGCCGCCGATCTTGCCGGGGCAATGCCCCCGGTGTATCTCCTCAGATTCTTCCACTTCGTCACACACGATGGGCTGATCAGAAGTTCCTCTGCAATTGAACGAACGGTCTCGCCGGCATCAGCACGCGCCAGAGCGCGTTCGCGGATATCTTCCGAATAGGGGCGCGTCATTCATGCTGGCCACTGTTCCCCAGCATGCAGTTTGAATCAGAACTGGATCGATCCTACCCCATTGGGAATCCCGATTCCGAACAAAAACAACCCGCTCTAGGCTCGGCTGAAACGGGTCGTTTCGATCACCGATGTTATGCGCGAAAAGTAACCTGGCCGTGCGCTTGCTAGTGCGGCCAGGATGAAGAACGGAAGTCCGAGATCGATGAAGGCGCCGGTGATGCAAGCCGCCACCAGCCACCCGAGACAAGCCGATCGCGCCGCCTGCTGCAATGAAGATTCCCGAGGGTCCGCAGGTGGAACTCTCCTTTTAGTCGTCCAAATACTGACCAGGAACATGACGTACATCGAACTTCCGATGATACCCAGGCTGGCAATCATCGCCATCGGGAAGCTCGATGCGCGGAGACTGCCATTGCCGACGCCAAATCCCAGCGTGTCCTTGAAATTCTGCAATGCCTGAGTGTTCCAACTCGAACGCTCAACGCCCGATGATGTCGACATTTTGTTCAGGATCAATTGGTCGAGCGTCCCCATGATGGATCGCGACCAGTCATCGTTCAGAGCCACGACGAGCACGACCAAGAACGTCAATGCTGGCGCGCCGCTAACGTACCAGAGCATTTGCTTGGTGGCAGTTCCCCGTAAGACCCTTATGCAGTTCTCGACGAACAAAATGCCCAGGAGGGCTGCGATTCCGACATAGGCGGTCGTCGATGTTGAAAACACCAGAGCGAGAAGCAACAGAATGCTTACAGCGAAGGTCAGGCGAGGCTTCACGTTCCGAAACCAGAGTTTGCTCGTAAAACCGAAATACCCGATGGTTGCGTAACTGAATGAGGAAGCCTCGGTGAAGGATCCCACTATTCTTTTGAAGCCGGCCTCTTCGCCGTCGCTCATTACGGCGTATGATGCATTACGCATGAATGCGAGTAACTCGCCCGTTCCCGTGTAATAGGTGGCCAGATCGAGCACGACGAAAATTAGGTTCAAAACGGCGCAACCGAGAACGGCGCGCGAAAGTAGGAGCTGGCCGGGAAAACTACTGGCGTACCCGAAGATTACCACGAAGCAGATCAGGTCTCCGGCAAAATAGATGGACTGCGTCAGGTTCGAGGTGGTGGGCTCCAACCTTACCATGAAAGGAGTAAGGGAGCGCACTGGGAAGACGAATGTTTCGCCGGCAAACAGGCGGGGCATCAGGTAGGCCGACACCAGAGTGAAAAGTGCTGTCAGTATCAACCAGAAGCCGGGCCAGCCGATCGTAATTCCATGCATTGCGCAGGCGGCGATTTTCCGATCGCTCAAAAGCCTGATGGCGAGAAATCCGAGCAGGATGTGCGCAGGTTGAATGTTTGTGCCGCCGAGGGAATCCAGAACAATTGCGGCTGCGGACCCCAACAGGGTCGAGCAAACAAAGACGGAGACAATGAACGCCGGCTCGAGGAACAGGCTCATCAAGCCGATCAATAGGATTGCAATGCCAATTGGCTCTACCGTCATATAGATGCTCTACCGCAACGCGACTGCGCGCGAAACCTGCATATTCGTCGAAGGCTGGTCCGGCTGCGTCGTCAGGTTGGCCACTTCGGTCGAGAGTTTTGCGATACCATCTCGACCCTTTTGCAGTTTGCCGATTTTGCTGGAATGTTCCAGGTCAATATCACGGACGCAGAGTTCTGGGGGTGCCAAGCGCGTGTACCGACGCGGTCAGCAGCATGACCTACATACCGGCCAGCTAGCGGGCGCCAGCAGCCTTGCCTGAGGCGGAAGAGTCAAGTTCGAGAATCCGGCATGGCGTCATCCGGCCTGCAAGCAGATCGAGGATGGCCAGTGCGTTTCCGCGCAGGCGGCCGGACCGGTCGACCCATGGCTCAGGGCGCAAGATCTTGGCGGTGTTGGCGAGTATGTTCTTTCCGATCTGTCGAATTGCCCGCAGAAAAGTCAATGTCCCCTTGCGCCACATGTAGATCGGATTGGCGATCTGCGAATAGCCGAACCGCAGGCCAGACGTGCGTCCAGCTTTCGTTCCTAGATGAACGCCACGCAGGGCGGGACTCTTGAGAATTTCGCCGGACTGCGCTAGCGCACGGCTGAAGTCGACGTCCTCGAGCCAGCCATAGAGCGGCAGATCTTCATCGAAGCGCACCCCGGAGCTGCGCACCTTGGACATGCTCACCGCCATGTTGCAACCATAGCCGTTATACACTTCTGTCATGTAGCCCGCTGATCTTTGCTTGCCATCATGCTCCGAGAGAATTGCCCTGGCCTGGGCTGGTGAAAGCCCTTGACCCAGAATGTCATCGGCCAGCACCGTCCCCGTTATCATCGCAACTTCTGGCCGGGCATGAATCTCCGCTTCAAGTAGCGCGAGATAGTCGGTCGCCGGAAAGAAATCATCGTCGAAGAACACGAGTACGTCGACGTCGTGCACGGCGTCGAGAATGGCATTTCTTTGCGTCGTGAGACCTCGCTCCGAAGCAACAATCTCAAGCCGGACTGGCAAGGAGATGTTCGAATCGCAATCTTCGGGACCGGCTGGGCAGACAAGCAATCGGTCAGGCAGCCGCGACGATTGAGCGATCATCGACAGGGTTTCGGCTAGAATCTCGCGACGGCCGGCCGTTGCGATCCCGACAGCAATTCTCATTATCTTCAATCGCCCGATTCGTCTGCAATTGCGCCAGAAGTTCACGTGGATTCTATCGACAGCTTTTACTGTTCTCGCCTAGGCATCTTTCGTCGAAGGACCGCAGGAAGCGAGGGCAGCTCAGGATGGCTTCGCCGCCTCGACCGCCATGCTTTCGAAGTTGTTGATGAAATCGCCTACGCTTTGCTGGTGACGCTCGATGCCCTTTAGACCGGGATCGTCACTCTCCTGCACTTTGAATCTCTGAACGCCGCTGAACCCAACAGCCTCCAGCAAGGCCTTCAGGCTGGGAAAATCATAAATGAACTCATGGCCCCAGTCTCGTACGGCGATGTTGAAGGTTCGTACCGTATTCTTCACTGCGGTCTGAAACCGCGGCTGGTTACAGACCTTGGAAACGCCTTCGCTGTACTGCTGTATGATGGGATCTTCAGGATCGGTGAGCAGCCGCATCAATTGTTTGAGATCGGGGGTCACGAGGCGGATGCGACCGCCGGGCTTCAGGGTGCGGAGACATTCACGCAGCATTCTTTCGGCGTCGGGAATCGGAATGTGCTCGATCATATGCTCGGCGTAGTAACGATCAACGGTAGAATCCCCAAAGGGCATCCGCTGGCAGGCATCGAGAAACACGACGTCGAGCCGATTGGGACCATAATCCGTGTTAAGCCATCCGTCCCGCACGTCCCAACCGCAGCCAATGCAAACGTTGAGTTCCTCGTTCCGCGAGGCGTGTTGTTTCAGCTGGATTGGTCGAACCGCGGCGCCAACGACGCGCTGGGCATAGCGCAGGGGCGGACCTGCTGTACGTCGAAATAAGCTACTCATATGGGCAATACCTCTCGCCTGCGGGACTAGTTGCATCACAACAGGTTCAACCCGTCAAATGGACCTGTTTCCGGGCTGAGCCAAGCAGCCAAATATTCTGCGCAGAGGGTTAAGGATTGCAAGGATTCGCCGGCCCGGCCGACCGTCATGTGATGGGCCGCAATGCAGTCGTGACGCGAAAATAGGCGTGTGCAGGCCCGCCACCGGCTGCTTCGAAACTTCATTTACTGAAGTTGATCAGACAGGTGCTAAACCCGGAACCACAACCAAAGCGCAGACGGGGGTCCCCCGACGGAGGCCGCCTCGTTGACAGATAAATATTAACCTTGCTGGTTACGCGAATGACGGTCCGACGGTTCCAAACGTACACGAGGTTACGATGACACCATGTGTTTGAATAGCGGAAGTCTCGGATGTACGCTCGGCTGTTTCAAAGGCAAGTGACCAGGGTGGCACTTTGAAGGTAACACGTCCGGCTCGAACGCGATCAAGCACTCAGCCGATGGAGAAAATCTTCTCCCCGGTCGGCCTCGTGACATCGGCCTCCAACGGCTTCCTTTGGCTGAAACTGACGATGGTTCGCCGTAAGCGTCAAACCTGCGGCAACGTTCTCCATGTCTTGGTCCGCAATGCGAAGACCGACGACATGGCCCACGTGATTGAACGTTTCGTCAACCAGAAGGTGCCGCTGATGGTCGGCTGCAATTGAGACGTTTTGCCCTGGATCACCAACTGATATGCGGCGATGAGCCTCGTTCCGGCGACGCCCAAGACGTCATGCTGTTGAGGTCGGACGATCTTTTCGCACAGCTGACGTGGGAAACTGCTTGCCCGCGCGAAGAAAATGACGAGATCGTTCTCGTGACTGCGCCGGGCAGGGCGCTGGCTCGCTTCATGCGCCGGTGCTGCCCGAATCAAAAGCGGACAGGGAGGACTTCATCAGAGTAACATCTTCCCGGCACGGATTTGCTTACGCCCTTCGACGAATTCGCTTTCTGTCATGCAGGAACTGAGTGACCATTTTTCCCTCGCGTAACGTTCGCCGAGCACTGACAGCTGCGACAACGCAGCCGGCAGAGACGATTGCCAAGTCGCCAGCGTCGATTTAGCATCGTAGTCGAAGGTTCAAAGTTCCCCTTTTCCGGGATTTCTTGATGAACATTGTTCCGCGCATGGCGTGTCTTATCGGACTGATCTTTGATTTTTGCTAGAGGCAGCGTGTCATGAAGCGTTTGGTTCGACTTCTTCTACTCCTGCTCGTGTTCTGTGCTGCATCCTTCGTTACCTATCGCGGGCTTGAGAAGACCATTTTTACAACCGCGCTTTCAAGCGATCGTCTCGATATCTCGAAATATGTCCTCACCTTCAATGATGAATTTGATTACCTGAGTGTTTCGGGCGATCGACCTGGTACTCGCTGGACTGCGCACACTCCTTACGGAGGCGATTTTGGTGATGCGCAGTTTACGGATCCCATTCCCGGATTTCCGTTCACAGTCGAGAACGGGATTTTGCGTATCGAGGCAAGAAAAGACGCAAACGGGAAATGGCAGTCGGGTCTACTATCATCGATGACTCCCAAGGGGCTCGGATTCTCGCAAAAGTTCGGCTACTTCGAAATACGCGCAAAGCTGCCGGATGGTCCAGGAGTATGGCCCGCCTTCTGGCTGCTGGGTGTTGATCGTTCGGACCGCTTCCCCGAAATAGATGTATTTGAGTATTACGGACACGCCCCGTACAGATTCCATTCGGTGGTGCACGTGTGGAAAGGCAACAAGTCGGATGGTCGCGAGCAGATCACGCAAGTAACCCCGCGATCGCTTGTGGAAGACTTCAACGTATTTGGTGTCGATGTAACCGCGGAGTGGACCACATTTTATCTCAATGGTGCGCAAATCTGGCGAACAGAAAGTGCCCCTGAATTCTCCCAGCCACTGTACGTGCTGGTGAATCTTGCATTGGGAAGCGGCTGGCCCATCGACAAAACGCCCAACCCCAGCTTCATGTACGTGGATTATGTCCGCGTCTATGCTCGGAAATAACCTTCCGCGATTACAGAGCCCTATTGGCATTGGCAACCCGAGGTCACCGTCCCTTTGGGCGCTGAACTGGTAGTCGGCTTTTTCGTTTCGAACATATTTTGCATCTGGAGTTCGAGAATCTTCCGCAACTGGCCGGAATGTCCGAGAACAAATCACCCGTGATCGACGGCCGCTGGATGCAGTGCAAGACCAGCGTGACGAATTACGCGGGAATTGGGGTTGGAAGCATGCCAGCGGTTCATGCGCGCGCGCATTTCGACAGACACGTCGCTAGAAGAAGGGGGGCCTGTCGGCCGTAAAGGCCGGCCAGGACAAATCCTTGGCTGAAATACCCGTCACGGACAGGGGCCAGGTGATCCCGAGTGCCGGATCGTCAAACTTGAGACCGTCTTCTGCCGCGGGCGTGTAGGGCGCCGATACGAGGTAGCTGATCTCGGTGTCATCCGTCAGCGTCTGGTAGCCGTGAGCGAACCCGGGTGGCACGTAGATCTGGCGCCTGTCTTCGGCCTTCAGTTCGAAAGCCGCATGTTTCAAATAGGTCGGCGACCGGTGACGGAGGTCGACAATGACGTCGAAGATGGCTCCCTGCAGGCATCGGACGAGCTTGGCTTCAGCGGCATCGCCGGTCTGGAAATGCAGGCCACGCAGCGTGCCGCGCTGCGCTGAGAAAGCAGTATTCTGCTGCACGTAGTCGGCGATCAGGCCATGTTCGGCGAATTCAACCCTGCACATGGTGCGGGCGAAAAATCCACGGTCATCGCCTCTGCGCTCGATGTCGATGATCCGCGCGTCCAGAACGGAAGTTTCAGTGAAGATCATGGATGATACCGTGGTGTGAACTCGCTCAATCCTTCCAGACCTTCCAAGGCGCATTTCCCTTGGCCCAGATACCCTCAAGCAGGTTCTTGTCGCGCAGGGAATCCATGCTTTGCCAGTATCCGGGATGACGATAGCTGGAAAGCTTGCCGCGCTCGATCAGCCGCGAGACCGGTTGTTCTTCGAACATTTCATGATCGCCCTCGATCAGGTCGAATATCTGGGGTTCGCAAACGAAATAGCCGCCATTGATCAATCCCCCGTCGGTCGAGCCCTTTTCGCGAAAACCTTGTACCAGTCCGTTTGATGCTATCTTCAGGGCACCGTACCGGCCAGGCTGAATCACGGAAGTGAGCGTACACCAGCTGCCCGTACCCTTGTGGAATTCGAGGAGCTTGCCGATATCGACGTCGGCGACGCCGTCGCCATAGGTCAGGCAGAACGTTTCCCCGTCCAGATACTTGCGGGCGCGCTTGATCCGTCCGGCGGTCATCGTTTCGAGCCCGGTATCGAGGACTGTGACCCGCCAATTCTCGGTCTTTGCCTCGAGCCAGTCGACCGAACCGGTGGAGAGGTCGATCGAAAAATCCGTCAGCCTGGAACGGTAGTTCAAAAAGTAATCGCGAATAAAGTCGACCTTGTAGCCGCCCAGCACAACAAAGTCGGTCAGTCCGTAGGTGGCATAAATCTTCATGATGTGCCACATGATCGGCTTTCCGCCGATTTCGGCCATCGGCTTCGGCCGTATCTGCGTTTCTTCGCTCAGCCGAGTCCCGAGCCCGCCCGCAAGTATGGCAACCTTCATATCAAGCCCCTGTCAGCTTCGTTTATGTTTGGACATTATCCGAAATGCCGGCAACGTCCAATTGACCGGCTTCTCACCAAGGTCCGACGTGGTTAAGATAAGGATCGCATTGACGTGTTCGGCTCCGGGGCGGACCGGAGGGGTGCAGCATTCTTGGCTATTTTAAGTGCACTTAACCCACGCTCGCCTTTACCAATCCGGCGCAGAGGCGACCACACGCGAAGCGAGGGGGGGCAATTTACCAGTTGTCACTGGCAAGCTTCTGCATCATGGAATAATACGTTTACGGAACATGCCCTGGTTGACGAAGGCCAAGCGATCCGCTGTCCACCCTGGAAGTCGCCGCTATGTCTAGTTCGGAACACGCGTTACCATTGGTCGCCATCGTGACGCCGGTCTATAACGGATCGCCGTGGCTGGAGCACACGATGGCATGCGTCCAGCGTCAGACCTACGGCAATCTTGTCCATGTGCTGCTGGACAATGCGAGCACTGACGACACGCCCGACGTGATCGACCGTTTCCGTAACCAGAAGGTGCGCCTGCAGGTCACACGCAACGCCGAAGTGCTGCCTCAGACGGCAAACTGGAACGCAGCCATGAAGCTCGTCCCTGCGGATGCGAAGTATGTTCTGCTGCTTTGCTCGGATGACCTCATCCGATCCGACGCCATCGAAAAACTGGTTGTTCGAGCGGAGGAAGATGACGAAATCGTTCTCGTCACGGCACCCGATATCGTATTCGATCGTGTGCGGGCGCCTCTGCCCCCTGATGGCAAGTCCATCGTGGACGGCAAGGATTTCATTCGCGCTTTCCTCAAGAACACATACAATCACTTCGCATGGCAGTTGTTTTTTGCGCGCTGGCGCCCGGAGCATGCCGGCGAGGATTACTTCTCCTATTCGGACGTCACGCTCGATACGATGAAGCTGTTGCGGGTGATGTCGACGGGCAAGGTCGGCTTTGTGATGGAGCCGCTGTTTTACACCCGGCACCATACCGGAAACATGTCGGCGCAGTTTACGGCACAGCGAAACCCGAATTTCCGGCTGTTCAGGTGGGAGCCCGCCGTGCAATACGCCTCGGCGCTGCTGGATCCACACGATGCGCGACGCGTGATGCAAGAAGAGAAATACTTCGTCTTGCGTTTTGAACTCGCGTGGCGGCGAGCTGGCGCCTCGGCGCCGGCGAATGCGCTGAGAAAGCGGCTGGTCAATGACGGTTTTGCCCCGACCTGGCTCGACTATGTTGGAGCTGTGATAAGCTATCCGCTCTACAAGATGCGGCAGTCCAGGATCTCGCGCGCCGCCAATCATCGCTGGCCGGAGACGATCACCGAGGTGGATTTCGTCGCAAATTAAGGCTCGCCGGCAACATCGCCCGGCATCGGGCCAAGCCTCGGCGCCCTAGAACGGCAGCAACCGCTACAAATTCATCTCCGGCGGCAGTTCGGTCATTTGTCCGACCTTCCTGTACTCCGTTGCGCATTTGTAGTGCATCATGAGCAGGTATTTGAGACGATTTTTTAGCGTGCGTCCTTTCGGCTTCAGGAAGCCGAGCGTCGGATTCTCCGCCAGCAGACGATCGTAGGGCACCATCCATTGCTGTCCCCATGGAATGACGGCTTCGTTCCAGGGCCGAGGATTGGACATGAAATGATAAATAACCGGCTTAACCGCTTTCTCCATGGGCGATCCGATCAGGAAGCCGGGAAAATTCCAGCGGTTGGAAATGCGAACACAATGGTCGGACAGCGCGCGATTCATCAGATCCTGATCGAGATGCTTCGTCGCTTTGGCATGATCATAAAGCGCAAAGGTGCGTCGTGACAGCTCTTGCCATCCGTCGCGGTTGATCACCAGCACGCCGGCATTGAAATAAGCTTCGAAGGCTCCGGTATATCCTCCGCTTCGATAGTGCCCTTCGATCGTGTCGCGCCAACCCGGCGAAATCCGCGCAAACATCTCTCCCGGATCGCGCGCCGCCATGAACATTCCGGTCGCGAGCGGAGCCGTGGCGAGCGGGTCAAGAGCCCCCGTGATCTGAGTGTCGCCGTCGATATAGATCAGACGTTTGTATTGCGAGGGCAGCAGCTGGTGTATGATCAGGCGGCCGAACGTCGGCAATCTGCCCTCCAGCACGCTACGGGGGTGGCAAACGATCTCCACGCCGTGCTTGGCCGCGACCGAGATCGCCTCCCGGCAGTCACCGGGCGTGTCGGTAGCGCACAGGATCACCACATCGATCAGTTCGCGTGACGAGAACTTGCGAGCTTGAAACGCACTCACCATCGCGGGGAGGAGGTATCCCTCGTTGATAAAATAAACGACTGCCGTCTCAGCCAAGCTTCGATCCCTGCGCTACCTCGAATTTCCTTGCTGCCCTCATGATACATTCCTTTGAAATCACTAGCCAAATTGTATCAGGAGCTAGAGCAGGGAGTGTGTTAAAATGGTTACCTTGCGTGTACTTAGGCCGCCAGTTGTAGGTTTGCCATTGTAAAATCTGTAGCCGGTGTTTAACCTATGTTAAGATTTGTACAAGTCTTGTCCTTTGCGCTTAGAAATTTCGCCGGTGTCGCGTGTTGGTCAACACACAAGATTTGCCAAGAGACGGCGAGATCATTGCCGACATTTGCATTGTGGGGTCCGGCCCCGCGGGCATCGCAATTGCTATGGAGTTTGACGGCCTTCCGCTGCGGGTGGCCATCCTGGAGGCGGGCAATCTACAAAAAGAGACAGCAATATCATCGAGAGAGCGTCTCGCTCCGGATTCGAGCTTTGGCGACTTTTTCTTCGATATGCCTGGACGTCAGGTCGGTGGCAATTCGAACCTTTGGGGCATCCAAGCGCCGGGTACCCAGCATGGCCTTCGCCTCATTCCTCTGAGACCGGTCGATTTCGAGCAACGTCAGTGGATGCCGGAGAGTGGCTGGCCGGTCTCTCCAGATTATTTCGACGAGTATTATTCGCGCGCGCGGGCCTTTCTGGGAGGGCCCAGTCGTGGCTACACGGCCGAAGATTGGGCCACGGCCGACTGCCAGCCACTTCCACTCAACCGGGATCGGCTTTGTACCGGGGTATTTCAGTTTGCCGATGGCGAGATCATCTCGAAGCATTACCGGGATGCGATCATCGCTTCTGAGAATATCACGCTCTACACGAATGCGAGCGTGGCTGAAGTATGCACCGATCCGTCCGGCGGCAGCATTACGATGCTCAAGATCGCGGTTGCGCCGGATCATCATGTCACGGCCCGGGCTAACCAATTTGTTCTGGCAGCCGGCGCACTCTGGACGACTCAACTGCTCCTCGCCTCGGGATTAGGGAATTCCGGCGGCCATCTGGGTCGCCATTTGAGCACCCATCCCTTGGTGCTGGGTGGTCGTTTCAAACCTTTCTCGTCGACGCTCTATGGGAAGATGAAGCTCTACGACCTCCGCGAAGTCGACGGGATGGGCGTCATGGGTCATCTTCAACTTGCCGATAAAGCAGTTCGGAGTGAGAACCTGATAGGGAGCTCATTCCTTCTCTTTGCGGTCGAGCGCGGCGCGACCCCCAGCCTGTCAAGCCGGCAGAAGCGGGGCCTGGATGCGCTGACAAGTATCAAGAAGGCGCTCGAGACCGGATCCAGGATCAGCACGATGGATCTCGTGAATCTGTTTGTCGGGTTTGACGGAGCGGTGCGGAGCTTGATCGCGCGCGTGCTCCACAACAAGTTTCATTTCGACGTTGGCGGGTGGTCCAAGCTGCCTGATCAATCCACTCGCTTTGAGGGATTCGACGTTTTGCAGATTGCAGAACAGTCGCCCAGCGCCGACAACTTTGTGTATTTGTGTGACGAACGGGATCGCCTTGGAATGCGAAAATTGGGCATCCGCTGGAAGTACACCGCAGAAAATGCAGCGGCCATTCGCAAGGTGCAGAATGTACTGAAGGAAGAACTGGCCAACGCCGGTATCGGTGATTTTGAGATATCGTCGGAGCCTGACGGCAAACCGACTACCATCAACGCCCACGCCAATCACTATTTCGGAATTACACGGATGAGCAGCCGTCCCGAGGACGGTGTGGTGGACACCGACTGTCGCGTGCACGGCATCGCCAATCTCTATGTCGCCAGTTCGAGTGTTTTTCCGACCGGCGGTTTTGCCAATCCAACCCTGACGATTATTGCGCTGGCCAAGCGCGTCGCCGACACCATGCGGTTGGCCTGGTTGCAAGCGCTTCCGGAAGCAAAAAAAGGATTTGGATTTCTTGCTGTGGATCGAGCCCGATCGATCGACGTATTGGAAATCACAGCGAAGCCATCAATTGAAACTAGGTAAGTTTCATATTGCTGTTCGGTTGGATCAGCTCGCGTGGCGTCGTAAGGCATTGTTATTTTAGATTCGGCCAATCTCGTTTAGGCGATAGGCTTAGTTGTGCTCGTGGCGTAGCACACCTAGATATTGCTTTGCGGCATTAGCGTTTCCGTTCAAGCGAAATTTTCAAACACTGGAAACCGATGTGGTCGGACCCAGCCCCGTCTCCGAAATCGAAGAGACGATATTTTCGAAACTGCGAGATCATCTCGATCGTCTTTTCCAGCGGCTGGCCGCGATCGGGGAGGGCGGCGCCAATGCCGACGCTTTCAGAAGGTCGTTAGTCACGACAGCCCGAACAGAAGCCGCCAGCACTTCGTGGGGTCAAGCGAGAGCCACTTCCCCGATAGCGACAGACGATGCGCCAGGTAGATTCCGACGGGACCGGCGCCAACGATGACGACGCTGTTGTGATCGCGAGGTGAGAAATTCTGTGCCTCAGGGAAGGTCAACTATCACCGCAAGGTAAAATCGATTGGCTTTTCGCGTGAATTCATCGATTGAGCCGGGTGCACGGCTGTAAAGTCTCTGATCGACAAGGGAAAATTGCTATCATAGCATCGATGTTTGGGCAGTGAGTTGATCGGAGGATAGTGAATGGCGGTTCCGTGGGCGAAGCAATGTCGGGCGCATTTACAAAAGAATGACCTGATGGCCAAGCCCGCGAGCTGAACGCATAGTCAAATTCGCATTGCGGATCGAGAGGCGATCCTGCTCTATCTGGTCGCCCGCCGCTGGCGCGCGGAGTTCCGTATCAAAGAAAGCATCCGTAGTCCGATGGAAGCCTCCGACCACCGTTCTGACAGGCGAACCTGGATTATCAATGGTCGGTTTCTGGGCCAGCCCCTGACGGGGGTGCAGCGATACGCGCGTGAGATACTTGCGGGGCTGGACGTGCTGCTGTCGGAAGATGGTGCTCCCGCCGCGCAAGTGGCGATGCGGCTGGCGTTACCGCCGCAGGTTAAGGCCGCGCCTCCACTTGCGAGTATCGACATTTGCCGGACCAGCATTGGATCGGGGCATGCCTGGGACCAGTTCGTGCTGCCGTTTTATGCAAGAGCAGGCGTGCTCAGTCTCGGAAATTCTGGTCCGCTCTTGGCACGACGCCACATCGTCTGCATTCATGATGCGAATACGTTCATTCTGCCGGACAGCTATTCGCGGGCGTTTGGCTCGTCATACCGCACCTTGCTCCCCTTGCTCGGCCGGCGCGCCAGTCGTGTCGCAACCGTGTCGCAATTTTCAGCGGATATGCTGGTCAAGTTCGGGATATGCAGTCGGGACAAGATCTTCGTCGCCCCCAATGGTCATGAACACGTCCTGCGGTGGGATGCGAAACGAGCACGGCTGCCGCTGTTGGATACTTTGAAGCGGCCATACGTTCTGCTGCTGGGAAGCGCCGCCAAGCACAAGAACATCGACATAGTCCTTCAACAGGCGCAAGCACTCGATGCGGCCGGCATCGACCTCGTCGTTGCAGGCGGCACCTCGCGCATATTTGCATCGGACGCGACGGCGGTACGCCGAGCCAATGTCCACCATGCCGGATTCGTAGACGATGATGAGCTGGCGGCGTTGTACGAGGGAGCTTTGTGTCTGGTGTTTCCGTCAAAGACGGAAGGCTTCGGGATTCCACCGCTCGAGGCCATGGCGAAGGGGTGCCCTGTCATATCGTCGAACGCCGCCAGTCTTGTGGAAGTCGGTGGTGAGGCCGTGATGTATGTCGATCCAGACGATGGCGCCGGCTGGCGGGAAGCGATCGTCGGACTTTCGGGGAATGCTGCCCTTCGCGCGTCCATGTCGGAAAAAGGCAGGCGGCGTGCCGGCCTTTTCTCGTGGAAGCGCAGCGCCGAGATCTATCTTGATGAGATACTGCGTTCGAGCGGACGTCTGACCTGATAGCGGATCCGGCCTGGGGGGGTGGCGCGAGCTATACGAGTTTCCAGACCAGCCAGCTGATCCCCGCCCACATCGTGCAGCTGATCGCAAACGACAACACCCAGGGGCCCGCCGATGAGGATCGCAAGCGGGGGCAGGCAGTCGGGATTCCCTGACCCCCGCGCCCGCATGGACCCACATGGTTCGGCTGTTCCGGCCGCATTTCACGCCTCAAGGCTGTCATGGCGGTCCCCCTGGTAAAAATCGAATTATGCAAAAATTAACCTTTACGAATTGACCTCTGAATTGTGTCGATAAACCGGTCGTTCTCCGTTACGGCGTGCAGGTAGATTCCGTAGAGTTTTCCTTCTGTTGCATGGCGGGAACCGATTTTCGCCCTAATTCCCGGGCTTCTACTCACAGGAACCAGTAGCTTTTCAACAGGAGCGCCGCTGGGGTGAAGGCCGGCGCCCGCCGCGCTTCCGCCAGCACTATCAAATTTGGGCAGCCTTTCCCGCCTGCGGCGGACCGCCGCTGGTCTGTCGTCGCGGCGGGCGGGGCTGGTAAGCCCATGACCACCATCGGGGAAGCCATCAGCCGCTCAGTCTCAAGCGTCCACCAGAACGTCGCGCAGCGGCGGCAATCATGAGTGCCCAATTCGGCGACTCTGGCGGATGTCGTCCGGCAGGCGCCTCGCGGATCGGCCACGTCGAGATCAGCCCAAAAGCTGGGCTCGCCGTCAGGCCGACGACCCGCTTCACCCGTCTCGACCGCGACATCGTCCATGCGAACGAGCGGCGTGAAGCGACGCGGAAGAGCGGGGAAATGGCATCAGGCGCAGGCTGACGGACGCATCATCGCTGCACGTTGATGCATGCGGGGCGTCAAGGTTAATCAGATGATGCAAGTGCAATAGTGTATGTCGTGTGTGATTGTCTCTGCGATGCTGCTCACATCTCAACACCAGCTGGAGTACACGCCGGATTCCGAACGGATTCCGGTCTACAAGCAGGATTGGTTTACGGCGATAGCTGCGAGAGGGCCCGTCCTCCGGGTAGAGGTGGTTGAAGATCGAACCGTTGTCGGCTTCTTTAGCTGCTTTCTCTATCGCAACCCGCTTGGAATGAAGCAGGCTTATAATCTGCCTTGGGCTCGCGTTTGCGGACCGTGTGTTGATGCAGGGATTGATGGCGAGCGACGGCAGCAGATAGCCGAAAAACTCATCAATCAACTTCCCAAGAACAGGTCGTACTTTCTCACGTTATCCAGCGAAGATGAATTCCGCTTATTCCTCGCTGCCGGGTTCGAAGGTAAGACGGAGGACAATTTCATCATACCCCGCGACCAGGCAAAGGTTTGGGAGCGCGGGCTATCGAGAATGTCCCGCCGTCATCTGCGAACCGCTGAAAGGGTTCTGGACATTACTTCGATCCAGCCGGCGGAATTCACTTGGCTCTATGCCGAGCATCTGGCGATGCGTCGCAGAAAGCCGTATTCTGACCTTTCAATTGCGAGGGACCTGTTGATCGAGGCGATCCGCCGAGGTCAGGCGAAAGTGACTGCAGCGCGCCGACGCGACACCGGAGAGATTGACGCCGCGGTCGCATGCCTGTGGGACGAGACCAGTTATTACTACTGGATGACGACCCGTCGGCCGCCAAGCGAGGCGCGCGGAGCGCCACATGCGGGTGCAGTCAAGCTGCTGTTGCGCGCGGCGATCAACCATGCGCATGCCAAAGGCCTGAACTTTGACTTTGACGGGGTCACCTCCCCCCAAGTGGCCAACTTGTATGCCGGAATGGGGGGGACAAAATCGGTGCGATACAAGGTCAGGCGTGCGACGACGTGCGAGCATTTGGCGAGCCTGGTCCGGCCGCCCGTCAAGTCGGCATTGAGGAACACGATTGGTCGGCTGACTCCGCTCAAATTGAACTGATCCACGTCGGAGCGCCACGACGGACGATCGGGGCTCTCGCGGAGATTTGCCGCAATGATCAGTAAGGTCTGCGAAGCGCGCGCCTCACGTAGTAAGCGAGCGTCGGATAACGACGGAGATGGTAGGCGGCCCGGTCCTGCAAGGCAAAGCGCCATCCTCGCCAGCTCAAGGCGGCCGAGATCGCGAATAGTGGTAGCGGCTCTACCCCAAACTTCTTTTTGTACGGATATTCAACGATGCTGAAATCAAACTCACGCACACCGTCCATATGCATGGCCGCCATGCTGCGCTCGATGATCAGCCGGCCCGGAGAGCAGTTCGACCATTTGCCGCCCGCGTTGCTGATACGTACCATCACATAGCGCGGCCCTCTGCGAATACCGAGCAGGGCGGCAACGATCTCCTCGCCGACAGTCAATGCCGTAACCACGGCATAGCCGCTGCCGAGACCGTTCTTCACCAGTGTGCGGAAGAATGATGCGCAGTTTTCGTTATCGAGAAAGAAAGGTAGCTGGAGTTCCTGCATTCGTTTGCTTTGCTGGATGTCCATGCAAGAAAGAATTCGTAAAGCTTCGTCTTCATCCGTGACGATGCGGAACCGAGCGGCTGCATCACGCGTGAAAACCCGCCAGCTTCGTTCGAGTTCTTTGCGTACGTTTCGGGCCAGGGAATAGCGATAGGTGTCGAAGTCGTCGCCTGTCGTCAGGATAGTCCCGTTCAACGAACAGGGGCCGACATCGTCGAGCTGTGCGAACGGGTTAATCCCACCGGACAGTTGGGCTGGCATCTTGCTCAACCGGAGGAGGTCCGGCCCTTCCGGCAGGTGACGGAGCGCAGCCTGCAAGTCGCGCCACATTGTCCGTGCCGCTTCAACGTCTTGCGGCGCTGTGTCGCTGAGCAACGGTGCATTGTAGTCTGTCAGTCCAAGATCCGCGAATTCGATAATGCGAATGCCCTTGTGCAGTCGCGTGATCAAAGGCACCAGCGCGACCGGCTGGCCGGTGTTCCGCTCGGATATGCTCGCGATCAGCGGCTCGACATCGTCGCTGCCCGTGAACGAGGCATACCAGGCATCAAGCCACACCGGATCCTGAAACGGGGTCGAGCGGCTGAAATCCTTCAACCGCGCCGCCACATGGCCAGGGTCTCGAAAAAACGCGATACGGAAGCGCGGAGCGCTGGCGACTCTTCGCAAATTCCGGCCGCGCTGCCCCGCGTCTGTTGCCGACATTGAATTCATCACGCGGCGCGCGTTTGGTCGCCGGCATCGCCGCGTTGAGTGTCATCAAGAGTGAACTCGATCGGGCTGCGTGCGTTTCGCTCACGTCTAACCCAGCTACCTCCAAGGAGAAGCCGCCGCATCACCCGTTTAGCCAGATAGGATGGTCCATGAAGGCTTCGGCTTCTGGGCTGATAGCCGAACCGATGACGCAGCATGCCGTTCGAGAAGTTGACGGCATGAGCGCGCCGAACCTTGTCGTCTTCATAGGAAATCGTCATGGAAACACAAAAGCTGTCGAGATTCTCAACCCGGTGCGGCGTGTTGAGCGGCCAGTTCAGCATCTGGCCTGGTTCGAGATCGAATACCTGCGCGTGCTTGTCGTACCAATCCTGGTAGGGGAGGTCGACTTCCTTGTTGAAGAGCGTGATGTCTTCCAGATGTTCTTGCGTGATGAAAGGCGCCGTATTCGGATAGATGAAGACACGCTTGCGGCCTGCGATCTGGACCAGGATTTGCCACGGCAGGTCGGCGTGATAGTGCACCTGGGCGCGCGGAGAGGAGATCAGGATGCCTTCCTGATGATGCGCGGGGATCTGGAAAGAAGGAATCTCGGCGGCGATCTCCTTGAACATGCGGTCGACCAGTTCATTGTAGCGGCGGTCGATCAGGTTGACCTCGCGAAGGTTCAGCCAAAGCTCGCCTGCAGCGATCGCCGAGATGACTTCGTGGCCGCTCAAGGTGCCGATATCGCCCTCCTTCCACAGGTGGTTGGAGCCGGTCTGCATGATGTTGTAATAGCTTCGTGGATAGCCCTCGATCAGCCTGGCAAGTTCGCTGATCGAAAACGCCGGCGATTTGTGCATCTCGTGCGCGAGTCGGATCGGAAGGTGACCCCACAAATCGGAATGGGTTTTATCCCAATTATTGAAAATCCTGCCGGTCGCCATTATCACGCACTCCACTAAAATCGTCGTCCAGGATACAGATTCCTTCCCGCGTTACGGCTCTTTCTGCGGGAAGATTTAGTTAATCGTCGATGAGCTCGCTTCGCCGTCAAACATCCGACAGGAGCGTGGTTGTACGCAAGCGAAATCAAATGCTTAGGTATTGCAAATAAACGATATGGCTAAAATCGCCGGTTCAGACGTTAATCGTGTGCCGGGTCAGGCTATTTAATTCGATCCTTGAGAAAGGGTTGACGCGCCCGGCCGGGAATGCTGCAATGCAATTATTGCAGTGCGAGCGGCGTCATGTGCGAAGTTTTAGAGAGCATTTTGAGAGCGTCTGGGCGTAACGATTTGGACACGCAATCCCGCGCCAAGGTCACGCGTTATCTCGAGACACTTCGATCGGCAGGCAATCAGGACGAGCAGCAGCTTACGACGTTTGGCCTTGCTTACGTCGAACAGCTGTTCAATCCGGACCCTCGATACAGCGGCTGCTGATCGACGGCCGCCCGGCGATACGAACAACCTGCGTCGTCAGAGGCTGCCGCCAATCAGTTGAGGGGCTTCCGAGCGTCGTCCCGGTACCGCATGCGCGGCAGACAAGCAGCCCTGACCGATACATCTCTATCGTCACGTCGAGCAAGAATTTGCGCAGTCGCCGATCCTCGTGAGATACGATGGCGCCGGCAATTGCCAATCGGCAACTGCGGTTTTTGCGGACAACAGCACGGAACGATGTCAAGCGACGTCCTTATTCTGCTTGAGGAATCTGCATATGAACCCTGATATCGAACCCTATCGCATCGCGGTCGGCGACGATGTGCTTCACGATCTCAAGTCCCGGCTGCGCAACACGCGCTGGCCGGAAGCCGAACTGGTCGAGGATTGGAGCCAGGGCGCGCCGCTGAGTTGGCTCAAGGACATCTGCCGCTATTGGGCGGAAGAGTATGATTGGCGCGCCCGCGAGGCGCGGCTCAATCGCTTTGCACAGTTCACCACCGAGATCGACGGGCTCGGCATTCATTTCTTGCATGTCCGCTCGCTCCATCCGAATGCGATGCCGCTGGTCATTACGCATGGCTGGCCGGGGTCGGTGGTCGAGTTTCACAAGGTGATTGAGCCTCTGACCAACCCGACCGCGCACGGCGGCAACGCTGCGGACGCATTTCACGTCGTTTGCCCCTCGCTGCCCGGCTTCGGCTTTTCCTCGAAGCCAACGACCACCGGGTGGGGCGTCGGTCGCATCGCGTCAAGTTGGGCGATATTGATGGATCGCCTCGGATACCAGCGCTATGGCGCCCAGGGCGGCGATTGGGGGTCGGCGGTCACGAGCGCGCTCGGCGCGCTGGATGCCGAGCACTGCGCCGGCATTCACATTACGCTTGCGATGTCGGCGCGGCCCAATGTCGAGGGGCAGCCGACTGCGGAGGAGGCGAGGGCACTGAAGGGAATCGAGTATTACGGCGAATGGGATTCCGGCTATTCGAAGCAGCAGTCGACCCGGCCGCAGACGCTCGGATACGGGCTGACGGATTCGCCGAGCGGGCAGGCGGCCTGGATCCTGGAAAAATTCTGGGCCTGGACCGATTGCGACGGCCATCCTGAAAACATTCTCGGCCGCGATGAACTGCTCGACAACGTCATGCTCTACTGGGTGACGGCAACCGCCGCCTCCTCGGCGCGACTGTATTGGGAAAGCTTTGCTCCCAAGCGCCGCGCGCCATTCAAGGTGACGGTACCCACGGGCGTCGCCGTCTTCCCCAAGGAGATTGTTCCGCCGGTGCAAAAGTGGATGGAGGCGAGCTACACCAATATCCAACATTGGCGCGAAATGCCCAAGGGCGGCCACTTCGCCGCGTTCGAGCAGCCCGATCTGTTCGTTCAGGACATCCGGGAGTTCTTCAAGACGCTACGCCAGCCGGCGCTCGTTTCCTGATCAGCTGGCTCAAAATTCGCCTAATTTCTGCGCATTGCGCGGGGATCAGGCGCTGGTGCGGCCAGGTTAAGGGCCTGTTTCGTCGGCATGTTTGTTGCATTCTGAAAGTGCAAAACAGGAGTGCTCGATGACATCCAGGATCCGCCGACGCGAATTCATTGCAGGCCTTGGCGCAGGCGCGGGATTGTTGGCCAGCCCGGCGATCGTTCGTGCGGAAGGGCCTGTCGTCATTCGAGCCGGCGCGCTGAAGTTGATCCATTCCATCGCTCCCTACTTCTATGATCAGTTCGTGCCGGCAGGCTACAAGGTCGAGGTGCTTCCGTTCGAAACGCCGACCGAGTGCAAGAACGCGGTCGTGACCAAATCGGTCGATTTCGGCGCGTTCGGCATCGCCGCAGCGCTGCTCGGCGCCGCAGCCGGCGAACCGGTCGTGGTGATCGCCTCTACCTGCAACCGCGGCATGGCGATCATCGCCAGGAAGGATGCGGGAATGGCCTCGATCAAGGACCTCAAGGGCAAGCGGGTCGCGGTGTTTCCGGGCACGACGCAGGAAGTGTTCTTCCTGGAGCGGCTGCGCATGGAAGGTATGACCATCAAGGATGTCGAGCCGGTGCGCGTTTCCTTCAGCGAAATGCATATCGCGCTATCGCGCGGCGATATCGATGCGTATGTCGGCGCCGAACCCGGACCGGGCGTGTCGCTGTCGAGCGGCATCGGTTCGCTGGTCGAATATCCCTATTCGACGGCGATGGGGTCGCTGAACATGGTGTTCGGCACCCATCGCGACGTGATTGCGCAAAAGCCGGACCTCGTCCGCGTGATGCTGGGCATCCATCAGAAGGCAACGGATTTTGCGGCGACCAACAAGGACGCCATGGTCGCCATGGCATCCAGCAAGCTCGGCCAGAAGAAAGAAGCGATCGAGGCTTCGGTACCGAATGTCGAGCTGACGTGGAAACTCGAGGCGAAGCAGATCGAGCAATCAAAGATTTATGCCGACCACATGCTGGCGCTGAAGCAGATCAAGCGCCTGCCTGACTTCGCGACCTTCATCGACACCAGCTTTGTCGATGCGGTGAAGCCGACCTGATCGTGAGCACGCTCGCGGCCGATAACGGCAAGGCCGCGGTTGCCGCGCGCCGAATGCCGCGATTCGTCACCTGGTGGCCGCGCCTGCGGCCCTTGCTGCTCGCCGTTGCGTTCCCGGCAGCCATGCTGGCGATCTGGCATTTTGCAACGGTCAATCGCCCCGGCAGTCTGATCCCGCCGCCCTACGAAGTCTGGCTCGAACTGTGGGATCTCGCGTTCGGCGGGATCAATGACGACGCCTACAGCAAAACCCTGTACATCCATCTGCTCGCTTCCATCAGCCGCGTCTATGGCGGATTTACGCTGGCGCTGATCGTCGCGCTGCCGCTCGGCATGCTGATCGGACGGGTGCCGCTGGTGCGACAGCTGCTCGATCCGACCATCCAGATATTGCGGCCGGTGCCCGTCACGGCCTGGCTGCCGCTGGCGATGATCATCTTCGGCCTTGGTCCGCGCTCCGCCTTCTTTCTGGTGTTCCTCGGTGCGTTCTATCCGATCCTGGTCAACACCATCTTCGGCGTGCGTTCGGTCGAGCCGCGGCTGTTCGAGGCCGCGTCGATGCTGGGCTGCACGGAATCGGCGCAGTTCTTTCGCGTCGTGCTGCCCGCCGCGCTGCCGTCGATCTTCACCGGAATGCGGCTCGGGCTCGGCTTTGCATGGGTCGTGATCGTGGTCGGCGAGATGACCGGCGTGCAGACGGGATTGGGCGCCATCATCATGGAGGCGCGTCAGCTCTCGCGGACGGAAATCGTGATCTCGGGGATGATCGTCATCGGTGCATTCGGTTTCCTCTCGGACCAGCTGGTGATGCTGATCGGACGGCGGCTCCTGGCGTGGAGCCCGTCGCATGGCTGAACACCCGATCCCGATCCTCGAGATGAAGAACGTCGGCAAGACCTACTCGCAAAATGGCCGTTCGATCGAGGCCTTGCGCGGCGCCAATCTGCAGGTGAGGAAGGGCGAGTTCATCTGCTTGATCGGGGCCTCCGGCTGCGGAAAATCCACGCTGTTGCGGATGGCCGCGGGGTTCGAGGCTGCCACGCAGGGCGACAACCTGATGTGGGGCGTGCCGATCTCGGGGCCCGGACCGAGCCGCGGCATGGTGTTCCAGGACTATGGATTGTTTCCGTGGCTCAACGTTCGCGACAATATCGGCTTTGGACCGAAGTCACGGGGGCGCATCAAGGCCGAAATCCGCGAAACCTGCGACCGCTTCATCGAACTCGTCGGGCTGCAGGATTTTGCCGACGTCTACCCGCATCAACTTTCCGGCGGCATGAAGCAGCGCGTCGCGATCGCGCGCGTCCTCGCCAATGATGCCGAAATCGTGCTGATGGACGAACCGTTCGGCGCGCTGGACGCGATGACGCGCGAGCACCTGCAGGACGAACTGGTCGAGATCTGGTCGCGCACCGGCCTGACCGTCCTCTTCGTCACCCACTCGATCGAGGAAGCGATTTTTCTGGCCGACCGCGTCGTGGTGATGTCGCCTGGACCCGGCCGAATCGACAACGAGTACCGGATCGACCTGCCGCGGCCGCGCGATATCGCGAGCCCGGAATTCAACGAGTGGCGGCGGCTGCTGTCCTCGCAACTGCACAGCCATCACGGGCGCAAGGCGGGCTGATCCGCCGATGCGCCGCCTTCAGAGATACCAGGCGAGAACCGCCGTCAGCAGGGCGTTGTCGCCGGTCTGGCGGTCGAAATCCGAGTGCGTCATGGAGCGGGCTGGGGTTTCCGCAGGCGGCCGCCTCAGGCTTGCGTCAATCGCCCCGCCGGCCATGCCGGCGCATGTCCTCGATCCATCGTGCACGCTTCGTATCGTCGGCAAAGGTGAGGCCGTAGAGGTTCTCGCGGACCGGTTTGATTCCCGCGAAGCTCAGCACGCTGCTCTCGAAGCCACGCACCCCGAATGCGCCGAAGTACCAGCGATAGAGCATCACCGGCATCCCCATGGTCACCACGACCCGGGCCGAACGACCGGCGAGCAGGCGCCTCGGAAATGCTTTCTGGCGGTATTCCATCGAGAAGCCTGGTCGGAAAATGTGCTCGAGAAAGCCCTTGAACAGCGCCGGCATGGTCCCATGCCAGAGCGGAAAGAGAAACAGCCAGTGCTCGGCCCATCGCATATCGTCGCGGGGCTGCACCAGGCTGGGCGGCAACTCGCCGGCCTCGAATTCCGCCTGCGTACGCAGCAACGGAAAGTCCAGTTGTGCGACCTCGATGTGCCGCACTTGATGTCCAGCTGAAGTTGCGGCGTCGGCGTAAGCCTCGGCCATTGCGTTCAGCAGGTGATGGCCGGCCGCATCCGGATGGCCTTGGATGATTGCGATTCTTTTCGCCATGCGTCGTGCAGCCCAGGGAGTTTGACGGATTGCGGCTCGTGCGGCGAACGATGGTATGTGGCCTTTCCGATAACGAGCTGTTGCGCAATATGCAGCCATCGATGCTTCAGGACCTTGACGCGGGTCAAAGGCGTGTATTTGCCGTCCGACAAATGCGCCGCGCGCCTTTCATCCGCGGAATAGCGGGAACTGAATGGGCGGAGCGGTTCACCGGCTTTGCGGCTTGTGACGGCTGCCCAGTGCGTTTGCGATCGATGCCGGGTTGTTGATGCGCTCGATCAGCATGTCGATGCGATCGCCGCCCCAGAATAATTCCCCGTTGAAGACCATTGTCGGTACGCCAAACACGCCGAGTTCCTCCGCTTCATCGATGATGCTGTCGTGTTCGGCCCGTGCCGGGCCGTGGATATAGGCTTCGAACGCTTGGGCCGAGCCGCCGACCGATGCGATCACGCCGGAAATGGCCGACAACTCGTCGATCTCGAGATCGTGACTCCAGAAGCGACGGAATACCGTGTCGTGGTAGGGACGGAACAGGCCGTGGCGCTGCGCGAACAGCATGCCGGCGCTGGAATAGAAAGCGTCGTAGATACGGCGCGGCCCCTTCATGACGAGACCCTGCGCATTGGCATGACGGCGTGCGTCCATGTAGGAGTAGCGCACCTTGCGCCAGAAATGCGGCGTGCGCTCTTCTACCGTGCCCATGAATTCCGGAATTCGCAGCGTGTAGGGCAGCCATTCAAGCTCGACGCCAAGGGAATCTTCGAGTTCGAACAGCCGCCTGTTGGCGACAAATGCGTAGGGACTCTTGTAATCGGTGTATATTCGTACGCGTGGCTTATCCATGACGTGCCCCATTCGATCGGAGGGGATCCTCTGCCGGACGCAGCATGGAACCGGGCTCGGCCTTTGGGTACTCCAAAAACGAATGGGCCCCGGTGCATGAAAGCATCGCGGGGCCCTACATCTTCGTTATAGGCGAAGGGGTTCTGGTCAAACCAGCATGGTCTCAGGATCCGACAGCGCGTGGCCTTTGCGCTTCAGCCCTGCGGTATGTTCGAATTGTTGGAGGCGCGCCGAGGCTGGCAGCTGCTTATGGCCTCGACGGCACCCTGACCTTGCGATGAGCAAGGTCACCGGTCTGATCCGGTGGCGTCATGCTCCTCCTCAAAGGTTGCCCACGGACTTGCGTCCGTATCCGCTGCGTGCCGCCTTGATCGTATGACCGGGGGCGTCAATTCCCGCAAATCGAAGGAGCCGAACGCTCCATAACTTCATCAGGTGCAGCAGATAAATGCTGCGGCAGATACAGCCAAGTGTCAAGCTTTCCCGGCGTCAGTAGTAGTACCATGGTTCCCCGGAACTGGCATCAGGCTTCGCTCTGGCGGTAATCGCGCAGATCGGGATCGTGGGTCATCGCCCAGTAATCGACGAACCGCCAAGGCATGGCCGAGAAAACCCGGCCCTGCTTGTTACGATAGTAAGTGGTCATGCCGGGATGAGTCCAGATCAACTGCTCATGTTCGGCATCCACTTTGCGAATGTATCGATCGTGCGCCTCCGGCAAAACGTCGATGGCAGCGATGTCGCGCTCGATCATCTGAACGAGGCAGGCCGAGATGTATCGGCTCTGGCACTCGGACTGAAAAATCACGCTGCCGCCATGCGCGGGACCGGTGTTGGGGCCGAGCATGACGAAGAAGTTCGGGAAGTCAGGCACGGTGAGGCCGAGGTAGGCGGTGGGGTTGTCGTTGGCCCATGCCACCCTGAGGTTCTTGCCGCCGCGCCCGCTGATGTCGAGCCGTGCGGCCATCTCTGCCACCTTGAAGCCGGTGGATATCACGATGATGTCCGCCGGGCGAAAATTTTGATCTGAGGCCACGATGCCGTCTGGTGCGACGCGGTCGATGCTTTCTGTGACCAATTCGACGTTGGGCCTGGTCAAGGTCTTGAACCAGTTGTTGTCCAGCAGGATGCGTTTCCCATAGGGTGGATAGGCCGGGATACACTTCTCGATCAGGTCGGGCCGGTCCTTCAGTTCGGACAGGATGAAATTGGTCAGCTCCTCCCGGTGACGGTCGTTACCCTTGTTGACGGCGCGATCGGGATGCGGCCATGCTGGATCCTTGCGCAGGAACGGCAGCAGGCCGTCCCCGTAGCGCCAGAACATATTGAAGCGATACCACTGCACGTAAAACGGCAGATGCGCGAGCAGCCATTGCGCGCCTTCGGTGATTGGATCGGCGTAGCCCGCGACCGGGCGGGCCCATTGCGCGGTGCGCTGATAAACCGTGACCGAGGCGACACGATCGGCAATCGACGGCACCAGTTGCATCGCGGTGGCACCGGTGCCGATGACGGCGACATGTTTGCCACCGAGATTGATTTCGTCGGACCACAGAGCTGAGTGCAGCATCAAGCCCTTGAAATCCCGCTCGCCCTTGAAGTGCGCAGGCGATGGATCATTGAGCTGGCCAATGGCGCTGACCAGCACGGTCGATTCGAACGCTTCTTCGCCGGCGGCGGTTTTCAAGATCGATATCCAGCGCCGCTTGCTCTCGTCCCAGCGGGACGACGTGAGTTCGGTATCGAGGCGCAGATGCGTCCGGATGTCGTATTCGAGGGCAACCTTCTTGAGATAATCGAGCAGTTCCTGGCGCTGCGCAAAATAGCGCGTCCATCGATTGCGCGCGCCGAACGAGAAGGAATAGGAATGGTTCGGCGTGTCGACGCCGCATCCCGGATAGCGATTGACATACCAGGTGCCGCCGAGTTCCGCGTTCTTCTCGACAATGGTGTAGGGGATGCCGAGCCGGCCGAGGGCGACGCCGAGCGCGATGGCGCAGACGCCGGCACCGACGATCAGCACGTGCTGTTGCGCCAGCTTCTCCCCAGAGGGAGGCTTGGACCAGAGCGCTTCGCGCGGCACGAAGGCCATTTCCTCGCGCATCAGCGCCGCGTATTCCGGGGCGACGTTCTCGCCGAGCGTTGCCCGCATCATCTTCAGCATCAGCTCATTGCCGGGGTCGGTGATGGCCGGCTCCGGTTCGCCGTTGGCGAACAGTTCGACCACGGCGGCGCGGATCTCGGCCTGGATTTCCGGGGGCACGCCAGCCTGCGGATCCGGGATCAGGCGGACGTCGCGCTTCGGCCTGTAGGGTGGTTCCAACCAGCGCTCGTCGCCGGTCATGTGGACCAGGACCATCAGCAGCACCCGGATGTCGCCCTCGGCGATCGCGGACGACAGATCGAGCTTCTTGCGCGATGCTTCGCTGTTCATGCTTATTCCCTCACTGCGCAGCCGGCGGTTCGCGCAACCCGCCATAGGCGGCCCAGGTGGTGGCTGCGATATATCCGGCGTCCACCGGCAGGTTGATCCCGGTGACGCCGCTGCTCATCGGTGACAGCAGCCACGCGATCGCCTGCGCGACCTCGATCGGCTCGACCAGCCGGTTCATGGCGGTCGGGCTTTCAAGTCGTTTTCTGTTCAGCGCACCCGACGCGATGCCGGCCTCCAGCATCGCGGTGCGGGTGAAGCCGGGCGAGACCGCGTTCACGCGAACGCCGGTGCGGCCCCATTCGGCGGCTAGCGTCTGCGTGATCTGGATAACGCCGGCCTTCGCCGCGGTGTAGGCGTGGATCGGCCCCGACGTCATGCCGGCTACTGACGCGACGTTGACGATCGCGCCGCGCCGGCGTTCCGCCATCCTCACGCCGACGCTGCGCGCGACCAGGAACGTACCGCGCAGGTCGATATTGACCTCGCGGTCCCATTGCTCCATCCGCACGCGCTCGATCGGGTGCATCTTGCCAAAGACCCCGGCGGCGTTGACGAGGCCGGTGATCGGACCGTGTGCGGCTTCGATGGCGGCGATGCCACTGACGACGGCGCTCTCGTTGGCGACGTCCAGCGGGGCGGGCCACAGGACGGTTTGCGTTTCGGCGAGCGGCTCTGGTGCAATGTCCGTGACCACGACGCGCTGACCCTGTCCGGCGAGCAATTTGGCAGTGGCGGCGCCGATGCCGCGGCTGCCGCCGGTGACCAGAACGATGCCTTCAGCGGTCATGGCCGTTCCCCTTGATTCCATCCCTGAGATTCCCTGACCACGTTTCGCCGCGGCGAGGCTTGGATCATGGCTTATCTCGCCGCGGCTAGGCAGCCAATAGCCCTGCAGGATGCCTGCCGGGCGGCGCATGCGTTTTTGTCCTGGCCTTGCCAACCACGCGACGGTTATCGGCCCGGACCAGGGCGGAGCCTATCAAAGGCGCCCGGGCTCGTATTCGGTGGCGCAAGGTTCTCCGGATTCGTATCGATCAATGCTGGCAACGACGGAACGCTGCACCGGGCCGTTACTACGATCTCCGACGTCGAATGATGTCGGGCGTCGAGGATTTCCCGGTCCGGCCAGGGGCGTCGCGAAACCAGACCGGATTGACTTTGCGGCTTGATCGGCGGCAAATGCCGGCATCAACAAGCCCCGAGGAAGACGCCATGGGTGACGCGCTGATTATCGATGCATGCAGGACGCCACGGGGCATCGGCAAGGCCGGCAAGGGCGCGCTGTCCGGCATCCATCCGCAGCAGCTCGGCGCCACCGTGCTGCGCGCGCTGGCGGAGCGCACCGGCATCAACACGGCAGACGTCGACGACATCATCTGGGGCACCAGCTCGCAGCGCGGCCAGCAGAGTGGCGACCTCGGACGGATGTCGGCGCTCGATGCAGGCTATGACATTCGCGCCAGCGCGGTGACGCTGGATCGCTTCTGCGGATCCGGCATTACCAGTGTCAACATGGCGGCCAACTCGATCATGGCAGGCTCGGAAGATCTGGTGATCGCCGGCGGCACCGAGATGATGTCGATGGAGGGCCGCCGCGGCGAGGGACCGTTCATGATGGACAACGGCAACCTTCGCCTGCGCGCCAAGCATCCGCAATCGCATCAGGGCGTCTGCGCCGACGCGGTGGCGACTCTCGAGGGCATCACGCGTCAGGATGTCGATGCGCTCGGCCTGGAGAGCCAGAAGCGCGCGGCGGCGGCCATCAAGGGTGGACATTTCGACAAAAGTCTCGTGCCGGTCCATCGCGAAGACGGCAGCCTTGCCCTGGATCGCGAGGAATATCCGCGGCCGCAGACGACGATGGACGGACTGGCCAGCCTGAAGCCGGCCTTCCCCGCGATTGCGGATTACGCACTCGACGACAAGGGAACGACGTATCGAAAGCTCATCCTCGACAAATATCCCGATCTCGATATCAATTTCGTGCATCATGCCGGCAACTCGTCCGGCGTGGTCGACGGGTCGGCCGCGATCCTGCTGGCGTCTCCAAGCTACGCCAGGGCGCATGGCCTGAAGCCGCGCGCCCGCGTCGTTGCGATGGCGAATATGGGCGACTCGCCGACCCTGATGCTGAACGCGCCGGTGCCGGCGGCCCGGAAGGTGCTGGCCAAGGCAGGCTTGACGCTCGACGACATCGACCTGTTCGAGATCAACGAGGCATTTGCGGTGGTCGCCGAAAAATTCATCCGCGACCTCAAGCTCGACCGCGATAAGGTCAACGTCAATGGTGGTTCGATCGCGCTGGGCCATCCCATCGGGGCGACCGGGTCGATCCTGATCGGGACCATGCTGGACGAACTGGAGCGGCGCGATCTCAAGCGCGGGCTGGTGACGATGTGCGCCGCCGGCGGCATGGCGCCGGCCATCATCATCGAGCGTGTCTGACGGGATCGTCAGGCCGCCGGGAACTGCAGCTCGAATGTCACGCCTTTGTCGGTCGTCACCAGCCGGATCGATCCTCCGTGGCTCGTCATCACGGCGCGGACGATCGAAAGGCCCATGCCGGTGCCGCCGGTGTCACGGCGCGTGGTGAAGAAGGCGTCGAAAATCTTTTCCCGGTTCGGCTCGGAGATCGGATCGCCGTCATTGCTGACGGTCATCTTGACGGAGGACTCTGCCGCGACGGCTTCCAGCCGTATGTTCTTCGCGTTGTGGCGGACGGCATTGTCGGTCAGATGAGCAAGCACGATCAGAGCTTTTTCACTGGACATGCCGATCGAGCGATCGAGGCAACCGATTGCGTCGATGCTGCGCGTCGGAAAGCGACTCTTCAATCCTCCGACGACCTGCGACAACCCGGTCTGTTCGTTCTGGGGTGCATTTTCTGCGCGGGCCAGTTCGCGTAGCCGCTGGGTCATGGCTTCGAGACGGCCGGTGTCGCCGAGAATGTTTGAGATGAAATTCCTTTGTTCCATCCGGGTCAGGATGTCGGATGGGCTCTGCAGCGATTCCTGCAGCAATTCGGCGGCCCCCTTGATCGACGTGAGCGGCGATTTCAGCTCATGGGTAAGATGCGAGGAAAAGGTCGCGATGTAATCCGAGCGTCGCGACAATTGCTCGGCCATGTCGAGAAAGCTGTGGGATAGCTGCGCCAGTTCGCGCGTTCCATAATGAGCGAGCGGCCGAAACGCATCGCGATCGCCGCGGCTGATGCGCGCGGCGCGATCGACCAGCTCACGCATCGGACGGGTGATGGTGCGGGAGAACACCAGGCCGATGACGACGGTCGCGAAAACGACGGCCAGCGCCGCCAGGATGAACTTGCCGCGTTCCTGATAGAGATGCTCGAAGATGTTGCTTGGGGTTCTGGAAGTGTAGACCACGCCAGCCACGCGATTGTTGACGATGACGGGCATCGCGGAGAACACGTGAACGCCGACGCCGCGGCTGATCGAGTAGATCGGCGGCGGCGGCTTGTCGGGCTTTCGAATTCGCAGAACCGCCCGGTACCGTCCCTTCAGCGCCGTCGCGACTTCCTCGATGTGGGCGAGCGACTGTCCCACTTCGTCGCGGCCGGCAATCACGAGGCCGCGCGAATCGAGAATGCGAAATCCGGCCAGCGTGACTTTCTGCGTCTCCAGGATGATGGGCATCAGTCTGGCGCCGATCTCTGCATAGGGGGGTGAAACCGGCCCGTTCGCGGGAACGGCACCTGGACGCCGTCGGAGCAGATCACCGTCGGCTGCGAGATCGAGCGCGGGCCGGATCGGGGTCAACTGGTCGTCGCGATCCGGACGGTCCGCGGGCGGAATTTCGGCGCCGAGGGCGATGCCGCTGCCGAGCCGGGACTCGACCTCCCGCGCATAGACCGCCGCGAGCACGCGGCTTTGTGCGATCAACTCGGCCTGGGTCTGATGAATGAGTTGGTTGTCGTAGAGCCTAAACAAGAACAATCCAACGAGTGGCAGCGCGGCGGCGGTCGCCAGCGCGGTGAAAATGACCTGGCCGATTGATGGCCGCCATTTGTCGCCCGGGCGCCGTATCATGTCGGCGGCTCGCAACGACCGAGCTTGAAGCCGACCCCGTGAATGGTCTCGATGACATTATCGCAATTGGCGGCCGAGAATTTTGCCCGGATATTGCGGATGTGGCTGTCGATGGTGCGGTCTGATACCTGGATGTTGAGCTGATAGGCCGCGCTCATGATCTGATCGCGGCTGAACACGAGTGTTGGCCGCGTCAGAAATGCCCGCAGTATCCCGAATTCAATGGCGGTGAGTCGCAGCGGCGTGCCGGCAAATTCGGCGATATGCTGGTCCGGATCGATCGACAATCGGCCCTGAGAGAGGGCCACTTGCGTCGATTTTCCATTCAACGCGCGCGCTGCCATGCGGCGCAGGATGACGTTGACCCGGGCGACGAGCTCGCGCGGACTGAACGGCTTCGTGACGTAGTCATCGCCACCGATCTCGAGTCCCAGCACGCGGTCGATCTCGTCGTCGCGCGCGGACAGGAACAGGATCGGAACGTCGGAGGACTTCCTGATTTCGCGGCAGACATCCAGACCATCGAATTCCGGCATGCCGATATCGAGTATGATCAGATCCGGCCGGTCGGCGGCAAAGCGGGTCAATGCTTCCTTGCCGTCGCGTGCCTCGAAAACCGTCATTCCGGCTTTCTTGAGGGCAACCCGAATGACTTCGCGGATGTGCAGGTCGTCGTCAACGATCAATATGCGGTAGGTCAAACGTCTCTCCTGGCGCAAGCGGCGGCGGTCAAACTAGCGCCCCGACAGAATCTTCAGGCGGGCGTGCTGGAGCGTCAGCTGTAAAATTCCCCAGGAACGCCAGAAAGCCATCTGCGTCAGTTGCTGTTCTACAAGGCAACCACGGCGGGAAACAAGGTCGGATCGGAGCTGGGGGAGACGGCTGGGCGGGGCGCAGGAGGCGTGACTCAGTCTTGCAGGGACGGACATGCTGATCGTTCCGGTTCGGGAGCGACTATCCAGTGCCTTCGTGCATTTCCATGCAACGTGGCTTGCAAGAGTTCAGGATTTTCATGCAGATTCCGTGCAGTGGCGCTTCTGCGCTCGCTCCGGCGCAGCAAGTTTGGTACGGGCGACCGTCTTGCGGATTTCCTCGCACAAGCGAAACGCCGTTCTCATGAAGGTCCTCAAGCGTATCGGCCACCTCCTGATCTGGCTCGCCGGGGCCGTCCTCACATTTGCCGCCGTCAACAAAGGCGATCCATATCTGATCATGCTGCGCGGACCCGGCAATGTCGTTCTCGCGGCGGTGAGCGTCATGGTTGCGGTGATCCTTGTCCGCCGCGGCGATTGGAAGAGAGGTGTCACGGGTAGGGCGCTCATCCTCCTGTGGTGTTTGCCGTCGCCATCGATGCTTGGCGCGGATGCCGTGTTCGAGTGGCGCAAGCAGGACGTGCTTCGGATCGACGCTTCGCAGGCGCGGAGCCTCGGGCGGCACTTCGTCGTCGGGTATTGGTCGTTTCCCGAAGTGGCGGTGCTGGCCGAGAAGGGGCTGATTTCCGGCGTGTACATCACCAAACACAACATCGCGGGGTCGTCGGGCCCGCGTCTGAGGGAAGAAATCTCGGCCCTGCAGGAGAAGCGCCGGACGGCCGGACTGCCGCCGCTGGTCGTCGCGGCCGATCAGGAAGGCGGTATCGTATCGCATCTTTCGCCGCCCCTGACCAAGCTGCCGGCGTTGTCTACTCTGGAGGGCGTGCCTCACGAACTGCGCACCGAGAAGGCGGCTGCATTCGGACGCATCCACGGGGAGGAGCTGGCGGCGCTCGGCGTCAATCTCAATCTCGCGCCCGTGCTCGACCTGCGGCCAGAGCCGAAGCGTAATCGGTTGGACTTCAACACACTGATCGGCCGACGCGCGATCTCCGCCGATCCGCCTCTCGTCGCCGATATTGCACAGGCCTATGTCCGCGGACTCGCGATGTCAGGTGTCGGCGCGGTGGTGAAGCATTTCCCGGGGCTTGGACGGGTACCAACCGATATCCACCATTTCAGCGCCAATCTCGATACCCCCATCGACGAACTCGAGGCATCCGATTGGATTCCGTTCAGAAACGTGCTCGCCGGCTCAAAGGCGCACCTGATGATCGGCCACGTCGCCCTCACATCGGTCGACCCCGACCGCCCGGCATCGCATTCAAAGCGCGTCGTCGATGGCATCGTTCGCAAGAAATGGAATTTTCAGGGCATCGTCATGACTGACGACCTCGTGATGGGTGCGATCTATCAACGCAACCTCTGTACCGCCGTGGTCGAGGCGCTCAACGCAGGCGTCGATCTGCTACTGGTCGCTTTCGACGGCACACAATTCTATCGGATATTCGCTTGCGCCGCGGCCGCATCGGCCGAAGGGCGGCTTGATGCCGCCATGTTGCACAACAGCGATGCACGGCTGAAGGCGGCGTTTCCGGTGGACTGAGAGCCGGGGCGAGCCTCGGATCTACTTGGCAAACCTGCCTTCCTTCGGCAGCCCCGTCATCACCTGAGGCCGCTTGTGATCCTGCTGTTTGGACCACGATACGTAGTAGGCCACACTGGTCATCACCAATATCCCGACGAGGCTGACGAGAATCTGCATCGACAACGAGTCCGGACTATTGATCAGTACAAGGTGCCCAGCGAACGAGAGCAACACCCCCGCACAAAAGACTGCCAGCCATTCCTGGCCGCATTTTACCAAAGGTTGTAGTAGAGGTAAACACAACTCAAGTCGGCTGCTCGGCACCATGCCGGTGAAAAGGAAAGCCATCGTGAGGAAATGAAGTATCCGCAGTGGGGCCAGATCTTCTCTGTCGCTGGAAATCGAGAAATCGCGAAGGAAATCTGGCACAATGCCGCTGGATGGAAAATTCCCGGCTACGGTCAGCACCAAGGCAACGAAGAGGTATAACCAGGCGGAAGCGCGTAGACCCGCATTATCCTGAAGTTTTTGGAGAGCGCTTATTTGATCCGGGCGGCTTAGAGCAAACCAGGCGCCGAGGGTAGACAGGAGCTGCCAGGAGAACGGGTTGAGGTGCCAATGCCCATCCGGAAACGCGGACAGGTTCCAGTCAAACAGCCGGGACGCCAGGTAGAGACCAAGTGACGCCGCCAAGGTAATGTTCGGCCTTCGGACCATGCCGAGCAGGACGAGCGGAAGCGCCGCCGTCAGCACGATGAAAAGCTGTAGTACGTCGAGGTTCGATGGTTTCGCGCGAAGCAGCAGGCCGTGGATCAAAGTACGAACGGTGTGATCCACAATTCCCGCGACATTGAACTCAGTCATCAGCGCGGGTGCAGCGGACTGACGGGCGACGTATCCGATCAGGTTAATGTAGATCACGAACAGGACGACATAGGCGGCATACAGCTGCCATAACCGCTTGAAGATACGGGTCGCTGTCACGACAAACCCGCGCTCCAGCATCATCCTTCCGTAAAGGATGGTGGCTGTATAACCGCCCACGAAGACGAACAGGTCAACAGCCCCGCTGAACCCGAAATTACGGAGGGTCAACAGATTGACCGCATTGTGAGGGACGTGATCGAGAAAAAGAAACCAGGCCGCGATGCCAAGCAGCAAAAACGGTCGGAGATCGCCGTCGCGCGTGGCGAGCTCTGTCTTCAAGGACGGATACATTGCAGCTTTAGAACTTTTAAAGTCGGAGAGATCGAATCGCGAATCTACCCGCCGGGCCGGATTAGACTTTACGTTGCGAATAATTAAGCAGTCTGTCGGCGATTAAACGCCGCTGGACAATCACAATATTTTGAGGGGCGCGCAGTCCACTGGATCCTACACGCTTTCGTGCTTCCTGAGATCGCGGATGTGATCGAAATGATCGGCCTGGATATCTGCGCCCGTCACGAACAATCCAGGCGGCACAGCAGCCTCGCTGAGAATCTCGTCGGTGATATCCTCAACGGAGCAATCCGATATTTCGTGGATGAAGCTGATATTCCTGTACTCACCCGACACGATCCGGGAGACGACGTCTCGTCTGGTCGTTTCCGGATCGACGATCGCCTCGCGACCGCGACGGCCATAGTCGATCATCACGACGAAATACTGCATGTTGGCGATCTGCCCCGCTCTGCGGAGGTTCAAGATGCATTATTTCTGATAATCAGCAATTTGTCAATCCTAAAATTCGGAAAAACAGAAATTGGCGCGGTAAATCCGTTCGGTCAATCGGTGGGATCGGCCGGTCCGACACCGCCATGTCGCTACTTTTCTGACGCACGGCTGGCAGCGGATCTGGCCGCCTTTCGGGCCCGCGCTGCTGCCTTGTTGCGTAGCCGCTCGATCTGGCCTCTGGGCAGGGTGACGCAGATTTCCCCTATCCATTCCAGCTTGACGCCCGTGATCGGCTTCGCGTTGAAGCTTTTGAGGTTCACGAGGGCTGAGGACCTGCCGCGCTCGATCGTCTTCAGGTAACGCTCGCCGGTCTTCAGCCGCACCACTGCTTCCTCGCCGTAAAAGCTCGATAGCGGATGGCGTTGGTCGCGGTAGACCACGATGATGTCGCCGTTCTCGTATTTCGGCAGCATGGAATCGCCGGATACTTCGAAGGCGATGGCTTCTTCGGCGATCGGGAAGGGCAGCTCGACTTCGCCGAGGCCCTCGGGCGGCACCTGCTCGTGTTCCGGTTCGATTGATGCGCCGGCACCGACGCGTCCCATGATCGGCACCGAATTCAGTTCGAGATACTCGATGATCGGCGTGATCTCGGAGGCCTTGATCAACCGTATTCCGGACAGGATCTCGGAAACCGCGCCGGCGCGAACCCCCATTGCTGCCGCCAGCCCGCCCTTGGTCTTGCCCGGCTTCTCGAGCCCACGTTCGATCAACCTGATGTCCAGCATGGTCAGTCTCTCCGAATCCCCAAGGCATGTTAGCAATTCCGATTATCGGAAATCAACCTTGACTTTTATTTCGGAATATCCGAAACTAAAGATCGGTGTCGGGCGGCGTTCACGAGAACAAGGATCAAAAATGGAATTGTCGAACTGGGCGCCCGAGCATTCGGATGCGCTGCGGCGTCTCATTGCCAAAGGTGCGAGCTTTGCGGAGGCGGCGCGCGCCATTAATTTACGCTTCAATACCTCATATACGCGCAGCGCCGCGCTCGGTCGGGCGAGGCGCCTGGGACTCGGGGCCGATGATCGCCGGCAGCCGTCGATGCCAACCGGTCCCGCGAAGCCGGAAGACGTCGTTGAACGCCGGTCCGGCGCTTCGAGGCCGCTGACGATCCCATGGCCCATTCCGCCGTTCAAGGACGTGGTTCCTGTCGAATTGCGTTGTGTCGACATCCAGCCACGCCACCTCTCGCTGATCGAACTCGAGTGTGGCGATTGCCGCTATCCGTACGGCGGGGACGGAGCGAACGAGCCGATCACCTTCTGCGGTCATCCGCGCCGCCCCGGCTCGAGCTACTGCAGCCTGCATTTCGAGTTGAGCCGCTTCTTGGACGAGTTGTCGGATGGGCGTCATTTAGCGGCGGCCGTGGATGGTCTCAAGGTAGAATCCGCATCCGCCGTCGAAGGCGCGGTCGACGCGGTGAAACGGTTGCCGCGCAGCCATCCTATCGCGCAGCCGCGAACGTCGACTGAACTCCAGCCCGATGCGGGCGGCGATTTGGACGAAATGTCCGGATTGCTTGGCGAGGACATCGATGACGCACCGGTCGAACAAGCCTGGTCCCAAATCGAATTCCACGGTTAGAAGGAGCCTACCCCTTGCCAAAAGTGAAACGTCGAAAACCGTACAGCCCGGCCATGAGCCACGACAGAAGGTCGCGCGACCTGCTGCGAAACGCCGAAGTCGCGACCGTCGAAGTCGAAAATCCGCTGGCGCTGGAGCCGGGCGAGAAGATCGTGGCTCTGCGCTCCATCCGCAGCGACCCGCTCGCGCGTTTGCATTCGCACCGCCAGATCGACGAGGCGCAGTATCAGGCCGGGCGGTCGTTCCAGAGCGATTGGGAAAAAGCCGAGCGTGGACCGCGCGCGGTCGACCCGACCCGTGACTTTGTCGATGGCGGGCAGAGCCGCGAACCCATTACCGAGGCGCAGCGCAAGGCCGTGCTGCGATTGAACCTCGTCCATCGCGAACTTGGAGCGGACGGTTCGGCGTTGGTGCACGACGTTCTGGTCCACGGCATGACCATGGAGCAGGTCGGTCAGCGCAGGGGTCTGTGCAGCAAGCGCTGGATCGACTATTTCTCACGGCGCTTCCGCGAATGCCTCGACCGGTTGGCGGTATCGTACGGGTTCACGAGTGAGCAACCCGTTCCCGCCAAAACCGGACCGCGCTGAATCGCGTATATCCCCGGCCAGGCCCGGCATCCTGATGGTCGTCGCGCAGCTCATTTCAGGCCAGCGCGGCGAAAGCCTTCGAGATAGTGCTCGCGGTCTTCATCATGCTTCCATGGCAACTGGGCTGCGATCCAGGCCAGCGATATGCTCGGCTGAATTCGACGCAGTTCCTCAAGCGCGTGGCGGGCCAGGTCGATCTGGCCGTCCATGCCGGCGGCGACCGTAAGCACCCGATAGGCCCCGGTCAGATCGCCGCGCTGGCGGGTGGCTTCACGCGCCAGCGCGATCGCTTCCCGATAGTTTCTGCCGATGAACTGCGCGTAGGCCGCGACGCCGTAATAAATCGCCGAAGAAGGATCGCGCGGGCTCTGCCGAATGGCGCGTTGGGTCGCCTTGAAAGCATCTTCCCATCGCCCGCCGTAACACAACGCGAGAGCGAAATATCCTTGCGCCAATGAGAAATTCGGATTGAGCTGGAGCGCAAGTTCGAACTCGGCGAGCGCATGATCGAGTCTGCGGGTGGAGAAATATACGGTTGCAAGGGCGGTATGCGCCCAGGCGTCGTCATTGTCGGCTGCAATTGCCGCGAGCGCCGCTTTCTCGGCTATCGGCGCCACCGCCGCAATATCGGTCCAGCCCAGGTGCACGCCGACCATCTGGTTCGTCGCGTACAGAGAGAGCGCCTGGCCGTAGTTCGGGTCGATCGTGATGGCGCGTTCGAGCAGGGCCTGTGTGGTCAAGCTGTCAGTCCGTGTCACCCGCCAGTGATGCGATAGCGCGCGCATCACCAGATCCCAGGCGTCCACGCTGTTAGGTGGCTTGCGTCGACTGCGGAAATTCTCGGCCGCGTAGATCTGGGGCTCGATTGCCGTGACGATGGCATCCGTAATTTCATCCTGCACCGCAAATACGTCGGTCAGGTTGCGGTCATAGTGCTCTGCCCAGAGATGGCAGCCGGTTGCAGTGTCGTTGAGCTGGGCAGTGATGCGGACGCGGTCGCCGCTTCTTCTCACGCTGCCTTCCACCACGTAGCGCACCCCAAGCTCAGCTGACACCTGTCTCAGATGGACGGGCCGGCCCTTGTAGGTAAACGATGAATTGCGCGCGATCACAAAGAACCAGCGCAGTTTCGACAGCGCCGTGATGATGTCCTCACTGATCCCGTCGGAGAAGTACTCCTGCTCGCAATCGTCACTCATATTGTCGAACGGAAGCACGGCGATGGCGGGCCGGTCGGGCAGCTTCAGATCCAAGTCCGGATGTGCGGAAAGGGCCGAGGAAGCCGCGCGTGCCGCCTTGCAAGGCGCGTTGACAACACCAACGAAGCGCATTCCCTTGCGTGGGATCGTCCGGATCAAGCGCTGTTCCCTGCCGTTGTCGCCGATCGCGTTTCGCGCAGCATTGATACGGCTATCGAGCGTCGAGTCCGAAACGGCCCGTCCTCCCCACACCAGTGCAATCAGGTCGTTCCGCGTGACCACGCGATCACGGTGCTTTAAGAGGTGAACCAGAAGATCAAAAACCTGAGGTTGCAATGCTACCAAGTTGTCGTCGCGGCGCAGTTCACGTCGATCAGTGTCGAGAATGTAGTTGTCGAAGTTGAATTTCACGGGTCCCGTCGCACGTTTTGTAAAGAAACAATCAAGTTCGCCTCATGAAGAGGTCAAGCCTCAGGCAAAGACCTGTCGCGATTGGCCGTGCACGTCTGCCGCGACGGGATTTGTGATTTCGTTTGAGCGGTCGGAGCCCAATCATGAGGGGTGCCAGCGTGATCAGTCCGGTGAGTCCGGTCATTCGGGGGCTAAGATTTGCGGCTTTTCTGCTTGATGCTGTGGCCTACTTCACATTTCTGTTCACCCATCGGGTTCGTATCGGGCCTTGCCACGCTGAACGCGATTGATACCGGACCGGAATCGAGGATATCGAGGCCATTTTTCGTGAATCATGCTCTGATGTCGTTATTTGCCATCCAACATAGCGGGATGGTGCACAGACCGTTCAAACACCGTTGGGCGCGGTTTATTCCCGCGATATTCGAACGCTCCTATGTGCTATGCGCAGGCCTGACGCTCATGCTGCTGTTCCGGCTATGGCGTTCGATGCCAGCGCTGATCCGGCCGTCGTTGGCCGCGGCCTGCATCTTGGTTGGCGTCATGCGCGAGAAGTGGGACCTGCTCGGCGTGTTCGGTGACGAATATCGTCGCGCCAGACGACGCGCATCGATGCGATTCGAACGGCGCAACCTGAACTGATCGCTTATCAATTATCCAAAAGGGAAAGGAAGATCATGAAGCATACCGGAAATTGTTTTTGCGGCGCAGTCGAGGTTCAGGTCACGGGCGTACCCGAGGGCATGGGATATTGCCATTGCCGTTCGTGTCGTTCGTGGTCCGGCGGACCGGTCAATGCGTTCACGCTGTGGAAGCCGGAAGCCGTGCAAATTACGGCGGGGGCGGAACTGGTTGCGACATTCGAGAAGACGCCGATAAGCCAGCGCAAGTACTGCATGAAGTGCGGCGGCCATTTGATGACCAATCATCCAACGCTCGGGTTGGTCGACGTCTTTGCCGCGACGTTGCCGACGCTGACTTTTGCGCCGGGCGTGCACGTCAATTACTCTGAGACGGTGCTGCCAATGCGGGACGGGCTTCCCAAGCTGAAGGATTTTCCTGCTGAGCTTGGTGGATCCGGCGAGATGGTCGCAGAGTAAGACCGCTCGAGATTTCGGCGCAGGCGCGCGTCGTTTGCGGGCGCCTGCGGGTCGACCAGTGTGGGCCCCCGGTGGGCGGACAGCATCACTTTGGGCGCTGGATTCAATCGCCAGTGATTTCAGAACGATCGGGCTGCCCGAGCGCAGCCTGAGAGCTATGTCGGCGGCAGGTCCTGCCCTGCAAAATCGAGGTTTGGCGACGCCCCCCAGGTTCCGGTAAGAAGGCCTTGAAGTCGCGGCGAAAATCGTGGTTTTGCCGGGCTGAATAATAAGGGGAAATGCCTGAGATGACCGTCAAGCCGCAATTGCCGGATCGGACGCCACGCGCAAAGGGAGAGCCGACGGCCTTAGACGGCCTGCTGGTTGTCGATTTCACCCGCGTCGTGGCCGGACCAGCCTGCACGCAGACGCTGGCGGATTTCGGCGCCGAGGTCATCAAAATCGAAAATCCCGAAGGGGGCGACGATACCCGCCATTACGAGCATGCGGAAATTGGCGGCGAGAGCGCGGCCTTCCTCAGCCTCAACCGCAACAAGCGCGGTATCGCGCTCGATTTCACCAGTCCGGCGGCGCTCGGAGTCGCGCGCGAACTGATCGCGAAAGCGGATGTGGTGGTGGAGAACTTCTCCGGTGGGGTGATGAAGAAGTATGGCCTCGATTACGCATCGGTGGTGGCGAGCAATCCGCGGCTGATCTATTGCTCGATCTCCGCCTATGGCCGCAAAGGTGAGTTCGCCTTGCGTCCTGGATTCGATCCGATCACGCAGGCCGAAAGCGGCTTCATGTCGCTGAATGGATTTCCGGACGGCGAGCCAGTACGAACCGGACCGCCGATCGTGGACATCGCGACCGGCATGTCGGCTTGCAACGCAATCCTGCTCGCGCTGATTGCCCGGGACCGGCTCGGCCGCGGCCAGCAGGTCGAGGTCGCGCTGATCGATACCGCCGTTGCGATGACCGCATTTTACAGCATGGCCCATCTGATCAGCGGTGAAAATCCCGGCCGCTTCGGAAATTCGCCGAACGGTTCGCCCACCGTGGGACTCTATCAGACTGCCGACGGGCCGCTCTATATGGCGTGCGCCAATGACCGCCTGTATCGACGGCTTGTGGTGGAAGTACTGGAGCGTCCGGATCTCGTCACCGATCCAGAATTTGCCCACCGCAAAAGCCGGACCGCCAACAGGGAGAAGTTGCGGGCCATCATCGCTGGGATCTTTGCCGGCAACAGCCTCGAATACTGGATGGCGAAGATGAAGAAGGCCAACATTCCGGTTGGTCATCTGCGCACCGTGGAAGAGGGGCTGAAGGCGCCCGAAGTGCGTGGTCGAAACCGCTTGAGTCAAATTCCGCATCCGACCGCGGGTGTTGTACCCAATATTGAAACGCCACTCCATTTAAGCTTGACACCAAGCATCGATCCGGTCGCGGCCCCGTTGCTCGGGCAACATACCGTGGAGGTGCTCCAAAAGACCCTTGGCTATGACGAGCGGCGTATCGCCGACCTGGCCGAGGCGGGTGCTTTCGGAAAGCCTGGCACGGCCGCCTGAGCGGACTAAGTGAACGGCGTCCGGGCTCTTGCGCAGAGCCTACCTTGTTCAAGGCGGTAGCTTTTACCCCTCGTCTAAGGTTAAGTGCCGGCAGAGCGGGGAGAAACACCATGACTGACGGGACACCTGGCCGGCCGGCGAGGAATGTCGAACTCGGCGCCAGCGGCGAAGAATATCAGAACCTTCATGAATTCATCCGAAAAGCCCGCGCCCGACTCAATCAGAATGCGTGGGACTATATCGTCGGCGCATCGGAAACCGAGACTACCATGCGCCGCAATCGCATGGCGCTCGACGAGATTGCATTCCGGCCGCGGGTGTTGCGGAACGTCGCAAGAGTAGATGCCTCGACGGAGGTGTTCGGCCGTCGCCTGCGACTGCCGGTCATGATCGCGCCGGTCGGCGCACTTGAGATCTTCGACCCGGATTCAGGCGCCGCGGTCGCGCGCGGCGTCGGGCAGTTCGGTGCGGCTCACATGCTGAGTTCGGTATCTGAGCCCGGACTCGAGGCTACCGCCAGGGCGGCGCCCGACGCGCTGCGCATCTTTCAGCTTTATGTCCGCGGTGACGATGCTTTTGTCGAAGATGTCGTCAACCGCTCCATCGATCACGGCTATACGGCCTTCTGCCTGACCGTTGATACCGCGCATTACAGCCGGCGGGAGCGCGATATTGCCAAACGATATGTCCGCGAGAGTCGCATCCGGGCAACTGGCGGCGACTTCCAGAAGGGATTGGACTGGCGCACGGTGAAGCTGATCAAGGAAAGGTACAAAATCCCGCTCGTGCTCAAGGGCATTGCGACAGCGGAAGATGCCACCATCGCGGTCGATCACGGCGTAGACTGGATTTATGTTTCGAACCATGGCGGCCGTCAACTCGATCATGGACGTGGCTCGATGCATGTCTTGCCGGAAATCGTCGATGCCGTGGCTGGCCGCGCCAAGATCATGGTCGACGGTTCCTTCTGTCGCGGCACCGACATCGTGAAAGCGATCGCCTCGGGAGCCGACCTTGTTGGTATCGGGCGGCTGCAATGCTGGGCGCTGGCAGCCGGCGGCGAAGCCGGCATCGTACGGATGCTGGAATTGCTGGAAGACGAGATCATCCGTTGTCTCGGCCTGCTCGGTGTCACGCGGTTTGCCGAACTTGATAAGTCCTATTTGCACGCGGCGACTGCAACGAACCCGCCGGGCGTATTGAGCGCCTTTCCGCTGCTGGATATCGAGCCGTATCGCTATTGAGAGGCGTGGCGCAGGACTTTTGATGGAGACCGGCCCCGTTTTCCATCTGGTCCGCCCGGGGAACGGGGCGGCCGCCTCCGCTCTATCAGTGGCGATGAGGATATCGCGCTGGGAGAACAGTTCCAAATCTCTTGCGTGGAACCAATCGTAAGCCGATGACAGAAAATCGCTTCTCCCAATTCGGTCTCGATAAGGCGATCAGCCTGCGCTGGACGTTGCGGGACATTCAGGCCCGGCGGCTCAAGATGTCGCCGGTCAGCGACGAAGATCTGAAGATACTGAAGGAACTCGGCCTGGTCGAAGCGCGGGACGAAGGACTCGTCCTTACCCAGGCTGCCGTTGCCATGCTGAACGGGGCGTAGTCAACGCGCCTTCAGGAAACTCTCTCCCGAGTCGCACGGCGTGCAGCGATAGGTCAACACGTCGTAGTTCTGATCGCGCGGTTCGACCATGGCGAGGCGCATCTGCGCGCCGCATTTCATGCAAGGCATTTCGATGTTGGTCTCAAAACGTGTACAGGTCGGCGTCGGTCGAAACGCTTGCAGCATCGTATCCCCTTGTCCCGAAGAGACTAAAACCAGAGACGCAACGCCACTTCGATCATCGATCTCGAATCACTATATGCCACACTGTTGCCACCATTGGAATGCGTTCGGCATCCGGGCGGCTACGGCAAGCTGGTAAGAAATTATTCCTCTGCGCATGCAGTAAATTGCCTGACCCGGATACGTCGCGTCTTTGGGGGGCGGGCGAGCGGCCAATCCAGCGGAGACGCAGCCGGGAATTGTGCTAGGATGCTGCGGTCGACATTGGAGAGGCGACCATGACGGAATCAAAACTCGAAGTCCCGGCCGAGCTACGCGAACTGGCGGAAAAAACCATTGATCAGGCGGAAAAGGCGTTCGGCATGTTCTTCGACGCCGCCGGAAAATCCATGACGTCGATGCCCGGCGCCGGCACGGAAATCTCGAAGCAGGCGTTGTCGTTCACAGAGCAGAACATGAGGGCTGCGTTCGAGCACGCCCGCAAGCTCGTACATGCGACCGACCTCCACGAAGCGATGCAGATTCAATCCGAGTTCCTGCGCAGCCAGTTCACCAATGCCGGCGAGCATATGCGTCAGATCACCGGCGGCGTGATGTCGGCGGCCAAAGACTCGCTCAAGGGCAAATCCTGACGCTGCGCTGGCGTCCGATTGTACGCTGGAACGGTGTGGAGCCGGACAAGGTGATGACCGGCGCCGCGGGTCCGAATAGCACGGCGCGGATGGGGTACCGCGAAGATCATTCTCGGGTTTCGGATTTGGCTGCTGTTCCGGAACTTTCTCAGCCGCCGCGATTTGGTCCGCTGTCCAAGCTGAAGGCGGATCCTGGGAATGGCGAATGAACCGGCAGCAGAACGCACGCAGCGTCACGGCGGCACGCCGCTGAAGGTTGCGATTGCCGTGTCGGTTTTTGGCGCGCTTGGCATCCTGATCGTCGATCTCGGACTTGGGAGACAATCGATGAGGGAGGAGCCAACCTCAAGGCCGCGCTACACTTCCACCGATGAGGCTGCGCAAGCGGCTGGCGCCACGATCACGCCCACCGAACCGAGGTTGCGGGTGGAGCCTGAGCCTGCCGTGCCAAAGCCTGTTCATCCGGTGAATCCGCCGCCGCAGTGAAACGGCGGCGGCTTGACATGTCGGGCAAATCGATTCGATGCTGCCATAGTCACGGATATCGACACCCGCGCCGCAAACGGTAGCGGGTGCCCTTATTTCTAATGTCTCGGTTTGAATGAAGCTTTCTGTGTTCCGCCGGCCATCAGAAACGGTTTGACATGTCGGGCAAATCACCGGCATAAGGCCATCATCGCAGAAATCGCAAAGCCCGCACGGAGAAATCCGCCGCGGGCTTTTCGTTTTGGGTTTCCTGAATCGGACGGCGGCAGCCGATCGACGCTGCAACTCCCAACGCCCCCGCCCGGGCGTCGCGCGCGTGCCGTCGTCCGAACCTCTCTTGCAGTTTTGCCGGCGTGCGCGAACGCGCCGGCTTGCGGCGCGGATCGTCACCGCCGCATGCGGCCCCCAACGGGATAAGGTTCGCGCCCCAAATGGTCTGCGCCTAAATCGCGCGATCATGCCGCACATTTGCCAATCGAGGATGCCCGATGACCGCTTACCTGATTTCTCTGGCGCTCATCGGTCTCGTCGTCATCGCCGTATCCGAGGAGCCACCGTGAGTGTCGAAATCATTCAAGTCATCCGGCAGCCTCGGCGCAAAGATGCGCCGACGGATTTCCCGACGATTGCTTTCTGCTATGTGGCGGAAAGAGTCTGCAGCCGTTCACGCCGAAGCGAAATCAAGGCAGCCCGCTGCAGCAAAAGGGAGAGAAACCTAGCGTGGCCAAGGCTCTCGTTGAAATCCGCTCTCTCGCTCGCAGTCACACCCGCACCGCACTCCGCGTACTCGTCGGCATCATGCGGTGCAAGGATGCAACGCCAGCCGCCCGCGTCTCAGCCGCTAACGCCATCCTCGATCGCGGCTGGGGTAAGGCGACGCAACCGCTGGAGAACGGCGGCGAAGGTCCGCTTGAATTGATCCATCGGATCGAACGGGTCATTGTTCATCCGGAAGGAGAGGAGATAGGTCGCGAGAAGGACGTCTATCTGCAAAAAATATCCTGAAATTCTCGGCAAAGACCTGCGAAGAATGCAGGAGGAGTCAACAGTACAAAGTTCGTCGCATTTCTCCGAGAACAAGGGCTGTCCGATGCCGTAAGAAACACAGATTCACCGTTTAGGCGATTGAAGAGTCGGCAGGGGCGAGGGTCGGTGAGCACGCTCTGGACAACCAGCATACAATGATTGCCTCCACGCGCCGCGGGCAACTTATTCGCTTTCGTCCCCACCGCCCGAAACGTTACTAGGTATCGTCACCAGTCAGCCGAGGCGAGATCTGACTTTTCCCGTACCGTTCTCGAATCTATCGAAGAGCCCATCTGATCGTGATGGACGATGGACAATTTTCTTATCGACTTGCTTCACTTCAGAAGATGATCACTGAACAGGTATGGGCGTGACTATCCTGAAAATTCCAACCGCAAGAGTATTCGAGCCGCTTCTGGCGCCCTGCAGATACAAAGGGGTCTACGGCGGACGTGGCTCCGGAAAATCGCATTTCTTCGGCGAACTCCTGGTCGAGACTTGTCAGGCCGAGCGCGGCACGCTTGCGGTTTGCATCCGCGAGGCGCAGCGGACGCTGGCGCAATCGTCGAAGCGGCTGATCGAGAGCAAGATCGCCTCACTCGGCGTCGGTCGCGGCTTCAAACTGTTCAACGACAAGATCGAAACGCCCGGAGACGGGCTGATCATCTTCAGGGGGATGCAGGACCACACGGCCGAGTCGATCAAGAGTCTCGAGGGCTTTCGGATCGCCTGGATCGACGAGGCGCAGACGCTGAGCGCGCGGAGCCTCGCGCTGTTGCGTCCGACCATCCGCGCGGAAAACTCGGAGCTGTGGGCTTCGTGGAATCCTCGACGCAAATCTGATGCGATTGATGATTTCCTGCGTGCGCGCCAGCCGCCGGGGGCGATCGTGATCAGTGCCAACTGGCGCGACAATCCCTGGTTTCCCGCGGTGCTGGAAGAGGAGCGCCGCACCGACCTGTCGCTCTATCCCGACCGCTATGACCACATCTGGGAAGGCGACTATGTGAGGGCATTCGAGGGCGCTTACTTCTCGCAGATGCTGGCCGAGGCGCGTGCGCAAGGGCGGATCGGAAAGGTTTCGGCCGATCCGCTGTTGCCGCTGCGGGCCTTCATCGACATCGGCGGCTCCGGCGCCACCGCGGACGCATTTGCGATCTGGGTTGTGCAGTGGGTCGGAGCCGAAATCAGGATTTTGGACTATTACGAGGCCGTTGGGCAGGTGCTGGCGTTCCATGTCAACTGGCTGCGGTCGCGCGGCTATTCGCAGGCCATCCTTCATTTGCCGCATGACGGCGTCAACGAGAACAACGTCACCGGAAAACGTTACGAGGATCATCTGCGCGACGCCGGCTTCACCGTCGAGCCACCGTTGAAGAACCAGGGCAGGGGGGCGGCGATGATGCGCATCGAGGCGCTGCGCCGGCTCGGCCCGAAGATCTGGTGGAACGAGGCGACGACCGAAGCCGGCAGGGACGCGGTCGGCTTCTATCACGAGCGCAAGGATGACATTCGCAACGTCGGCCTTGGGCCCGAGCATGATTGGTCAAGCCATGCCGCCGACGCGCTGGGATTGATGGCGATCTGCTACGAGGCGCCGGGGAGGGCGGCGGGTTTCAACCGGACGATACGGTATGAGGAGCGAGGGTGGCGGTGAGGCCCGGCGCGGCGGCGACAGTGTTGAAAGTTGTCGCTATTTGTTTGCCTTCCTCGCAGCATACGCGCGCTGGGCTTCCTCGGGGCAATAGGCGACCGGTCCGCCATCGTCCCTGAATTTCTTGTCCACGGTCTTCTGCATGTGGAACGTGTTGTCATCGATCCGGCTCATCCGGACGACGTCCATGCTCAGTGTTCCAGGCTCTCGGCGAGAATTTGCTTCTGCACTTTTCTTTGTCGTGGCTGGAGCTTGCCTCGTCTCCGGCTGGCTGCAGGTCATGTTCAGGGACATCGCCGCTTGTCCCGTGTTCATCACCTCGATGACCTTGCATTGAGCCTTGCCGCTGGAGATCGAGCCGTCGGTCAGGCCGATAGCGATGTCGCCGGATTTTGCGCAGCGCTCGCTGAAATCCGGGCCGGTGCTGGCGTAGATGCCGTCCTTCGGACGCCACTGGTTCGGGCGCGATAGCTGCTCCGGAATCTTGTACTTGGCTTCTTCTATAGCGCGCTTCTTTTCGTCGATGCGCATTTGTTGCACATCCTCAGGGCAATAGTCGGCCTGCCAGCTTGGCCCTTTGAACTGTCCAGCAATCGTTTTTCTAACGGACATCGATTTGTGATTAATCCGGTTGAGTAACATGATCTCCTTGAAAGGCCGTTCGCCGGCATCAGGGTCCCGTGCCGATGTTGGCATGTTGAGATCATAGCAAGTCATATCCAATTTGATGGCTCCGGGAGCCGTATCCGATATTTTGTCGATCTTGCAGTTCCACTCGAACCCGTGGGCGTGTCGTTCGGCAAGCTCGATCGTAAAGACGCCGTGCTCCTTGCGGCAGTCAGAATCAAAATCCTTGCCCGGGCTTTCGTAATATCCGTCCGAGGGGCGCCACTTTTCCGTTGGTGACGCCGCGACGTGCTGTGCAAAAGCGGATGTGACCGCGCCCACCAGCGATGACATGACGAGGGGGAGTCCTATCCAAGTGCGATAGCTCGTTCGTTTCCAATTCAACGATGCTCTCCTCAAACTTGGGGTCGAAAGCCCTTGGGACTCTGCGAGCTATATATCTCGCGCTTAGGTTGATCAATAGGTACAGCAGTGATCTGCGTCCGGCACCGCTTCCACTCCCCCGGACACATACAAGGTTAGGATCATCGATGTCTTGGAAAGATATGATGCGACGAGTGTTGCCACCGATCGACGGTGTCGTACCTGACATTACGAGTGGGTTTGGCGAGGTGGAAGGAAGACCGGAGAATTCAACAAAGCCTCATCGTGGGGTCGACTTTAACTATTGGGGAGTGGCCAAGCTCAATCGGAGTAACCCCGCGATGCGCGCGCCCGTCACTGGCATTGTGACACGGGCGGACAAGGGTCGGTGGGGCACAATTGCCATTCGAGATGCGGACGGCTTCTCTCACGAGATTCTGCACAGCCATGCTCAACATGTGACGGTGGGTGATCCGGTCGTCGCGGGGCAGTTGATCGGAACGATGGGCAACACAGGATTGAAAGTCAAAGATCCGAAAGACGCCAACCACGTTCACTATCAGTTGAGAGATCCGACAGGCAAGGTTATCGATCCGAGCGCTTATTGGGATCAGCGGGAATCATTCGATCCCAGTCCGGCTCCGCCGGCTTTCTTAAATGAGCATCAGCGGTATCTGCGCATCTTGGATGCAAATCGTTCGGCAACCGCGAGCCCACCTGCAGTCAGCGAGACCACGCCTCTCCCGCGCGCCACGCGAGCGGCAGGCAACGCTTCCGCGCCGTTCGGCACGCGCGGGCAATTCGTGCCTGGCTCTGCGACGTCCTCTCAGCCGCTCTACGAAACGCGATCGTTTGTCGATCCGGCGGAAGACGTCGCAGCACGCAATGCTGGGAAGGAAGTCCGGCGCCTGGTCAGGCTTCCTGCCAGCAAGCCGGACCTCGCCGGATACGATCCGAATGCTCCGGCCCCGTTACCGAATGAGATTTCTCCCATCGATCGTTCGACCGCCTTTGACGATCGCTTCGGAAACTGGAGTTCTTCCTCCGGCGTCAGCGCGCCGATCGCCCCCAATCAGCCGATAGCGTCGTCACCGCCGACAGGGCGTCAGCCTGGCGTCGTACCCGGCGAGCCGATGCCCGACTATCCCTTTCCACCGACACTGTTCGGATTTCCCGGCAGATCGAAGACGTCAGGCGACGACGATATTTTCTGGGCTCTGGCCCGGTCTGCCCAGTGGAACAAGAAGCCGCAGCGCTAGCAAAAGGGCGGGGTGCGCTCCTCGTCCAACGTCGCCCATCCGATCAATTCCGAAAGCGAGTGTTCTGCCATGCCCAAAATGTCCACGTCCGATCTCAAGGCGATGCTGGCTGCCGAGAAAGCCGATGCACTGGCTGCGATCTCGGCCGCGCGGCTTTCGGAGGAGCGCGCCGATGCGATGGACTATTATCTCGGCGACATGAGCAAGGACATGCCAGCGCAGGACGGCCGCTCGCGCGCGGTGTCGACCGACGTCGCCGACACCATCGAAGGGTTGATGCCGTCGCTGATGGATATTTTTGCCGGCTCCGACGAAGTGGTGCGGTTCGAACCCGTCGGTCCGGAGGACGAGGCGGCGGCGCAGCAGGAGACGGATTACGTCAATCACGTGTTCATGCAGCAGAACCCGGGCTTCATGGTGCTCTATTCCTTCATCAAGGACGCGCTGCTTTCAAAGGTTGGCGTCGTGAAGGTGTGGTGGGAGGAGCGAGAGGAGGAGAGCCGGGAGACCTACTATGATCTAAGCGAGGACCAGTTTGCGCTGTTGGCGCAGGCGGTGGCCGAGTCGAATGGCACGATGACGATCGTGGCTCATACGGTTCATGATGCGAACTCACCGGCCTTGACGCCAAAGCAAACGACGTAAAGAGAACCCTACATCCGCCATTGTACAGGACTATTTATGAAATCCGGACGCTTACCGTTGATCACTTATGGCTGCCAGCGCCAAGTGTGCCCATGTCCATCGATCTGACGCGGCCATAAGCGTTGCTGAAGATTTATACAGATTCTGTGCGGGGAGTCCATGCAGCAACCCAAAGATGCATTGTTGATTGTCATCCTTGATGTATGTAGCTTTGACGAAGTCGGGTGAGCTTGCAGAGTACTGCATGGAGATTGTGCTTCAGATACTGCTCGAAATGGTTGGCTACACGGTAGCACGATTGGCGCTGCCGATATTCTCGTTCGGGAAAGTTCACGTTGCTCCTCTTGCTGCTCCTGCAGGCAAGTTCAATTTGATTGGTTGTCGTCGTGATGAACGGGGGCGAGTCGAGATCGAATCGACAACCGGGGGCGTCATAGGTGTCCTGATTTGCCTGATCGTGGCGTTTGGGCTAGCTCTGCTGATCAGAGGAAGCCTTTGATCGTTTCCTTCCGTGAGCCAATTTGGGCGAGCAGAGCTTGCTCAGCAGTTCGGCTGTCGAACGTTCTTCGTCTGCGTCCTGCATTGAGATCGTGGATACGTAAATTCAAAGGGGATGGAGAGGATCGATGTAGAATTTTTAGCGCGCGAAGCGGCAAAGAGGATCGGCGGTACGATCGTCGCCAATAAGATCGCCGGCGCTGACGAGCCAAATGGACCAGAGGTCTACGCGGATCGGATAAAGCGAGACTTTACCTCAATGATTATGCAGACGCGTGGGCCCTCTATGACTCGGACCGTCCTCATTGGGAGAACTACCACCGTTTGCCACCAAGAGGCCCGGTGAAGAAAGAGTTCGTCCGGGACCCCGCGGCCGCGGCCGGCGTTCCAAGCCGAAACAACGTCTTCGAGTATGGGTACCCAGATTCCAGTCAGGTTCCGACTCCGATCGGCGAATCGCAGCCGGTATGAAGGCTAAGTGCTTGGCGGGATCGTCCTGACGGAGCGGCTCGGAGGGCCTTGGCTGAGACGATGGGGGGACCGGAAGGAATTGGCGCCTTGGATGTGTGGCGGCCGACCGCTTCACCGCAGACAAATTCCAGCTTAGCGAACCGCGGCGGGCTACTCTCGCCCGCCTTTGACATGGTGTCGTCTGCCGCTCGCCCTCTCGAGTGGCAACGAGCGCCGCGAGGATTGCCCGCCATGCTGGACGAGATCGGCGGCTTCGATCTGTCGAATTCGGCGCCGCCCCGTGGTGGGCTGTTCAGCCTGTTCCAGGATTATTTTCGCAATCGCTGAGCCGACGCCTTGCCGCTGAACATGTCTCGTAACTGCGCGGCAATACCTCGGTACGCGCGAACCTGCACTTGTCAGAACCAAATCTCTGCTGCGCACCGAGCGGGATCGTACGGAGACCGCAGAATGGTTAGAGTGGCCTGTTATGAATTGGAATACGAAATCCAGGTGATCAGGACCATGCCGACGATAGCCCATGCGAGCGCGATCAATTGATGACGCGACGCCTTCTTGAGATGATTGCGGCCGGCTTCGTTCAAACGGGCAGGGTCGATATTGACAAGGCTGTAAGATTTTGTCGGATCGAATTTGAATAACCGAGCGAGCAGGAGCATGGCGGCCAAGTATATGATTTCCAGATAGGATGGAAACAACAGCAAGGTGCCGGCGGCCATCAACAGTTTTCGCTCTGGGCGGGACGGTGGGCTTTCCGATAGGGGAGGCCCGGGCGCTAGGTTGTTCAGTACCACGCGGATATCGTTCAGATGCTGTCCAGAAAAAAACAGCAAGCCGCACACCCAAATGACAATCAGAGCGGCAAGGAAGTAGGTCACGTGACGGCCAGTCCTTAACAGCATCCGCTGATGTTTACGAGGGGAACATAGATACCCGTTTCGAATAATTCAACCTTGGAGCGAAATATGGCACGAGAACGCGAGGCGCGTTGGCCGGACGGCTGGTCTGCGTCCATACCACTGCCATTCCTTGGAGGCAGAGTTGGTGGAACCTATTTTTCAAATCCCGGGGCGCCAACTGCCCCGCGCCTTACCCTGACACGCAGTTGGGGATTGCCGGGGGCAGGGCTAAACGCCGTCTTTTTGAGAGAGGGAATGACCTCGAACGATACACTTGGCCCTGGCTTCAGCGGTAACGTTTCGACTTTCCTGCCGTCGGTAAGTCTGAATGGGACGATGCTGAACAACGATATTTTTCGACCGTGGAAGACAAGGGTGACAAGCGTAGAAGCCGGAATAGGAACGCCCAATGCGTCGCCGGCCTTTACCACAACTTACACACCGCAGCAGATCGCGGATTTCCTGACCAAATATTTCTTTTCACCGGCGAGCGGTCCTGAAGGCAAGCGCGCTTTTGTGCGCGATTCTGCCGCGGTCGCCGGCGTTCCCAGCCGCAACAACGTGTTCGAGTACGGTTTTCCTGACGCCGGTTCGGCATCGTCTGCAACGGGTCGAGCGAACGGACAGAAGCGCGAAGAAGCGATCTTCGACAATGGCGCATCTCTTGTGCCATTTGCAGTCTCGCCGGAGAGTATACCGCGCGGTCTGCCGGGCTTGCTGTTCGACAACGCGCTGGTCGATCCGTTGGGATCAGGTGCCGCGCCGGCTGGCGGGTTGGCCGGTCTCATTCAGGACTATCTGCGGCGAAACGCGTCACCCGACCGCTGAGCAGCGGTGCCATGAGTCCAGCCCGCTGGATTTCGGATGCGCAGTCATCGGAAAACGCGGCTTGGTTTCAATGTGTGAAGCGTCCCGTCTTGTGACAGCGGTGCTTTCAAGCCGGACGTTATCTCTGCAGAATTTGTGCAGGCGGTGATATGACAACCGAAAGATGGAGCGTTGATTGCAGCATGCGGAGCGTGTAACTTGATCGCTTATAACCTGGAAGCGATCATGATTGCGGTTGCTAAATATTTGAGCGGAGCGTTGCGATGTTTCGTCCTGCTGATGTCAGGACTCATATGCGTCGCCGACGTTCGCGCCGATCAAGATCTCGATGCGGCGAGGTATCACCGCGCGGTCGAATACTGTCGTGGCGATGTTGTGCGGCCAATGATGCTGAGTCCGGACGGGAATATTCTCTGCATGGACGGCGTGATCATGGCGTTGCAGACGGATCCCAGGTATATCGAGGCCCTGCCAGAAGGCGGTCTTTTCGTGGTGCGAAGTGCCGAGGGTGATGGGGCGATGGCGCTCGCATTCTCGAAACTGCTGCTGCAGCGTCGAGCGACGGTGATCATCTACGACTATTGCTTGTCGGCCTGTGCGACCTTCTTCTTTTTTGCATCAGAGCGGACATACGTCATGAAAGGCGCGCTGGTTGCGTGGCAGATCAGCCGCACCGGTTTCCCTGGCTGCCCGCTTTACAGAGCTTTGACGCGGCGCGATTTCTGGACAGTGACACGCGAGTTCTGCGACCCACTTCCTCTTGGATTTCGAGATCGTTACGCTCAATATTACTCGGAGATGGAACAGTTTTATCTGGAAAGATCGAACAGTCCGGAATCCAAAGTTCCGCCCGCCAGCCCGCACATTTCGAGATATATCGGCAATATGGTCAAAGAGACCGGAGAGTTTCCGGACGTGTTATGGACCTTGAATCCCGCAAATCTGAACCATTTCAAGACGAAGATTGAGTACGAGGCCTATCCGGCCAGTCAGGATGAGTTGGATGAAATCGTAGCCCGGCTGCAACTACCGCGGCTGCGCAAAAGGGTGATCTACGATCCGTAGCAAGCGTCGGCTCGGAGTCCTTCAAAGTCTGTCGGTCGCTGACTGTGAGAGCGGTTGGTGGAAGTCAGAAGTCTCGTCATACGCTTAAGTTCTCTCGTCCTGGTACTATTCACGACGGCGGAATTTTGCTGTGAGGTGGTAGCGCAGGCCTGTCGGATGTCCGCCGATGCGCTGATCGAGATCAAGGGCCGTTATCGCAAGGCTCTGAAGATGCGTGACGCCGTCTGCAGGCCGTCCGCAGAGACCATTTTGCCGAAAGTGCGTTCGCAAGGCGGAGTAGCGCTTGCCGTCTGTTGGCGGTCGTGAACGGCCGTGATCTTTGCTTCCTGGCTCGGCAAAGACTGGCTTTCATGACGACACTTTTTCGCTCGTTTCTTTCGGCCGCCTCAGGCGAACGCAAAAGTGTGGCTGTGCTCCGCGAGGGTTGGTCGCCGCGGTTTCTCATGCCGTAAGCCGCCGGACGCATCATTCCTTCCACGACCGCGCCATGGACTTTGCGGCAGACCGCTTGCAATTAGGAGGGTCAACTTGACAAATCCATTTTCTGATCCTGCACACGTGCGGGCAAAGACCAAAAAGGATGCTTTGCCGGATTGGAGGCAATTTATCCCGCCGGCGTCGACTGATCGGGGTCCATACGCTCCGGTATCAATCTTGCCGGCTCTGATGCCGTTTCCAATATATCCTGCGCAGCCGGTGCCCCACGTCGACAGCTTTACAAAGCAGGGTGGACCTTCCGCTGAGCCATTTCCGCGCTTTTCGGATTTCCTGAACAGAGACGGCAGTCTCAAACCCTTCGATGCGAACGTGCCACCAGCCGGTGGTCTGCTCGGCATCATCGAGCAATATCTGCGCAACAATGGTCAACGCGGGTTCTAGTCGTCGGGCATACTTCGTGCAGATACGATCGGCCTCTTCACAAGCGAGATCTCCATGATGAACATATCTGCTCCCGCGGCCACGGCGCTGGCGGCTCTGCCCGTTACTCACGACGTCACGATTGTTACCACGCGGAAATTGGCGCACGCGCGCGTGATGGGTGTTCCGCCGGAAGAGTTTGGCATCGAGCGCGGCGCGCGCAGCATTCGAGACTGCAACTATTGCTTCCATGAGGTCGTCACCAAAACCGAGGGCCAACTGATCGCGGAAGGGTTTGACGACGAGCAGATCAAGACGCTCGACGACTATACCGGGAACACCGACATCGAGACGTTCGCGCGGGATACTACCGGCGAACACCTCAATGCGGCTTCCGACAGTGCGAACACGGCCACGCGGCTGGTCCGCATCACCGAGCACTATGTGCGGATGGACTATGAAGGCGACGGCCGGCCCTGCCTCTATCAGGTCATTACGGGCGGCGGCCAAAGCGAGATCCTTCGCAAGGATGGGCGCGAATGCATCACGCCATTCGACGCCATTCCGTTCGCGGCAACGACGCCGGTGCCGGTGACGCATCGCTTCTTCGGCCGCTCGATCGCCGATCTGGTGATGCCGTTGCAGCGGGAAAAGACGGCGCTCAAGCGCGGCGCGCTGGATAATCTCTATTTGCACAACAACCCGCGGGTGGAAGTCGCCGAAGCCAATGCCGGCCCCAACACGCTCGACGATCTGCTGGTATCGCGGCCCGGCGGGGTGGTTCGCACCAAGGCGCCGGGCGGGCTGAACTGGCAGGCGGTTCCCGACATCACCGCGTCGATCTATCCGATGATGCAGTATATCGACGCCGAGCTCGAGACGCGCACGGGCCTGTCGCGGCAATCACAGGGCATCGACGCCAACGCGCTGCAGAACCAGTCGGCGACCGCGGTGGCGCAGATGTTCTCGGCCTCGCAAATGCGGATCAAGCTGATCGCGCGCATCATGGCCGAAGGCGTCCGCGATATCTTTGCGCTTCTGCACGGCACGATCCGCAAGCACGGGCAATCGCAACAGACCGTGCGGCTGCGCAACGCGTGGGTTTCGGTCGATCCGCGCGCCTGGAAGACCCGCGAGGACATGACCATCAATGTCGGACTCGGCAGCGGTGGAAAGGCCCAGCAGTTTTCGCAGCTGATGGCGCTGGCCAACATCCAGAAGGAAATGCTCGCCGGCGGCAAGGTTCATATGGTCGGCGACCGCGAGCTTTTTAACACCGCGACCGAGCTGACACGGATCATGGGACACAAGAACCCCGGGCGTTTCTTCAACGATCCGACCGCGGTCAATCCGCTCACGGGTCAGCTCTTGCATCCGCCGCCGACGCCTCCAGCGCCGCCGCCGGATCCAAAACTGCTGGCGCTGCAGGCGAGAGCGCAAGCCGATCAGCTCGCCGCCGCCCACAGGGCGCAGGTCGAACAACAGAAACTGCAGGCCGACGCCATCCACCAGCAGGTCAAGATGCAAGCTGAGATCGAGCTGACGAAGATCAAGACCGAACTCGACGCCAGGATGAAGGTCCTCGACGCGCATCTGAAGACCGCTGCCGAGCAGCAGAAGATGCACCACGCCCAGGCGCATCACGAGATGGAAGTAGCGGAGGCGGCACTTGGCATGGCGGAGGCGGGCGCGAGCCGAGATGCCAAGATGCAGGCCAGGAACGGGAAGGATCAATCGAATGTCTGACGAAAGCAGGCTCGACCAGGCCGTTTCGAAAGCGGTACGTGCCCAGGAACTGCTCGATGACGAGCTTCTCACAGGCTGTTTCAGGACGCTGGAGGAAGACTACGTCTCGGCCTGGCGGTCTACGGCGATCGGAGACGTGGCCGGGCGCGAAAAACTGTTTCTCGCCATCAACATCGTCGGCAAGGTTCGCGATCATCTGAATGCCGTCGTCGCCAACGGCAAGCTGGCCCAGGCGGAATTGAAGGAGCTGGCGCAGGTCGCGGAGCGGAGGAGGCGGTTTGGGATTTTGTAATACGGAGAGGTGCACCGGACTGCGGACTAGTGTACTATCTCAGGTAGTGTTCTTCCGGTGTCCTCGATGATGAGAGTTTGAGAGAAAGACATGCCCAGAGACAGGCAACCGAGCCCGTATGGTCAGAGCAACTCGAAATTGCCTGCGGGATTTACGTGCAGCCGAAGGTGTCTCCGTCGGGGAAGAATGTCGCTTTGGGGTGGATCACCAGCTACACCGGCTGTGATGGGGGCCGCAATGCTTGCCCGGCGGGGTTCGTGGTTGATCTTTCGCGGAGATCTAAATGAGCAGAGCAGCTAAATTCGGCCCAGGATTTACATGGAGTTCTAATTTTGGAGAACGAGATGACCCGCGGAATCCGGCAAAACGTGAATTTCATCCCGGGATCGACGCCGTGGCGCCCGCAGGAACGCCGATTCCCGCAGCGACACCTGGTACGAGCTTTGTCGGCTCAGATGGCGAAGGTCGAGTGAAATTGAATGCGACCTTCCGTGAGGCTAACGGCGACTTCAAGACAGTGCCCGAGTCAATTCGACCGCAAGAGGCTGCATATGAGCCGGGGTAGATCACAGTCGCGCAAGTGGCGGGGCGGGAACATGTTCATGTCGGTACGGTCTCATGTGCTTTTCCTCGCCGTCTTGTCTGCACTAATTCCGTCGACGACGGTTCTAGCCGCGGAAATGTCGGTTCGAGACATTCTTTACCTCAATCAATTTGAGGAGGGCGTTCGGGAGATCACTTGGTGTGACGACAACAACTTTCTCTTGGTCCAGCCGGCGATTTCCGAGTCGGCCGCGAGGAAACAGAAAGGCCTCGATTTCGCGGAGACATCCGTCAAGAAATTTTCAATGGTGACCAAGCTCGCGCGTCCATTGCTGCAGTATCACAATGCGGTGCTCGATCATCTGTCGGCGGACTGTCTTCGCAACGGTGAATATGCGTATGTCCGAGGCAACATCATCCTGGCCGACAGTACCTACGCGAGCGGTCAGGTCCGTTTTTGGTTCGCCCAGCTGATTGACGTCACTGAAGGCGGTCGGCCCAAACAGGATCCGCCTAATTTCACTTTTATGTCCGGCAACCCGAAATGGTTGTCGACGGCCCCAGACGGCAGTGTCTACGGTCATGGTGTCGCAGGAATAGATCTGAACAGCGTGAGGGACCCCAAGGTGCGGTCGCAGATCAAGGATGAAAAGTCGTATCACCGGACGAGCGGGGCGATGATCTTAACATCGTATGCGACCTCACCGCGGACTTCGTTTTCTGTCTACGGTCTGAAGTCGCCAGATTTTCAGCGTCTTGGAAGTTACCGATGCCCCGCTCCACGGCCCGGCTGTCGCGCGGGCTCCCCTGAGCAGAACGTCGTGTACTTTGCTTACACCGTATATAGCGGTACCGCGAAGGTACACGTCGACCTGTTCACAATTGCGCCGGACAAGGAACCGCTGGCTCAACGTTGGCCCATCGTTCCCAAGGCTGGAGTAAATCTGGATGCGCTCCAAATTCTGGGGGTCGTCCTGGATGAAAGACGATGCCTGGTTCTGCTGCAGCCCGAAGCGGAACTTGACGTCAACAGGATCAACGGCAGGCTTAGACTTGACGTCTATGTCGCCGAATGTGCCTTCCGCGGAGGCGCATTGGAAGTTGACGAGCCTCGGATTGTCGGACGCCGGCAGGCCTCCTTCATGATGGTCAGTATCAGCCTTCATGGCGAATACGTGGCGATCGTCGAGGAGATGAACATGAACGAGCAACCGGAGGACCAAGCAAAGATCGAGGAGGGTTTGAAGGCTCGGATTGGTCCATGCGCTTACATTTATCACAGCGAATCGATCAAGGCCGTCAACACGATTTGCGTAGGTGCTCAGGACAATGACATCAAGAGCATCAAAATAAGCCCCAACGCCAAATATATCGCGATGGAGGGCAACAAGGATAGCACGATCGTGGGCCGCGAATATCGCAACAACGGTACCGGGCCCAAGTGGATTAACAACGGAGATCGGCCGTGAACGATATCATTGTTAGGCCGCCACTCAGGAATTTTCGGATTGGCAAAGGTAACACGTTCCATAACGTGCGAACTAGTTCATCGGGCAAGAAAAGCATTCATCAAGGTCTAGATTTTTCGCCCGAGATTCCCGGCGTGACGGGGCAACCGATTGAACCGGCCATCGATGGAAGGATTGTGTTTCAAGGCGAGTTGCCCGCATTTGGCAACAATCTGACCATCGAAACAGTCTTGGATGATGGACGATACCTTTACACTTCCTACAATCATCTGCAGGACGTCAAGGAGGCGGATAAGAAGGAAATTGGTGCCGGCGTTTCGAATCCTCTGGGAAGGCTGGGTAATTCTGGCACAAGCTCGTTCAAGAGTCCGATACTACCGCATTTGCATTTCGAGACGATAGTCGCGGATGGGAAGCTGGATTTCTCGAACAAATGGCCGCTTGAGAAAGGTGCTTCGGGCACCGCGAAAAATGGCGTCAAGTGGGAGCGGATCAGCCCGAAATTTGAGATTGGCGACATGATCGTGACATCTACCCCCGACCGTGTGCGCGCCACCTTGAAGTCGCCTTGGGCTACCCCGGCGGCGGCCGTGGAGGCCGCTCCGAGCTTCGACGACCGCTATTCGGCTGCGTACCCGCGTGCGACTACGCCGACTGGCGACGCTATCGGCCGCTCGCGGGATGTTGCAACGACACACGATCGCGATGCCGGCGTTGGACGTTCGCCGTCGGAGAGTGCCTCGACTTTTTTTGGGCCAAGCATACCGTTTGCTTCTCAGCCGAGCGGTTCGATGGTTGCTCCTGGAGGCCCGTCCTCTCTCCTCGATCCGACACCGATGGACCGGGGGGAACCAGGGCCGTTCTCGACCGGCGGTCGATTGGTGCCGCGCGCTTCGCCGTTTCGACCTCTGTACCCTACCGGGGCATTAGTCCCTGCATCGAATAGCCGTACGCGGGATCGCCAAGGTTCGCTCGAAGATCGATCCGGAAGCCGGAGTTTCTTGCCGACGGAAGATGCGGACAGACTTCGCTCGCCGGTATTGCGTGAACTGCAGAGATACAGGCGTCTGGACTCCGCTAGCGATGCTGCAGCGTCATCGACCGCGCCCAACATTGGGATCGCACGCGCTTCCAGCGGCGCTGATAGCGGAGCTGCGAGAGTCACGGGCGGTATCTTCAAATGGATCGGAAACGGCTTGACTCCTCCGACGGAAGCGTTGCCGTCAAGGCGTTTCCCGCTGGGCGATACCGCACCGAACTTCCTGGACGAAAGCAACGGGCCGGTTTCGAAGGCCAGCGCAGCGCCGCCTCCGTCAGCCGAGGACAATCGCCGATATCTCAGCAGACGCGTCGTCGACCAAGGATCGGCATTCGACACTGGCGCAGCGGCGGTGCCGTTTATTCGATCGAATGCAGGACTTGTAGCGGATTATCCGAATCCGTTTGAGGACGGATCGAACTCTACGGCGAATGCCAGTCACGCGCAGCTGCAACGGATCTCGACGTCGCCCGGTTTCTTTGCCGGACAGCCGTTGCCGAGCCAAGCCGTTGCGCTGCCGATCTTTGATCTTCTGAATCGCTCCACAGGCCGCGAAAACTCTGCCGATGAACGTGAGCCGCTGGGGACGGGGATTCCAATGCTTGATGAATACATCCGATATCTGAATCGGCAGTATCCGTCTTGACCTCATCCTGGTCAGAGATTGGTTGTCTCTGAAATCGACGGGCAGAGCTCTTGCTTAGCTTCTGCGCAATGTCGAACTTGACATGTCGGGCAAATCACCGGCATATGTACATCATTGCAAGAATATTGAGCCCGCGGACGGAAGACTGTCTGCGGGCTTTTTGATTCGGATGTCGGCGGATATTGTTGCTGCATCCGCAAATTCTCATCGCAGCCGCCTCGAGAGTGTGGGCGCGGTGCGCCGAACTCACCGATCAATACGCCGACCCTGCGCAATGCGCTGGCGCCCGGCCAAAACGTCTCGCAAGCCGAACCGGAAGCCAGGCTTCCGCGCCATCGCGCGGTCCGAGATCTGATCCACCAGAAAGAAAATCAAGACCGGATGTCGTCCTTGCCTGGCGTATCGCACTGACGTGCGACGCGCCGCATGGCATGTGCTGCACCGAGTATCACAAGGACCAGCAGATGGCTCTTCCCACCAATACCTTCACCACCTATTCCGCGGTCGGTAACCGCGAAGACCTCAGCGACATGATCTATCGCATCGACCCCACCGATACTCCGTTCATGAGCGGCGCCGAGAAGGAAAAGGCGACCGCGGTGAACCACGAGTGGCAGACGCAGGCGCTGGCGCAGCCCTCGACCACGAACGCCCAGCTGGAAGGCGACGATCCCAGCGCCGCCCAGCTGACGCCGACGGTCCGGCTCGGCAACCTCTGCCAGATCTCCTACAAGATGGCGCAGGTGTCGGGCACCCAGCAGGCCGTCGATCACGCCGGCCGCGACAACGAGCTGGCCTATCAGGAAATGCTCAAAGGTCTCGAGCTCAAGCGCGACATCGAAAGCATCCTCCTGACCAACCAGGCCAAGGTGGCCGGTAACGCCAGCACGCCGCGCAAGACGGCGTCGATCCTGTCCTGGATCGCGTCCAATACGTCGAAGGGTACGGCCGGCTCTCCCGCCGATCCGGCCAATCCCAGCGACGGCACCGGCGTGCGTGTCGACGCCGGCGCGCAGATCGCGTTTACCGAAGCGCGGCTGAAGTCCGTGTTGTCGTCGATCTGGACCAACGGCGGAAAGCCGGGGGTTATCTTCACCGGCGCCTTCAACAAGCAGGTGTTTTCGACCTTCACCGGCCGATCCTCCGCGATCGAGGAGGCGAAGTCGAAGAAGATCGTGGCCTCGGTCGATGCGTATGAATCCGATTTCGGCAAGCTCAAGGTGGTTGCCAACCGCTTCCAGCGCCCGCGCGACGTTCTCGTTCTGGAAATGGAAAAATGGGCGGTGGCGTATCTCAATGGGCGGAACATGACCTCGATCCCGCTTGCCAAGACTGGCGACTCCGATCGCCGTCAGATCCTGGCGGAATACGCCCTCGTTGCGCGCAATGAGAAGGCTTCGGGCGGCGTGTTCGACAACACCACGACCTGACACGTCGGCTGTCCATTCGTCAGAACGCTTGAACCCGGGAATCGCCGGTTCGGGCCGGCCCGTGCACGGGCCGGTCCGAAACGGCGTGTACATCCCATATCCCCTTGGAGACTCGTGACATGCCGCTTCCAGGCAATCGTACATTCAACACCACCGACCTGACGGCCTACACGCCGTCGTGCGGCACGTCGCCCGTTGCCGCCTACATTCGCGTGCCGTTTCGTTGCCGGTTGCTCAAGGCGGCCGGTATTCTCGGCGCCGCCATTACGACCGCGGACGGCACCGTCACGGTCGCGGCAAATGCGACCACGCTTACCACATTCACCGTGACGCAAGCCGGCTCCGCTGCCGGTCAGTTGTTTTCGGTAACGCCGCCGTCGCCCATCTATCTCAATGAGGACGACGTCATTGTGCTGACGCCATCCGGCGCATCGGGTACATCGGTGCCGATGCACCTCTCGATTTCCGTGAGGGCCGCCTGATGTCGTTCTTTCCAAAACATCATGCCTCGCGCGTCGGCGCGAGCCAGACCATCGCCTACGATGCCAGCGTCGGGATAGCCAACGCCTTCAGCGCGGGAACTTACCAGGTCCGCCTGGCTGCGAATTCTGCCTGCCATTACCGGATCGGCGACGGCGTACAGACCGCAACGACCGCCGACACCTTTTTGCCGGCGAACATCATCGAATATGTCATCGTCAGTCCGGGACAGCGGATATCTGCAATCAAGGCCGCCACCAACGGGCAGGTGACCGCGACCGCGGGCACACTCTGGGTCACGGAGATGTCCTGATGGACGGCATGATGGTGCGGCCACATTTCGATAGCAACGGCAAGGACCTTGCAATCGAGCACATCCAGGATGTCGAGCCGGTCCTGCGCTGGAACAACCGGGCCCGGCAAGACGAGCAGCGCAGCGATTGGGCGCGTCACGTCGCGCGCATCCCCAATGTCATCTATGTGAAATGGCTCGATGAGGAACACGCGAAGGGCAACACCGGCGTGCGGATGTTCACGCCGGAGTTCGACCTGATCGTGCAGCGGAAACTCGAAGATCCGGAGTGGGCCTATCTGCGCACCGACAGGCCGAAACTGCAGGCCGGCTGGTCAGCGAGGCTGCCATGACGCAGATCGTGGATTATGCATCGCTGCAATCGGCGGTGATTGAATATCTGGCGCGAGACCAGGATGCCACGCTGATTTCGAGGATTCCAACTTTTATTCAGCTGGCGGAAGCGAAATTCAACCGGCAACTTTTCGTTCGACAGATGGAGCAACGCGCCACCGCGATTGTCAATCTCGGCTCCAGCGAACCGGAATTCATCTCGTTGCCGGCGGACTTTCAGTCGATGCGGCGGGTGCGGCTATCGAGCGTGGCGGGGAAGCCCTGTCTCTCCTTCAAGTCAGGCACTCAGCTCGACGAGTACCGGTTCGGGATCCGCGATGTCGCAGGACAGCCGCGATATTTCACGGTGTTCGGAGACGAGATCGAACTGGCGCCGACGCCGGACACCGCTCATACGGTCGAGATGGTGTACCGCCGGAAACTACCCCCGCTCGCGGTCAATGATCCGAACTGGTTGCTGACGCTCGCGCCGGATCTCTATCTCTACGGCGCATTGCTGGAGTCCGCGCCGTATATCAAGGAGGACAGCCGGATCCAGACCTGGGGGCTCGGCTTCTCGAGTGCGCTGAACGACCTCAACAATCTCGGACTGACGTCGACCTTCAACGCCGGCCCGATGGCGGTTCATCTCTCCGGCCAGGTTGTCTAGGGAGTTCATCAAAAATGGCTGCGTTCAACAAGTTCAATTGCTTCGTGCTCGACGTCGCGAATGCCTTGCACGACATGAAAACCGGTACGTCGCATGTCTACCGGGTGTACCTGACCAACACGACGCCGGTCGCAACGAACACGGTCTACAACACGCCGGCTGACCTCGCGACCGCGAACGGCTACACCGCGGGCGGCGTGAGCGTGGGCACCATCACCGGAGCCCAGACCGCCGGCACGTTCAAATTTACCGGTGGAAGCGACCCGGCGTGGACGGCGTCCGGCGCATCGATCGGACCGTTTCAGTACGCCGTGCTGTACAATTTCACGTCGCCGACAAAACCGCTGATCGGATGGTGGGACTACGGCACCGCGATCACGCTGACCAACGGCAACACGTTCACGGTCGACATCGACCAGACGAACGGCATCTTGACGATTACCTGACATGGCAGCTTTTCTCAACGTGTGTCGCTTCAACCCGACCGCCGGCGGCACCACGGACTGGACCTATTCGTCGGCCGTCACAGGTTACCAAAGTCCCGCCGCGGCGAATGTCGCAAACGGCCGGCTCTACAAATACCGCGCCGAGAGCCTCGATCTCAGCCAATGGGAGATGGGCGAGGGCGCGTACAACACCGCCACCGGCGTTCTCGCCCGCACCACGGTGCTGTCCAACTCGTCGGGCAGCACGTCGAAAATCAATTTCTCCACCGTGCCGCAGGTTGCCATCGTAGCGCTCAAGGAAGACCTGATCGCGATCGATGAGGCCAACAACTTCACGTCGGGACAGAAATCGCAGATTCGGACGAACATCGGCATGGCCGATGGGCACATTCCAGGCGAGGTATCCAACGGCTCAGCGGCCGCCGGCGAAATCGGCGAGTTTAATTTTGTGACCGGAACTGGAGCGCTCACCAACGGAGTGACCATCAACCTGGTGTCAATTTCGATCCCGGCGGGCGATTGGGAAGTATTTGGGCACACCTTCATCTCCGGCGGTGGCGCAACCACGATGACGAATTTAACAATGTCGATCAGCACGGTCTCGGCAACCCAGAACTCGAGCACGCCGGACCGTTTCAACCAGATTCGGAATGCCGGCGGAATAAGCGATCCATTCATGACCGTCGCGGCAGGTCCTTTCCGAATGTCGCTCGCTGCCACGACGACGGTCTTTCTTGTCTTTGTCGCAACATTTACGAACGTGCTGAACCACTCGAGCGAGTTGCGTTACAGGAGAGCCCGTTGATGGCTTACAATCCCGCCCAAATTCTCCGCGCGGTGGAGAGCCTGCGGCCCGGCTTGCGCCTCCAGATCGATTTCGAGCTGGCCGATTTGAACGACGGCGAAGGGCCGTTCATTTCAGCCTGGAAGCGACAGGATGTGTCAAAGCCGACCAAAGCAGAGATCGAAGCCGTGGACACCGACGCGCTGGCACGGGCCGGCGTCACGTTCCTTGCGCGGGATCTGCTGTCTCAGCTGACGGCGAGCGATTACATCAACATCCTGCAGGCGACTGCGTCGAGCGCGACGCTTGGCCTGTTGTGGGCCTCGCTGCTCGCGCAGGGCGATGCACCCATTGCGGTTTCTTCAGATCGGTTCAAGCGGGGGTGGAGCGGAATGGCGCAAGCCCTTGGCGACGCGCGCGCCGACGCCATCGCGCGAGCGATCGGCATCCCGAGCTGACCATGTCGCTGCTTGGCTTTGACGCATCCGGGCGCCTTGCGCTCGGGCAACTTTACCGCATTGTTGCTTCCAACACCGTTCTGACCGCCGCTCCAGGTACATACGCGGTTGCGGGACAGATCGCCGCTTTCAAGGCGGCACAAGTCGGCAGCGTAGCCGGATTTGTGATGGCGGGCAACGCGGCGATCCTTCGAACCGCGCTCGCTGCCTCGCCGGGCGCTTTCCTGGTGGCCGGCGTGGCGGCGACATTTCCGGTGCGGCTCCTGGCCGACCCTCGTAGCCATTCCGTTGCCGCCAACGCTGCTACGATTGCAGCAAAAATGCTGTCATCCGCCGCGAGCTTCTCAATCTCGGGCCAGAGCGTTCGGTTCGGACCATCGATCGGTTTAAGTGCAGGGTCTTATGCCGTCGCCGGATCTGACGCGAGCTACACACGCGACTTCGAGGCCTGGTTTCCCCGTCCGTTCGATACCGATGACTGGACGAGCGAAACGAGTGAAAGCGAGGCCTGGGTGCCGAGTACACCGGTGACGGAAACATGGTCAACGCAGACGACGCGACCCCCGTCATGGGCGCTGGCAGCCAAGCAATCCGAGAACTGGACAACCGAATAATGCCGCTCATTCCATTCGGCGAGTATCGCCCCGACGTCAGCGATTACGAAGGCCAGGCAACAAGGAACATTCGTAACGTGATTCCGCGCGGCGACGGCTATGGCCCGTTCCCGGGCCTGTCGACCTATACGACGGCCCTGCCGTCCGCCTGCCGTGGCGCGTTCTATGCGATGAAGTCGGATGGAACGGTGATCACCTTTGCCGGCACGGCCGGCAAACTCTACAGACTCAACAATACCGATTTCAGCTGGGTGGACGTTTCAAAGGCGGGCGGGACTTATATCGCTCCCACCTTCGGCGGGCAGGCGGCCAATTGGCAATTTGCGCAATTCGGCAACCTGGTGTTTGCAACGCATGCAAACACTGCGCTCCAGGTCTATGATTTGTCTTCTTCCAGCACCTTTGCCGATTGTGGCGGTTCTCCGCCTCAAGCAGCCTACATCTCCGTGGTTGGCCGCTTCCTGGTGCTGTCCGGCCTCCTGTCCAACCAATACCGGATTCACTGGTCCGGTTTGAATGCGACGACGACGTGGACCAGCGGCGTCAATTCATCGGACTATCAGGACTTTCCCGACGGCGGTGTCGTTCGCGGCGTCGCCGGCGGCGAGTATGGGATCGTCTTTCAGGACCAGGCGATCCGGCGCATGTCGTATGTGCCGGGGTCTCCGCTGATTTTTCAGATCGATCGCATCACGCAAGACAAGGGCCTTTACGCGCCGTATTCCATCGTCCGAGCGGGTGAAAAAATCTTCTTCTATGCCGGACAGGGCTTTCACAAGATCGAACCTGGCGGCGTGCCGGAGCAGATCGGCCGGGAAAAGGTCGATCGCACGTTTCTGGCCGATCTCGACAAGGGCAATTTGCAGCTTTTCATTGGTGCCGCCGATCCGCGAGGCACGCGGGTGTACTGGGCGTACAAGTCGGTGTCCGGCGCCGTCGGCACCGTCTACGACAAGCTGCTCGGCTATGACTTCCTGCTGGACCGGTTCTTTCCGGTGTCGGTGTCCGGCGAATATCTGCTGGGCGTTTCGCAAACAGGCCTTACGCTCGAAAATCTCGACAGCATCTCCGTGTCGCTGGATGCGCTGACGTTGAGCCTGGATGCTTATGCGACGGCGGTGCAGCCCGAGATCGGCGAATTCAACGGCTCGCACGCCCTCGGCTTCTTCCGGGGCGGCAATCTGGAAGCGACCATCGAGAGCGCCGAACAAGGCACGGACGAAAACCGCCTCATCATTCGTGGCTTTCGGCCCGTCACCGATGCGGCAACGCTGTACGGTTCGGTCTCCTATCGCGACGCGCCGTCGGCACCAGTGGCTGGGGGCGGAGAAGTGCCGGTCAACGCCCGAACCGGCCGCTGCGATTTTATGCGCGACACGCGCTATTCGCGATTCAAGGTGCGCATTCCGGCCGAAACGTCCTGGACATTCTGCGCCGGCGTGGTGCCCGACCTGACGACAGGAGGCACGCTGTGACGGCCTATGTGCCCGGGATCACCGAGACCGACCTGAAGAAGATCGTGCTCGCCCTGCAGAACCTGGCGGCCGGACGCTCGAACGCGGTGGGCAGCGTATCGCTGGCGACGGGGTCCGCGACGACAACGGTAACGACAGCGAATTGCTCGCAGGGATCGACGCCGATCCTGACGCCGGCTTCGGCCAGCGCGGCGGCCGAGGTGGGCAGTGGCACGTTGTATGTGAGCGCGGTGACGAATGGATCGTTCACGATCACGCATGCAAACTCGGCGACGACGGGGCGAACGTTTCTGTACGCGCTCTTAGGCTAGCGAAAACCAGCCGGGTGCCACCCGGACACTTCAACATTCTAGTCACCGGTGAGCCTGTCCCGCCGGGCGTCGACTTGCGTCTTGCCCGTCGGCGCAGAGAGGAAGTTTGTCAATCTCAAAACATGACAACGCCGGCAACGAAGCCGCCAATTTATTTATTTTGGAGAAGTCCATGGCGACACCGCACCCCGAAACCGTGATTACAATGCTGAGCTCGATTCTGAGGAGCATGGAGAATGCCGTGAACGGCTCTATTGCCGCAACAGGTGTTCCCCCTTCAACGGAAGAAGAAGCGTTCAGTTTCACCAGGCACGTGATCGTGGAATAGCTGGCGCGTTTGATGCTGCGTCAACTTTCGGTCCTGGAGCGTTACGATTCGGAAGAACTGCTCTCGATGCTGCGGGCCGGGCCGTCCCTCGAGCACTCGAACGTGACGCCCCGCGCTATTTTTACGGTCCCGGCACCGCTAATATACCTGGCCCCACAGTTCCGCCGTCGCTAAATCGCTTCCGAGCGGATTCCGGCGGATTGCCGTCATCTAGCGGTTCGGTACCTGGCGTTCCTCCGCCGGCCATCGGCAGCACTCCCTATCGAGGCATGCCTGCGCCCCTGCGAGAACTTGATGCGATGGAGCGGCAGGCTCACGGCGTCAGGCCTAGATTGTCATCGCCGGTGGAAGATCCAAACTTCAGGCAGCTTTCACGGTTGCCTGTGTTGCCGGCCTTGGAAGCGACTGGCTCGGCTGCTACCCACTCTCTGGACATTCCTGACTTCCTGCTACGCATTCCTAAACCGCAAATCTCAGACTCGGAGAGCACTGAGCCGTCGGATTTAACGCCCGACACGTCGAGCGGTGGTAGCCGGGATACAACTGGTGGCGGAGGAGGGAGAAGCGGTGGGGGCAACAAAGGCGGAGGCGGGGATGGTGGAGGCAGTAACAGTTCTGGACGTAGTCACAAGGATATGTGTGATGATGAACTGGCAGAAGAGATGCGTAGTTGCAAACCTATAAAGGGAGGTCCGCCAATCGGGACTACTATAATGGATGTGTGGAGCGGGCAAAAGGCAGATGGATCCAATGCTACAAAAATGGAGAACCGAACCCGAGTGGTCCAGGTCGATGGCGACCGGGTACTGATGAACAGCCCGGTGACGAAGAAACGTGGATTAACTACCGGCGAATGCCTGGCTCCAAGCGCAAGTGAGCGTCACCAAATCTAGAACTGTGGGCAAGATGGCGCGATCCTTTCTGGGCTTTTCGCAACAGCAACGAGCGTTTTCTATTCTACGTCCTAATTGACATCGTTTCCCATTCTGCGCCATCCTTTGGATACTCTGCGGCGGAATGCGAGGTAGTCACCATTAAGTCGCGTGATTCGATTTACGAACTGTATGACTGGGTCGAGCATCTGAGGCGGACCCTCACGATTGATGCTGCCATCCGTACGATTTCGGACAGTTTGGAGAAGGTGGACGAGGAGGATCATTACGTACTCGCTCTGCAACTAACCCAGCTTTTGCGCGAAGCTGAACGATATACTGAAGCCGTCCAGATGTTGGATCAGATGATGGAGCGATACCCGGATGACGTCCGTTCGCCGATGAGCAAGGCGACAACTTATATCTATTGCTTCGAAGATTATGAAAAAGCGCTCGAATGCATCAATTCGGCGCTTCAGCGGGCACGTCGCACTGGCTTTTTCCGAAGGGAAGCTCTCGGCAACAAGGCGCGAATACTACTGAAACTCCGTCGAGGCGATGAACTCTCCGATGTTCTTGAAGAGATCATGTCGCTGCAGATCGTGAAAGGAATCCCCGACATCGGGCGTGAACGAGATTTTGTCGACCGCGCGCCGCCAGGTCTCATCCGCAAGAATGTGCTGGATCGCTACAACGAATTTCGGCCAAAGCGCGCGGGGGACACGTCAAACGATGAGCCACCGAGATTTGAGCCTCCCGACGACGCGGCGTGACAGCCGACGATAAGGGTTCTAGACGCAGAGCCTCGTTATTCGCATTGACATAGTTCTCTACTTATTCAAGTAGTCAAAGTATAAATGCGCGCAGAGCGTGTAGAGCCTTTGGATTTTTGTGTGTCTTGCATCTGATCCATGTGCTGCGCACTTGTTGCAATGGCTGTCACGAGCACGATGTCACGGTGCGGGCGACTACGTCGTCTCTTCTTGGGTATTTGATGCTGGCGACAAAATGAAACAGGAATGACTGCTGAATGCGACTACAGTGAATATTGCACCCTGAAACCGGACAGATTCGACTTTGAAGTAAGTATAAGATTTCGGCGCCCCGGATACCGTGTTGCTACCATTCGTATCTCACGCAGGCTCGATTGCTGTTATTTTATACAAGGTGAGAGTTCTGTTGAGCGCAGCACCGAGGGGTGAATTTGCCAAATGCCGGGGCTGTAGCGATGCCTCAATCGTATCGGCAACTCACACGCCGTCCGGCCAACCCCGCGCTCCCGCAAGTCTCGCGTCCGGGCCAGGCCACCCTGGCGAGTTGGCTTCGGCAATTCAGTGATGGCGAACTCTGACGGAATGGAAGATGGCGCCTGCGGCTCAGCTTGTTTGCGTCGACCCGAGACGGGTCGGCGAGGTTTGGCCACATGTTAGGTCATTGCTGAAGGCCGCCTGCCGCCGCACCGGGCTCAACGCTTTCTCGGAGGTCGAGGCCGATATTCTTGCCGCCCGCAGCTTGCTGTGGGTGGCGTGGGGCGGGCGGGCGATCGAGTCCGCAGCGGCGACCATTCTGATCAACTCCGGGTTCGGCAAGGTTTGCATCATCACAGTATGCGGCGGGCGCGACATGACGCGCTGGCTTCCCCTGCTCGGACAGATCGAAGATTACGCGCGGCGTGAGGGCTGCGCGCGAATGCGCATCTATGGCCGCAAGGGTTGGCTGCGTGTGCTCAATGGATACGAGCAGAAACACGTCATCATGGATAAGAAATTGGGTGGATGAGAAGCGTCAACTTCGGTGAGCGCTGCATTGCGCGTTAGCAACTAGACCTTCCCCAGTGCAGCCAGCCTTTCACAAGCCTACCTCACCGCATTATCTACTGGACAAGATATAGGGTTGACAATGTTCTTTATTTGTTCTATTTCGCGTTCCAGATGACGTTTTAACTAAATGCCATCGGCAGTGGTGAGCACGGCGATGTCGCTTTGGAGAACTGATTGGGCTGGTTGCCGGGAGCAATTTGTCCGAACCACGGGCGTTGCGCGGCTTCGATTTCAACGGCTCATCCGATTCAGGGCGAAGCGGGCGGTCGGATGAATTTTTCACCAATCCAGTGGGTGATGCTTATCGGAATGGATCTCTTCGTACGGTCCGCATACGCCTTTGCCGTCAGCTTCAATATCTTTTTGATTCCGATTGTTCTCAAGTTGTCAGCGCTTCACATTTTTATTCTCGGGCTGGTGTCTGGCTTCGCAACGCCATTGGCGGTGCCACTACGACGCGTCGTCACGGTTATCGTTACAAGCGTGCTGTTTGCCATCGCAATGGCGGGTCTCTGGATTACCGCAGAGCAGAGTTCGCATTCCACTTCTTGCTTCAACAATGTCTGCGACTGGATCAACGGAACGATTACGCCAAGCGGCGTATGGCTGGTTTTCAAGGAGACCAGCATTCAAGTTTTGGCAAATCTGAGCGTGACAGCGACCACTCTTTTCCTGGGTCGGGGGATCCGTGCGGCGGCATCATGACCTGAGGCGTCGTTTGCGACGGCCCATCCGGCCACGAGGATTTCGGGGGCTTTGAGTTCAGGGGCAGGCGTCATCATGTCGAGCGGGAGAGTTGATTGGGTCTGCGGCCGAAGCCAATCGGTTGGGCGTGGTGGAATTGCACGCTGGCTTCAGCGGCAGTGCTTCCAGAGATGGAAGGCTCAAGGCCTGCTTCTTCGCATGCGATATCTTGTGGCCATATGCCTTGTGTCGTGGGCTGGATTGGGCACGGCGCCGTCCCTGGCCGAGGTGTCGGAGGCGGAGAGGGGGATTTACACTCGCGCCGTCGAATTTTGCCGAGGTAGTGTCAAGCGTCCGATGGCGCTCGACCTCGACCAACGCGTGCTGTGTTTCGACGGCGAGATTGTTCCTGATCTTGACATATCGCTCATTGACCGCCTTCAAGATAGCGGGCTCGCCGTGGTGCGAAGCGTCGGCGGTAACCTGCTATCTGCAATTCGCCTCGCGGAGGCATTACTGGAGCGGAATGCGACGGTCGTGGTCTACGACTACTGTCTATCGGCCTGCGCCAGTTTTCTGCTTGTCGCTTCGATGAAAGCGTTCGTGGTGAAGAATACGCTTGTCGCGTGGCATTCCCCTGTTGCTCCTTACCTTTGCCCGTTGTTGCGGCAAGCAATGGACGGAGGACCAAGGCGTCTCGACAAGGATGTTTGTGCCCATGCGCCGGCCGGATTCCGCAGCTCGTACGAGCACTATAAAGAGTTGCACAGACGGTTTTACGGGCTAAGAGCGATCGACCGTACGTTCGAAGCCCCTCCGCAGAGCATTATTGTGAGAAGGATCCTGCAGAATAAGTTTGGAGGGATCGGAGACTATCCGGCGAACCTGATGTGGACCTGGAATCCGCGATACCATGCGGGTCAGATCAAAACCCAGATTTATTATGAGGCCTATCCGCAGAGCCAGGACGAAGTAGATGCGTTGGCAATGCGACTGCGGGCTCGCGTGATTTATGATCCGTAGTTGCGTCAAGAACTGGAATTGAAAGCCGCCAGCTGCCCTTGAACGAGGGATCGCCTCGAGCAGCAATCCACGTTCCTTAAATCTCAATCCCTTACAAGGCTGCGTGCGAGCCGCTATTCCAAGTCAATGGAGAGAACATGGCGCGTGATTTTCGCGACTCTTTGCCTTGGTCAGGCAGCCTGGAGTGGCTGAGCCCGGCAATAGTACCCGGCCTCGGGAGCAACTCAGAACCTCGACTCCCCACCTGGATTCAACCGGAGCAGCCGCCCATGCGGCCTGATTTCAAGTTATGGGATCCGCTCATTCGTGGAGTGCCGGAGGCCGACCAATCGCCGCCGTTTTGGATCCGCAATCTACGGCCTCTGCCCGATCCTGGTCCGAATCCGTTTCCGAATCCGGCACCTTTGCCGCAACCAAGGCTCCTGGTGCCTGAAGCAGATCCTCCCGGGGATAACTCGGATTTGGTTGAAAGCTCGGATCCGGCTCGCGGTTTGCTCGGCCTGCTCGAAGAAGCGATCCGGGGCGAAGCTCGGGCCGGTGTCCGCTCCCAGCGGCGTCCGCGACTGGCATCGACGCAGACAATCTCGATGCATTCTGCGCAGCCCGTACGTCGGTTGGTGCGAATGTAGATGGGCGACGATGTAAACAATACATTTGCCGATAGCCGATCCGGGCGGCTGTAACTCATCTTCTGACAATATAATCTCAGTGATTGAAAAGCCTGTCAGCACCGTACATCGCGGGCGACGAACGGTTGCGTATGCCTGATCTCGTTCACCAAAAGACCAAAGAGGAGCACATCTGATGGGCGGACAATCGTCCTCGACACAGACCCAGCAGTCGCAAACCGCGCCGTGGGCTGCCGCGCAGCCGCTGCTGCAGGGTATCCTTGCGCAACTCAACACGGGCCTGAACAACACCGGCCTGACGGCCGCGGAGACCGGCGCGATCGATACCTTGGAAAGTAATGCGGCGAAGGGCAACCCTTACGCCGGTCAGATTGGCGACTATGCGCGGTCGCTGTTGAGCGGTGGGGGCGCCGAAGCACAGGCCGGCAATCTGCGAGATAATCTGGACGCATTCAGGAGCCAGCTCGCACCCTATGCCAATGGGAGCATGGTCGGCAGCAATCCGGCGCTCGCGGCGCAGCTCGCGCAGATCCGGGACGATGTCGCCAATTCCGTGAACGGCCAGTTTGCCGCCGCCGGCCGCGATCTCAGCGGCGCCAATCTGATGGCCTACGGGCGCGGCGTCGCCGCAGGGCAAGCGCCGGTGATCGCCGCGCAATACAATCAGGATGTCGCCAACCAGCTCGCTGCCGCCAACGCGGTCTACAATGCCGGCAACACGACGGCCGGCGCGTTGTCCGGGTTGCGGCAGAACTATCTAGCCAATCAGGGACAGGGTGTAAGCGCGGCGCAATCGGCACTCGATGCGCAGAACTACGGCGCCAACGCCACACTGGCCGCCGAAGCGCAGCGTCGCGGCATTCCCGTCCAGGCGCTTGGACTGCTGGCCCAGATCGGTGTTCCAATCGCCGGACTTGGCAATCAAACCAGCGGAACCAGCACCAAGACCGAGCAGATGTCCGGCGCACAGCAGTTTGCCACCATTGCCGGCGGCATCAACAACCTGCTTGGAACGTCGACGTTCGGACAAGGCGGTGCAAAGGGGGGAAGCGGCCTGATGGGACTGATGAATTGGTCTGACCGTCAACTAAAGGAAGATATTGCGCCGGTCGGAACGCTGTTCGACGGTACGCCGGTCTACGGTTATCGCTACAAGGGCGCGCCGGCCTATCACATCGGGCTGATGGCCCAGGACGTAGAGAAGACTGCGCCTCACGCGGTGATTGAGATCAATGGCTACAAGGCGGTGGATTATCGCGCCGCTACCGAAGCCTCTCGAAGAATGCACGAGCTTGGCTGATCCACGCCTTTCAGGGGCGTTTCCGGCTATCCGGGCGACATTGTCGCGTCGTGAGAAATGTCCAGGTCGGCGGCCATCGTCACCAACCCGATAATTCAGAGAGCAAATCATGACAATCAACCCCGATTCTGCGCTGACCGGCGCCGCCTACGATCTCGCAAATGCCGGCTATCTGCCGATGCCGGATCCTCAAGCCGAGGAAGATCGCGAGACGATCGACAGTGGGGCCGCTTCATTGCGCGAGGCGGCTGCGCAACGCGCTGAACCGCCTGACGAGACGGTCGTTCGCGGATATACCGGCCCGGACGGTGAACCGGCACCGGCGAATGAAGCAGTTACGCTGGCGAGGGCCAGCCGCGACTATGCCGATGCGACGGCGCTGGAGAAGCTTGCCGCCGAAGCGGAATCCTCGAAATCGCTGGCAGCGCGGGTAGACGCGATGCGCGCGGAGGCCCTTGCCAATGATCCGGCCGTCGCCGAGCTTTACGGCTTCGAGCCTCCGCACGATCGAGCCGATGAGAACGCGCCTGGCGAGGAAGAATCAGGAGAGGGGACAAACAAGGGGCCTGACGCGGGAGCCGACCCGGCGTCTTCCCTCGATCCTGAGCTTCAAAAGGCGCTGCAGCACCCGCAAGTGCGGCACGCAATCGAAGAGCAATTCGGGGAGGTCGAAAAGGTCCGACAAACCTATATGGAAGGACTAGCTGCGGCGACGCAGATTGCGCAGGTGAGCTTTCTCAGCCAGTTCCCTGAACTCGCAAGCGTTGCTCGGCAGGATCTGCCGGGTGCTCTCGAGCGGCTTTCGGTGGACGATCCCGCGAAGTTCGAGCGCGTCAAGACGATGATAGAAGCGACCGAGCATCTGTTTGCCCAGCAGCGCGTGGAGAACATCCGGCAAGCTCAGGTAAGCCGGCAGAATTTCGAGAATTACGCGCGGTCCGAAGACGCCCGGTTTGAAACCATGATGAAGGGAGAGTCCAGGGAAACGCAGGCGGCCGTTGGCGCCGAGATCCTGGCGTCTGCCAAGGCAAGCGGCGTCGAACCTGCCGAGCTGGGCCGGCTGCTTCATAGCGAGCCGCTGATGAGAAACGCGGTCTTTCAGCGAATGATGTATGACGCCGGAAAATATCGGTTGATGATGAAAGCCAGGGATGTTGCTGCGGCAAAGCAGTTGCCGCCGGTGGTTCGGCCTGGCGTTGCCCGCTCGCAGGCGGAACGGCAGCACGCGGACCTGCGAACGCTCAGCGCCAAACTTTCGAGCTCGGGCGATATCAAGGATGCGGTGGCGCTCTATCACGCGCGGAAATCGGGTCGGCGTTAGGCAAGCGCATCTGCACAGATTCTCCCAAAAGTATACGAGACAATTGGGAGAAACAGACGAGAGATATTCTGACTAGCCGGATAATATCGGAGTACCAAAACTGAAGAAAAGCCGGATGAGAAAGATATTTCGTGCAAGGAATTTCGTTCTTTCTTGTTGCTATCGCTGATTCTCTGGTGCGTCGAATTTGCCTTTCGCACGAACAACTTCTGCCCGGTTGAAGATCACTCGATTCAGTCTGAACCGGATGCCATCGATGTCGCCAAGAAGAAGGTCGTCAAAGACAGGTTCTTCAGCTCTGATTCTTTTGGCAGCGCGCACGAGTTTGTAGAGTCACTTGTTGAAATCGAGAATTGCTGTAGCGCCACGCGAGCCCGAAACGGCTTTGGCGTTATCGTGTGGAGCGTCTATCTCACCGCAAAGGCGACAGACAAATACAATCGCCGTACGATATTTGTCGAGATGTCGAACTGCGGTCAGATTTCTCACGATTCGTCATACAAGGATGTAGCGGATCGAAAGGAATGAGATGGCACAAATGAGGTCAGGTTGAGAAATGGGCAGCACTGGTCGGCCCGGGACTTTGTTGATCATTACAAGAAGCCGACAGGCGTCGGGCACGCCGACACCGGTCGCCGGACCGCCTGAGCCAGTCGATGTGGATATGTCGTGGTACATGGGAGAAGGACCAGGGAAATATTATCATCCCGGTATGTTTCCCATTATGCACCAGATCATCGACAACCGGTCCATGGCGCCCGGTGTTTACGAGCTGGAAAAGCTCGCGTCCGATGCGAATAGCCTAAAAAGCAAAATGTCTCACTATGGTCTCGACGTGCTGTCCGCTGACTACTCGCTGCGCGCGCTCGTATTTGGGCCCCGCAGTTGAGTGCCGCTCGCACCTCCAGGACTATTGCCGAGCTTTACCGCTGCTCCGCCTGCCGCGGTCAAAGAACATCTTATGTATCTGGATCAAACGGCGGCCGGCCAGGCGCAGGCCCCTGGAGCAACCTAGTGCCGCCGCTCGGTGGCCCCGCACATTCACACCCGCCGCCAAGCGACTTAGCTGGCTGGATAGCTTCGATGGCTGGTGTCGATCCCGCCAATCCGACGCTGCCTCAACAAGGGGCGCTTGGGGCATCGAGCGGCAACCCCACACCGCAAAGACTATTGCCGCCGTGGGTCTTTTTAGGTCCGAAATAGGCGCCTCCGCCGCATCCTCCGCGGTTGAGTGCTTCTCAAAATAATTTGCAGAACAGCAGTTGTCCGGTAAGCCTCCGGTAGAGGCCGCCTTCCCGGATCGGGTTCGAGCGTGAGATGGTTTGCTCATTAATTTGCAAACAAATGAGCAAACGTGACAACAGTTACGGTTCTTTCCGGTCCAGAGCGGCGACGGCGGTGGACGAGTGCCGAGAAGCTTCGGATCGTGGAGGAGAGTCTGGCGCCTGGGGCCAGTGTTGTCGAGGTTGCTCGACGACATGATGTTCACCGTAATCTGATCACGGCCTGGCGACGGCAGGCACGCACAGGCGCCTTTGCTTTCGAGCCTGGGCCGATGCCGCGGCAAGCTGACGAGGTCGGTTTTGCGGCGGTCTCCATTGCGCCGGACCGGCAACCGTCGACGGCGCCCTCCGGGACCTGCGGTGCGATCGAGATTGAGTTCGCGGCCGGGGCGCGGATGCGGATCACGGGCGCGGTTGACGCGGCGACGCTGAGCGCAGTCGTGGTGGCGCTGACGGATGGACGGCCGCGATGATCCCGTTGCCTGCCGGCGTGCGGGTATGGCTCGCGACCGGCCATACCGACATGCGCAAGGGCTTTCCGTCGCTTGCGATGCAGGTTCAGGAGATCCTGCATCGCGACCCGCTTGGCGGCCACCTGTTTTGCTTCCGCGGTCGCCGGGGCAACCTTTTGAAGGTCATCTGGCATGACGGCCAGGGCGCCTGTCTGTTCACGAAGCGCCTGGAACGAGGGCGCTTCATCTGGCCGAGCCCGGCGGAGGGCGTTGTGACGATCTCGTCGGCGCAGCTCGGTTATCTCTTGGCCGGGATCGACTGGCGGCACCCACAAGAGACGTGGCGGCCGACTTCGGTAGGATGAGGCTTTGGGCTTCTCGGATCGTGATGGATGTGATTCCATCATCGTCGTGACCACATCTGAATCGCTTCCCACCGATCTTGCCGCCGCGCATGCGATGATCCTCGCGGAACGCGCTGCGCGCCTGGAAGCGGAAGCAGTCGCGGCGAGCGCCAAAGCGGAAGCGGCCAATGCGAAGGCGGCCGAGGTACTGATCAGTTACCTCAAGCTCGAAATCGAGAAGCTGCGTCGCCAGATTTACGGCAGCCGCTCGGAGCGCAAGGCACGGCTGTTGGAGCAGATGGAGCTTGAGCTCGAAGAGCTGGAAGCAACCGCAACCGAAGACGAGTTGGCGGCCGAGAGGGCGGCCGCCAAGGCGCAGACGGTACAATCCTTCCAGCGCAAGCGTCCGTCGCGCAAGCCGTTCCCCAACCATTTGCCGCGCGAGCGGGTCGTAGTCGCCGCACCGCAGAGCTGCCCTTGCTGCGGCTCGAACAAGCTGTCAAAGCTGGGCGAGGACATCACCGAGACGCTGGAAGTGGTTCCGCGTCAGTGGAAGGTGATCCAGACGGTTCGCGAGAAGTTCTCGTGCCGGGGCTGCGAGACGATCACCCAGCCGCCGGCGCCTTTCCACGTGACGCCGCGTGGCTTCGCCGGGCCCAACCTCCTGGCCATGATCCTGTTCGAGAAGTTCGGCCAGCATCAGCCCTTGAACCGGCAGAGCGAGCGCTACGCCCGGGAGGGCATCGATCTGAGCCTGTCGACACTGGCCGACCAAATCGGCGCCTGCGCGGCGGCCTTGCAGCCGCTCCACGGGCTGATTGAGTGCCACGTCCTGGCCGCCGAGCGGCTTCACGGCGATGACACGACGGTGCCGATCCTGGCCAAGGGTCAGACGGTCAAGGGGCATATCTGGACCTATGTCCGCGACGACCGGCCGTTCGGCGGTCGGGCGCCGGCGGCGGCGCTCTATTACGCCTCGCGCGATCGACGGCAGGAGCATCCCACGCGGCATCTCCAAAGCTTCACCGGCATCCTGCAGGCCGACGCCTATGGCGGCTATAACGAGCTGTATGACACTTCGCGCGCGCAGGGGCCGGTCACGCCCGCACACTGCTGGGCCCATGCCAGACGGCAGTTCTTCGAGCTGGCGGACATCGCCGCCAGTGCGAGGGCCGGCAAGAATGCCGCAGCGATCTCGCCGATCGCCCTGGAAGCGGTCAAACGCATCGATGCGCTGTTCGATATTGAGCGCGGCATCAACGGCCAAAGTGCCGAAGAGCGTCTGCGGGTGCGTCAAGAACAAGGCGTCCGGCTCTTGACCGCGCTACAAGCATGGCTGCGCGAGCAGCGCGCCCGGCTGTCGAACTCGTCCTCGGTCGCCAAGCCAATCGATTACATGCTGCGCCGCTGGGACCGGTTCGCTCACTTCATCGATGACGGGCGGATCTGCCTGACAAACAATGCGGCGGAGCGCGCGCTGCGTGGCTTTGCCCTCGGCCGCAAGTCATGGCTCTTCGCCGGCTCCGAACGCGGCGCTGACCGCGCCGCCGTCATGGCGACGCTGATCATGACGGCAAAGCTCAACGACGTCGATCCGCAAGCCTGGCTCGCGGACGTCTTGGCCCGCATCGCCGGCACCCCGCAAGGTCGGCTCAATGAGCTGCTGCCTTGGGAATGGAAGAGAACCCCTGTTCAGTCTGCGGCGTGATAGGGCCACCGCCCCACGCGATCATCCCGCGGCCTTCACCGGACGGTTAC
>JAESFG010000322.1_pt1 | contig 80509 bp, 54 predicted proteins | sample 9269371 | NCBI WGS metagenome assembly JAESFG01 (sample SAMN14506227, study PRJNA617093) | algae metagenome | isolation source: Aetokthonos hydrillicola CCALA 1050 (B3-Florida) and co-occurring... | place: USA: South Carolina | collected 2013-01-01
AAAGAAGATTCTAAATACTTACTGTGACCTAACAGGCAGAACTCAGGTTGATGTGTTCCGAGAGTTTGTTCGTACCCTTGAGAATAAAATACAAAAACTAGAGGCATCGAACCTCTAGTTTTTGTGCCCTATCCATCCCCACCCTACTACGTAGAGGGTGGGGAATTCCGCGAATATGTTAAAAAAGATCAAAGTAAGATCTCTAATTGAGATTAGAAAAGTTCTACCGTGCTAAGGAGGTGAGGTCATATGACAACGACAGAAACTAACGAACAATTGGATGCCTGCAAACATCTAAAGAAAAAACAGCGATCTAAACATCCTACAGATATTGGTGCGCCTAAAGTTCCCGTACGTCAACTCTCGAATAAACACGAGCCTGAGTTGCTTTGCGATTGGAACAATGCGTCTTAATTTTTGCTTACTAATTGGAGAGAGCCACTCCCCAAAATTACGCTCCAGCGATCAATAGCTATATGTCTCCAGTTCAGGAAAGCTTAAACCAAAGCAGTGGATTGACGCAAAAACGAAGCTTTATTGCTCAAACCACTGCTTAAGATTGGCTCAAACAAGCTTTTGACAAATGGCAGTGAGGCGATTATTGTGGTGCGATTTCAAACTTAAATCATTCAGCATGTTAACAATAAGATTGCAATTATAACTTATTTTTGTGACCATTAAAATCATTTTTGTAACATATCTTTATTTTGTAATTTGCTAAAGAGCTATACTAAAAGTAGGGAATGGGCTTTGGAGAAAATATTGAAAAGCCCCTTCTAAGGAGTGATAAGTTATGAGGGTAGCACCACTATTGTTAGTCTCAATTTTAGCTCTCATACCCACGACGGCGCTAGCACAACAAAATCAACCAAGTTAGAAATTAAATATCGCAAATCAACGACAAGTAGAATATGGAGGATTATTGCAGCTGCGCATTTACCAGCAAGTCCGTAGGTTTAATGCTGAGGTTGAGCAAGCGCTCTCGCAAACAAGAGCAAATAATGAATTTAGTAGACCATATTTAGATGAATTCCAAAGGAGAAACGATCAGATACAACACGATCCTGACAAAATAATAAGAACAATCAGGGGTCGTTAACAAATAAATTCGGTTTGATTCACAAGTTCCTCAAGTTCTTCACGACGTGACTTTGTTGTTCAATAGTAAAATCTTCCCACGACATAAAGCCGTGGGAATACAAATAGCTAAATATGGATCAATCCATTGGGCATTGTTGCTCCACTTAGATCAGCAGCAGTTAAATCTGCCTCATCCAAGTTAGCTTTATACAGATCGGCTCCACGCAATTTGGCACCGGATAAATTTGCCTTCCTCAAGTCAGCTTCAGTCAAAACTGCCCCATTCAAGTGAGCAAGACATAGAGTGGTTCTAGTTAAATTTGTGTTGAGCAGTTTGGCTCCACATAAATCTACACCACACAAGTCTAAACCATGTAAATCTAACCCACTCAGATTTACCCCACTGAAATCTCTTTTTCCTGCTACATATTCTTTCAACAGATCTGATACATCCATATCTATATTCTCCCTATTAGAATTCTTTTGACTCTTTCAACTCAGAACTGAGAGTGCATTCATCGTCGAAAATAGTTAAGTATAAGGGCTTGCATCTATTAATTAGGAAAGTGATTCCTTGCGCTCCCTCCTCTACCAAATCCTCAATATAGCCTGATTGCGCTAGGTGAGCTTCTTCAGCACTACTAAAAGGACCAAAGTAATAGGTACAGCAAGGGACTTGAGTGCTAATTTCTATCCACCAGGCAAATTGCAACGGCTTTTGAATGATCTGTGCTGACCTCATTAGGTTTCTCCAAGCTTTCTTAAGCTAGATTGTTTGAAAGTCAAGTAAACTAAAGCTGTGAAGGGTAGTGATAGCAACTGGCTCAAAATGCTTTGTTGTGAAGTCTGTTAATGTTTTTATATTAAGTTTGCTCGACGACTGACCTTTCTCATAGAAACCCGCCCCATAAATTGGGAAAGGTTGAGAGAAAATCAATCTTTCTTCCTTGACTATCGTTACCCCTATGAGCAATCATGTTTAGTTGTGCTTTTACGATAGAAAATCTGGTGAAAAAATTACAGTAGGAGATTTACCCATTCAGGATGAATTATGATGGGGATCAAACAAAATAGTATAACTGCAACTTACTTAAATTAAGCCTGATCTGCAATCCGGGGACCTTCATCAAGTAGATATTCCAGAAAAGTCTGAGCCACAATCGACAGTTGTTTGCTACCCGGATACAAGATATACCAGCGAAGTGGGATAGGAAACCCCTCTACATCTAGAATTCTGAGTGGACCGTTTATTCCTTCAAGTGCCAAAACGTAGCGTGACAACACTGACACTCCTAAACCACCCACAATTGCTTGCTTAATTGCTTCATTACTACCAATTTCCATTTCAACATTAAGAGAAACCCCGTTCTTGGCACAGAAACTTTCCACAGCCATCCTAGTACCAGAACCAGCTTCACGCATAATAAAAGGTTCTTCGCCAAGGCGCTGTAAAGAAATGTTTTTCTCTTTAGCAAGTGGGTGGTTGTGTGGTGCTATGACGACTAACGGATTTTCCAGAAATGGACATAGGCTGATATCAAGATGCGCTGGCGGCTGTCCCAGAATATAGAGATCATCAAGATTTTCGGCTAGCCGATCTATTAAGCGTCTACGGTTTGTTACTTTGAGGAAGATTTTAATTCCTGGATAACGTTGTCGAAATGGTCCTAACAGACGCGGGACAAAATATTTGGCTGTTGTCGTTACAGCTAAGCGCAAATTTCCCTGCTTCAGTCCTTTGAGATCTGCCAAAGTCATTTCCATCTCGGATAACTTTTCAGAAATATCCCGACAAACTTTCAAAACTTCCTTGCCAGCATCCGTTAAGTATAAACGCTTACCTACCAACTCAAACAACGGCATCCCGATAGCTTTGGTTAGCTGCTTGATCTGCTGGGAAACTGTGGGTTGGGTCAGAAACAGTTCTTCTGCTGCACGGGTAAAGCTACCAGAGCGAGCGATCGCCTCAAATACTTGCAGCTGATGAAGAGTCACGCGGTTCACTGTTCATTCTCCTTCAAAATTAATCATTACTATAGGATATTTCTATACTTGACATATAAATTAATAGCTTTTCACTATAACCATTTAGAAGTACCATCAAAGCAATGACAAAAAAAAAATTAAGAATCGCTATTAGAATCTTAATTATCTGTTACTCAAGAACACTTTGAGGAAATCCTAATGAACCAGCTCCTCCTTCAGAGCATCTGGTTAATACCCTGCTATGCCTTATTAGGTGCAATTTTTGCACTACCTTGGTCACCAACAATCATTCGTCGCACCGGACCTAGACCGGCGGGTTACGTGAACCTGCTTATGACCTGCTTAGCGTTTACTCATAGCTTAATCGCTCTGCAAAGCATTTGGAAACTGCCTCCGCAGCACATTTCTTTTAACTGGCTCAGTACAGCTGGTTTAGAGCTCACTTTCGATATAGAAATTTCACGAGTGAGTGTCGCCGCCATGCTCTTAGTCACTGGTTTAAATTTGCTGGCGCAAATTTATGCTGTAGGATATATGGAAATGGACTGGGGCTGGGCGCGCTTTTATTCCTTGCTAGGACTATTCGAGGCGGGGATGTGCGCCCTAGTGTTGTGCAATTCTTTGTTCTTTAGCTACCTAATTTTGGAAATCCTCACCCTAGGGACTTACCTGCTCGTAGGTTTGTGGTTTTCTCAGCCTTTAGTTGTCACTGGTGCAAGGGATGCTTTTTTAACAAAGCGGGTAGGAGACTTATTGCTGCTGATGGGAGTTGTTGCTTTATTACCATTAGCAGGGACGTGGAACTATTCTGAGCTAGCTGTTTGGGCTAAAACAGCCCACTTAGATCCAAAAATAGCTGCTCTGTTGGGTCTGTTATTAATTTCTGGGCCGATGGGTAAGTGTGCTCAGTTTCCTTTGCATTTATGGTTAGATGAAGCAATGGAAGGACCTGTACCCAGCACAATTTTACGGAATTCTGTGGTAGTAGCAACTGGTGCATGGGTACTCATTAAACTTCAGCCTGTACTTAGTCTGTCACCGATAGTTTCTGCAGCATTGGTAGGTATTGGTACAGTAACATCTGTTGGTGCTTCCTTAATTGCGATCGCCCAAATTGACATAAAACGCTGCTTATCTTACTCTGTCAGTGCCTACATGGGTTTGGTGTTTATTGCTGTAGGAACACAACATTCCGAAGCAGCGCTTTTATTGGTACTCACCCATGCGGTAGCATCAGCACTATTGGTAATGAGTACTGGTGCAGTTGTCTGGAATAGCATCACCCAAGACGTAACCCAGCTTGGCGGACTTTGGTCACGGCGTCCTATATCAGGACTAGCCTATATAGTAGGGACTCTTGGATTAATCGCTTTTCCACCTTTGGGTAGCTTTTGGGCTCTACTAAAATTAGCCTCAGCATTATGGGTAGAGAAACCTTGGCTAGTAGGAGTCGTGATTGTAGTAAACGTTTTCACTGCTTTCAGCTTGACTAGAGAGTTTAGTTCAATTTTTGGTGGTAAACCTAAGCAAATGAGTGAGCGATCGCCTGAAGTCAGTTGGCAGATGGCTCTACCGATGATCATTTTACTCGCTTTTACTCTCCATCTACCCTTATTATTGCAAAGCTTATCACTACTACCTAGTTGGGCAGACTTTAATAAAGATGTTGCACTACTACTAATGTGGTCGAGTATTTTCGGTTGCACCATCAGCGGCGTAATTTACCTTAGTGATTTCATTCCCAAACCTATACGCCTTCCAGTTAAGGTACTACAAGACTTGCTAGCTTATGACTTCTACACGCCAAAACTCTACAAGGTAAGCATAGTTTTCAGCGTCGATATGATTTCAAAACTTGCTGACATTGTTGATCGCCTAGTAATTGATGGTATTGTTAACATGATAGGTTTAGCATCGCTAGGCGGAGGAGAAGGTCTTAAATACAGTACCTCTGGACAAACCCAGTTTTATGCATTCACAGTCTTACTTGGAATAAGTCTTTTAGGCGCAACCGTGACTTGGCCATACTGGGGACATCAGTTTTTAAGTTTGATGTTTTAAAAGAAGAATTCAGAAATCAGCAGCCAGGATTCAGAATGATTCCTGTGCAATTACCAGATTTGTGAATGGTTTGAAATCTTAAATGTCTATATTTTGTCATCACGTCTACAATTAAAATACTCATCTTATTCATTCTGACTCCTGAATTCTGAATTCTGACTCCTTACTCCTGAGTCCTTACTCCTTACTTTAAGAACACCTAAACATATGCTCAGTACCTTAATTTGGGTACCTATTATCGGTGCCGCTGTTATTGGCTTTTCTCCTGGAAGCAACTCGTACCCGATTCGCACTCGTTGGATAGCACTAATTACTGCTGGGTTAGTTCTCCTGTGGAATATTTTCATCCTGCTGAAATTTGATATTAGCAATCCAGGGATGCAGTTGCAGGAATATTTACCTTGGAACGAAAACCTTGGCTTAAGCTATAAATTGGGAGTTGATGGTCTATCGATACTGATGTTGCTATTAAATAGTTTCCTAACTTGGATAGCTATTTATAGTAGTAGCGAACAAGTCCAACGTCCTCGAATTTTTTACTCCCTCATTTTATTAGTTAGTGGTGGTGTTGCGGGAGCTTTCTTAACAGAGAATTTACTTCTCTTCTTTTTGTTTTACGAACTGGAGTTAATACCCTTCTATTTACTAATTTCAATTTGGGGTGGTGAAAAGCGAGCGTATGCTGCTATCAAGTTTCTGATTTACACTGCTGTTTCAGGAGCATTAATTCTAGCAGCATTCTTCGGGATGGTATGGCTTACTGGTTCCACCAGCTTTAACTACGATGCATTGCCTACTCAAACCATATCAACCACATTACAAATTATCCTACTGTTCGGAATTGTGGTCGGCTTTGGTATTAAGATTCCTTTAGTTCCTTTCCATACCTGGTTACCAGATGCTTATGTTGAAGCTTCATCACCAATTGCGATTCTTCTTGGTGGAGTGCTAGCAAAACTAGGAACTTATGGTCTTTTGCGTTTTGGGATGGGAATGTTTCCCCAAGCCTGGAGTATTCTTGCACCAACTTTGGCAACTTGGGGAGCAATCAGTGCTATTTACGGTGCTGTGACTGCGATCGCGCAAAAAGATATCAAGCGAATGGTAGCCTATAGCTCTATAGGTCACATGGGTTATATATTGCTAGCTAGTGCAGCCAGCACACGGTTAGCACTTGTTGGTGCAGTTTCTCAAATGTTCAGCCACGGCATTATCCTAGCAATCCTTTTCCATTTAATAGGTGTTGTGGAAAACAAAGTTGGTACCCGCGAGTTAGACAAACTTAATGGTTTAATGAGTCCTGTACGCGGTTTACCCCTCACAAGCGCCTTATTGGTTATAGGCGGTATGGCTAGCGCGGGTATTCCTGGAATGATAGGGTTTGTTGCTGAATTTATCGTCTTTCAGGGTAGTTTCTCTGTTTTTCCCATACCCACACTCTTATGTATCGCATCTAGTGGTTTAACTGCCGTTTATTTTGTCATCTTGCTGAATCGCACATGTTTCGGTAAGCTCGACAACAAATTGGCTTACTACCCCAAAGTTGAGTGGTCAGAGAAAGTACCAGCCCTTATCTTGACAATTGTAATCTTTTTCCTAGGAATACAACCCACTTGGCTAGTGCGTTGGAGTGAGCCGACAACTACTGCAATGCTTGCAGATATTCCAACACCTTCTCAAGTCTCCGTCCTTAGCAAGAGAGTAGGTGAGTCATGAGAAAACGGGCATAGGGCAATGGGCATAGGGCAATGGGTAAGAACTTTATCTCTTTTATACCTATTCCTAAATTCTATTTTCCTGTTTCTATGCCCCATGCCCCATGCCCCATGCCCCGTCTTTGTTCAATTAGTAAACAACTACTATGACAGCAACAACTATTTCTCAGGCAACTAAATTGCCACCTTCCAATCATGAATTTGCGCACGTGATTCATCGGTTAGAAGAGGGAGGTGCGATGCTACCAGATAGCCCAGAAAATCTCATGCAAATCATCGGCATTTACAAAGCTTATGCCGTGCCAATGGATTTTTACTGGCGCGATCTACTATACATTGCTGAACATGTCTTTTTGAACCCGTTTCCCTTTTTTAAATATTTCTTGCCACAAGAGTATCTAGATCTACATAATCATTATGCTGGAGATGATGCGGATTTTAGAATGTGGCGAGGAAAGGCGACTGCTCACCCTGAACTGTTGGCGTTTATGGAAAAGGGTGAAACTTTTAAAATGCCGAAGTTGTTTCACCATTTGTGGCATGACAGGGTTAATATGGAGTTTGCGGAAGCCTGTATGCGTGCTATGCTCTGGCACAGAGGAATGGGCGGAAGATTTGACCCTTATCTAGATACTGACGAATATAAAGCAAACGCAGATAGGGCGATCAAGGCTTACTTCGAGGGTAATCCTGTGATGTTGGGACTGTACAAACTGTTTCCAGACATGTTCTTAGAACAAGTACGGCAAATGTCTTACTACAGTAACCTGGGATTATTCTGGGAGGTGATGGCTCCGGTTTTCTTTGAAATGAGCGATCGCTACGATGAAGGAGACATCAAAACCGTCCCCGAAGCAATGAACTTTCTAGTCAACGCTATTTTTGCAATGGCTGGTCGTCCAATTTACCACCATGTTCATATTCGTGGTAAGGTGTACGAAATAATACCAAAATCTCTTGGGTTCATGTGGTTATACGAAGCCGCATTACCTTATGTAGAAGCTGTTTTTTATCGCACAGCACCTTTCCGAGGCACAAAGTCTTACAATGCCCAAGCTAAGCAGGTTCCTGAAGATCAGAAAGATTTTCACTTTGGGATTCTCTATGCTGATGTGTTTCCTGTAGGTACAGCTGGTATTCCACCAACACTTTTGATGCAGGATATGCTCCACTTTTTACCGAAGTATCTAGTGGATTATTATCACGATCATTGCCGTGGAGAAGATGACATGCTGATCCAACTCGGTATCAGTTTCCAACGCTCGATGTACGTTGTCACTTCTGCCGTAATTCAAGCATTACGAACTGCGCTTCTATATCCTTTAGATGATCCCAACCCAAGGCACCTGGAAGCAAATCGAGCTTTCTTTGAAGCTCAAATAGATCGCTTTAAGCGCCCTGAAGCCCGCTTGCGCGATGTTCAGTCACAAAACTATAGGTAATGAGGTGAAACACATGGCGGATATTGTTGATATTGCGGTTAGCGCTGGTGCTTTCAAAACCTTAGTCACGGCGGTTCAAGTTGCGGGTTTAGTAGAAACACTTAAAAGCCCTGGTCCATTTACTGTGTTTGCACCAAATGATGATGCCTTTGCCAAGTTACCAAATGGAACTGTACATACTTTAGTACAGAATATTCCTCAATTAGCAAGAATATTGAAATTTCATGTTGTTCCTGGCAAATTTATGGCGGCTGATATTGCCAAACTTAATCAGCTAACCTCTGTCGAAGGATCACCAATTAGGGTTGATACTAGCAATGGGTTTGAAGTTAAAAATGCAACAGTTGTAGCACCAGATATTGAGGCTGATAACGGTGTTATTCATGTCATTGACACGGTAATCCTGATGGGGTGATTTAAGCGGAAACAGGTAACAGGGGAATTCCGATCATTAAAAGATGCTCTTGGCGAATTAATTAGGGATAACAAAAGTGCTTCCTGCTCATAAAAAAATATAAATTGACGTAGGGTGCGTTACGGCTTCGCCTAACGCACTTTGATTTTGGTATCGTAAAATTTTATTAAGAACGTGGACAAATGAGTGTAAAAATAGACAAATGTGGCAAGACTGGCAACATGAAGTTATCAATGCAAGATATAACCTTTTAAAATTTACGCGAACCTAGAGTTCAAAATTAATCTGTATTTCAGGTTAAGTTGTAATGACCTGAAGCCAGTCTATGCTCAAACAACCATTGCTGATTTTCTAGTGAATCATTTAGCCAGCGATTAATTAGATCTGAAGATCTGACTGGAATTTGTAAACTTCTCCAGGCTTCGTAAGAAGCCACAGAAAGGCTGTGATAAACCTCTGGGTTTGAAAGCAGTTTCTCAATGCATACAGCCAAAGCAATAGAATTACCGGCAGGAAAAATCATTGCATTAGTATTATGCTTCAATTTGTTGATAAACATCGGATGATCGGAAGCAACAATTGGCGTTCGAGAGCACAGAGCTTCATAAATTGTCATGGGAAATCCTTCTGGATATTGATGTCTACTAGGGACTAAAACTATATCTGCATTTCTCATTACTAAAACTATGTTTTTGTTGGGCACTAATCCCATAAACTCTACACAATCTTCTATATCTAGCTCTCTAGTTTCTCTTATAAAGCTTGCTATATCACCCTTACCTGCCACCTTTAATTTAACAGATAACCCCTTAGCTCTTAGCTGTGCTATGGCCCTTATTGCATCACCAACTCCCTTAGATTCAGTAACTGCGCCAACATAGACAATATTCCAAGTATCTCTATTAACAGTGAGAGTTTTCGATGAAAAATCGGCGGGAGTAATCATATGAGGCCAATCCCATGGTATTATTTTGTCAGGATTGACACCTATATTTGCAAGTGATATAGAAGCAGAAACTCCATGATTTCCTACCCAGTCAATTTGTTTGTTGTTGAGTAAATTGGCCAGAAAATAATTCCGGATTTTGTTACGCAAACTTTTTGTTGGAAAAGAGTCTGCTAAACTCACGAGTGTTCGTAATTTATTTTCAATGGCCCATCTGATAATTGCTCGAATAGGTGTTCCAATAACTAAATGAGTTGGATTTTGCTCTTCTATTAATTCGATCAATTTTTTAATTGAAATTTCTTGATTTAAATTGAATCCCGTACCAATTGCACGAACTCCATTCTTAAGAAGCTCATTGTAAGGTTCTGTTGTCTGACAACATAGAATAGCAATTTCCTCAATCTGTTGGCCTATTTTAGCAACTGCTTCAACAGATTGTTTTTGAGCATAGTACGTTTCCTCTCCACCTTGAGACAAACGCAGAAACGCTTCGCGATAATCACCAGCGTATTGGATTATTAATAAACGTTTTTTACTCATTGAGTTACACCTTAATTTTTACAGGGCAATTCACGTAAAAATCCCCTTATTTAGCTACTACGTTATTTGAGAGGGAATAGGACAGCACCTCAATCTCTTATCTGTGAGGGCACTATGCATAAACCTAACGTCTTGTGCAATAAGGTTTCATGAACTTAATTAGCTACTATACTTATTATTGGTAAATTAGAAGCTTTTAATTGATTCAAAACCTGCGTAACTGCAGAGCGATGAGTTTTGCCAACTTGCACTACCATCAATACACCATCTATGTCAGTCGCTAACAATTTGGTATCTGCAAAACCTAGAAAATGAGATGTATCATAGATGACTAAATCAAAATTTGCTTCAAACTCCTTGATTAAATAATGCATCCGAGAAGATGCAACCAGTCTGCTAGGATTCTTTAGCAGTTGACCAGCCGTCAACAAAAACAGGTTATTCTCCAAAGGCGATCGCTGAATAAACTTTTGAGGCTCCAAGTTTTCACTAAGGATGTTGCTCAGTCCTGATAAATTAGGCAAGCCAAACATAGTGTGAAGTTGAGGATGACGCAAATTTGCATCTACCAATAGTACTTTTTGACCTTTGATTGCTGCTGCTTGAGCTAGATGGAAAGCTGTCCTAGTTTTACCATCCTTAGTTTCAGGAGAACAAACGAGCAAAGAGCGGACAGGGGAACGAGAAGTAAGAAAACGGATGCTGGTGTATAAAGAAATAAAAGTTTCTAAAACTAGAGAAGCATTAGGTTGTTCAGCTTTATTCTCTTCCAGAGAAGAAGGGACTGTTGTAGTTTTGGAAAACTGACTTTTACTTTGAGCAACAGGAGGAACTTCTAATACAGGCGTTTCTGTTATAGCGTCTCTAATGTCATCTGTGGTATGGAAAACATTACGCAATTTGTCGATAAGTAATGCAGAACTAATCCCCAAAATTAGACCTATGAAAATTGCCATACCTAGTTTTTTGCCAGTATCCCCAGGAACTGGAATAGGTTTTCCTGCAATATCACGCGGTATCGTTGCCTCAGAAGCAACCTGCCAAGGCACTTCTTTCTGAGCTGCTTCAACACGCAGAGTTTCTCGCTGAACCAACAGTTGGTTAAGTGTCTTAGTAGTAATTTCTAGCTGTTGCTGTAAGTCGTTATAGCGACGTGTAATTGCTGGGAATTGCAATACTTGTTGATTAAGGCTAGTCTCAGCTTTTGTAAATGCTTGATTACGGACTTCTAACAAGTGAATATTGTTACTTGTATCCATCAATTGTTTGATGAGAGACTGACGAGTAGAATTCTGAAAATTTAGAATTTGAGGCTTTGTTACTCGACTTGGTAGAGATTGTCCTGCAATATGTTGAGCTTGCTGATCTAACAGTAAAGATATATTTCTCTGCTGCTGCCACAGCGACTGCATAATTGGATGGTCTTGAGTTAACTGGACAGATTTAATAGCGATCTGGCTTTCTATATTCCTTTTTTGTGTGAGTAAATCTCTATAGCTAGGGTCTTCACTTAAGGTAGATGCCGTAAGCGCTTCGTTTTCTGCGAGATTTAGTTGCTTCTGTAAGTTTACGTAAAGCGTCTTCTGCTCACTAAGTTCCCTTTGAACATTAAACCTCTGAGTTTGAATTTCCCGGAATCGTTGAGATAAAGCTCCTGCATCATTCGTCGGATTGCTGAGTTGATAGTCCTGCTGAAGTACTTGCAATTGCCCCTGCAAGTTATTAACTTGCTTTTGTAATCTAGGTAATTGGCTCTCAATAAACTCAACAGCTGAACTAATATGGGTCTTCCGGTTCTCAAGACCATATTTTAAATACTCATTTAAAATTGCTTTTAGGACAAACTCCACTTGAGCAGAGTCTTTTCCCTTGTAATGAACCTCTATAAGCTTGGTAAAATCAGATAAATTAGTTCCAACACGTCGAATGACTAAATTTTTATTAACTAAATCTCGACTAAGTGTATCATTCTTAAAGTTAGGATATTGAACTTGAATCTGTTTAGAAATTTTAGTTAACAAACTAGGACTCTGTAAAACTTGAAGCAGAGTTGGATAATCTACACTAAAAGCCATGAGTAAATTTTCATTACGAGACAATACAGAAGGGTCTGTCAATTTTGCCTCAGAAGTAATAGGCTCAACTAAAAGCTGAAAAGTACCTTCATAAATACGGGGACTTTTCGGAAGTACGAATACGCTTGCTATAGTTGTTGCTGCTGTAATAGCGACAACCAAAAGAGTGTTTCGCTGAATAGTTCTCAGTATCGGACGCAGATTCAATCCTTTCTTAGGCGCTTCTGAATCATCAGAATCGAACACTTCAACAGAGTTACGAACCAAATTTACTCCACTTTTATTGAGTTCTTGGGACTTATCTTGCTCAAGATGTATCAACTCTTTTGCTCCGTTGTTACTATTATTTGATTGTAAAGAATGAATATGATTAAATTTCATTTTTATTTTTAGATGAACTATTGGATTAATTCTCTATTTAGCCAAATTCTTTAGACATTAAAATTATTTTTGATAAAAAAGCGTCTTAGCTGATGAAAAATGTACACAGATAAGTTGATTTGTTTTCAGTAACTACTTTTGTTCTTGGTACCTTTAATAGAATACAATTGAGATTTTAGGGGTTTAAATCTTAAATTATATGTTCACAAGTTTAGATATAGTATTTTTCCACCTTATTATATAAATAACGAATAAAAAATGATATTCATGATATTTCATAAAAAAATTACACAAGAGGAAAATTACGGAGATATTTAGGGACAGCATGGTTATTCACCGCCAGTGCACTGGCTTTAGTACCCCCTTCTCCGAAACTTGGGATTTGGGTATGTAGAACCATTTCTCCCCTGTCGCAAATTTGGGCAAGCCATGTGGGTAAGCGATCTGTAACACGTTGGTTCCTGCTAACTTATGCTGGATCTATGTTTTACTTTCCATATCCATCCTTTGGCTATAAAGAGTATTAATTTCAAAACAGATATTCACAAATTACTGATTTCTATAAAGATTGTGTAACAGTAGTGGCAGTTCCAGGCGATCGATTGCTATAAAAGCTGTATAAAAGAGTGGTTCTTTAGTACATGTTATCCCAAACTATAGGAATCTAGTTGGACACTCGCTAACTCCACCCAAGCTTAATCTTGGGCTAAACAAGACTTATAGTTTGGAGCTTGTTCAAAAACCCAATAGCAATTCCCAGATCAGCCAAACAGCAGCCTTCAATTTTAACAACGAAACTTTTGGAAATTAGAAGCATTAGAAAATAAAAATCAATTTTCTTAAATAGAAAGCTACGTAATTTTTCTTAGAGTGTTTTTAATATACACGATTCCTAAAAACCAAAAGTTTTTTAAACCACAATATATTCGCATCACATATGCTCAGAATTGCTTATTTAGTCAATCATTATCCCAAAATTAGTCACAGTTTTATTCGCAGAGAAATTGCTGGAATTGAGGGTTGTGGAATTGAAGTCACTAGGTTTTCAATCCGTTCTTGCAACCCCAAGCAATTAGTTGATGAGTTGGACAAGCTAGAGATGGAACAAACTCAAGCAGTTTTAGGCGTTGGTATCTTAGGCTTGCTGATGAGTTTATTTTACGTCATTGTAACTAGACCTATTCATTTAGTTCAAACTTTGTGGCAAGTACTTAAGCTTAGCTTACACTCTGAGGGAGGACTTTTATATCATCTAGCTTACTTGGCGGAAGCTTGCGTTCTTCTACGTTGGGTTTCAAATTCTGATATAGCCCACATTCACGCTCACTTTGGTACAAATTCAAGTACTGTAGCAATGTTGTGCCACGCACTTGGAGGACCGTCCTATAGCTTTACTGTTCATGGTCCTGAAGAGTTTGATAAAGTCAAGCTTGTTGCTTTAACAGAAAAAATTGAGCGAGCTGCTTTTGTAGTGGCTGTTAGCTCTTTCGGGAAAAGTCAGCTTTATCGCTGGTGTCCTTCAAAGCAATGGTCGAAAATTCATGCTGTACATTGTGGCGTTGACAATAACTTTCTTGCTCAGCCAGTTGTTGCTATACCTAAAGAGCCGCGTTTAGTATGTGTTGGTAGACTTTGCGAACAGAAAGGTCAACTGCTTTTACTAGAGGCGGTGCATCGGTTGGTAAATCAGGGCTTACAGTTTAAGCTAACCTTGGTGGGCGACGGAGAGTTAAGGACTGATATCGAATCCCTAATTCTAAAATACGGTCTACAACATCATGTAGAAATCGTCGGCTGGGCTAGTAATTCTGAAGTTCGTCAACAAATTTTGGCTTCCCGAGCAATGGTGTTGCCTAGTTTTGCAGAAGGCTTACCAGTAGCATTGATGGAATCCCTTGCACTAGGTCGTCCAGTAATTAGCACTTACGTGGCAGGAATTCCCGAATTAGTAGAACCAGGCGTATCTGGTTGGTTAGTACCACCTGGTTCTATTGAAGCTTTATCAGAAGCAATTCGCACAGCTTTGGAGATGCCCATTGAAAAGCTAGAACAAATGGGTAGAGCAGGAGCACAACGAGTTGCTCAACAGCACAATGCAGCGATAGAAGCTAGTAAATTAGCTGCATTGTTTCGGTCTAGCATTGAAAAATCTCAGGAGCAAGTAATTGATCTACCGTTAAACATTCCTAGAGTCACATCTATATCACTTGGAATCAGAGATATATAAATGCCTACTGAATTGCTTGCATCTGATTTTCCCCTTAAAGAAGTTATGACTACTATTAAAAAGCTTGCCATCCGTGGAACAGTCTGGACTATAGCTAGCTATGGGACAAGTCAATTTCTGCGACTAGGTAGTAATCTCATCCTGAGCCGCCTACTCTTCCCAGAATTATTCGGTTTAATGGCTCTAGTCAATATTTTTATATCTGGCTTGCACTTATTCTCCGATATTGGTCTTGGTCCAAATATTATCCAGAGCAAGCGTGGAGATGACCCAGTCTTTCTGAATACTGCCTGGACACTACAGGTTCTTCGCAGTATTGGTATATGGTTCCTTTGTGTTTTAATTACTTTACCAGTTGCCAACTTATACAACAACCCTCAGTTATTGTGGTTGATCCCGTTAGTTGGTTTAAACACAATCATTGCTGGATTTAGTTCCACTGCTATCTATACTCTCAACCGCCACATGGCTATTAAGCAGGTGGTAATTTTCGAACTGGGAGGACAAATCATTTCACTTGCGGTAATGCTGATTTGGGCTTGGTTCAGCCCGACGATTTGGGCTCTTGTTGTTGGAGGACTTACCTCAGCAGTTGTTCAAATGGTTTGGAGTCATAACTTGATACCTGGAACATCTAACCGCTTTACATGGAATCAGGAAGCGAGAAAAGAAATTTTTTCTTTTGGTAAGTGGATATTTTTTTCAACAGTAATAACATTTTTTGCTGAACAAGCCGATCGACTTATTCTTGGCAAATTAATTCCGTTGGATGTCTTGGGTGTTTATGGCATTGCCTTTGTACTTGCTGACATACCGCGTATGGTCATTTTGGCAATCAGTTCAAAGGTGATTTTTCCTGCTTTTTCAAAGCTTACTGATCTTCCTCGTGAAACTTTACTTGCCAAGATTTTGCGGAACCGCAAACCGTTCCTTGTCATATTGGCAGTGGGCTTGACAGTACTGGTCAGTTTTGGGGATATCTTGATTTCGACACTTTATGATCACAGGTATGCTCAGGCTGCTTGGATGCTACCAATCCTGGCTCTAGGTATTTGGCCTCGTGTTCTGACTCAATCGATTGATCAGTGCCTTTTTGCTATTGGGAAGCCTTGCTATCCAGCCTATGGTAGTCTATTCAAGTTTTTATTCGTTGTTATTGGATTGCCAGTTGGGTTCTCCCTCATGGGGCTAGCTGGGGCTGTTATAGTAGTTGCACTCAATGATCTTCCCTTCTACGGAGCAATAACTTATGGTCTCTGGCGTGAGAGGCTGGTTGTTATAGGACAAGATACTAAAGCGACGGCATTGTTGCTGGTACTACTTACTGTAATGCTAACAGCTCGAACAGTTTCAGGTTTTGGACTCCCCATAGATGGGCTGTTTTAAAAGAATATATTCATGTACATCAAGTGTTCATATGAAAATTACTTTTGTGCTTCCTCATGCTAGTCTTGCAGGTGGTATTCGGGTAGTAGCAATTTATGCTGAAAATCTTAAAAAGCGAGGTCATGAAGTATTCGTCGTCTCTGTACCTCGAAGTCAGCCCAGTCTCCGCCAGCAAGTAAAGTCTTTTATTAAAGGTCAAGGGTTGCTTTCTGTACCTAAGAAAGATTTATCGCACTTTGATAACCTAGATGTTAAGCATAGAGTTATTGAATCCTATCGTCCAATCGTTGATGCCGATATCCCTGACGCTGATGTAGTTATTGCCACTTGGTGGGAAACTGCTGAGTGGGTGGCGAATTTATCTGAAGCTAAAGGAGCAAAAGCCTATTTCATACAGCATCATGAGGTAGTTTGGGATTACGTGCCTAAAGAAAGAGTGGCAGCAACATGGTCGCTCCCCATGCACAAAATTACCATCTCGCAGTGGCTAGTCGATTTGGCTCAGACTCTGTACGGCGATCACAAAGTCTCTCTTGTCCCGAATAGTGTTGATACAAAACAGTTTTACGCACCACCTCGTGGTAAACAATCCATTCCTACTGTTGGCATGTTGTATTCTCCACTTTACTGGAAAGGATGCGATATTAGCCTCAAAGCTTTTTCATTAGCTGCTCAAAAAATACCAAATCTGCGGTTGGTTGCCTTTGGAACTCACAATCCCTTGCCAGAGTTAGCACTGCCTCCCAACACTGAGTATACTTTTTGCCCTGCTCAGAATACCTTGAAGGACTTTTACATGAAATGTGATATGTGGCTTTTTGGTAGCCGATCAGAAGGATTTGGTTTACCCCTCTTAGAGGCAATGGCGTGTCGAACACCAGTAATTGGAACTCCTGCTGGTGCGGCTCCAGAACTCCTGAGTAACGGCGTAGGGCTGCTTGTAAAGCCAGAAGATCCTGAGGATATGGCAAAGGCAATAGTCCACATATGTCAACTTACCGATGCAGAATGGCGAGCAATATCTGATGCTGCGTACGCTAAAGCTACCGATTATACTTGGGATGACGCAACTAATCTCTTCGAGGCTGCCTTAAAAACTGCTATAACCCGGGGCAGATTAGGGACTTCCAACAAAAAAAATATTTCAACGCTTTGATTCTAGGAGGGCAGGGGGAGGAACAGTCGTTTTCAGTCCAGAAATTGGAATAATTTATTTTTTGGAGTTCCCCTATGTACGTCTTTTATAGGCTCTTGAAGCATTAACAGCAATTTTACGGTTCTCTAAAAAAACTCAATTCGTATCGACGTCAAATAAAGTTTATGAGTCTGTATAGTCCTCAAGCTCTCGTGGCAGTCTTATGTTGGATACCAATCGTCTTCTACATATTTATGCGGTTTCCACCTCAGCGGGCGATCATTATCAGTTTTATTAGCGCATGGTTATTCTTGCCGATTTTACGTTATCACTTACCAGGGATTCCAGCGCTTACTAAAATGTCAGCAACTTGTTATAGCATTTTATTCGCCACAATCATCTATGACGCTACACGTATTACCTCATTTAAAGGTAGCTGGCTTGACCTACCGATGCTAATTTGGTGTATATGTCCATTTGTTTCATCAATTGCTAATGGTTTAGGACCTTATGATGGGTTTACAGCTGTAGTCGAGCAAACAATGGCGTGGGGAGTACCATATTTTTTAGGTCGAATATATCTTAATAGCTTATCGGGACTGCGCCAGTTAGCAGTCGGTATTTTTATGGGTGGACTCATTTACATTCCCTTTTGTCTCATCGAAATCCGTATTAGTCCTCAGCTACACCACATAGTTTACGGATACCACGCTCGTGAGGATTTTGGTCAAACAATTCGTAGTGGTGGATATAGACCAACAGTATTCATGGAACATGGTCTTATGGTTGGTGCATGGATAATGGCAGCATCTCTCATAGGTGTTTGGCTATGGAGATCTAAGTCAATTAAGCAACTCTGGAACTTTCACATTAGATGGCTTGTTGTTGCTTTACTAGTCACAATGGTGCTAGTCAAATCTATGGGTGCTCTCATTTTACTGGGGGTTGGCATTGTTATCCTATTGATAGCGGTGCAGTTACGTAATGCCTTTCCACTATTGCTATTGATATTGTCGATTTTGGTACACTTATTTCTTGCTGTGAATGGAAACTTCATTGGAGACCAGATGGCTATCTCCCTGTCACAAGGAGTGCCTGAAGAGAGAATTGCTTCTTTAAAATTCAGATTAGATAATGAAGTGATACTTTCAGCTAAAGCGCGAGAAAAGATGATTTTTGGTTGGGGTGGATGGGGACGAAGTCGAGTATATGATGAATGGGGAAAAGATATCTCTGTCACAGATAGTTTATGGATTATAGTCTTTGGTGGTAATGGTTTAGTGGGACTAGTTAGTTTAACGGCTACACTACTACTTCCTATCATCATTTTTTCGCAACGTTATCCGGCTAGATCATGGCTTGATCCGAAGCTGGCACCAGCAGCAGCTATAGCAGTGCTTTTAACTCTATACACGATCGATTGTCTTTTAAACGCCATGCCCAACCCGGTCTACACATTAGCATCTGGGGGTATAGTAGGAGTGTCAATAAAGGAGCCGGTCGTCAGAAGTAAAAAGGTTTTTCTGTCTAAGTTTTAAGGATGATAGAAAGTCTAATTTTTTTTAAGCAAGAAACTGCTATTTTTTGCCAAAAACTGAATGATTATTGCTTCTCTTTGTAGAGGATTTACATTCTTTTTAATCTGTCTTTAATTCAATATTTTTTTATACAGAATTCACATACAATGCAGTAAAAATACTATACAAAAAATAAAATATAAACAGAATAATGAAAATATTATAGATAAAATCAACACTAGAAAATGTCACAAAATCATAGAGAGAAATGCGAAATTCGTACACTTACTCAAACGACTTTAGCGACAGACCAAGTGCTCGACCTAAAAGATAGCATCAGGGAACAAACAAGTGGCAGTAACTCACATCTTACACCTGAAAATATGATTGTATTTTAATCACTTAGTATTAAAATACAACCCTTGATTTAGGGTTAAACAATATTTCATACAATTTATCCATAGTGCAAATTACAAATTTTAGTCATGCTAAAGATAACTTCATTGTTTACGATTTATTGCAATGGCCAAGGAGTAAATCATATATTTTATTCTTTATGCAGCCAGTGGCAGGGACCAGACATTCAAGCCCGAATGGTTGTTCCAAATTGTCAGCCGTTGTTGCGCAACACTAATCTGGTTGAAGGGATACCCCAATTTTTGAAGTGGTGGTATTATCGGCGACCTGATAATCCAAGGTATATGGCAGAAAAGCGCTTTCTAAGAGATTTAAAAGATTTTGACGCTGCATATCTATGGCCTGCCACAACACTCGAAACCTTCAAAAAAGTTAAGCAAAGCGGCAAACCAATTTTTTTAGAGCGGTTTAACTGCTATCCAGGCAAGTCTAAGCAAATTCTTGATGATGCCTATAGACACTTAGGATTATCTCCTCAGCACCAAATTACTGCTGAGGGCATTCAGCGAGAAGAAACTGAAGCTGAAGCGGCTGATTTCATTTTTTGTCCAAGTCCAGAGGTAAAAACATCGTTTCAAGAAGCAGGAGTACCTGAAGAAAAACTGCTGCTAACCAGTTATGGGTGGAGTCGAAAACGTTTCCCTGCTATTCCACCTCAAAAGCCCGCCTCAGAGACGTTGACTTTCATCTTTGTGGGCAGTGTGTGTGTCAGAAAAGGGGTTCATATACTGTTGCGTGCTTGGAAGCGAGCACAGATAAAGGGGCGCTTAATGCTGTGTGGTAGTATGGAACCAGCGATCGCCGAAGCTTGTAGCGATCTTTTAAGTCAGGAGAACGTTGTTCACTTGGAATATAACCCAGACCTATCTTCTACCTATGCTCAAGCAGATGTTTTCGTCTTTCCTAGTCTTGAAGAGGGTAGCCCATTAGTTGTCTATGAAGCAATGGCGCACGGGTTAGCTGTAATTGTATCTCCAATGGGAGCAGGCGGTATTGCCCGTGATGGCATTGATGGTTTGGTAATCTCTCCCTACGAAGAAGATGCTTGGGTGGAAGCTTTGCGAAATGTAGCCGACCTAAATTTATGCCGTCGGTTCGGCAACGCAGCACGCCTTCGGGCAGAAGAATTTACTTGGGAAAAAGTTGCAGATCGGCGCGGTAAATTAATGATTGCTCGATTATGATTGAATGGCACTGAAATAAACTAGAAGCCTTGATACACCTAAGAGATGTTAAGGCTTATGGTGATGCACTCATCAAACTGTGTGACGAGCAGAAGTTTTATAAACAAAAACAACGAAATTGTTTAGGGTTGCAACAGCAATTTTATGGCACTTTCCAGAGATGGAGTACTGTGCTCAAGTCTGTTCTTGTTTCAAGCTAGACCTTCATGGTTATGCTCGTTTTTCCGCACCTATCGTGAGGTTTTATGACTAATACAATTCAATCTGATAAATCAGACAGTTTGCTTATCGTAATACTTAACTACCGGACAGCCAATCTGACAATTGACTGCTTACGGTCATTACAGAGTGAAGTGAGAGCGCTACCAAAAACTCGCGTTGTAGTTACCGACAATGCTTCAGGTGATGGGTCGGTTGAGCAAATTCAAGCCACGATTGAAACTGAAGGGTGGGGTGACTGGGCATCACTCATGCCATTAGAGCGTAATGGTGGATTTGCCTATGGTAATAATGCTGCGATCGCGCCAGCACTACAATCAAATAATCCGCCATCTTATGTTCTACTACTCAACCCAGACACAGTTGTTCGCCCTGGTGCTTTAAGCGCACTATTGGATTTCATGAAAGAATATCCAGAAGTTGGGATTGCTGGTAGCCGCTTAGAAGAACCGGATGGTACGCCACAAACTTCAGCATTTCGTTTCCCTACTGTGTTCAGTGAATTTGATTTAGCCTTGCGGTTGGGAGTGGTATCGAAGTTATTGTCGAAGTGGACAATCTCACCTCCCGTTTCCGATGAAAGTTGTCAAACTGACTGGGTAGCTGGAGCAAGTATGATTATCCGTCGTGAAGTGTTTAACTCAGTAGGTCTGCTGGATGAGAAATATTTCATGTATTTTGAAGAGGTAGACTTTTGCCTACAAGCTAATAAATCAGGCTGGACTTGTTGGTACGTACCTCAAAGCAGAGTTGTACATTTTGTGGGCCAGAGTTCAGGAGTTACTGACACTAAGAAGCCACCTAAGCGCCTCCCACAATACTGGTTTGATTCAAGGCGGCGATACTTCCTCAAAAACCGTGGTTGGCTATACACAATATTAACTGATGCAGCTTGGATGATAGGATTTATTTTATCACAATGGCGTTACGTAATTCAGCGTAAATTAACAAACGACCCTCCGAAGCTTCTCAGTGATTTCTTTTTTAACAGCGTATTTTTTAAAGGGGTTCAACTATGAGGGATTTAGAGACTGTTACCTTAAAACTTTGGCAACAGATTAAAGAAGACTGGGATGCCCACGGGCGTGACTGGACTAAGCCTGGATTTAGAGCAGTAGCTATTCAGCGTTTTGGTGTGTGGCGAATGACAATTCAATCGAAACTACTTCGTGCTCCGTTTAGCGTTCTCTATCGAGCATTGTATCGTCATGCCCGAAATATTTATGGCATTGATTTACCATACTCCGTGAAACTGGGTCGTCGTGTCATTATTGAACATCAAGGGGCGATTGTGATTCATGGAAATTGTGTGATCGGAGACGACTGTATTATCCGCCAAGGAGTGACCCTCGGAAATCGTTATCTAGAACGTCCGTTTGACGCTCCAAAGTTAGGCGATCGCGTCAATATTGGTGCTGGTGCAAAAATTCTTGGTGGTGTGGTCATTGGAGGTGACGTAAATATTGGGGCTAATGCTGTTGTTTTATCAGATATTCCTCCAGGGCAAACAGCAGTAGGAATACCTGCTAAAATTATCAAATTGAAAAATAATAGCTTAGATTTGACGGCATTGGTTGCTACTGGACAAAATATCGGTTCTGAATTCTAACTCCTTGTCCAATAAATCTGTAGCTACGTGGAAATTGGAATTTATATAAACGCAATGGTGGTTAGCGAATAAACAATGCAAGTCTTTAAATCAATGACTATTCCGCATATTTCTGGTACAGATCCAGATTGGAATCGTGAAGAATATTCTCGGTGGTGGTCTCCTAGCCACCAACTTCTGAAATCCATTCGTAGATATCAAAAGTGGCGAGCATACGGTGGAATTATTGGAAGATCTTTGTGTGCTTATCACATAATACAGCATCGTTTTTGGAGCATTGTTACAGGAGCTGATATTCCGCTGAACTGCCAGATTGAAGGTGGGTTAGTTCTACCCCATCCCAATGGAGTTGTGCTTCACCCAAAAGCATCTATTGGACCAAATTGCATGATTTTTCAACAAGTAACAATTGTTGGGGGAGTCAAAATTGGCGGTCATGTTGATATTGGTGCTGGCGCTAAAATCATTCGTCCAGTAACGATCGGTGAACATGCTAAAATCGGTGCTAATGCTGTGGTTCTGTCTGACGTGCCTGCTGGTGTAACAGTAGTTGGAATACCAGCCAAAATTATTCTTAATGAAAGATTAGAGCAGAAAAATGAATCAGATTGGATTAGTTGTCATCGGAAGAAATGAAGGTCAACGGCTACAGCATTGCTTACTTTCAGCAATTAGCCAAATAAAACAAATTGTATATGTCGATTCAGGTTCGACGGACGGCAGCATTGAGTTTGCGCGATCGCTCAAAGTAGATGTAGTTGAACTCGATCTATCTATCCCCTTTACAGCTGCTCGCGCTAGAAATGAAGGTTTTGCACGTTTGCTTGCAGTAAATCCCCAGATAGAATATGTCCAATTTATAGATGGTGATTGTGAATTAGTGTCGGGATGGCTTGAATTTGCCGAAAATGAACTCAATGCGAAATCTGATGTTGCAGTAGTTTGTGGGCGTCGGCGCGAACGGTATCCTGATAAATCTATATATAATACATTGTGCGATATAGAGTGGGATACACCAATTGGGGAAGCTAAAGGTTGTGGTGGCGACGCAATGATGCGTGTAAAAGCATTTCAACAAGTGGGTGGATTTAATCCTACTCTAATTGCCGGTGAGGAACCAGAGCTATGTGTTAGACTACGCCGAATGGGTTGGAAAATCTGGCGTCTCAATGCTGAAATGACTCTGCATGATGCACAAATAATGCATTTCAAGCAATGGTGGAGGCGAACAATGCGCGCAGGCTACGCTTATGCTGAAGGAGCTTGGCTTCATGGAAATAAACCAGAGCATCATTGGGTAAAGGAAAGCCAGAGTATTCTATTGTGGGGGTTATTCACACCTTTACTGGTATTAAGTATGGGGTGGTTCACCCATGGTTTGAGTCTATTATTGTTAACTGCGTATCCTTTACTGGGAGTTAGAATATTCCTCAAAGCTTATTCTCGGCAAATATCTAGTGAGAATGCTGCTCGTTATGCTCTCTATTGTGTTGTGGGTAAATTTCCTCAGACGCTAGGATTATTAGACTTTCTAAAAGATCTAACGCTCCAAACCAAGAGTGTACTCATCGAGTATAAAAATTCATGTAACTAATCTAATTTACACTTATGCAACATCTTCTTAGAAGAATAGTTCGTGAACTTGCGATGCGTTATGGAAAGTTTCCCAGTTTATATCGCAAATTTTGTCAACCATCAGGTGAAGAATATGCTGAATATCTTCGCCGTCATGGCTCCTTTTATTCACTAGGTCAAAATTGTAGCATTTTGCCTACATCAACGTTTACAGATCCTGCTTATGTCAGCATTGGTAATAATGTCCACTTTTCATCTTGTACGTTGATCGGGCATGATGGCTCTATTGCTATGCTTAACCGAGCCTACAATGTAAAACTTGATTCTGTTGGTAAAATTGATATCCGTGATAATGTTTTCATTGGTTATAATGCAATTATTCTGCCAAACGTTACCATTGGTCAGAATTCTATTATTGCGGCTGGTGCTGTTGTTACCAAAGATGTTACAGAAGGAGACATTGTCGCTGGTGTACCTGCTAAGCCAATAGGTCGTGTGGAAAATCTTGTTAAGAAGCTGCAAGACAAAACTCAAAGCCTATCCTGGTTTCACTTGATCGAGCAACGAGCAGGAGCTTTTGATCCTGAATTGGAGTCTCAACTCATTCGGCTTAGAGTCTCTCATTTTTATGGAAATGCCGAGCATACATTTGACGAGCCTTGTATCAGCAGTAAGGGACTGCCAGAAAATAAAATATAGAACAGAGAATAATATTATTCTTATAAGGAGAGAGAAAGGGCTCACGCTTTGCGTGAGCCCTTTCTCTCTCCTTAGTTTTGTAGTAAATTCAGAAACAGTAGCCTATTAACTTAGATTGTCTTCTTGCCATAAATATCTATGTTCTTGGGTTACATCCCCCGTGTACCTTATCGCTCATACTAACTAGTTAATCACCCTTAAGTTGATACCGATGACCAACGTCAGATCCCTACGGAGGAGTTCCCCCCGTATGTAATAGCTTCCTAAGAGCGAACACAATCACCGCCCTGCTTCACTATTCGCACATAATTCATATTGAATTCTTGGTCTTGATACCTCAATTTTTTTTTGTAAAAACTTTTTTTAAAAAGAATTGATGAATTCTCTCCTTAACCTGATGACAACTAGCTAGTCAGAGAATAGACTCTAATTATAAGTGATTAAGTAAAGTTATTGCAAGACAGCCGAATTTGCATCTCTTCTATTTAAGAGATATCTTATCGCTCGCTATAGGAGAACTGTTTATGACATAACGTTGGCTTACATAGACATGAAAGTACCGTTACTTTTACTAATAGACATCGCCATTCCTGGGAGAAATCATCTGTCATTGAAGCAGCAACTTTCTCGCCACGAAAGAACTAAGCTATTTTTTCAGTAGTTGTACTATAGCTGCTATCACTATCAAGTAATTAAAGTAGAATTACCTGTTTGTGATATCTCACTGTGTTTGCATTGCATCCACTGCTATTTTCACAAACTATAGCTTAGTATCGGACTGATGTTAATCAAACAATAGTCGATATTAACAAATACAGCAGATTTCAACTTCGTGAGGTACAGAAATATCCCATCGCTGTTTTCGTCCACCCTCCCCTACCCTGCGGGAAGCTGCTCCGCGTCTATAGTAAAAAGAGGGGTGTACTTCATTTATTTGTGAACTACTGTAAATATTCACAGATAAATGTGAATGCCTAAATTAAATGGTTAATTATTAATTGATGGAGCTAGACTTCGATGGTTGCTTGAATCTCAGTCTCTTCAACTTAACCTTATCTGTGATCTGGTTAGTGCCACGAAGTTTTTACTATCCCAAATACGCGGTTCTTGGAATCTCCAGAATACAAGGGTTACTTAAGGAGTCTGATCCAAGTGGCGAAAAAATAAAAACACTAACCTAAATTTAGAATTGCTACTAGCCAGAGGTTCTCTGCCTCTATCTATGGTCAGGCATTCTTAATAACAAACCCAGCAACAACTCCTAATAGATATTAAAAAATGAGTCTAATGGACTTGATAAATCAGTTAGTAACGCCAAGCTTAACACATAAAATTCTAGAGACCGATCCACATGAGTCGATTACTACTTTGCAAACGCTGACTGAAGCGGAATGCTATCAGTTGTTAGTCGAGTGGAATGATACTAAAACTGATTATCCACAAAATAAGTGTATTCATCAGTTGTTTGAGGAGCAGGTGGAAAACACACCAGATGCAATTGCTGTTATCTTGGAAGAAGATCACCTGACTTATCATGAACTCAATGATCGAGCCAATAAATTAGCCCATTATCTCCAGTCTCTGGGGGTTGAATCGGGGATGCTAGTTGGTATCTGTCTCGAGCGTTCCTTAGAAATGATTGTTGCTCTTCTTGGCATTCTCAAAGTAGGAGGTGTCTATGTTCCTTTAGATCCCGCCTATCCCCAAGATCGCCTTGAATGGATGTTGACAGATACCCAAGCTTCCGTCCTACTGACTCAATCGCGTCTTCTTGATCGACTACCACCTCACCAGTCGCAAATTGTGTGTTTAGAAACAGGCTGGGGAACAGATCAGTCAGACCCAGTCCCATCGCTTAACGTTCCTATATCTCCAGATGCCCCCGCATACATCAACTATACTTCTGGTTCAACTGGACGTCCAAAAGGGATCGCAATCCCTCACCAAGCGGTCTTGCGGCTAGTATTTGGTACCAACTACACCCCATTGAATTCATCACAAGTTTGGATGCAGCTTGCCCCTATCTCTTTTGATGCAGCTACGCTGGAAATTTGGGGGCCGCTATTGCATGGTGGTCAGTGCGTCCTTTACCCAGGGAATGGACTTCCAGATCCTAACGATCTTAAGGAAGTTATTCAGCGTCACGGGGTCACCAGCATGTGGATTACAGGGGCACTATTTAATACCATCATCACGGAAGCCCCTGACGCACTGCGTAGTGTTAAAGAGATCCTGACTGGTGGTGAAGCTTTGTCAGTCCCTCATATTCGCAAAGCCCAAGAACAGCTTCCTGAAACACAGTTTGTTAACGGCTACGGGCCTACAGAAAGTACAACATTCACCTGTTGCTATCGCATTCCGCGACCACTCCCTGAAGGCATATCTTCAATTCCTATTGGTCGACCCATTGGCAATACTCAGATTTACATCTTGGATAAACATCTGCGCCCAGTTCCTGTAGGTATAGTTGGCGAATTGTATATCGGTGGAGCAGGTTTAGCTATTGGGTATATTAACCGTCCCGACTTGACGAAAGAGCGGTTTATTCCGAATCCTTTTAGTGATGATGCTGATGCCCGTCTTTATAAAACCGGCGATTTAGTACGCTATTTGCCAGACGGCAATGTCGAGTTTATTGGCCGTGGTGACAATCAGGTCAAAATTCGCGGGTATCGGATTGAACTGGGTGAAATTGAAGCGGCTTTGAGCCAGCACCCTAGCGTCCAAGATGTTATAGTATTAGCCTATGAGAAAACACCAGGAAATAAACAGTTAGTTGCTTACGTAACCCCTACTGCTGACCAAGCCATTAACATCAGTGAGACTAAGGATTACCTTAAGCAGAGACTACCAGAATACATGGTACCTAGCACCATCATGCTGTTGGATAAGATTCCGTTAACACCGAATGGTAAGGCCGATCGCAACTCCCTGCCCAAACCTAAGCTAGGAAATACTGGTACAGATTTCATCGCCCCAATCACGTCTACCGAGCTATCGCTAGCAGACTTGTGGTGCGGTATTTTAGGGTTAGAGCAAGTTGGCATCGAAGACAATTTCTTCGATTTGGGAGGAACCTCCATTCTGAGTTTACAGTTAGTGACGCGGATCCAGGCTAAACTTAACTTTTCCATTAAAGCTGTCAAACTTTATCAGTACCCAACTATCAGGACATTAGCAAAGTATTTAGATCAACACAAGAGTTCTCAAGATCAAGTTCAGTTATACTCACAACGCCAACATCAACCTGCTGAGCAGAGCGATCGCGCAATCGACTTAGAAGGAATTGCCATCATCGGGATGGTAGGTCGCTTTCCGGGAGCAAACAACATTGATGATTTGTGGCAAAATTTGTACTCAGGAATAGAATCGATTACATTCTTTGGGAAAGACGAAATTGATCCCAGCGTCGATCCAGATCTGCGAGAAGATCCAAACTATGTACTTGCCAAGGGTATCATTCAGGGTGCAGAAAACTTTGACGCTGCTTTCTTCGGCATTACCCCCCAAGAAGCTGAGATCATGGATCCCCAAGCTCGGGTCTTTTTGGAACTTGCACAGGAAGCCCTAGAAAATGCGGGTTATAGCCCCGACCAATACCCCGGTCAGATCGGTATTTACGCTGGCTCAGGGCAAAATACCTATTTTGAACGACACATCTGCGGACGGGAAGATATTGTGAATCGGTTGGGCGCATTCCAAACAATGCTGGCCAATGAAAAAGACTTTGTCACAACCCGCACTTCCTACAAACTCAATTTGACTGGCCCAAGTGTCAGTATCAATACTGCCTGTTCAACTTCTTTAGTTGCAAGCATTGTTGCTTTTAAAGATTTGATGAACTACGAATGCGACATTGCTCTAGCAGGTGGTATTTCCATCAATACTCCCCAAAATACAGGTTATCTCTATCAGGAGGAGGGCATGCTTTCTCCCGATGGGCATTGCCGCCCATTTGATGCCCAGGGAATGGGTACTACCTTCAACAGTGGGGCTGGTATTGTCGTGCTAAAACGCCTGAGAGATGCCTTGGATGCAGGAGACCGCATCTATGCGGTAATCAAAGGGGTGGGGGTTAATAATGATGGATCTGACAAGGTTAGCTTTACTGCACCCAGTGTTAATGGACAAGCTAGTGCAATTGTTCAAGCTCAAGCGAGTGCGGGCGTACACCCAGATAGCATCAGCTATATTGAAACCCACGGTACGGCAACACCTTTAGGAGATCCCATTGAAATTGAAGCACTGACCCAGGCATTTCGACGCCAGACAGCAGCTACCCAGTATTGCGCGATCGGCTCCATCAAAAGTAATATCGGTCATACTGTTGCTGCTGCGGGGGTCGCTGGATTAATCAAAACCGCCCTTGCTCTGTACTACAAGCAGATTCCTCCCAGTCTTGGCTTTGAATCTCCCAATCCCCAAATTGACTTTGCCAACAGTCCTTTTTTCGTCAATACAAAACTTGTAGACTGGCCAGAAGGCGATACACCGCGACGAGCCGGTGTAAGTTCCTTCGGGGTCGGGGGTACGAATGCGCACGTCATCTTGGAGGAAGCCCCCGTTGTCGAGTTATCCGGCCCATCACGAGCCTATCAGCTCCTACTTTTGTCTGCTAAAACCCCAACTGCTTTAGCACAAACCGCCAACAATCTGAAAAAACATCTTCAGCAACACCCCGATATTAACTTAGCGGACGTGGCTTATACCCTAGGTGTGGGACGGAGAGGCTTTAACCATCGCCGCTTTGTCGTTTGCCGCGATGTTACTGAGGCGAGGGACATTCTGGAATCACTAGATGCTACCCGCAGTGGTGCCCGTGAAACACGCCTCCGCGATCCAGAAGTCGTGTTTATGTTCCCAGGTCAGGGCTCACAGTACATCAACATGGGGCTGAACCTTTATCAGCATGAACCCGTCTTCCAAGCAGCAGTTGACCGTTGTGCTGAGATTCTCCAGCCGCTGTTGAAGCTGGATATCCGAGAGATTCTATATCCCACTACTGCAGAGGATGAAGCCGCTGCAATTGCCCTACGCCAAACTATCTACACGCAACCCGCGTTATTCACTGTTGAATATGCCTTGTCCCAGGTCTGGTTGAGTTGGGGCGTTCAACCTGCTGCCATGATCGGCCATAGTATTGGTGAGTTTGTGGCGGCTTGTTTAGCCGAAGTCTTTTCTTTGGAAGATGCGCTGAGACTAATTGCTACTCGTGGTCGTATGATGTGGGAGTTACCTAGTGGCAGTATGTTGTCGGTGCGTATGCCTGCAGATCTGCTTGTAAAACGCCTCACCAAAGACCTCGCTATCGCAGCCATCAATGGTCCGTCATTGTGTGTAGTATCAGGTTCTACTGAAGCGATCTCAGCTTTACAAGTAAATCTGGAAGCCGAGGAAATAATCTGCAAACAACTGCATACTTCCCACGCCTTCCATTCACCGATGATGGATCCAATCGTTGAACCTTTCGCCCAGCTAGTCAGAACAATTCCGCTGGCTTCCCCTAAGATTCCCTTTGTTTCTACTGTCACGGCTGATTGGATCACGGATGCACAAGCCACAGACCCGATGTACTGGGCAAGCCATCTGCGTGCAACAGTGCGGTTTGCAGAAGGCGTGCAAACACTTTGGCAGCATTCTAGCCGTGTCCTCTTAGAAGTGGGACCCCGAACCACTGCAGCGACGCTAGCACGGCAGCAGGCAAAAGACCTGAAACAACAAATCGCAATCTCTTCGCTGGGCAGTACTGCAGACAATAACGGGGAATGGGCCGCTTTATTACAGGCAATTGGCCAACTTTGGTTAGCTGGTGTAGACATCGACTTAGCAGCTTTCTATGCCAATGAATATCGCCATCGTTTGCCGCTACCTACTTACCCATTCGAACGCCAGCGCTTTTGGATTGATCCCAAGCCTACTGCTCTCCCTATCTCAAGTTCAGTTGGATCTTCTTTGGATTTGCAAGTCAATAAATCCCAAATTAACAATCAATCTACTGATCACTCCTTACTGTTAAGTTCTGCATCTATTTCAGAGACCACTATGTCTGAATCACGTAAACAACGATTAATTCCTATATTAAAGGATATACTGGCGACTACTTCAGGATTTGATTTTACTGATATTGACGAAACAATTACCTTTTTAGAAATGGGATTAGATTCCCTATCATTGACACAAGTTGCACTTGCTTTCAAGAAGAAATTCAGGGTTAAAATGACCTTTCGTAATCTCCTGGAAGATTATTCGACGCTAAAGACTCTAGCTGAATTTTTAGATCAAACCCTTCCGGCAGAGGCATTTCCAGCACCTCCTGCATCTACAGCTATTGCTGCTTCTGTACCTATTGAAACCCAAGTATCTGCACCTAACTTAAGCTCAGCTTCTACAACTCCAGCGATGATAGAAAACTCTAACGGTCACAATGGCAGTAATGGGTCTGCGACCACCCAACTTCCCGCGCAGACTAGTATTGTTGAATCATTAATTGCTCAACAGTTACAAATCATATCACAGCAGATTGAACTCCTTGGCCATAACAGACAAATGGCAGCACCTGCCAATGCGACGATCTCGCCGGTTCCTCAGGTATCGCCACCACCACCATCAAGTACACCCTCCGTCTCTCCACCGCTAACAACTAGCAAGGAGACTAATGGTTTAGGGGCAGCCCCTCAAAAATCTCATGGTCCTGGTGCCAAGATTCAGAAGTCGATTGACACAGTTCTTTCCTCTGAGCAGCAAACAGCGCTGGATCGGATCATTGATCGCTACACAACCCGCACAAAGGAATCTAAACGTCAGGCTCAGGAACACCGCCGATATCTGGCTGATCCACGCACGGTTTCTGGCTTTACACCATTGCTCAAGGAGATGGTGTATCCGATTGTAACTGATCGCTCTTCTGGTTCCAAACTGTGGGACGTCGACGGCAACGAGTATGTAGATCTGACCAATGGGTTCGGCTTGAACTTCTTTGGTTGGAATCCTGATTTTGTTAAAGAAGCAGTCATAGCCCAGATGGAAAAGGGCATCGAAATTGGTCCTCAAACGCCTTTAGCAGGTAAGGTTGCCAAACTGATTACTGAATTTACTGGCATGGAGCGCGTTGCTTTCTGTAATACAGGCTCGGAAGCAGTCATGGCGACATTTCGCTTAGCTCGCACCGTCACAGGTCGTAATCTGATAGCTACATTTGCTGGAGATTACCACGGCACTTTTGATGAGGTACTTTATAGGCCAGGAGCCAACTTAAAAACATTGTCAGGAGCCCCAGGTATTCTTCCCTCGATGTTTGAGAACCTGCTAGTGTTGGATTATGGTACGCCTGAATCCCTGGAAATTCTTCGCAACCGCGCGGATGACCTGGCAGCAGTTTTGGTAGAGCCTGTGCGTAGCCGTGATCCGGATTTGCAACCTAAAGACTTTCTTCATGAGGTTCGCCGAATTACCAAAGAGTCTGAGACCGCATTTATCTTCGATGAAGTCGTGACAGGTTTCCGAGTAGATCCTGGTGGTGCACAAGCATACTTTAATATTCAGGCAGATATGGCAACCTACGGCAAAGTTGTTGGGGGTGGATTACCCATCGGTGTTCTAGCAGGCAAAGCTGAGTATATGGACGCTTTGGATGGAGGTTTCTGGCAATTCGGAGATGACTCGATTCCTGAGGTGGGGGTTACCTTCTTTGCAGGAACCTTTGTTCGCCATCCTATGGCGTTAGCAGCGGCAGAAGCAGTTTTAACCAAACTAAAGGAAGGTGGCCCAGAACTACAGCGATCGCTAGCAGACAAGGTGAATAAATTCGCCACTTATCTGAATCAGCATTTTGAACATGTTGGAGCACCAATCAAAATTAACCATTTCACTTCTTTCTTCTACGTTACCTACAGTGACGACGCCCCCCACGCAGGATTGCTGTTTTATCTCCTGCGTGACAAGGGAGTGCATATTTGGGATCATCGTCCCTGTTTCTTTACGTTAGCGCATACGGAAAGGGATATTGATCTGGTAATAAAGGCATTTAAAGATAGTGTGGCAGAACTGCAAGCAACAGGACTGCTCCCCTGTGCAAACAATGCTATAACTACGACCAATGGTAGAAATGGGTATAATGCTCCACCCCAACCTGGAGCCCGTTTAGGGCGTGATCCAGAAGGTAACCCCGCTTGGTACATTTCTGACCCAGAACGCCCAGGAAAATATTTGCAACTTGGGAAAGTCTAATAAATCCGGATCACCAATGTTCTCAACGAACATTTCAAAGTATTCAAACCTTTGAAATCTAAGGGATCTGAGATGGACTAGCATAGTGAATTCCCTAAATCTCTGCCAATTCTAACTTTTTCCAGTCGGAATGAGCACTACAAGGAGCGCTATCCTAAAGTCCTATTTTCTCACCGTTCATTCTCATTAAATATAATTTATTGAGAATAGGCTGTAGTCTCGAACCCCTACTATCTCGATATTTTGAGACTTAATGAGAAAAGTCAGATACATCAACTCGCCCTCGTAAATTGGCGAAGGTATTGTGAATTAATAACTGAATTACTGGAAGTATTTAATGAACTCACTAACTGTAAATTCACAAATTACATCGACCTCAGTTGAATTTGATCCCTTTGCAGGGGGAGAAGTTCTGTTGACTGCGCCAGCGACCGAATCTCAAAAAGAAGTTTGGGCTTCGGTGCAGATGAGTGCAGATGCCAACTGTGCCTATAACGAGTCTCAAACCCTGCGATTTAAGGGTGATTTGGATGTTGATGCACTGCGATTAGCGCTCAATGCTCTGGTTCAGCGCCATGAAGCTTTGCGAACAACCTTCAGCCCTGACGGGACTACTCTCTGTATTACAAACTCTCTGGATATTGAGATTCTGATCATCGAGCTATCTGGGTTAGATCCGCTAGCACAAAACGCTGAAGTAACAAGCTTACGTCAAAGGGCGGTCGAAGAGCCTTTTAATGTCGAATTTGGCCCATTGTTTCGGGCGCAGATCATTAAGCTGAATCACCAAGAGCATTTAGCTATTTTGACTGCTCATCACATTATCTGTGACGGTTGGTCTTGGGCAGTCATGATAACTGATTTGGGGACGCTGTACTCTGCGTTTAAGCAGCAAATAACACCGGATTTAGATGAACCAGAGAGGTTTAGTGAGTATGCGATCGCCTTAGCAGAAGCGGAAGGAGACGAAGAAGCTACTGAAACCCTTAACTACTGGTTGCAAGAGTTTGCTCAATCTGTTCCTGTGTTGGATTTTCCAACTGATCGCCCTCGTCCCCCCCTGCGTACCTTCAATTCTGACCGGAAAGACTGGGACCTGGCACCTGAATTAGTTAGTCAACTAAAGCAACTAGGCACAAGCCTTGGATGCAGTTTTATGACAACCATCTTAGCTGGGTTTGAGGTATTTCTGCACAGGTTGACTGGTCAGGAGGATGTGATTGTAGGTGTACCCGCAGCAGGGCAAGCAGCTTCTGGACGATATAATATGGTGGGCCATTGTGTAAATTTGTTGCCTTTGCGGACGCAGGTGCAACCCCATCAGACTTTCACGCAATATCTCAAAGCTCGTAAGTCCAGTGTGCTGGATGCCTATGACCATCAGCAGTTCACCTTTGGACATTTGGTACAAAAACTGGTAATTAAACGAGACCCCAGTCGCATTCCACTAGTGCCAATTGTGTTTAATATTGATCAGGGGCTTGAAGCAGAGAAATTGCCGTTCGACGGACTGGAAGTAGAGTTATTTTCAAATCCCCGCTCCTATGAAAACTTTGAACTATTTATCAACGCCACTGAACTAAAGGGTAAAGTTACCCTAGAGTGTCAATATAATACTAACCTGTTTGATGCTGACACAATCCAACGCCGAATGGGCGAGTTCCAGAACTTGCTCGAAGCTATTGTGGCAAATCCAGATCAGTTAGTAGCAAAATTGCCCCTACTGCCCCAGTCTGAGGAGCAACTACTAGCTCAGTGGAACAACACCCAAACACCCTATCCGCAGGAGCAGTGTATCCATGAGCTGTTTGAGGCACAGGTAGATAAAACCCCAGACAAGATTGCTGTCATATTTGAAGATCAACAACTTACTTATTATGAGCTGGATCAAAAAGCTAATCAGTTAGCTCATTACTTGCAGTCTCTTGGCGTAGGTACAGAAGTAGTGGTCGGTGTGTGTTGCGATCGCGGTCTGGACATGGTGATTGGTGTCCTAGGTATCCTGAAAGCAGGTGGAGCTTATATTCCGATCGATCCAGCCTATCCGCAGGAACGGATTGCGTTTATGGCGGAAGATTCTCAGATTGCCGTGCTATTAACCCAATCCCATCTGACAGCACAATTGCCTTCATCTCAGGCAAACCTGATCTGCCTAGATCGAGATTGGCATATCATTAGTGCTGCCAGCGACGGTACCCGACTATCGACTAGTGGGGCGACTACCGAGAATTTGGCCTACATCATTTACACCTCTGGCTCTACAGGGAAACCAAAAGGGGTACAGATTGAGCATCGCTCAGTGGTTAACTTCTTAACGTCCATGAGCCAGAAACCGGGGATAACAGAAAAAGATGTTCTCCTAGCAATTACTACTATATCCTTTGATATTGCAGGACTGGAAATTTACTTACCCCTAAGCATTGGCGCAAAGATACTTTTAGTCAGTCGGGAGACAGCAGCAGACGCTGACCAGCTGATGCAGAAATTGAACAGCTATAATGTCACCATTATGCAAGCAACTCCCGCCACTTGGCAAATGCTTGTAGCAGCAGGATGGGTTGGGAACAAACAGCTAAAAATCCTTTGTGGGGGAGAAGCCCTTTCGCCAAAATTAGCATCTGATTTAATACATCGGTGTGGCTCGCTATGGAATATGTACGGCCCAACGGAAACTACTATCTGGTCAGCTGCTTATCAAATTGTAGCAGACAACCAACCCATCACAATTGGTTACCCCATTGCCAACACTCAGATCCATGTGCTGGATACCAACTTGCAACCTGTACCTATTGGCGTACCTGGTGAGCTGCATATCGGTGGGGTTGGTTTGGCACGTGGGTATCTGAATCGGTTAGAGCTAACGATTGAAAAATTCATTCCCAACCCTTTCAGTTCAGATCCTAATGCACGACTGTATAAAACAGGTGATCTGGCTCGCTGGTTACCTAATGGACAGGTAGAGTGTCTCGGTCGCATTGACTCTCAGGTAAAAGTGCGGGGCTTCCGAATTGAGTTAGGTGAAATTGAAGCCAACCTGGTACAACATCCTGCTGTTAAAGAAGCGGTTGCTATAGTTCGAGAAGACATTCCAGGTGAAAAGGTTTTGGTGAGCTATTTCGTCCCTGTATCAGGCAAGGCTGAGGATAACTACGACCTTATTGCTGAATTACGCCAGTTTCTTAAAGAGCAGCTACCTAGTTTTATGGTTCCTACCACCTTTATGGTGCTAGACGCGATGCCTTTAACCCCAAATGGCAAGGTTGATCGTAAAGCATTGCCCAAACCAGATATGGCTCAGCAACTGACTGCAAGTTATGTCCCACCAAGCACTGATTTGGAGCGTCAGATTGCTGACATTTGGAGCCAGGTTCTTAATCTGCAGCATGTAGGTATTCATGACAACTTTTTTGAACTGGGAGGCTATTCCCTACTAGCGACTCAAGTTGTCTCACGTTTGCGCAAAACATTGCAGGTCGAAATTTTGCTACCCCATTTGTTTGAAGTACCTACAATTGCAGAGCTAGCCAGACGAATTGAGGCTCTTCGTTGGGTGGCGCAAGGGGCAAACTTTACTCAGAACACAGCTAGCAATGACTATGAGGAGGGTGAACTATGATCATGGTTGATGAGTTATTACTGGAGTTACGCCGGCGGGATGTTACACTTTGGTTGGAGGGCGACCGCCTGCGCTACCGGGCAGCTAAGGATGCACTAACACCTGACCTCCTGGCTCAGTTAAAAGCACATAAAGCAGAGCTCATAGCGTTTCTGCGTCAAGCCAGCGACAGCGCTAGCCTCCAGATACCTCCCATTCAGCCAATTGAACGGAATGGGCATTTACCCCTGTCATTTGCTCAGCAACGCCTTTGGTTTTTGCATCAGTTTGAGCCGGAGAGTACTTCTAACAACATGCCTGTTGTTGTGAGGTTCACGGGTTCCTTGGATGTTGAGGCTCTGGAGAAAAGCATTCAGACAGTAGTTCGTCGGCAGGAAGTTTTGAGAACTCGTTTTCCGGCAGTCAATGGGCAGCCAACGGTGGTAATTGAAGATAACGTAAATATTACGCTGCCACTGATCGACCTGCGGCAATTACCCGACCAGGAGAGAGATGCAGAAGCCCTGAAACTGGCAACTCAAGAAGCACGCCAGCCTTTTGACCTGATAAATGGACCAATCTTGCGAATAAAGCTGTTTCGGTTACGAGATGATGAACATTTGTTAATCTGGAACTTACACTGCATTGTTTGTGATGGGGCTTCATCTGATGTTTTTTATCAGGATTTCACAGCTATTTATGCGTCCATAGTCACAAAGAATCCGTCATCTCTGGCAGAGTTGCCTGTTCAGTATGTAGACTTTGCCCATTGGCAGAGACAATGGCTTCAGGGAGAGGTGCTGGAATCTCAGTTAAATTACTGGAAGCAAACGCTGGTAGGTGATTTACCGTTGATCCAGTTGCCTTTTGACCATCCTCGCCCTACCGGAGTGCAAACCTTTCAGGGCGATCGGCGAGCCCGCATGTTACCTCCTGATCTGAATGAGTCCCTCAACCATCTGAGTCAACAGTTGGGTACAACCCTGTTCATGACGCTCTTAGCTGCTTTTGAAACATTGTTGTATCGCTACTCTGGACAGGAGGATATGCTGATTAGCTTTGCTAGTGCTGGTCGCGGACAAGTAGAAACAGAAAGACTAATCGGATTTTTCTCCAACACCTTGATGTTACGGACTAACTTTCAAGGCAACCCGACTTTTCGGGAACTGTTAAACCGTGTCAAAAATGCTTCTTTGCAAGCTTATGCTCATCAAGACATTCCTTTTGAGAAAGTAGTGGAAGAGCTACGTCCAGAGCAAAGTCAGAGAAAATCATCCCTGTTTCAAATTAAGTTTGCTTTGAACCCCCCTTGGTCTAAAGGGCGTGGGATGGCATCAATGCAGTTACCTGATCTGACCATTAAGTCCTTGTTCGGGTATATCTACCATGGTAAGACGAAGTATGATCTGACGCTGGTGATGCGGGAGCAGGATGAGGGGCTGGGTATGGTGTTTGACTACAACGCAGACATTTTTGATGGCACTACCATCGTCCGCATGCTCGATCACTTCCATATTTTGCTGCAAGGAATAGTAGCAAATCCAGATCAGCCTATTTCAGAATTACCGTTGTTGAAAGCTTCAGAACAACAACAATTGCTGGTGGAATGGAACAAAACAGATACGGCATATCCTCAATATGCCTCCATCCAAGAAGTTTTCGAAGCTCAGGTTGCAGCTACGCCAGAAGCAATTGCGCTGGTTTCAGGAGAGATTACCCTGACTTATCGAGATCTCAATCAACGAGCTAATCAGCTGGCTCATTTTTTACAGCAACTTGGTGTGACAACAGAAACGCCTGTTGGTATCTGCTTGGAGCGATCTCCTGCTACAGTAGTGGCCATCCTCGGAGTGTTGAAAGCTGGAGGGGCTTATGTTCCGCTGGATCACCATAACTCGATCGAGAACTTGACTCATATTCTGGAGGATGCTCAAGCCCCGTTCCTCCTGACTCAAGAATCTCTAGCGATGTCTCTGAGTGGTGTCTCCCCGAAACTGATTAACCTGGATACGGAGAACCTAATTCTCCAGCAAAGCAAGGAGAATCCTCCACTTACCGCTACTGCCAACACGCTTGCTTCTATTCTCTATACTAAAATAAATCAGTTTATAGGCATTTGCACAACCCACCGGGGAGTTGTGCAATTAGTGAAAGGTAATCCGCAGTGGAAATTAGCTACAGACACGATACTTCTACAGTGGAGTTCCATTGCATCCGAAGTCTCGCCATTTGAACTTTTTGGGGCTTTGCTAAATGGAGGCACTACAGTGATTGCCCCGGCTGTTGTGTTAGAAAAACAGTTCAACACGCTCATACATAATTACCAGGTCAACACCCTGTGGCTACCTACTCGCTTTTTCCACCATTTGGTCAATGGCTATCTAGATCAGCTTGAGTCAGTCAAAACCCTACTGATCGGCAGTGATGTTCTCTCCCTTACTTGTGCACAAAAGGTATTAAAAGATCTGCCCAATTGCACTCTAATTAATACCTTTAGCCTACCAGAAAATATAGGCTTCACTTGCGGCTATACCCTCCAAACGCCTGTACAAAAAAATGTTCCACAGTTGCTGGGTATTCCCTTGGGGAACACTCAAGTTTATGTCCTCGATAAGCACCAACAGCCTGTCCCAATTGGGGCTGTAGGAGAACTCTATGTAGCTGGAGCAGGGTTAGCAAAAGGGTATCATCATCGTCCTGACCTCACCGCAGATCGATTTGTGTTAAATCATTTCAACCGTACCCCTGACGCTCGACTCTACAAAACTGGACATTTGGTACGTTACTTGCCCGATGGAAATTTAGAGCATGTTGGATTCACAACCTTATCAAACATTGTACCAGAGACCGACATTAATGCCCATCGGCTTACGGTTGCCTTACACCAGCATCCGGAAATTCTTGAAGCAGTTGTGGTCACACGGGAAGATGAGCCTGGAGATAAGGGTTTAGTTGCTTATATAGTTGCTGCTACTTCAAAGAGTCCGACTACAAGTGAACTGCGCAAATTTTTACGGTTCATGTTGCCAAATTGCATCATTCCGTCTGTCTTTGTGCAAGTAGATTCTCTCCCTTTAACTCCTAATATCAAAATTGATCGACGAGCTTTGCCTATACCTGATCACATTGCTCCAGAACTTAGAAACCCCACTAGCAAGAAGCTTCGAGATTCAAATTCAGAAACTATCGAAGAAATATTGGTTGTCCCAAGAGATGATCTTGATCTTCAAATTATCAAAATTTGGGAAAAAGTGCTCAATATTTCTCCCATTAATATGCAAGATAATTTCTTCGAGTTGGGGGGTCATTCACTACTAGCTATCTCTATGATCAGTCAACTTGAAAAAATTTATAATAAACAATTACCCTTATCTATTCTTTTCCAATCTCCTACTGTTGAAAAATTAGCAAATACTCTTCGTGAGGAAGGCTGTGTGTCTTCTTCTCAGTCCTTAGTTGCTATTCAAAAAGGTGATTCTAAGCCTCCTTTGTTCTGTATTTATGGTATATTTCTCTACTACGCTTTAGCAATAAATTTAGGGGAAGATCAACCAGTTTATGGAGTGTATATCAAAGAGGAAGTCGATATAGTCGAAAATGAAACATTAGAACAATCATCTAATAAATTATTAACTATTGCTGATCTTGCAACTCGTTATCTCCAAGAAATCCGAAGACATCAACCAGAAGGACCCTATTTCCTCGCTGGTGAATCTTTAGGAGGCTTAGTAGCTCTCGAAATGGCACGAGAACTCCAGTTACAGGGGGAGAAAGTAGGGTTACTTTGCCTAATGGACAGTACCATTCCCGGAAGAAATCGCCCATCATTGAAGCAGCGACTTGATTTCCACCGAAGAAATATTGCGCGCCACGGAATTTCCTACCTTTTGAAAAAGGTGCAATCGAGACTCAAACCAGCTGATGAAAAAGCTTCGACTATTGATGTTCGGGCTGAATTTCAGAATTACGCATTAACCACTTACAAACCTCAACCTTACCCAGGAAAAGCTGTTTTGTTCCGAGCAATGGATGAAAGTCACTTTAGCACTTTGGAAGGCTGGAAGGAACTGATAGCTGGAGGATTGGAAATCCATGATATTCCAGGGGATCACCTTGGTATTCTTAAAGAACCTCACGTTCAAATCTTAGCGGAAAAATTAAAAGCGCATATCAATCAAGCCTTAAATTGCGGCTCCAGTGAATTAAAATAGATCTGTATTCATGAAAGATATTGCTTTCGAGAACTTCAGTAAAACTGACTTGAATCAGAATCAGTCTAATGCCCCTACATCAGACTTCTGGCTCACAATGCGAACGAACGTTAGGCTGAAGCAGCAAACTCCTCCGATTCAATCTTTTCCCCGGAATGGCAAGTTGCAACTCACCTTGAATCAAGAACGTCTGTGGTCGTTGGAAAAGTTGCAGCCTGGTAGTTCTGTTCACAACCTCCTACATACTTTTCACATAAGAGGCTTACTAAATGTAGGAGCACTTGAACAAAGCTTGAGTGCTATTGTACAACGCCATGAAATCTTGCGTACTACTTTTCCCACTGTGGATGGACAGCCAGTACAGCATATTACAGATGATATTGACTTTCACCTATCAGTGATAGACCTACAGCACCTTCCCCCAGAAGAGCTAAAACTTACAGTTGAAAAACTTACTTTTAAACACTCAGAGCAACCTTTTGATTTAAGTGAACTACCATTATGGCGGTTCCATCTCCTACGGTTAAGTAGAGATGAATACATACTTAACCGTACTATTCACGTATCGGCTCAATAATCCGGGGTAGCAGAAAAAAATAAAAAGGTGAGCAAGATGCACAAAACGTCATAGAATATTGCACATGACGCAAAAATCACCCCCTGACACCTCAGTATCCGATCTGCTGCAAACCATCAACCCCTCAGGGATTGCAGACGAGTCGGTGCGTCAAACCGTGGAGATATTATTGAACCTCATAGAGAGATTAAACTCACAGGTCAAAGAACTACGAGAAGAAAATCAAAGGTTGCGGGATGAAAACAACCGCCTTCAGGGAGAACAAGGGAAGCCAGACATAAAAGCTAAAAAATTCAAAGGCGAACTCGGCAACCACTCGTCAGAGAAAGAACGACAAACTCCAAAAAAGCACATCAAAAGCAGCAAAAATCAAAGTATCAAAATAGACAGAGAAGAAATACTAGAGTATCCCCTAAAATTACTGCCAGCAGACGCGCAGTTTAAAGGGTATGAAGAAGTCATCGTTCAAGACATCAAACTTACAACCGATAACGTACTATTCCGTAAACAAAAATACTACTCTCCATCCGAGGGAAAAACCTACTTAGCAGAACTACCATTGGGTTATGAGGGAGAATTTGGTCCGGGAGTAAAAGCCCTCGTCATCAGTTTGTATTACGGCGGCAATATGACCCAAGGTAAACTGCTGGAATTTTTAGAGGATATTGGCATCTTCATGTCAGCAGGTTATTTGTCGAACCTGTTGATCAAAAACCACGCAGATTTTGAAACAGAGAAAAGTGAAATCTATTTGGAGGGACCAACTTTGGGATTACTACCGAGAACTACTAGCTTACACAGATTCTCCAAGCGCAGAACTTGCACGATGCCTAAAGTCTAAATTCTGGAAACTTTTTGGCTCAAAAAGTGGTTACGAACAGTTGGATGAACGAAAACGATTAACTGCTGCCAAAGCATCGGAGTTGCTTCTAGTTTTAGAGCATCCGGAATTACCTTTGCATAACAATCCTGCTGAGTTAGCTGCTAGAACTATGGTGCAGCGACGTAATATTAGCTACGCCACTCAGACTACTGAGGGTACTAAGGCTTGGGATACTTTTATGTCTCTTGTTGCTACTACTCGTAAATTGGGAATTAGCTTTTTTGAGTATGTGCGCGATCTGCGCTTCGCAGCAGCGCTTCGCTATCGCATTTCTGAGGAAAGGAAAATCCCCTCTCTTGCTACTATTATTCGTGAGAAATCTTCTGGTAATCCCTTTGGTTGGTCGTGGCAACCAGAATAATTACTTACCCCGAAGTATTGAGGGGATACCACACAACTAAGTATGATAAGTGCGCCTACATTCTTAACAATTGCGAAGCCCGCATTTTAATCACCAGTGGCAAGCAGGTAAAATTAGCACAACAGTTAAGCCAAACGGTGCGATCACTCAAGAATGTTGTACTTACCTCACCGGTTCATGAACTTGATGCTGGTAATTTTCTCTCCTATGACGCTATTCAATGTGATTACTCAGAGCAGCGCCCAGTCAAGGTTAACATTGACCTAGATCTAGCCTGCCTCATTTACACCTCTGGTAGCACTGGGGAACCAAAAGGTGTTATGTCGGATCACAGTAATGTAGTCTTTGCAGCTAATTCCATTACTACCCACATTGCGCACTTCAAAATGTAGTATAAAATATATACGTAATAAATGTCTAAAAAGAGTAAATAAAAATACAAAAAAACTTAAGTAAATCGGGTTAAAAAATAAACAGGGCTGTAAGAGTATGAAACGGGTGGCATAGCTCACATCTTGCGCCTAGAAATAGGGACGTAGTTTCATTACTCAGTATTAAACTAGAACCCTTGATTGAGCGATAAAAACTAATAAAAATTAGGTAGCTTTATCGCGCATATTTTTACATTATCTGGGTTTATACGGAGAGATGCAAGATCTGAGCCTCTAACTAGCGGCGATCGCCACTAGCAACATATGAAAGATGCACATTTTCTTCACTTTCTGAAAGCCTTGCTGTGTAAGCGTTACAAAATGTGCATCTTAAGAGATAGCTTATAAATGCTTGGTTTTGCATTGTGTTGTCGTGTAACTCGTAGTTGGCTCCCACTCGTGAGACAATCAAAAAAACTCAAAAATATTTTAGGATTCAGAGGGAACTCTTAACAGGGAACTCTTAACAGTGTACCCACGGATGCGCGCCGTGGGATTGAAACAAGGACGCCGTATTTAAGAGCGCTGCGCGTCTCGAAATACATCTTTATTTGCAAGTGGGCTTTAAACCCACAAAGTCACGTTTTTTTCTTTCCCTGTTCCCTGTTAAGAGTTCCCCGTTCCCTTTTTTTTGTAAAAAATTGTCTCCAACGTCAAAAACAAAAATTAAAAATATCGACCACCTAGGGATAGTCGCTGGGCTAATTGATGAAATTGGAATAGTTGAAATAATAAACTCAAGATTAGGAATAGACCCTCGAGAGAAAATATCAGCAGGGATAATAGTCAAAGCTATTTTAATCAATGGATTAGGGTTTGTATCAAGACCTTTATATTTATTTAGTCAGTTTTTTGAAGATAAAGGAATCGAAATATTATTGGGAGAAGAAGTAGAAATCGAGCATATAAATATAGAGATAACTCCAGAAGAAAGAAAAAAAAGAGCAGACCTAAATTTAGAAGGATATAAGTGGAAAGAAGAAATAGTAACTTATGGTGGAATTAAACAAATTTGGCTAATAGTAGAAAGTCAAAAAAGAAGAGACAGTGATTTAGAAAAACTAGAGAAAAAACTAAACAAAGAAAAAGATAAATTTGACAAACTTCTTAAGGAATTAAAAAAAGAAGATTTTGAAACTCCAGAACAGGCTCGATATAAACTGAGAGGAATTAATAAAAGTCTGAAAATGTTTGCAATCAAAGAGATTCAAATTATTGAGGTTACCTCAAAAGATAATAAGACTATTTATAAAATGGAAGCAGTGGGGTATGAAAAAATAAAAGAGATAGAAATACTAAGAAAAGAAGCTGGTAGATTTATCTTGGCGACTAATTTAGTTGACGAGAATAAGTTAGAACCGGAAGAAATTATTACAAATTATAAAAATCAACAGTCCTGCGAAAGAGGATTTAGGTTTCTCAAAGATCCTTTATTCTTTGCTGATAGTTTCTTTGTGGAGAATCCTGAAAGAATAGAGACGATGTTATTTTTAATGTCTCTGTGCTTGTTAGTTTATAATCTTGGTCAAAGGGAACTGAGGAATAGCTTAAAAAGAGCCAAAATTGGAATAAAAAATCAACTGGGAAAGTTAACGCTCACTCCTACATTAAGATGGGTTTTTCAATGTTTCCAAGGAATTCATATTTTAATTTTAAATGGCGTCCATCAAATTGTTAATTTAACGGAAGAACGGAATTTTATTTTAAATAATCTACCTTCATCTTGCCAAAAATATTATTTACTTTCTTAATCTAAACAACGTCTGGATATTGGATAACATTTTATTAACGTCCGAAGAAATAGTTATTTTTCTTCAAATTTCTAGTGCCTATACAACCTATTTTATCAGTTAAATATTTTGTATTTAATTATTTAGTTTAAAAAGAAAATTATTTCGTCATTCCTTTCTTAATTATCCTGACTTTCTTGGTTTTATCTATTTTGTAATTGTTTCGTGTTTCAAATTGAAGTGCGCAATGTGGGTTTTGATGATCTGACTCGCTTTAATGACGGAAAAACTTATAGACTGTTGTTATCAGTCATCAAGAAAACACTCATATTAATAAAGTATAACTGGTAAGTTAATAGTGGGGAGAGAAACAATTAGAGAGTGAAAAAAAGAAATATTCATCTGTTCAATGATTAATCAACCAGGGGGATGGATTATTAATCATATTTACCAAACCAGATAAAACTTGATAATAACGAGCGTAAAGTTCTTGTCCGACAGATGCTTCCATATAACCACATTCAACAGCAAAGTCGACCCAGGTTTGTGTTTCCGCAGCTTCTGCTTGTCTACGACACGCTACGCGAACACAATCATTGAGCTTTGCAATAAAAGCAGCTTCATAACGACGTTTTCTCCAGGCTTCTGCAAGGTTAGCACAGACTGAGCGTGAGGAACGACGGATTTGGTCAGTTAAAGAATATTTCTCCTCAGTTGGAAATTTTTTCGACGACTCAAAAATTAGCATCGCTGCTGAAAAGGAAATTTTATAAATTCCCAAGTCTTTATGGCTTTTTATCGCTTCTCTAGACATTTGTCATACTTCTCAACAACAAGATAGCTTTTCTTCATTATAGTCTTGATTGAGATTTTGTTAATAATGTGATGTATGGATAAGCACAGTTGCTTTGCGGGGTGTAAATCACAAAGAGTACCAGGAAGCAATCTCGCTTATTCAAGATTTGGAGAGATTAAATATTTATTAAAAATGAATTGAGTTAAGAAAGTAGTTAAAATGAATTAGTCGGTTAATCCAGTCAACAAAAAAGTATTAAGAGTTATGAAGCTGAAGCCCCGAATTACAATATCTGAACATTTCAGCAACATTGATGACCCAAGAATAGAGCGAAGGAAACTACATAAATTAATTGATATCCTCACAATTTCTCTTTGCGCTATCATTTGTGGGGCGGATACATGGGAAGATATCGAGTTGTTTGGAGAGTCAAAGCATGAATGGTTGAAAAATTTTTTAGAATTACCAAATGGAATACCATCTCATGACACTTTCGCAAGAGTATTTGCTCGACTAGATCCTGAACAATTTCAAAAAAGTTTTATAAATTGGATTCAGTCTGTTAGCAAATTAACAAATCAGGAAATAGTTGCAATCGATGGGAAAACTCTTCGTGGTTCTTATGATACGTCAAATAATAAAGCTGCTATAAACATGGTGAGTGCTTGGGCGACAGCCAATTCTTTAGTTTTAGGACAAGTTAAAGTTGATGATCAGTCAAATGAAATTACTGCCATTCCCAAACTGTTAAAAGTTTTATGTCTTCAAGGCTGTATTGTTACTATAGATGCTATTGGATGTCAGAAAGAAATTGTTAAACAGATTGTTGAACAAGGTGGTGATTATGTTATTACTCTAAAAAAGAATCAACCCTCATTATATGGACAAGTTGAAAGTCTATTTGAATCTGTAATTAAGCAAGATTTTCAAGGGATTGAATATAGCGATTTTAGAAAAGATGAATCAGGGCATGGTCGTCATGAGATTCGACAATGTGTGATGTTAAGTAATATTCAAGAATTAATAGATCCAGATGGTGAATGGTTAAAACTTACAAGTGTTGTCATGATAAATTCGTGGCGAACAGAAAATGGAACAACCACATTTGAAACTCGTTATTCTATTACTAGTTTACCTAATAATGCTGAATTCTTAGCCCAATGCGTCCGTACACATTGGAATATAGAAAACAAGCTACATTGGATCCTTGATGTACAATTTGATGAAGACGATTCCCGTGTCAGAAAAGGTAATGCTCCTCAAAACTTAGCAATTATTAGGCACATTGCTCTTAACCTTTTAAATAAAGAGAAAACAGTTAAAGCTGGTGTTAAACGTAAAAGAAATAAGGCTGGATGGGATAACGAATATTTAGAACAAATTTTATCAGGAGTATTTTCATTGTAATTTTGTTTATCATACTTCTTCAATCGAGTTAATACAAGTAGTATTAAGCTCTCATTAAGATTGCATCCATGTATTACATGGAAAAAGAAATCGAGGCTTATCGTGTGTTACATGGATAGGCTGAATTCATCTATAAATTCACTTTTACCGTGTATTACACGGTATTGCAGGACGATTTAACCTGCTGTCATAAACCTAACTTTAGGCAATTAAATATTTTGACTACCTTAGTTTATTATTTTTCCTTGATTTAATAATCATTCGTTTACGACGAATAATTCCCATGTAATACACGGTCAATCTCACCCAGCTTTTTCCATGTAACACACAAAGATAGTTATCTGACTTCCTCCATGTATTACATGATACTGCTATCATCAAATCCAGATTCTCTCCCGATTTAAGCTACCTGTCAAAATCAGCCTGGTTCCACATCCACGTCTAGTTCTTTTTGTCAAGACTATTTTTTACACATTTTAATGCGTTTGCCCTAGATGCGTAGTGGACAAATGTGTGATCTTTGGAAAAGCGCCTTTGCCCAACAAAAGAATCGTGTGGTATGTGCGATAAGTACTCAAACAGCATGGCAAGGTTTAGAAAATTCAGTTTTAGATTGCTCATACTGGGTAGCTGAAGGTAATAAACCTTGTTATCAACATGGTATTGATGCTTATGCTATATCAGGGTACTTTAGTGGAAACTTGGGAGCACCTGAAAACTCCCCAACAGTAGAATCTTGGTTAAACGATCAAGATGGTGGTTTTGGTAAGGCCTTGCAACAATTAAGACAAGGGGGTTTACTGAAGCATTCTAACGATAGTTTGCTAGATGTTTATAATAGCTTTACTTATCACATTAAAGTCGCACAGAAAAAAGGTTTAGCGTTAGTTGCTTATGAAGGAGGGCAACATATCGTAGGCTATGGAGGAGTAGAGAATAACAAAAAATTGGAACAGTTTTTTATCCAATTAAATCGACATAAAGCAATGTATGAACTTTACACGGAATTACTTAATTACTGGAAAAAAACTGGTGGTACGGTGTTTATGCATTTTGTGGACGTAGCACTGCCTAGTAAATGGGGTAGTTGGGGTGCTTTAGAGGCGCTTAGCCAAAACACATCGCCTAAGTATCAAGCATTAATAGACTTTAATAAAAATGCTACTTCAGAACCTTTTGGGCGAAGTCTTTAGTTGAAAAAACTTGATATTTTTCAGGCAGGTGGCTAGATTTTGCGTTGGTATTTGAGTAATTTTGGAGTCAGGCGATCGCAAACATTGTTAATGAAATCTTGATGTTTATTAGATTGATACTTTACAAATAGATGAGTTATAACTGTCTTATATAGGAATCTTGTCTGAGTTGTAATTTAGAGCAACAAGGTAGAAAAAGGAAATTGTTTATAACTTAGTAATGCAAAAAATGAATTCTTGAACATAGGATCTAATACCATTTTTATATAAAGACGCATAAGAATCCCCACCCCATAGCAGCACCTCCCCTTGGCAAGGGGAGGTTAGGAGGGGTAAAAATAATGTGCAGCTTCACCCAAAATTGGTATAAGTTACAGCAGAAGCCCGAAGCGCGCTCTTTAAACAAGAGTATTATACTTGATTGAGTTAGATAAGGGTATTCTGTATAACTCGTTCATCGTAACTGACTTGTATGTGGTTAAGTTTTTTTCAAAAAGTTAGGAATTAAGATGCAGACTTTATTAGTAACAGGTGGAGCAGGCTTTATTGGAGCTAACTTTGTACTCCAGGCTAGAAAAGAAAAATGGGCTAACATAATTAATTTAGATAAGCTAACTTATGCTAGCAATCTTTTAAATCTAGCACAATTAAACGATGATCCAAATTATCATTTCGTTCAAGGAGATATTGGGACTCTGGAATTAATCAGTTATTTACTCAACCAATATCAGCCGGATGCAATTATCAATTTTGCTGCGGAAAGTCACGTAGATCGTTCAATCCATAGCCCAGGAGCTTTTATTCAAACTAATATAGTAGGAACTTTTAATTTATTAGAGACATGTAGGCTCTACTGGGAAAAATTGTCATCAAAAAGACAACAGCAGTTCCGCTTTTTACACGTGTCAACAGATGAAGTCTACGGTTCTTTAAGCCAAGAAGATAAACCTTTTCGAGAAGATACCCCCTACGCACCTAATAGTCCTTATGCTGCATCTAAAGCAGGATCTGATCATTTAGTGCGAGCCTACTTTCACACCTATGGCTTACCGACTTTAACAACTAATTGCTCTAATAACTATGGTCCACGTCAGTTTCCAGAAAAATTGATTCCTCTAACCATTCTCAATGCTTTAGATGGTCAATCTCTTCCTATATACGGTGATGGCCAAAACATACGAGACTGGCTTTACGTAGAAGATCACTGTGATGCACTGTACCTAGTTTTACAACAAGGACGTATTGGTGAGACCTACAACATTGGAGGTTTGAATGAGCAAACAAATTTAGCAGTTGTCGAAAAAATCTGTGAAATTCTTGATGTTCTGTTCCCTAAGTCTGTTATTCAACATTCTTCTTTGATGACTTTTGTTAAAGACCGTCCCGGTCATGATCGTCGATATGCGATCGATTGCGGAAAAATTTACCGAGAATTAGGCTGGCAACCAAAGGAAAACTTTGATAGTGGTTTGAGAAAAACGATTCAGTGGTATGTTGATAACTCTGACTGGGTGAAGCATGTACGATCAGGTGGATACGAAAACTGGATTAAACAAAACTATGGCAACAGAAAAGCCGCATAGTTACTAAATTTTTTGTGTGTAAGGATTATAAAATGAAAGGCATTATTCTAGCAGGTGGGTCTGGTACACGTCTTTATCCTCTAACCCACGTCATCAGTAAACAACTCATGTCTGTTTACGACAAGCCTATGATTTATTATCCCTTGTCGGTATTAATGCTAGCAGGGATTCGTGAAATTTTAATTATTTCTACTCCTACAGATTTACCACTATTTCAGCGCTTATTAAAGGATGGTAGCCAATGGGGATTAAAGTTTAGTTATGTTGAACAGCCTAAGCCAGAAGGCTTAGCACAAGCGTTTATTCTAGGCAAAGATTTTATTGGCAATGATTCGGTCTGCTTGATTTTAGGAGACAACATATTTTATGGACATGGCTTCAGCGAAGTACTTGCTCATGCTGCCACACTTCGTCAAGGAGCATTGATATTCGGTTATCAGGTGAAAGATCCTCGACAGTACGGAGTTGTTGAATTTAATGACCATGGACTCGTCGTTAGTATCGAAGAAAAACCCGTTGTTCCTAAATCCAGGTATGCTATTCCCGGTATCTATTTTTATGACTCTCAAGTGGTGGAGATTGCTTCTAATCTTAAGCCTTCTGCTCGCAATGAGTTAGAAATCACTGATGTCAATCTAGTTTATCTACAACGACGTCAACTGCAAGTAAAACTACTAGGTCGCGGCTATGCTTGGTTAGATACCGGTACGCATGAATCCCTGCATCAAGCAGCCGACTTTATCCAAACTTTAGAAGAACGACAAGGGCTCAAAATTGCTTGTATTGAAGAGATTGCTTACAACAAAAAATACATTGATGCAGTTCAATTGCGTCGTTTAGCTGAACCTATGGCTAAAAGTAGCTATGGTCGTTACCTCATAGAAATACTTGATAATGTCACTCAGACTACTGCTGACATTGAGAAATTAGAACAAGAATTTTATAAACCAAAAGCATTACTAGTATGAAAGTCATAGAGACAGCTATTCCTGATGTGCTAATCATTGAGCCAACGGTGTTTGGAGACGATCGAGGCTTTTTCTATGAGAGTTATAATGAAAAAGTTTTTTGGGATAGGATTGGGATATCATCTAACTTTGTACAAGACAATCATTCGCGCTCTAGCAAAAATGTTTTGCGCGGTTTACACTACCAGATTCAGCAGCCTCAAGGAAAGCTTGTGAGAGTTGTTGTTGGTTCGGTATTTGATGTCGCTGTCGATTTAAGAAGAAATTCTAAAACTTTCAAGCAATGGGTTGGTATACACCTAAGTGCCGAACACAAACAACAACTTTGGATCCCAGCCGGCTTTGCCCACGGTTTTGTAGTGCTATCTGAATACGCAGAATTTCTGTACAAGACAACAAACTACTATGCACCACAATATGAGCGTTGTATTAAATGGAATGATCCTGACTTAGGAATCACTTGGCCGATCAATGGCGAACCAATTTTGTCTGTTAAAGATCAAAAGGGTCATTTACTACGAGAGGCAGAAGTATTTACTATGGACTTTTTGATAAAAAGTGCTATAGGTATAGCTAAATAGAGGCCATTTATCAAAAAAATTAAGTTTAAAACCCTGTCCTTTTAGGACGAAGAGTGTCAATAATTTCATTATTTTCCCCTTAAAACTTGTCTTTTAAGGGGAAAATATTATCAGTATTTTTACTTTATTAATTAGTTTGAAGAATGCCAGTTAAGTCAGGAAGAAAAATCAAATTTTGATTTGAGGAAAAAGGATAAGCAAGTACCCACAAAGATAGTGCAACCACAAACGAGTGATGATTATTTGGAGCAACTTAAATTAACGAATCAAACAGCATCTAACTTGATGTATGCGACAAATAAACGTTTAATATCTGCTCAAATTTACATTTCCTTCTTTTTAGACCTGATTTATTTAAAGTAAAGATAAAAACTTTATTTCTTCTATGTTCATCAGTAATTACTCGGAGTAAGATAATAAGTAATTCCTCGGAGGGAATTAAGAAAAGCAGATGCAACTACCAAACATATTTTTTTAGCTTAAGAGAGCCAATACAGTAACTGTGTTACAAGTAAGTGAAATCACGAAGTTTACGAAAAAAGTGTTTTATTTAGTAGTTATCAGGATTTTTTTACTAGCATCAAGGTAGGATTACAATGAGAAAAATTAATATATTAAATATAGAAATTGACAATTTATTCCTAACGGAAGCACTAGAAAAAATTACATCAGGTCTTGTGTTTACACCCAATGTAGACCACATAATGAAATTACAGAAAGACCCTGATTTTCTAAAATTATATAATAGTGCTGACTACAAACTCTGTGATAGCCAGATAGTCATCTACGCATCCAATTTTTTAGGTACACCGATTAAACAAAAAATTTCGGGCTCAGATTTTTTCCCAGCTTTTTATACTTATCACAAAAATAACAAAAATATTAAAATCTTTCTGCTGGGAGGCCCTCCAGGAGTATCTACGAAAGCCAAAGAAAACATAAACAAGAAAGTTAAAAGGGAAATTGTAGTAGGAGACTATTCTCCATCTTTTGGCTTTGAAAATAATCCTCAAGAATGCGCAGAAATAGTTGAAATGATTAATAAATCAGGAGCGACAGTATTAGCAGTAGGAGTTGGTTCTCCAAAACAAGAAAACTGGATATATGCACATAAAGATAAATTGCCAAATGTAAAAATCTTTTTAGCAATAGGTGCAACTATTAATTTTGAAGCAGGTGATCTCAAGAGAGCGCCCAAGTTCTTAAGTAAGATAGGACTAGAATGGCTGCATAGACTATTCTCTGAACCTCAAAGATTATGGAAACGATATTTAGTAGAAGATTTACCTTTTATTTATTTAATCGTAAAACAAAAAATCAGATTCAATATCAATTCACGTCAAAGAATTAAACAATTGAATCAGAAATCAGAAGTCAGGAGCAAACATCAATTAGTTAGAGAGTCTAAGCATTGCTTAGTTCAAGATTGAAATTTTTCAGATTTATAACACTGTAGAGAGTACAGTTAACTCTCTACAGTCATATATAAACATAAAGTTCTCGTTCTAGCAATTGCCATTTATTTGCTCAACCTAATAAATTCTGAAACTCTAATTACTATGTCTCAGCTTTCTAGTTCCAACCGAAACTCTATACGACTTGTATATGACACCTATACTGCTCGTTTTGCTAATTTTTCAGTTCACTCTTCTGTTATCAGTAAAACAAAGCGCATAATTGACATATTAGGTGCAATTGTAGGTCTAGGAATAACAGCAGCCGTGACAATTCCACTGGCGATAGCTATTCAGCTGGACAACCCAGGTCCTATTCTCTACAGTCAAATTCGTTGTGGTCTGAACGGAAGCTCTTTTCGGATTTGGAAATTCCGTTCTATGGTTCTAGGGGCTGAAAAACTGAAACATCTGGTTAATAATCAAGCGAAAGGGAATCATATCTTCAAAAATGAAAATGACCCTCGAATTACCCGTGTAGGCAAATTTCTCCGCCGCACCAGTTTAGACGAACTACCTCAATTTTGGAATGTGCTACGTGGGGAAATGAGTCTCGTGGGTACTCGTCCTCCAACTCCTGATGAAGTAATGCACTATTCAAAACATCACTGGGAACGCTTGAACGTCAAACCTGGTATGACTGGTGAATGGCAGGTTAATGGTCGCTCTAGTATTAAAGATTTTGAAGATATTGTTCATATGGATATTAGCTACCAACGCAAGTGGTCTATTGCTTACGATCTGATTTTGATCCTAAAAACTCTTAAGGTTGTACTCAATAAAAACGGTGCTTTTTAGGGCAGAGTATTAGTATTACTTAATATTGACGAGACACGCTCCTATGTGAACAGGTACATCAGGATAAAAACCTGACGATTTTAACCTGGGATGAAACGCGACGCTCTGAGTTTGAAAATTATGGGGTGTCCTTTTTTTGGGCTAAAATCACGGTAAAAATCTAGTTAAATCAAATTCTCCTTCTTGCTGATCTTGGTTAAATCTTTCAGAGCTAAGCATCAATAAAACTCGGTCTGTATAGTCTACTGCTCCTCGTAACTCATTCTGCAATATTTCTAGTCCACCATTAGCATATTCTTCAAAAATATGGTTACGTTGCTGTTCATATTCTTCTTCGTGACTGGGAGATAAGATTTTAATATCTTTAGATTCAGTAATTCCCAACAGTTTGATTACCCAATCATGCCCCATTGTTGCAAAATGCTCTAGCCTAATTGGAGATGGTTCTCTTTTTGATATTTCCCCCAAAGGAACACGGCGTTTATGCTTTGCACCTAAAGCCGCCGCAAACACAACTACATCAGCAAAAGTTTGGAAGGGACCTGTAGCACCATCATTGGATGTCAAAGCCTTAACCAACTCAGCCTTATCTTTAGCAACTCTTATTCTGCTAGTTTCCGCCATTTTACTTATATCTAATTTGTAATAATTATAACTTTAACGTTCAAATAATGTTCTTAACTTGCAAAGCTAGTTTTCTAAACTTATATGGGTAATATTATATACGAAGCCCTAGATGAGCATTTGCGAAATATGTCCCCAAAGGAACTCACTGTTCCGGAAGTAACCAACGGCAATTGGCTTTGCGATTGCTGAAGCAAGATTTTAATTGCGATATCAGCTAAATACTAAAACTCTTGCATGAATTTCTTATGAATCAATCCTCCAATCACCATAAAACGGGCGAAAGACCCCAAGCAGAGAATATCTTAATGAATCTTCGAGTGTTAATCGTAGCAGAGCATGCCTCTGCAAAATTTGGTGGTGAAGCTGCTCTGCCTTGGCATTATTATCGAATTCTTCGTCAACGAGGAATTCCTACCTGGTTAGTGGTTCATGAACGTACCCGTACAGAGTTACAGGCATTGTTTCCTGAAGATAAAAATATTACTTATATCCCCGATACAACTTGGCATCGACTCCTGCATCGATTGAGCAGTTTGCTACCCAGTCGTTTATCCGGTTTCACTCTAGGTCTCATCATGCGCATGATGACTCAATTGGCTCAGCGGTCCATCGTTCGTCATATCGTACAAGAAAAGAAGATTAATATAATTCATCAACCAATTCCAGTATCACCAAAGGAACCTTCGATGATTTTTGGGATGGGTGTGCCCGTAATTATCGGCCCTATGAATGGTGGTATGGACTATCCGCCAGTTTTTCAACAGATGCAAAGCCCAATAGTAAACTTTACTTTGGCCTTAGGACGAAAGTTTTCTAGTCTGATGAACAAGTTGATACCTGGGAAACAGCAGGCAGCACTTCTGATAGTGGCAAATAAGCGAACGCGCCGAGCTTTGCCTCAAGGTGTCTGTAAACAAGTTATTGAACTGGTAGAAAATGGTGTAGATTTATCTGTCTGGAAATCTTGTACCTCTACTAGAAAAGCACAATCATCAATAACACGTTACATATTTGTGGGCAGACTTATAAACTGGAAAGCAGTTGATTTGCTATTATTAGCTTTCAAACATGTATCCTCACAAGCTTCTGTTACCTTAACCATTATTGGTGACGGCGTGGAACGGAGGAACCTAGAGCAACAGGCTCAAGAGCTAGACCTCTTAGGCACTGAGGTCTATCAGCCCGGCAAGGTATGTTTTTTAGGCTGGCTCTCTCAGGAAGAGTGTTCATCTCAGCTAGAGCAGTCTGATGTCCTAGTTTTACCCAGTCTACTGGAGTGTGGTGGTGCAGTGGTGCTTGAAGCCATGGCAAAGGGACTTCCGGTGATTGCTACCAACTGGGGAGGTCCAGCAGATTATCTCGATGCCTCCTGTGGAATTCTCGTAGAGCCTTTGTCGAGAGAAATATTTATCGAAAATTTGGCAAATGCAATGCTAAAGTTAGCGCGATCGCCTGAAGAACGTGAAGCTATGGGAAAAGTAGGACAAAATAAAGTAATACAGTTTTTTGATTGGGAAGTTAAAGTTGATTACATGATAAAAGTTTATCAGCAAGTGATTGCTAACCATATAGCAGAATCACAAAACCGGTTGACGGACGGTGCTGGGTCCGTAATTGATGAAAGAAACGAAATTCTAGCTACGAAAAAAAGTTTATACTGATATTTTGAGCCTATCTTCCGTATAAAGACACAGAGATACTGGGGCTTAAGTTTACACTAACTTTTTACCCTTAATAGCTTTCTGGTTAGCGCTTTTCAGCTATGGGTCGAACTGCTCTACCGGGCAATCAGCTTACGAAGTTGAGAGTTTTAATACTCCATAGCGGTTTACCTAAGCTAACCGTTTTGATTAAGAGGAATAGAGATCGCAAATTCTGCACCTTTTCCAACAGAAGAAATACACTCCAGAGTTCCTTGATGCTTTTGTGTAATAATTTGGTAACTAATAGATAAACCTAAGCCTGTACCTTTACCTACAGGCTTCGTAGTAAAAAACGGGTCAAACAAACGTTTTTTCAGACTTTCTGGAATACCTTGACCATTATCAGCAAACCGAATTATCACCTGATTTTTCTCTGTAATTGCAGTATAAATACGTATTTGTGGAGTATAAGAGCTTGCGTTTTCTTCTCGATTCTTCATTGCCTCGTCCAACGCATCGATCGCATTAGCGAGAATATTCATAAAAACCTGGTTAAGCTGTCCAGCATAGCATTCCACCTGTGGTAGATTGCCATACTCTTTGATCACTTCAATAGCTGGACGAATACCGGAAGCGTTCAGGCGATGCTGCAAAATCATTAGCGTGCTATCGATTCCTTCATGAATATCCACCGCTTTCATTTCCGCCTCATCCAAACGAGAGAAATTGCGCAGGGATAGCACGATTTTTGTAATTCTTTCCGTACCAACAGACATTGATTGCACTAACTTTGGTAAATCAGTCACTAAAAAATCAACATCTACAGCTTCTCTCTCTGCTTGAATTTCTGTTGCCGGGTTAGGATAATGTTTTTCATAAAGTTGTAATAGCCTAATTAAATCTTGAGTATATTCATGAGCAGGTTCAAGGTTACATTGAATAAAACTGATTGGGTTGTTGATTTCGTGTGCTAGTCCAGCTACCATCTGACCTAAGCTAGACATTTTTTCACTTTGTACTAATTGTGCAGCTAGTTGCTGTGACCTTTTCCGTAACTCTGCTTCTGACTCTTGCAATATCTCCTGTGCGTGTTTCCGCTTGGTAATATCATGCAAAATGACAACATATTCTTGGAAATCTTGGTGAGGAATATCAGAAACAGAAACCTCAAAAGTTTTAACTTGGTTGTTGCAGTTGAGGGTTTGTTCGCTGCGCTTTTTCCAGTGATGAGGATAGCCAATCAATCCTGGTAGCCATTTAGTTAAAGGATATCCCAGCATTTGTGATGAGTTAAGTCCAAACAGAGAATGAGTCGCTGGGTTTACCTGTTGAAGAACGCCACTGTGATCCACCACAACGATCGCATCTTGAGCAACCATAAACAAGTGTTCAGCAGATTCTCGTGCTTCTGCCATTGCAACAACTTGGGGTAAAGTTGTCCAGCAAGCTATCCCAACCCCAACAAATGCTACCGTTATCAGCAACACTAGGAACAAACTCTCTTGTTTTGAGACAGCACCCAATGGAATTGCCACATTACCACGATCGAGTTTCAGCCCAAATAACCATCCCACCCAAACAGCACTGCAAAGCAGAACAATCAAGGTACTAACTTGAAGTATTAACGAGTCTGTGATGCTAACCAAAGGACGTGAATGATAGCGCTGCATCCACCAACGGGGACGAAAAAAAGGAAAGCGAATGTGACGAATTGTCTTATCTATCCCCATAATCCCAATAGGAATCAGCAACCCAATGAAAAAATCTTGCCAACCCCAAGCCAGTCCACCTACCACCAGAACTAAAACTTCCAGCAAAAAAATCCCAAGGGAAATCCGAGGAAGCAGAACCTCCGATTGAGAACGCTGTAACCAAAGTCCTAGATGTACTGCCATGATGGAAATAAACCAACTGGTGTTACCAACCACTATAATCTCAGGTACATTTCGCCAAATCAGGCAAATAAGACTAATTACCAGCGTTAAGGTGAGTGCTGCTCCGAATACGCCTCGTCGAGATACCACACCGAATACAGGAGATAGTTGCTTATCTTGCGCTAGTTGATAGATAATCCGAGGACAATTACTAACAACTGTTGCAGATGCTAGCAAGCAAGAAGCTGTAAGTAAGAAAGTAACGATGAGTTCAGCAGATCCTCCCCAAAAAGGTTTAGAAGCTGCTAGCAAGTTCAAAAAAGTACTGTCCTGAAGATCTGCAACTCTGGCTAAACGCATCACAACCCAAGATCCACCTAAATAAACCGGTATCATTAACCATGCTGCAATCCCTAAAAAATTGAGAGTCTTTTCAGGACGTCGGCTATCAGCAACAAAAGCAGAAGCTGTTTCACAGGCGTACGTTGCGAAGGTGACAAAAAGAAACCACTTTGCCCAATCTATCAAGCCTAGAGGTAACAAATGATCAGGAAAAAAACCGGGACTAGCAGGAGATAAAGCTAACCAGCACAGTCCCTGTCCAGAAAAAATCAGCAATAAACCAAACGCAGGTATCACGAAAAACAGGTGCAGGATACTAAGGCTGCGCGTCCCACTAAAAGCTAATATAAATGGAAGCAATGTAAAGCCAATTTCCAACGGTTGTTTCGGACAGGCTATACCTAGCGCTTCCATATTTACCGTAATCAAGTCCGTAAGCACGATCGCATTGACTGGTAGTACAGAAACCCAGCTAAAAAAATATCCAAGCGCGGCATATTGTGCTAATGTCGGGTAACGCTGTAATAGTTTGCTAGCATAATTGGGAGTCCCTCCTGCCACATTGATAAAGTAGTATCCCAATCGCTTTACCTGATAGTTAAGCAGCATTCCCAAAGCAACAGCAGGTATCCACACAAAAATAGCTCGTGAACCCAGTGCTGCATGAATTGCTGGTATTACTGTTATCCATAAAATATGACCTGTCAAACCGAAACCCCAAGTTTCAGCAGCACTCAGACTCCTTGTTAAGCTTGGGTATAACTGGTTTAGAAGCGGAGTTTCGTGACTGGGCATGATTAAACCATTAATCCTAAAATAACTTAGCGAGTTATATCTCTTAGGGTTCCCAGTCTAGAGATGCGAATAGCAACCCCATAAATTTAAGAAAAGATTGTAGCACAAACAGGTGGATATCAAGCTATCATACTGGCAGGGAAGCCCTTTGATCCACAAAGCTTAAGATAAAACTATGGGTGGCGCTTACGGGTGAAGTTCCTGAGATCGGCTAAAGCTACCTTAGCGCCAGTTAGTTCCTCTCGCGGTTTACTTCAACAATCTCAGTATACTCAAACTCATTTGGACTTTGCCTAACCAAAGGATATCGCTCACCACCCAACTCTATATAATCTTGTTCGCAATCGGGCTTAGAAGAATAGTAAATCAGCACATATTCCTTACCAATCCTGTTTGTCATTTCTTCTTCTACTTCACCGCGCCATTGAGTTTTAGTAACTAACACGATTAACTGATTTGCCAATTTAGGTATTATCTTAGCAATTTGCCGTCGAGAAATTTCATCTAAGCTGCCAAATGGCGAATCCATAACAATTGGGAAAGTGCTACTGTCGGGAACCAAAAGCATTTTTCTTTTTTCACTCCATTCCCCTACTCGATCAATAATGCTAGCGATAAAAGATAAACTGAGAATTTGGTTTTCTCCTGTAGATGCTGCAACTGGCATTTCTAAACCAGAAGTGTTTTCCACTAATGTTAATTCATATTTATCACTAATTTTAGGAACATATGGCGTAAATGAAACTTCGCTAAATATCTCCTGTATCCGCTTTTCTAGTTGTAAGCGAAACTGCTTTTCTTGCAACTCTCTTACGCTCATAAACCGCTCGATAGCATCTTGAGTTGCAGCAATGCGTCGTTGCGCTAGTGCTTGTTTTTCTTCATTTAGTTTCTGCTTAGCAATTTGTTTACTTAACCCTTCCAACTCAGTTTTAAAGTTAAAAATTTGTTGCTGAGTTGCCCCTTGTTCTAGCATTAATTGTTTAATTTTTTCTTCTATTTCATCCAAACGCTTCTGTAAGTTGCTAATTTCTTCATTAGCATCTTTACGCAAGCGATCCTCAATATTATCTAGATCATTTTCAATTTGAAATATTGATTGCCTGACTTGATTAATTCTTGCTTGTTCTCGATCAACCTCTTCCCAAAAGCCGACTGCTTGCTTATCAATCTCATCAACTTGAGCAGCCATGCGGATAGCTGTCTCTTCCACTGCTGAAGAACCTGCTTTATTTAACAGTTTTTTTACATTTTCGTGTGAATGACTTCCCTCGCGTAAGTCTGTACCACAAATACAGCATTGCGAGTTAAGTAAGTCATTAATGAATTCTCGTGAAATACCAGATTTTAACTTACCTCGCTGCTTCAAATCGTTGATGAGCATCCGGAAATTTTCTGTTGTCTCGGACAGTAATACTGTATAACCTCGTGCAGAAATTGCTTTTTTTATTGCTTCCCGACTATCTCTCAAAGTTTCTTGATTTGATGCTTTTTGCTTTTGTAAGTCTTGTCGTTTTTCTGCCAATTCCTTAGCAGCACTCAACTCTCGTAAATGATTACTGGTCTCTTTTTTAAAAGTTTCTTGATATTCTAACTCTTGTTTTATTTCGTCTTGTCGCTTGGTGATGCGCTCAATCTCTCGTTCTATCTTTTCCTGGTTTCTTAAAAGCTGTTTAATTTCCGAGTCACCAATGGCTTTTAACTCATTTTCTAGAGTTTTTTTCGCTTCTCCCAGATGTTTAATAGAACGGTTAATAACCTCTACACCCAAAAAAATCTTTGTAGCTTCAGCAATTTCTGCTTTTTTATCAGAACGAACTATCTCTTCAATCCGCTCACCGTCAAAAAAGAAATATTGATGTAAACTAGCTGGTAAAATTTGCCCAATCACTTCTTCTGGCTGCTGGGGTGGAAAATACCACCGTCCATCATCCCCAGCTACCTGCATTCGTAATTCTGTCTTACCAAGACTGAAGTCAGTTTGATTTTTATAACCGCGACACAATCGTTTTACGTTGTAGCGTTTACCGTCATGTTCCCACTCTACCTCTACCCAACACTCCACCGGTTGACCAATTTTTGCTTCAGCTATTGCACGCTTATTAACTAACTGCTCAGTTGATGCAAAAGCTGCACTAAACTTCTCATACAACACCCAAGTAAACGCATTCAACAGACTAGTTTTTCCTGAACCGTTATTGCCGTGAATAATCGTTGTATTGCGAGTCTCTCCTCCTGCGAGGATTATTTCGGGTGTTTTGCCATAAAAAGATCGAAAGTTACAAAGCTTAATAGAAGCCAGTTTCATCGAACAGCTTCCTTCACAATTGTCAAAATATCATCATTGATATGGCTATTAATTTTCTTATCTATTCTACTTTTTTCCAGCTGCCATACTCGTTCAATTATTTGCCGCACCTCAGCAGAAGCAGTTGTAATCGGCTCATGAACATCATCAATGTGAATTTCCTTGCTCATCTTCCTCAACAAAAGTGTTTTTTATATTTTACATTTCTTTCCTCTTTTAATCATCCGTAAAGGCACCATTATCAAAATGGGGCATGGGGCATTGGGCATAGGGCATAGGGCATGGGGCATTGGGCATTGGGCATAGGGCATGGGGCATTGGGTAGTGGTCACAGTTGAAATTAAGGAGCCAATTTTGTAAAGCCGTGCGTGCATAACTTTATGTGTCTGTTGAAATAGCGAAAGCCTTACGCTACACGTTCCCAAAGGGTACGCCCCTACACCCATTTCTGGAGATATCTATTACCTATACCCCATGCCCTATGCCCCATGCCCTATCCCCTTAAAGTTTCAATAGTTAACATTTGCGGTGGTGTTGCGTCGGGTGGGTAGAGGAAATCGACTGTGACCAACCTCTGCTGATTAGGAGAGATTTTTAATTGAATTAGAGGTTCTGCTAATTGCCCACGCTGCTGCGATAAATGCCAGTATTTGGTTTTGGGAAGATTATTATCGTCGTTGTAACGAATACGAACAGTTCCTCTAAAAAAGACAGATGGATCAGGTGGTTGTAAAAACCGCAGTCCTGGTTTGGTTAGATTGTCTTCTTTAATAGGTGTATGCAGCAGGACATTGACAGTCTGAGATGTACCGGTGTTATTAATCAGTGGCAAAACAAGGTTATATTCAATACCATAGTTGCCATGAGCTTGGTAAGCAGTCCCAGGGTAGCGCACCAATAGCTTTGCACTTTGGTTTTGTTGCGTTCCCATTTTACCCGCCAGAAGGGTACTAAGACCATAGGAGAAAGCTTTCCCCGTTTGAGGAATCGCGAGGTAAAGACTATGTGGATCCGTGAGGAGCGATCGCCACCGAGATCCTTGAGCAACCCCTGCGACTCTACCATAAATTTCTGGTCCAGTCGGGTTCTCAGGAGGACTTGGAGCGGGTTCACGTGGTCCAGCAAAATCACCATTTTCCAGCAGATTCTGCCATTCTTCTAAAGTAGGTGGGCGTTCACTACCATCCTGGTTCGGCTTAGCAAACATAGCAAGATTTGCCACATAAACTAAACCATTACTATACAGGCGAAACAATGTAGAACGACCGTTCAACGGTGGATTTAAGGGACGTACTGGAATTGGATGATTCATTAACATCCGACTTTGTTTAGGTGGAATTACTAACTGTGGAGACCATTCTTGTTGTCGTTTACCCCTCAACACCTCATTCATAACGCGATCGCCAGGTCCAGCATAAATATTTCCCAAAAGATTGTCCTGCATTGAAGGCAAATTAATAAAGGGTGCATCAGGCTGACTCACATAACTAGCAGCTTGTAATACATCTATAGTCACAGGACGGGAACCAGGATTGTAGACAATCACCCCTTGATAAAGAGTTCGCAAATCGTTAGGATTCTCAATTGCTCTTGCGATGTGGTGAGAAAACAAATCAAATCTTCCTTGAAAAGGGAAGTTGAGGTGAGCAGTCGGTACTCGTTTCCCTGTTGAAGGGAATGTGGAGAGCAAGATACCTTCTGTTTTTACTACCTCTGGGTTATTGCTGTTAAATACGGGCACTGTATCCAATTTACCAGATAAAGGCCGAGTCTCTTGGGGAATAAAGATTTCTTGTTGTACTGTGGGTGGTACGGTTTGAGCCAGAAGTAATTGCGAAATCAAATGTAACATCAATATTTTGATAGCGGTTCTTTGTTGAACAAAATACAAAACCAAACTCCCAAGCTCACGGCGCAACCCGACAGGTTTACCCACGCTTACTACGCAGCATCCTGGGGTGAACTAGTGCCGATGTATATCAGGTTCTATTTATTCTATATGAACTTCCGTACTCTCAATCAAGACGTTTGCCGCGTTATGATGTTCCGTCTAACACAAGCTCCCATAGTTCTCTCTCCCACCCTTGATAAACAAGCAGCTTTCTTAAGGTATCACAAATGGAATTACTAAATTCTATACTGAGTACTGCAGTGTGCCGTATCTTCTAAATCAAACCGCTCAACATTTAAGCTAAAAATAGAATTTACAAAAATTTTATATTCACCAATTAAACTCCCAATGAAAAAAAGTAATTTATTGTTTAAAGAATTAAATTAATTTATGTATTATCCCTTAAATTCTTTGAGAACTTAATTTAATTAATTCTACTTCTTTTTACATACTCATGACTCTACCGATTTGACTGCTTGCTTGATTTAAAAGAAAGTTTAACAAACTCCAGTACTACCACTGAACTATTAACAATAAGCTATTCGCTACAGTTAAATCCAAGCATTTAAGTAGGTTGGCACTATTGTATCTATATTTTAGATATAAAGCTCCTATCGTGTAACTTTACCCCATTTAGGCAAATGACTACTATAAAACTTTTAGAATCTTCTTTAAATAAGAAACCTAAATTCTTAACAGTAGATCAATGCAAAGTAGCCAACTTTGGAGAAGTATCCCTTGAACAAGAACAGTTAGCTGTACTTTCTTCAATCAATGGTCAACTGGTGGAGTTATGCCGGACATTACCAGCTTCTATTAGAGATTCAGCAATTATCACTATTCAGCGGTATTATACTGGCTTTAGGCTGTCAAACCTACTGAATTTCTTCACAAAATTTTATGCTCCTAGCTGGTCAATCATCTACTGGACGCAGCGAGCAAACCCTGTGTTGTCAAGTGAGGATTTAGAAAGTGCATTTTGCGCCCAAGCAATAGCTTATTTTTTGCATATGCTTGATGACCACCTGGCAGATGGTCAAATACCCACGAGTCATTTGCTATTACAACTCAGAACTCAGGGATGGATGACGTTTTCCCAAATAGCAGCAAAACTTGGTCAGCAACTACCTGGCGGTAACGAGCTAGTACAGCAACTTATTGATATTTATTTTAGTAGTATCCAATCTTCAAAAGACGTCAATGGAATTGATGCATACTGCGAGATATTTCGTAAGCAAATGAGTACCACACTAGTTATCCCTATGCTTGTTGCTCAGAAGACTGGATGTGATCCAATTGCTATTCGCCAAGCATACGAGTGCTTTGGGATTGCGTGGCGATTACTTGACGATCTACGAGACTGCTCCGTCGATGCTATTTCAGGTGAAATGTCTGGAATCTACCACATCCTACCACCAAAATTTCAGAATCTATGGTTGCTATGTTCGCGTAAAAATGAAGATACAGACGAGTGGAAACAACTTCAATTTTATCTTGAACAAGAACAAATCCTGCCTCAGTTTATTTCTTTGATTGTGATGAAACTGAGGGAAGCTGAGAATGCAGCTAGATTGGCAGGATTAGATGGTTATGCTAATCAATTGCACCAATTGGCAACTCCTCTAAAAAATGATTCGATATAACAATTTATTCACAAAATAACATGAAAACTTACACTGACTTTATCTCTGACATCACTATCAATTTTGAATTGCTAAAGGAACTAGAAGCCGTCCTACCCTTCACAGATGCAAATTGTTTACAAACTTGGTTCTCAAGCAAAGGATACTATTTAACAGAAGGTGATGTTGCCATGTTATATCACAATCAAAATTCGCTCATGAATGCTGACGAGCAAATAAATTACTAACAAGTTCATAACTGATAACACAACACAATGCTTAAAAGCGAGCAACAAGTTCCAGAGATTGCAAAAAAGGTGCCTGCTTCACAGATTGTTTTTAACTTGCGCGGATGGAATCCACGTCCAGCATTCTTAGTAGAGTCAGGATGGCTTCCTAGAATTTTCTGTCAAAGCATGGAGCCTCACTGGAAACAAGTTTCTGCTGGTGGTCTCACTCAGGATTATAAAGGAAGCAGTTATTTATTATTCCCAACCCCAAATCCTGGTGCTACATACTCAGCACATTTCGATCCTACTAGCCCTTATTTTCATGCATTTTTTGGTCTATACATCATCCCTCCTGTTAATGGCGAACGGGTTTTACCGGAAGTGTTTAGTGAGTTTGGGAATCGTGATAACTTGGGATGGTTGAGAAAGATGGGCGATCCTTTCCCTTTTTCAGTACCTGTGCAGCCGAAATTTCTAGAATGCGTGGAGACAGATGAATTAGGACAAGGCAAAAAGTGGTCATTTATCACTTCTTACAAACTCCACGCTAGTTTAGGAGATAACTCTCCACAGCAAGGATTACCAGAGATTTTAGTTGTTCCCAAAAGTACTAACAGTTTTTGGAAACAGTTTATTGACAGTTACCAAGATATAGTTATGACTACGCGAGGGTTTATTTGGTATGAAGGCGACTATCTGATCATGAATTTCTTCAATGGAATCGAATTTTATGATCGAAACTTTCGGAAAATTGATACATACAACGATTATCCAGAATTTCGAGAGCAAATGCTAAGAATGGCGGCTAACGTCAAAATCATCAACGATGGTACAGGATTCTCCTCTCCTTCTTCAAATGAAGTGATTTCCTCAACACAAGGAGACAATTTGCGCGCTCTTCTGAGAATGAACTTAAATAACGCTGCTAAGATACACAAATGCCTAAACAATTAGCTTCAATCATTACTCAACTTCGTCAAGGTATTGTAGGAGAAGTTACAGACATAGTACCTGAGTCCTATCAAGCTGACTTTGGAAGATTAAGGCACAAACAACCCAGTATTTTGGTGACAGCAACATGCGAAGCAGACATAGTTCATGCCTTAAAAGTTGCTCAAGACAATGACATTCCAATCACGGTACGTGGTGCTGGACACTCCTGCAATGGACAAAGCCTTTGTAATGGTGGGATCATTCTGAAAAACTTTATTCCAGAAGCGCAGGCAGAGTGGCTTTCGGAAAATCTTGTAGAAGTTACTGGACGCAGCCGTTGGCGAGAAGTGGAACTGTTACTGAATCAATCTGGAAGACAGACAAAAGTCCTCACTGATTATTTAGATATGTCCGTTGGCGGAACTTTATCCGTTGGCGGGATAGGCATGAATTCAATTATCAGTGGTTTTCAGGTTGATAATGTCTCCCGTTTACGCCTAATCCAACTTGATGGGCGCAGTATTTGGTGTTCCCCTCAAGAGAATGGAGATTTGTTTCGATTTGCCTTAGCTGGACTAGGACAGGTTGGAATTATTGAGAAAGTTGTCATGAAGACTGACCAACACTGTCAATACACACATGTTATTAAACGCAAGCACTCCAGTCTCTCGGAAATGCTGTCTTTTTTACCAGAAATCGCCTCACCAGACAATGGAATACAGCACTTTAATGGATACATTTATCCCGAAGAAATTTCCTCGGAATATGGCTATTTTAGCAATGAGAAAGAACTCAATCCCTCGCGCCTCGAATCAAAACTTATTCAGGACTCTGGCGAAATTAGCGTTCATCAAGACTTTCCGCTTAAAATTCACACTCGCAGAGATATTTGGTTATCTTCGTTCTCCGATCATGTACGGCTATGGACAGATTACATTTTTAATTACGATGGTATAGTCCGCTTCATGCAATTTCTGGAGCCGCAATTAGCAGAACCTCCATTATCTGAAACGCTTAAGGCAATGTACATCTTGATGATTCGCCGACCAAGTAACTATACAAACTTTGCATTTCTGCCAGCACCACCAGGGGAACTTTTATTTAGTGTTGGAATGTATACAATGGTTAACCGTTGGCATCCAGTTTTGATAGCAAAATCTCTGGATTCTCTGCAAAATGCACTGGTCACCTGCTGTGCTTTAGGTGGTCGTCCTTACCTTTACGGTTGCAGCAATTTGGATCACACAACCAAACACAAACTCTACAGAGATGATTACCCGAAACTTCTCAACCTGCGCAGCTATTACAGATCGGTGCTTAATGCCGAAAGTTGGTAAATAAGGTGTTCAGAATTTGATAAATGCAGTCATCCTAACCCAAAATTGCGATTACTGTAACACCTATTATTCAATTATCTGTTATTCCTCAGAAATTTGTACCGGTAGATGAATTATAAATTCTGTTCCCTCTCCTAAAGTAGAAATACAGCTGATCTGACCTTGATGAATTTCTTCTACAATTTGGCGAGCAATTGACAATCCTAATCCTGTTCCTTTACCAACAGATTTAGTTGTAAACAAGTGATCAAAGATTCTACTTTTAACATCTTCTGACATTCCAGGTCCATTATCCTTAATAAGGATAGCAACTTGGTTATTAGGTAATTCTTTAGTACGAATATGAATGGTGGGAATTGGGGATTGATTATCCATCGTCTCGTCAATAGCATCTATAGCATTGGCGAGAATATTCATAAACACTTGGTTAATCTGTCCTGGGAAACATTCCACCAGCGGTAAGTTGCCATAGTCTTTAACCACTTCAATAGCAGCATGGCGATCGCTGGCTTTCAAACGGTACTTGAGAATCAATAATGTGCTGTCAATTCCATCATGGATATCACAAGCAACCTTATGAGAAGTGTCAGATCTGGAGAATGTACGAAGGCTAGTACTGATATTAGCTATGCGTTCAGCGCCTGTCTTCATAGACGCAATCACCGCTAACAAATCTTCTTGTAAGAAGTCCAAACTAATTTGCTCAGCGTGAGCTATAATCTCCTTCCCAGGATCACCAAACCTTTGCTTGTAAAGTTCCAAATGTGTGAGGATGTCTTGAATATACTCTTGCGCGTATTCGATATTACTTTCAATAAAGCCGACAGGATTGTTGATTTCATGCGCAACCCCTGCAACTAAATTGCCTAAAGTAGCCATTTTCTCATTTTGCACTAGTTGTAGTTGTGCTTGTTGTAGTTGTTGCAGAGATTGTTCTAACTGTGTGGCTTTTTCTCGTTCTCTGGCTTCCGATTCTTGCAAGTCTTGATAAAGCTGAGCTTTTTCTAGAGAAATGGCTGCTTGAGAACACAGGAGGTGAAGAAGTTCCACACGGTTGTTTGTAAATGCATCTAATGTGAGTTTGTTTTCTAAATATAGCAAGCCGATCAACTTTGCTTGATGTAAAAGAGGCGTACACAGTAAACTCTTTGGTTGATTTTGGAGAACATAAGGATCTCTCGCAAAAGTAGGTAGACTCACTGCATTATTGAGTACTAAAGTTTGCCCTGTACGTTTGACGTAGTTGAGGACAGTTACAGGGATTTGATCGCTCTCCTCAAGTGGGATAGATTGGAGAATATTTGAAGGTTCAGGGTTAGAAGCTTCTTCTATAGCTTCGATTAGTAAGCGATCGCCCTTCAGCAATACCAGTGAACCTTTTTGTGCACCACTATTTTCTAAAACGACTTGCATTAGGGTAGCGATCAACTTTGACAGTTCAATTTCGCTAGTCAAGCTTTGCAAAGCTTTTAACAAGCTACCTAAATCCAATGCCTTAAAGAGGCTATCATTAGTAGTAATCGTTTGTAAAGTTTGCTCCATCGAAAATGAAGAGTTGAAACCAGTTTCAGACATAACAGACTTAGGATGCAAGATTGGTGTCAGTAACTCAGAATAGCGTTTTTCTAAACTTTCTACTTTTGCTTTTGCACCCCAACGACTATAGCAATAGTATGCTTCGAGCATGTAGTTGTCTGCAAGATTTTTTTGACCCCATTCTATATAGAATTTTGCAGCAAGTTCATTAGCAAGTGCTTCTTCATGTAGAAAGTTATTTTCTTTTGCACTGCCAATAGCGCGATCATACATTTCTATGGCTTCAATCTTTTGTTCTAAAATCCGATACTGTTCTGCCTCAACTAGATAAAATTTATGTAAGTAATTTTCTGGAGCATTATCTGCCCAACTACGCATTTTTTTCTGGTTAGTATTAACCTTCAACAGAATCTCATATTGCTCATGTTGAGTAACATTTTTATATATAGCTAATCTTACTAAAGAGTCATAGAAGTAAAATATTGGAACTTGTGGTAATGCTTTGGCTGCTGACAAACAATTTTCTGTTAGGACAGCATTTTCTATTGCTAGGTGATACTCTTCAAACAGGTAACTTAAAATCAGTTTATTGAAATACAAGTAAAAAATACCATTTCTATCATTCGCTTGCTGATGAAATGGTAACATTTTTTCTTCATCATAAAAATTACCCTGAAGCATCGTTGGATTTTGACAAGTTTCCATCAAATTCCAAAATGCCTGATGATGGATTGCACAGTAATTGAATGTTGTCATTTGATTAAGTTGAGAAAGTATCCCACTAAATTCAGTGATTTCCTGCTCAACCTCTGGTAATTCTTTTCCTGCAAAATAAGAATAGGCACAGTATTTGAATGCACAATACCCAGTGGACGACAAATCACCTGTTTCTAAACCTAGAGTATAAGCTAATTGTATTGGTTGCAAAAGGTTTCTTAATGGCTCTTGCCAATGTCGAATAAAACAATTAACGATAAAGCCTACTTTTGCTTCTAGTTCCTTAGCGTTGGACTTTTGTAACAACTGTAAAGCAAGTTGACCAAATTGGTTTCCTGCTTTAATATCTCCTACTTCACCACAGAGAATTAGCCCATAAGTAGCATACCCATGAGCAGAAATGTAAGTATTACCATAGTTTAAAGATAACTCAACCTGTTTTAATACCACTAAAGCGTATAGTTCAGGAATTCCTAAATAGGAAGCTGCTGAGATACTTGACAAAATATTCATAGCAGCTAACTTATTGGAATCAGTCATAGAAGGTAGGTTAATCAACTCTGACAACCCTTTCTCTTCCCATGCCAATTTTATCTTTTGTAGCTCTACCATAAGATTTGCATGAGTTCGTTCTTCTGGAAACTCTACCCCTAAGAGCTTAAGAATTTTAAGACCTGTATTTATCGCCTCTATAAGTTGATGTCTCGCAGCATAAGATTCTATTTGGACTTCGTAAACTTTTATAGTATCCAAAAGTGTATTGGATTTTTGCAAAACTACCTCTACGAAGTGATTCATTTGGTCAAAATTCCCACTCAGGTAAGCTGCTGTTGCAGCTAACTCATAGAAAGATAAAGTTAAATCGTACTGTGTTTGCCAAGAATCAGATCCTAAAAGTTGAATTCCTGCTCTCAAATACCCAATAGCTGACGAATATGCGGTAGCAGCTTTAGCTTTTTTGCCCGCGATTAAATTCAAACTTGCTAGTTCATTTTTCTCAGATGGTTGAGTTATGAACTCAAGGCCCATATTTAATTGATTGACAATTTCAAAAATTCGCTCTTGCTGTTCCTGTTTAGGAATATTATACAGTAGCAGTTGTCCAATTTTTAAATGAGTTAGTTTTTTCTCACTTTCAGGAATCAGAAAATAAGCTGCTTGTTGAATACGGTCGTGTAGAAATTTATAAACAACTGGAGAGTGATGATCTACTGGTAGTGAGTAGAAGGCTTGATTTCCTGAATCTTGAAAGAATTTATAAAGTTCGCTCTTGGGAATTACTAACCCTACTTGTAGCGCTTGCCACAAATCTGCTGCTGTTTCTCCCTGAGATTTCTCATATACAATTGATAGTGTATTCAAATCAAATTGGTTACCAATACAAGCTGCTAACTTTAAGACCTGCTGGGTCGTTGGCAGCAATTTTTGTATCCGTTGTGTTATAAAATCAACTACATTATCTGTAATGGCTGTGGCTCTTATTTGAGCAATATCACACTGCCAATACCCTCTTCTTGAAATAGTTTTATCGATGTTATGGCTATAGGAAAAAATCGATGTATTGCTATCTGTTCTAACAAATGTTATTAGCTTATCTTCATATAGTGCTTTAAGAAACTGAGTACTAAAAAACGGATTACCTTTAGTCTTAGTCATCACCAACTCTGTTAAGGGCAATGCTAACTCTAAAGAACAATTCAAAGTATCTGCAACTAGCTGATTAAGAGAGGTTAGAGTAAGAGGAGCAAGGGTAATTGCATTTATCGTAATTTGTGCTTTCTGCATTTCTAAGAGCGTTAACATGAGAGGGTGTGCCCCAGAAACTTCGTTATCGCGATAAGCTCCTATGATTAATAGATGTTGAGTATTAGTTTCACTCATTAGCACTTGCATCAATTTTAGGGATGCAGAATCAGCCCATTGCAAGTCATCCAGAAAGACCACTAAAGGATGCTCGTTTGTGCTAAATATCTGAATGAATTTTTGAAATAGTAAGTAAAAGCGATTCTGTGCAGCATGATCAGAAAGTTTTGCAACGGGGGGTTGTTGACCAACTATGCTTTCTAATTCTGGAATTACATCAATAATAACCTGAGCATTTTCCCCCAAGGCTTTCAGAATATTGATTTTCCATTGTTGTAGTTGGGTGTCACTCTGTGCCAGCAGTTGTATCATTAAGTTACGCAAGGCTTGCACAAAAGCAGAGAAAGGTATATTGCGTTGGAATTGATCAAACTTACCTTTAATAAAGTATCCTCGTTGCCGGGCAATTGGCTTATGGACTTCGTTAACAACGACAGTTTTACCAATGCCCGAAAATCCCGCCACCAACATCAATTCACTTTTACCAGTAGCTGGAGAATGAATTGTACTTCCCTGTTGTGCAACTCGGTCGAATGCTTGTAACAAAATTTGCACTTCGGCTTCTCTACCATAAAGCTTTTCAGGAATCAAGAAGCGATCGCACAAATCTTCTTGCCCTAATCTAAATGGTTCTATCGTACCAGTATTTTGCAACCGAACTAAACAAATTTCCAGGTCATGTTTTAATCCTAAAGCACTCTGATAACGATCTTCTGCATTTTTTGCCATCAGCTTATCCACCAAATCACACAGAATGGGTGCAACATTGGGACAAATGCTAGAGATTGAGGGTGGTTGTTTAGCTAAGTGACAGTGTATACATTCCATCGGATCACTTGATTGGAAAGGTAACTGTCCTGTCAGCAGTTCATAAAAAGTCACACCCAGGGAATAAAAGTCACTACGGTAATCCACTCCTCGGTTCATTCGTCCGGTTTGTTCTGGTGAAATGTAGGCTAAGGTACCTTCTAGAAGATTAGGACTGATAATTGTTTGGGTTTGTTTTGGCAACAGAGAAGCGATACTAAAGTCAATCAGTTTAACCTGCTTAGTGCTAGGATTAATCAGGATATTAGCAGGCTTAATGTCTTTATGGATGATGCGGTGCCGGTAAAGTCCATCCAAGGCTGAAGCGATTTGGATGGCGATCGCAAAAAAGTCCTCCAGCTTCTCGGTACTTTCACCCATTCTCCCCCATTTCTTGATCATTGTCTTGAGAGAGATCCCTCCAAAGTCCTCCATGATCAGCGCGTAACTTTTACGATAAGGGATTATATTGTAGGTTTTAATAACTTCTGGTAAATTGATATTTTTGGCAATATTATACTGATTACGAAATTGTGCCAATTCGCTAAAGCTAGGATACTCACTTTTAAGCAGTTTTACTACAACAGGTTTTTGGTTTGCTAGTTCCTTTGCTTTATAGATCTCAACTCTGCTACTTGCATAGAGTTGGTCGAGAATTTGATAGCCAGTTAATTGCACAGTCACTATTGCCCCACTCCACAGTCATTATTTCCTTTGGTTATTGTTCCCAAATTCAATTAAAACAATGTCTTTTTTTAAACCAGGTAAGTTAAAATGTCTAACCACGATACACAGAACATAACAAAGCTTAGGAAACTGCCATTACTCTGTGGTGTAATAGTTGCCTTACTCAGTTCAAATATTCCTCAAGTTCAGGCACTGGAGAAGCGTCTACTAACCCTTGATGATCAATTCTCTGTCCACAAAGTTAGCGATCCTCAAATATCCCCAGACGGGAAGTGGATCGCCCATACCGTAGAAAATGTTAATGTTAAGAACAACACCAGGGACAACGATATTTACATGAGTTCGTGGGATGGCTCCCAAACCCTGCGCCTCACGACTAGCAAGGATAGTGAGTACTTCCCTCGGTTCAGTCCAGATGGTAAGTATCTGGCTTTTCTCTCTAGCCGACAGTACGAAGGTGGAAGCAATCAGATTTGGCTTTTGAATCTTGCTGGTGGTGAAGCTGAGAGAATTTCAGACTTCAAAGGAGGTGTTTCTGATTTTGTTTGGTCACCTGATGGTAAACAGCTAGCTGTTGTCGCGGAAGATCCTGACGACAAGCAAGAGAGCAAAACCCCACCACCAATCGTGATTGATCGCTTTCAGTTTAAGGAGGATGGTAGCGGATATCTTGGAAAAAAGCGTGACCATATCTACTTGTTAAACCTGGCAAACCGCAAAGCAGATATCCTGACACAAGATGATTTCAACGAATATTTACCCTCTTGGTCACCAGATAGTAAGAAAATTGCCTTTGTCACCAAGAGGGGTGCAGATTTTGACCGCCACAATAACTGGGATGTATACGTCATCGAAGCAAAGCTAGGTGCAAAAGCACGCCAACTCACCACCTTCGATGGACCAGACAGCGATCCATCCTGGAATAGCAGACCAGTCTGGAGTCCGGATGGAAAGTTAATTGCTTATCTCCAAGGTGGTGCACAGAAACTGATTGAGTACGCTGTTCACCAACTTGCAGTTATTCCAGCCTCCGGTGGTTCACCTCGCCTACTTTCTCCAACAATTGACCGTAACATAGCCAAGCCACGCTTCACAGCCAATGGTAGATCAATTGTCTTCCTGCTTGAAGATGATCAAGTCGTTCATTTGGCGAAGGTTTCAGTAACTGGTGGTAAAGTGCAACGGCTACTGAGCGGACGTAGGAATGTGAGCGCCTTCGATTTAAGCCGTAATGAGAAGATCGCCTTGCTATCGTCAACACCACAAGAACCGAACGAAGTCTTTGCGCTCACAAACAACCATTTACGCTTATTGTCTCATCAAAACCAAGATCTGCTTGCAAAGCTGAAGCTAGGTAATACCAAAGAGATTAGTTTCAATAGTAAAGATGGTACACAAATTCACGGCTTTATCGTTACACCTCCAGACTTTAAACCAGGAAAGCTATACCCAACAATCGTCCGAATTCATGGTGGACCAGTCGGTCAGTACACAAACCAATTCATGTTCGACTTGCAAATTTTTGCAGCTCATGGTTACGTTGTTTTAGCACCTAACCCGCGCGGCAGTTCAGGACGAGGTGAAGCATTTTCAAAAGCTATATACGCAGACTGGGGGAATAAGGATGCTCAAGATATTCTCGCTGCTGTTGATTACGCTATAGCACAGGGTATAGCGGATCCATCCCGTCTTGGGATTGGTGGATGGAGCTACGGTGGTATACTGACGAATTATACTATCGCTCAGGATCAACGTTTTAAAGCAGCAATTAGCGGTGCGAGTACATCAAATATTTTAGCAGGGTACGGTACTGACGCTTATGTTCGTGACTACGAGCAAGAGTTAGGCGTACCCTGGAAAAATCTCAACACCTGGTTGCGTCTATCTTTCCCTTTTCTGCACGCTGACCGAATCGGCACACCAACGCTGTTTCTGTGCGGCGAGCAGGATGCTGAAGTACCACTGCTCAACTCTGAGCAAATGTATCAGGCGTTAAGAAGCATAGGTGTTGACACTCAATTAATTATCTACCCTGGACAGTCTCATGGTATTAGCAACCCAAGTTACATGCGTGACCAATTAGAGCGTTACCTGGCTTGGTATGACAAGTACTTAATGCAGTAAACTAACATCTAGTACTTATCATACCCGCGACGGTCATGCCACTCGCGGCGACCATGGTCACGCCATTCATCACGACCACGCCAGCGATCGCGATCGCGCCATTTATCACGACCACGCCATTCATTACGACCACGCCAATGATCGCGACCGCGCCATTCATTACGACCACGCCAATGATCGCGATCGCGATCATGACGATCTCTATCCCAATCTCCTCGAGAAGCATCAGCATTTGGAGAAAGAGCCAAAACGGATCCAGTTCCTAAAAGAACTGTTAAAAAGATTAAAGTAAATCGCTTCATAGTTTTATAGTTATGCATTATGCAAAAGTATGGACAAGAGGCGAAGAGAGTAAATCACACAAAGTTCCCAAAAATACTCAACCTACGGGTCTTCCGTCGCTTTTTGCTAATAAATTAGAGCAAAACTTAATCGCTATATCACTCCTCACCAGAGAACACTATTGCTTAGATATCCAATAACCCGTATCGCTTCTGTAAAGACAGAAGCTTCATCCTTGCTTCACCCGCGTTGTCAGCTAAATCAGCAAACTCAACAAATCTTAGTAATTCCTTTCGGAGCAAATTACGCTCAACTTCTAAAGTTTTGCGATCTAGATTTGGTGGCAGTACTATCATATCATATATTGTCGCACGCTCTTTACCTGGTGCAGGGCGCAAGACTCGTCCTCGTCGCTGGATAAACTGGCGAGGATTGCCAGAGCTTGCCAAAATCACAGCCGTCTGAATGGCGGGAATATCGACCCCTTCATCTAAACACCGAATTGCTACTAATCCTTGTAATTCGCCTTTTTCAAATTGACGACGCAAAACTTCCCGTTCTTGTAAGGTTGTTTGAGCAGTGTAGGTACTAACTTTATAGCCAAGTTCTACCCCTAGAATTTTAGCAACGGCTTTGAGTTGGTGTAAGCTAGAACGCTGTCCTATTTCTTGTGAACCGTCGCTGCAATAAAAAAGGGTATGTGTTGTTTCTCGGCGAGTGATCATTAAATCTCGCAAAGCATTTAACTTATTTTCAGCAGCACCGATTAATCGTGCGCGCTGCATCAACAAAGGTTTTAAATCTTCGTTGTCTTCATAATAGCCTAAGACAAGATCTTCCTTTTCTCGATATAGAAGTGATCGTCGAATTTTTTCTGTTATTTTGTTATAGGCGTGGCTTTCTGCTTCTGTTAATTCAACTAGTATAGGATGGTAAAGATAATGAACTAAAGCACCTTGATTAATAGCGTCTTTTAAGGTAAACTCTGGTTGAAGAACTGAACCGAAGTAATCAAATAAAGATTGAGTTCCGCTTTCATCAAAATACCTTTCCGGCGTTGCAGACAAAGCGAGTCGTAATCCAATGCCGCGTGGTAAACTTTCTTCTAACTTAGGTGCGCCTAAATTGTGTGCTTCGTCTCCAATGATTAAAGTTTTTTCTGGAAAATATTTGAGTTGAGATTGAAACCCAACTCCAATCAAAGTAGAATTTGTAGTAATAATTGTTAAAAAAGTTTGAGAACCAGAAGCCAAGTTGTAAAGTTGGGTAGAAAGTTGGCTTTGCCAATTATGTAAATTCTCGAAGGCTAAAATCGGTTGCAAGTTAAATTTTTCGCATTCTCTCGCCCATTGGGTGACAAGATGGCGGTATGGACAAACTACTAACAAGACTTGTAACTTAATTTGCTTGTATAACTCGCAGGCGATCGCCAACGCAGTGACTGTCTTACCACTACCAGTCGCCATTTTCAGCGTGCCTCTACCATTATTGGCAAACCAGTTGTTAATGGCTTGTCTTTGATATCCCCGCAATTGCAGAGATAACGGCATTTTCGGACATCCTGGTAATGGCTGGTAATTATAAGTACCCTTGCTTTCGCCTACAAATGGTATTTTGAGACGAAAACTTGGCTGTTCCTTAACTTTATTTTTGAGTAAATACATGAATGAGGAGGGATTGAGGGATGGAGGGTGGCGGTTAGGGGAGCTTTTTTCCCCTAACCGAGGGTGTATCTACAGCAGATTGCAGGTAAGTGAGGTACAATGCTTTTGTCTAAAAGCCAAGCAGAAAGACCTTTTTACTTCTGACTTCTGACTTCTGACTCCTGACTCCTGACTCCTGCTGTATCAGTTGTAACTACGCCAAACAGCAACCAGGGAACCTTGTACCTGTACGTTAAAAGCGTTTACTTCAATGGGGTTGTATTTAGGATTAGCAGGTTGAAGAGTGACGCGATCGCCTTGGCGATAAAATCGCTTTAAGGTAGTACCATATCCATCCACTCTCGCGGCAACGATAGTACCATTTTTCAGTTGACTTGGTTCTAGCACTGGGCGTAGAAATACCAAATCTCCTTCTGCGATCAAATCCTCAATCATGCTATCGCCTGTTACCCTCACAGCATAGGTTTGAGGAGGTAAAGGTAGATTTCCAATATCTAGAGTTTCCAAAGTCTCAGTGTAGGGTTCTATTAAACCACCAGCGGCGATCGTGCCTAAAATTGGAATTCCTTGCTTTACAGGAGCCACAATCCGAATTGTTCGCGCCTTCCCCTCATTCCATTCTATATATCCTTTAACGCGCAAATGTTCCAGGCGACTTTGGATTGGTGCTGGCGATTTAAGATTCATAGCCAACATCATCTGGCGAATTGAAGGCGAGTGCTGGTGCAATCGGATGTATTCCACTAGCCAATCATAAAGTTCTTGTTGCGCTTCTGTGAGACGTTGCATAAATTTGTAGGGAGGAAAATACAAATGTTCCTAGAACATTAGTACTACAAAAAACAACCTTATGCACAATATATTTTAAAATTTAAGCGCAGATTGATGGAAATAATTTTTATATGAATCATATTCATACAAAATTATCCCATTCTTCATTCTCTGGTTTCTACAACTCCTTTGCGCCTAAAATACTTGCAAGCAAAGCTTTTTGAACATGGAGACGATTTTCCGCCTGATCCCAAACCCTTGACTGAGAACCTTCGATAACTTCATCAGTGATTTCTTCACCACGATGCGCCGGTAAACAATGCAAAACAATCGCCTCTGGTTTAGCAAGGCTTAATAATTGCTCGTTAATTTGATAAGGCTGAAAAATTGGCGTTCTATTATCCGCTTCTGACTCTTGCCCCATACTCGCCCAAACATCAGTGTAAAGTACACTAGCACCTTTTGTGGCTACTTCTGGGTTATGGGTGAGGATAACTTCAGTTTTGTTACCTGCTATAGAGCGTGCTGTTTCAGTAATGGCAGCATTTGGTTCATATTGGCTAGGGGTAGCGATTCTGACATTCATCCCTACTAAAGCACAGCCTATCATTAAAGAATTAGCAACATTATTACCGTCGCCAAGATAAGCTAAGGTTAACCCCTTAAAAGAGCCAAAGCGTTCTTGAATTGTCAACAAATCCGCTAAGACTTGGCAGGGGTGTTCTAAATCGGTTAGGGCATTAATTACGGGTATTTTGGCATAGTTAGCAAAAGTTTCCAATTCTTGTTGTGCGAACGTACGAATTGCCAAAATATCCAAATATCTCTCCAATACCCGTGCTGTATCCTGTACTGGTTCACCACGACTCACTTGAGTGACATTCGGATTCAAGTCTATGACTTGTCCCCCCAGCTGATACATAGCAACAGTAAAGCTCACCCGCGTCCGCGTCGAGGCTTTAGAAAACAATAGACCTAAAACTTTGTTACACTGTAGCTTCAGCTTTTGTGATTTTAGCTGAGTCGCCATTTGCAGAAGATCTTGAACTTCTTCCGGGCTGAGATCCGCCAAACTTAATAAATCTCTTTGACTTAAGGCTGCCATGCTTCCAATCTTTAAAGAACAATTTTGACATCTCACCTGGTTGGAAACACAGGGGATTCTAAATCGATGTTGCTACGTGGGCTAAAGCCACACTACGCAACGCTGATTTACGATAAGATCGGCTTAAACGGGTAAACAGATCAATTCGTTGCGGGAGTGCCAAGCTCCCTCTACCCACCTCGGCGAGGCTAACACCTAGCTGTGTGGCTACTTTTCTGATGATATTGCACGCGCCATTGCAGTCTGCATTGATTAAAAATCCTTTGGCGCTTTTGTATGTTCCGCGTGTGACTCTTTGACCTGATGGTTTCCATCCGTTGGGTTTTTCACCAAACTTGTAGAGGCTATCATCATCCAAAAACGAGACACGGGAGGTGTACGCTTCTTCAGTGATTGTGAGTACAATACCGTACTCTGGACACAACTGCTTTAAGCGCTCAATCAATCTGCCTGTGGGAATTGGGACAAAGTTTTGGTTGCCCACTTTACCCATCTTGGAACTGTTTTTCTGCTGTGAATTCCAACCAATAACAAGATTACCAATCTTGTCGTGTAAGCACTGGTTGATAATAAAACGCGCAGCTTTATTAATGGCGTCTCTCATCTGGTTATTGCGCTTGCGCTGGATTCTATCAAGGTTGGAATCCCAATAAAAATCGGACTTACCCTCCTTGTATTTGGCAACCAATCGCGAATAACCTTGATTCATTGATTTAAGCTTTCTGCCATCAATGATAAGGCTTTTACCGCGAGTCGAAACACCTGTTAACCAATTAGTTCCACCGTGGTCAAACCCCCAAGCTTGTGAGTAATCAAGGCTTGGATTATCATCGATTGGTTGTTTCCCATCTTCAATGAGCCAATCAATCCACAACTCACCTAAGCATGGACGCACCCTGACTTCTTTTATCCAATCAAAATCAATAAAGTTGGGCAGTGGAAGCTTGATGTCTGTAATGAGTTCTGGTTTTGTTTCCCTACTAATAGGAGGAATAACAAACCCATCAACGTATCGCAGTAGTTGAGACGGGAACGTAACAGCAGCAAGACCCCCTTTTGTGCGATAGCTAGGCAAAGACGGTCTATCCACTTCCCCTTGGTAGTAAAGCTCAACCAATCCGTTATGCGAGGCGACAGATTCTGCTACCCCTGTTAAAGTTTGTTGTGCTGCTTGTGCAGCTAACGCTTTGTAGTGTGGATTATCCTTAAGCGCTTTATCCAATTCTGGGTAAGTTGTATAGCACTTAGAAGTTTTCCACCCATAACGCAACTCATCGCCACGCCAATAGGTTGTAAATGCGTTTTCTGCTTGTTCTAATCTTGCGTAGTGCGTTTGCCTAACATAATAAATTGCTGAATTAGTTAAGCTATTTGCGTGCTGACATTGGTCAATCCAAAACGCTTTTTCTTCTTCAGTGAATTTCGCTTTTACAGGAATTGTCCGATACAATTTGTCATCACCTCCTATCTCTAATTATAATAGAAACAACGTGTATTATCAATAGTAAATTTAAACAATGCCTAAACTTTCGTGCGTAGGATTACGAATACTGACGAACTGAAAATTCGGTATCATCAATCAATTATCATTTTGTGTTTGTCCCTAAGCGTCGTAGACCTGTTCTTTTCAATGACCTAGCGCAAAGATTGCAGGAGATTATTTTTGAATTAGTCATGATACTTTGATAGTTTCACAGCCCTCCCATTTCTTTTTTATTGAGACGCTTGACAACGAGAATAGCTGTGATACAATTAGAAATCGCTGCGGCAATATTACAAATTCCGTACACACGCCAGCATAGCACAGCGGTAGTGCATCCGACTTGTAATCGGAAGGTCGTCAGTTCAATCCTGACTGCTGGCTTTTAAATTGAAACCCTTGCTGTTAAAGGCTTTTCTACTTAAACAACGTCTTCTAGTAGCCGGGTTTCTACGTTTTTCGGTG
>JAESFG010000323.1_pt1 | contig 80387 bp, 76 predicted proteins | sample 9269371 | NCBI WGS metagenome assembly JAESFG01 (sample SAMN14506227, study PRJNA617093) | algae metagenome | isolation source: Aetokthonos hydrillicola CCALA 1050 (B3-Florida) and co-occurring... | place: USA: South Carolina | collected 2013-01-01
AGGCCGACCGAGGCGCAGGTTTCGGCATAGGCGGTGTCGTTGGGCAGGTCGTAATAGTCGGTGAAGCCCTCGTTGCTCGCCGAGGGACCGATCCCGCCGGTGATGTACATCTGCTTGCCGATCAGGTCGTCCCAGAGCGCCTCGAGCGCTTCGGTCAGACTGTCGTCGCGATATTCGGTCGCGATGTCGGCCATGCCGGAATAGAGATACATGGCGCGCACCGCGTGACCCACCACCTTGCGCTGGTCGCGCACCGGCTGGTGCGCCTGGCCGTATTCGTAGGTCTTCTGGTGGAAGTCGGCGGCATCGCGGCCGTCGCGGATCGCTTCCGCAGTGAAGAAATGCGGCTCGGTGCCGCGCTCGTCGATGAAGAATTTCGAGAGGTCGAGATATTTCTGCTCGCCGGTGACGCGGGCGAGCCTGACAAGCGCGAGCTCGATCTCCTCGTGGCCGCAATAGCCGGGCATCTGGCCCGGGCCATGGCCGAAGACCGTGATCATGTAGTCGGCGTAGCGGCACATGATGTCGAGCAGCTTGCGCTTGCCGGTCGCCTGGAAATAGGCCACGGCGGCCTCGATCAGGTGACCGGCGCAGTAGAGTTCGTGGTGGTCGCGGAGATTGGTCCAGCGGCGGTCGGGCTGGACCCGCTGGAACCAGGCATTGAGATAGCCGTCCTTGTCCTGCAGCTTCTCATAGAGGTCGATGATGGCGTCGGCGCGCGCCTCCAGCGCCGGATTGGGCTTGCGGTAGAGCGAATAGGCGATGGTCTCGATCGATTTGCCGAGGTCGGAATCCCAGAACATCTGGGTCGAACCGCCCCAGGGCGCGATGGGGATGACGATGCCGGGGCTCGGCTGGTCGACGTCAATCGCCCTGACCATGCCGGCCTTCTCGCAGCGGTCGAGCAGGATTTCCGCGGTGGCATTGCTGACGGCATCCTGCCATCGGCCCCAGAAGCCGCCGAGCTCGACAGCGGGAACGGCGACGGGGCGGAACTGGCGATCACTCTTGCTCATGGTGCACTCTCTTTCATGGATCATTTCACGGCGCCGGCCATGAGCCCGCGTATGTAGTAGCGTTGCAGGAGAAGGAAGACGAAGAGGCAGGGCACCACCATGACGGCAACACCCGCCTGCACCGCGCCCCAATTGATCGCGCCGAGGCGGCCGGCGCGCACGGCGGTCATCAGGACCGGCAGCGTGAAGTTGTCGTTGCTGGACAGGAGCACGAGCGCGGCGAAGAACTCGTTCCAGGCATTGAGGAAGGCGAAGATCGACACCGTCGCCACGCCCGGCATGACGAGCGGCAGCAGCACGCGGACCAGCAGCCTGAGATCGCGGGCACCATCGATGCGGGCCGCCTCCTCGATCTCCTTCGGCACCGCATCGAAGGCATTGCGCATCATGAAGACCGAAAACGGCAGCTGCAGCGTCACATAGACGAGGACCAGGCCGAAGAGCGAATTGTTGAGGCCGAGTTTCGCAAGGATGATGAAGAGCGGCGTCAGGATCGACTGGAACGGGATCATCAGCGTGGCGATGACGAGCACGAAGAAGAGGTTCTTGAACGGGAAGCGGTAGCGCGAGAAGCCGTAGCCGGCGAGCACGCTGACCGCGACGGTGACGAGCACGGTGCCGATCGAGACCATGAGGGAATTGATCGTATGCTGCCAGATGCCTGACCCGAAGCCGTCGAGCGCGCGGTAGGCGTCGACGCTGATCGCGCTTCTCGGCCAGGGCGGCAGGGGCGGCGAGCCGGACTCGCTGTTCGGCCGGAAGGACGAGAACAGCGTCACCACGAAGGGCGCGAGGAAGAAGAAGCTCACGCCGATCCCGACCCCGTGATAGGCGATCCTGTCGAGAAGCGCCTTTCGCGCCCGGGCTGCCCGCCGCCCGCTCAAGGCTGGTCCTCCTTCACCCGCAGCAGCCAGAGCTGGACGACCGAAAGTGCCACGAGGATGGCGAGCAGCACGATCGAAAGCGCCGCGCCATAGCCGAGATTGAACGACACGAAGGACTGGTTGAAGATGTAGTAGACCACGGAGATCATCTTGTTCTGCGGTCCCCCCGAGGTCATGATGTAGAACTGGTCGAAGGCCAGGATCGACCCGGTCACCGAGAGGATCAGCGCCAGCGCCAGCGTGCGCCGCATCAGCGGCAGCGTCAGGTGGCGAAACCGCTGCCAGCGCCGGGCTCCGTCGATCCGCGCCGCCTCCGTCAGCTCCGACGGGATAGCCTGAAGCCCGGTCAACAGGATGATCATCGTGAAACCCGCGATCTTCCACACGACCATGACGATGATGGTGAGAAACGCCGTGTCGAACTTGGCGAGCAGATTGAGCCGGCCGCTGGTGAGCCCAAGCATCTGGAGAAGCGGGCCGAAGAGACCGCTGTCGACATTGGCGAGCCACACCCAGAGCAGCGACGCCGAGGCGAGGCCCACGACCACGGGCAGGAAGATGATCGTGCGATAGGTGGAGACCAGCGGTCGCTGCTTTTCGACGAAGATCGCCAACGGAAAGGCCACGACGAAAATCGCGATCGTGACGACGAGCGTGTACCAGGCGGTGAAGCCGAGTGCCGAGAAGAACCTGGTGTCGCTCAGCATGCGCGTGTAGTTGGACCCCCAGTTGAAGCTCGGCGTGCCGAGCAGCGGCCATTTGTGCAGGCTCATCCAGACTGTGAACAGCACGGGCGCGATGAAGAACAGCGTCACCAGCGCCATCGCCGGGGCGATGTAGATCAGCCCGCGCCAGCCGGACCTGCGGCGTGGGCGGCGCGGGGTAGGTGTTCGGGTTTCTGCGAGCACAGTCATGATGGCCGGGCTTCCGATCCAGCGCTCCGGGGCTGCCCCTCATCCGCCTGCGTGCTGCACACCCTTCTCCCCGCATGCGAGGAGAGGGGAGGGAGAGGGGCAGCCCCGATGCCTGCCGCTGCTTGATGTATGAGTCTGCAAAGGTTCCGCATGTGCAAGCCCGCATTCATCCCCGGAAAGGCCGGGAGGGCGAGCCTCCCGGATCGACGTCGCCAGTTACTGTGCCGCGTCGATGATCGACTGCATCTCGCTCTGGGCGTTGGCGAAGGCCCCGTCGACGTCGTCGCCGTAGATCGCGGCATTGATGAAGGTCGCCCAGGGGCCGTTCGAGGAGTTGATCAGGTCGTTGAACTGCAGCGTGTAGGGCGTCTTGGCGACCTTGATCGCCTCGATGCCGACCTTCAGCCGGGGATCGAGGCCGGCGAGCACCTCGTCGGCGATGTCGCTGCGGGTGGGCAGCGAGCCGAACTTGGCCATGATCTTCTGTCCCTCGGGCGAGTAGGTATATTCGAGGAACTTCTTCACCGCCTCGATCCGCGGCGTGCCCTTGGTGACGACGAAATTATCGCCGCCGGCGAAGGACGAGGTCTTGCCATCGACGCTCGGGATCAGCGTGACGCCGAAGTTGATCTCCGGATGCTGGGTGACGAGCGTGCCGATCGCAAAGGCGCCGAGGCTCTGCTGGCCGATCTTGCCATTGGTGAAGGACAGGAAGTTGACGCCGTTGTCGGAGGCGGAGCCCGCGGGCACCGTGTCCTTGGCCACGAGGTTGCGGTAGATCTCGATCGCCTTGCGCATTTCCGGCGTGTCGAGCGTGGCCGTCTTGCCATCGACGGACAGGATGTCGGCGCCGGCGCCCCAGACGAGCGGCGTGAAGGTGAAGATCATGCAGCCACCGCAGCCGCCGCCGGAGAAATAGAAGCCGTAGGTGTCGCCGCCGAGCGCGCGAATCTTCTCGGCATTGGCCGTGATCTCGTCCCAGCTGGCCGGCGCCTTTTCGGGATCCAGGCCCGCCTTTTTGTAGAGGTCCTTGTTCCAGGCGAAGATCGAGGTCTCCACCGACAGCGGCAGGCCATAGATCTTGTCGTCATAGGTGCCGAGCTTGACATGCGACGGCGAGAGCGAATTGAAATAGGGCAGCGATTTCGCCCAGTCTGTGAGATCCTCGAGCTGGCCCGCGGCGGCGAAGGCGGGATTGTAGATCAGGTCGAGCGACAGCGCGTCCGGCGCCTGGCCGCCGGCAATGGCGGTGGCATATTTCTGCACCAGTTCGGCGAAGGGCACTTCCGTCATCTCGACGGTGTCACCTCCCTTGGCGTTGTAGGCCTTCACAACCTCCTTGAAGGAGTCGCCGATGCCGGACCGGACCCACATGGTGACCGTTTCGGCCCAGGCCGAGGATACCATCATGGCCGATATCAGGGCCGTGGCGGCGATGCGTCTCTTGAGCATTGTCATTCCTCCCTTTGGGGGTCCGCTCCTCCGGACCCCGTTGCATGATCAGTCTGTCTTCATGTCAGTCCGGGCGGCTCGCGCCGCCACAGGAGTGTCGGACGACGAGCTTGCAGGGCAGCCGCCGTATGCCGGGCTCGACGCTCTCGCCTTCGGCGAGCGCGAGCACCATCAGCCCGGCCGCGCGGCCGAGCTCCCTGAGATTCATGTCCACCGTGGTGAGTGGCGGCCGGGTCTGGACCGCCATGATCTCCCAGTTGTCGAAACCGATGACGGAGACGTCGTCGGGTACGGCGACGCCGCGTTCGCGCAGGGCATCGACCACGCCGCGGGCGATCTGGTCATTGCCGCAGAAGATGCCGTCGGGATGCGGCGCCGGGGCTGTCCACAGCCGCGCGACCGCTTCGTGGCCCCAGGCCTCCGACCAGGGCCCGTGATGGACCGGCGCCCCGGCGCCCGCCGTTGCGCGGAAGGCGTCGGCGCGTTCCCGCACGGAGGCGAAGTCGGCGGGTCCGGTAATGTGCACGAGCCGCCGGCGTCCGAGCCCCGCCAGCCATTCGGTCGCGAGCGTCGCGCCCTGGGCGTCGTCGGAGGTGAAGGTGACGCTGCCTTCCGCCCCGCGGGTGAAGGCGTAGACGACGGGCACCGGCAGGCCAGCGAGATCGACCGGGAGAGATTTGTCGATTCGCTTGCCTGTCGCGATGATGCCGTCCACCTGCTTGTCCAGCATGGCGTCGACATGGATCTTGCCGAGCGCGGGGTCGTCCTCGATGGCGCAGAGGAAGACTGAGACGCCGCGGTCGACCAGCGCTTCCGAGATCCCGGCCATGACCGGCAGGGTGAAGCGGCCGTAGGTGTCGTTGGTCAGGAGGCCGACGGTGAAGCTGCGGTTCGAGAGCAGGCCCTTGGCGAGCGCATTGGGCCGGAAGCCGATCTCGCCGGCGATGCGCTTGATCCGCGCCCGCGTCGCTTCCGCCATCCGTCCGTTGTCGTTGAGCGCCTTGGAGACGGTCGACACGCTGACGCCCGCGGCCCGGGCGAGGTCGTGGATGGTGATGCGGCTGCTCTTGTTGCGATAAGCGCTCAGTGTGGCCTCCCCGATTTTGTCGAGAGAAAACCTTTTCTCATGCGCTGAGTCAATATGAGAAAACGTTTTCTCAAAAAATGAGCCGGGTGCGGCGCGGTGCGACGCCGCGCACGACGCCGGGGCGGATGCGGCGGGAAAAAGAAAAGCGCCGGCGGGGCCGGCGCTGAATTTGACGAGTGAGGCAACTCTACTTTCTGCTCATTGAGCAAATATTAAGCGGATGACCACAGAGACGATTTTACTTCGGGAATACTTTCCGGCAAACGAAAATGCCGCCTGATGTCTCAGGCGGCATTTCATGTTTCGAACCTGTGACGTCAGGATCAGCGGAAGAGCTGGAGGACGTTTTCGGAGTTGGAGTTGGCGATCGAGAGCGCCTGGATGCCGAGCTGCTGCTGCGTCTGGAGCGCCTTGAGCTTGGTCGACTCCTCGTTCATGTCGGCATCGACGAGGCGGCCGACGCCCTTGTCGATCACGTCCATCAGGTCGGCCACGAAGGCGTCCTGCAGCTCGATACGGGCGTTGGTGGCACCGATCGTGGCGGCAGCATCCGTCATCGAAGACAGCATGGATTCCACGGCCGAGATCATGCCGTCGATGTCGCTGTCGCTGGTGGAGGCCGAAAGCGCGATTTCGGTGCCGGAGGCGCCGGTCGTCGAGCTCGCATTGACCAGGAAGTAGGTCGCCGAGGTCGTGCCGGTGCCCGAGGGCTGCGTCACGGTCACGTCGCCGGTCAGCAGGCCGTTGCCGGCGTCGAACGTGTCGACGAGGGTCGAAGTCGAGGTGTCGAAGGTCAGGATGCCGACCGACACGGTGTTGTCGGAGGCGCGGTTGAACGAACCGACCATCTCGACGTTGCCATTGACGGAAGAGTCGTCGTTATAAAGCCAGTTCTGGCCGGAGAACGAGGCCGACTCGGAGATCGAGACGAGCTGGTTCTTGAGTTCGGTCAGTTCGGAATTGACCTTCAGCTTGTCGACGCCCGGTTCGCGGGCCGCGACGAGCTTGGCCTTGATCTCGGTGACGACGTCGATGGCCGAATTCAGGCCGGTATAGGCGGTGTCGGTCTTGGCCGCACCGAAGGCGAGAGCGTCCTGAACGGTCGACAGCGCCTTGTTATCGGACCGCATCGTGGTCGCGATGGACCAGTAGGCGGCATTGTCTGCGGCCGTTTCGACGCGATAGCCCGACGAAACGTGGCTCTGGGTCTCTTCCATGTCGGAATTGATCGAGCGAAGCGTATTCAATGCGGCCATGGCCGCCGTATTGGTGTTGATGCTGGTCATGTTTTTTCGCCCCTACAAACGCGAAACTTCAAAGGGAATTCCGGGATGTACGCACCGGTAACGGCGGATAGCTTCATGCCAGCCAACGGACATTCAGTCGAAGTCGGCCCGACGTTTCATTGATGATGAGTAGACACTTTTATTGTTAATTTTGACTGAAGGTCGGGCTGCAAGTTTTCAATATTTCTCGCGGGGCGTTTCATTATGCTTCATTCCGGCGCTTGAGGTCTGCCCGGGCCGGTGTTGCCTTGCCGGGGTGCGTTATGGCGGTCGGCGCCCGTAGAGCGGTCCCGCGCCCGGCCGCGGTGACCAGTCTCAAAGCCCCGGCTGGACGCCGCCGTCGCAATCGCGTTTCCTAGGCAGCACGTCAGAATCACCCCGGAGGTTGGTTTCGCATGGCCAGGAGCTTCGACGTACAGGGATACAATTTCACCGGCTACGGCACCGACGTGTTCGGGACCGCGACCGCGAGCAAGGAACTGAAGATCCTCGCGGGCGCCGGGGTCAATTCGGTGGCGATCGTGCCCAACTACTATATGGACACGATCACCTCGAGCAGCGTCTTTGCCGGCGAGATCACGCCGTCGGATGCCGATGTGATCGCCGGAATCAAGGCGGCGCAGGCGGCAGGCCTCGACGTGCTCCTCAAGCCGCATGTCGATCCGCTCGACGGCATCTGGCGCGCCTATCTCGATCCCGCCGATCCCGCGGCCTGGTTTGCGAGCTACAAGGCCATGCTCGTCAACTATGCGCGGATCGCCGAGGCGGCCGGGTTGAAGACGATGTCGATCGGCACGGAACTCGCCTCGATGACCGGCGCCAACTATCGCGCCGAATGGCTCGACATCATCTCGGCCGTTCGCGCCGTGTTCGGCGGCGAACTGACCTATTCGGCCGAATGGGGGGAAGCGAGCTCGTTATCCTTCTGGGACAAGCTCGACGTCATCGGCATCGACGGCTATTTCCCGCTCGCCGCCACGGAGAAAGTGCCGACGGCGGCCGAACTCAAATATTCCTGGACCCATCCTTCCGCCGTCGATTCGATCAGCGACCTCCTGGGCGGCCTGTCTCCGGTCGATTACCTGCGCGATCTCTCGGACCGCTACGGCAAGAACGTGGTCTTCACCGAGATCGGCTTCCGGCCAATCGAGGGTGCCGCCACCTCGCCGGGCGACTGGGAGATGAACGGCGCCTTCAGCGAGAAGGCGCAGGCCAATCTGTTCAAGGCGCTGTTCGAGACGTTCGGCAGCCAGGGCGGCGACTGGTTTTCCGGCTTCTACATCTGGGATCGCCGCGCCGAGAACGGCGAAGTGCAGAAGGACTACCATACCGAGGGCCGACCGGCCCAGGCGATCATCGACCTCTGGTACGGCATGGACGACGACGGCGCGGCGGCCCCCAAGACCGGCATGACGCTCTATGGCAGCGTCTCCGACGATGCGCTGGTGGGCGGCGTCGGTGCGACCCGCATCCTCGGCGGCGACGGCAATGACAGCCTGACGGGCCAGGACGGCCGCGACGTGCTGGTGGGCGGGAGGAGCAGCGGCGCGCCCGGATCGACATCGGTGGTGAGCCTCACCGCCTATAGCGACATGTTCCAGGGCGTCGGCGGCCAATTCAAGGTGCTGGTCAACGGCTCCGTCGTCGGCGAGGGCGAGGCCGGACCGGGGCACCGGGAGAACTGGGACTATGACCGGTTCAGCTTCACCTTCACGACGCCCGACACATTCCGCAGCGTCGAGATCGTCTTCACCAATGACGACGGCGGCGGCGGCAAGGATCGCAATCTCTATATAACCGGGATCGCCGTGAACGGTGTCACGATCGCGCTCTCGGAAGCCGACAACGACCAGGAGCCGCAGACGGGCGCGCTCTATGCCGATGGCAGCTTCACCATCGACCTCGCCCCGCATGCTGCCGCATTGACACCCTCGACTTCGGACGACGACACGCTCGCCGGCGGGCTGGGCGCCGACAGGCTGACCGGCGGGGTTGGCCGGGACGTTTTCCTGTTCTCGAGCGTGGACGAGATTCTCCGCGATCGCATCACCGATTTCGTGTCCGGCACCGACCGGATCAATCTCGACGCCATCGATGCCGACGAGAGCCAGGCGGGTGGCCAGGATTTCACCTGGCGCGGCGGCCAGGGCCTGAGTGGCGCGGCGGGGGATCTCGCCTATCGCTTCGTCAAGGGCGACACGCTTCTCACCGGCGATACGGATGGCGACGGCGTGGCGGACTTCACGCTCAGGCTGACGGGCAAGGTCGCGCTGCAGGAGACCGACATCGATCTGTGACCGACACAGAGGCAGGTGCCGGCTGCGTCGTCGCCGGCCCCTCCGGGCGCGAGCGGCAGCGCGCCGGCTGCCACGGTTTTACCTTAAATGAGTCTGCAACCGTTTCCGGTGCCCGCCGTTCGATAGGTGCAACCTCAACGGATGGAGCATCCCATGACAATCAAACTCGCAGCAACGATCGGTGCAGCCATGCTCGCCATGTCCTCCTTCGCCTATGCCGCCGATACCGGCAGCACGAGCGGCGGAACCAATACCGGCACGATGGACGGCACCAAGAATGATCCGTCGACCACAGGCAGCATCACCAATGACGGCCGTTCGCTGTCGCCGCAGGACCAGGAATTCTGCAAGGCCAACCCCAGCGACTCCAAGTGCCAGGGCCTCGGCGGCGACATGAACCAGCAGTAAGGCGCCGCCTGCTGCTTCGAAGTAGCGACGGATCAACGAAATCGGCGTGCTTCCAGGCGAAGCGCGCCGATTTCGTTCGTGCGAGGGGATGACAATGGCGGACACCGCTCATGGGCCCGACCGGGAGGCCGGAGCCGATCGATCGGCCCCGGCCCCGGTCAGCCTAGAAACCCGCGGTGTCGCGGACTGTTTCGCTCAGTCGAGAAGGTCCTGCGGAACGCGGCCGCCATTTTCGGCAAGGCGGCGCAGCAGGGCGCGATGCAGGAACGTGTTCATCGTGGCTGTATCCGCGGTGTCGCCCGAATAGTCGAGTTCCCGTGCCAGCTCTCGGCGCTCGTCCAGGCTGGCATCCATGCCGACGACTTTCATGAGGTCGACGATCGAATGGCGCCAGTCGAGATTGCCACCGCTTTTCTCCGCGGCCCTGTCGAGCTCGGTCGCGACGTCGATCTGCGTGGTCCGCGCGGTCGGATTTTGTGCCGCCTCGATCGGGGCGGGCTTCGAGACCGGCTGCACGCCTGCCGCGGCGACGTCGCGCATGACGGGATCGTTGGCCGGCGTGGACACGTCGGCGACGACGCCGGTCGTCGCCTGGCCGGTCCCGAGATAGCTGTCCGCGACGGGGTCGCCGCCTGGCCGTGTGGGTGTCAGGTCGTCCGTGCCCCAGATCGCGTCCTTGATCTTGTCGAATAGGCTCATCTCTCAATCTCCTGTTTCAGCTCCTCGCAAACACCCCGGCGCGGCATTTGGTTGCGGCCCGTGGAACCGGAGACGCTCCGCGGACGTTCGATCCCCGACCCCAGATGGAGAGAAAGACATGCCGATGCTTCCCGACCTCGCCGACTTTTCCGAAGACGAACTCGGCGACCTCATCGCCAAGGCGTCGAGCCGCCGCGACGAACTGCGCGAGGCGCGCGAGCGCGAAGCCGGTATCGGTCCCTACGGATCGAAAGGCCAGGACGTGCGCAATCCGCAGCACGGCGCCATCTCTGCCCCGACCCCCAACGAGGTCGAGGCGGTCGGACCCGAGCATGGCCTGGAAGAGGACGCCCTTGCCAATGCCGGCCGGATCTGAAGACGGTTCGATGAGCGCCGCCGAGTCGAGGCAGGATCAGGAAAAGCCACCCACCCGGCGGATCGGACATTGCGCTTGCGGCAGTGTCCGTTTCCGGGTCGACGGGCCCGCCGATCGCGTCGGTATCTGCCATTGCACCGATTGCCGCCGCGAAAGCGGGTCGGCCTTCACCTATTTCGGCGTCTGGCCGCTGGAGCGCTTTGCCTCTGAGGGCACAGTCGCGACGCATCGCGGCCGCAGCTTCTGCCCGACCTGCGGCTCGCGGGTCTTCGCGGTCTCCGAGCGCGCCGCCGAGATCAAGCTCGGCGCGCTCGAAGACGCGCCCGCTCAGCTGAAACCCGTCTACGAGTTGTGGATCAAGCGCCGGGAGCCCTGGCTGGCGCCGGTGCCGGGCGCCGAGCAGTATCAGGAGGACAAGCCGGCCTAGACACGGCGGTCCTAGAGAGAATGCGGCGGGCGTCACCCGCGACCATTCAGCCAGCCGCGCGTCCCGCCCACCACCGGCCGATCAGATGGTCGAGCGAGATGAGGCCAGGGCCGCGGGCGATGACGACGAGCAGGCAGGCCGCCCAGGTCCCGTGCGTCGGCCAGGCGTCCGGATAGACGAAAATCTCGATGACGGCGGTCATGCCGAGAAGCGCGAGGGCGGCAAAGCGGCTGCCGAGCCCCAGCACCAGAAGCACCGGAAACAGATGCTCGCTGATCGCCGCGAGCGTGGCCGCGACGGTCGGGTCGATGAGCGGCAGCTTGTACTCGTTCTCGAAGAGATAGATCGCGGTGTCCTTGAGCGCGAAGCCGTCCACCTTGGTCTCGCCCGACTGCCAGAACACTGCGGCGATGGAAAGCCGGGCGACGAGCGCGATCAGGCTGTGCGGGATCGATTCGAAGAGGGCAAAAAGGGTCCGCCACGGGGCGAGACGCGCCGCCGCCGCGCTGATGCCGGCATCATGCATGATGGTCTCCTGTCAGGAAAAGGCGGCGAAGGCGCCGCAATGGAGGATGAGCGCGAGGGTGGCGGTCAGGTCGAAGCGCGGGTCTGCGCCGGCCGATGCGGCCGCCTGCCCAAGCGGCGCTCCGGCCGCGAGCGCCTGGGCAAAGCCGGCGCCGCCGGGCGGCAAGCGATGGACGTGCACGGTCATTGCCGGACGCACGATCAGGGCGTCCTCGGCCTCCCAGCGTTCGATCGGACCGAGCGGCATCTCCCCTGCGTTCATCGCCCATATGGTGACCACCGGGTGGGTCGACTGAAGCACCGAGAGCGACGGATGCGGCGTGAGGACGAGGGTCTCGAGCGCAGACGGTGCTATGGTTGCCAGCGACCCCGCATCGAGGGGCGCCCGGTCCGCCGCGTGATAGGCGTGGGATCGGGCGGCCTCGAGCCGGAGCACGTCGGGGAGGTAGGGCAGGCTCTCCGCCGGCGGAAAACCCGCGGCGAAATCGGCGAGCCCGTCGCCATAGCCGAGCAGCAGCGGCGAGCGCGGCGGATCATGGCGGATATAGGCCTCGGCCATGGCATGGAAGAAGTCCTCGCCGACGATGGCGACGCTGGCCGGAAAGCGCGACTTCAGCGCCTCGACGAGGCCCCAGAAGACATTGTTGCGATAGACCTGGAAGCGACGGACCGGGACCGCGCCCGTCCAGGCCGCGACACCCTCCGGAAGGGGGCGCGCGCGGTCGACCAGCGCATCGGCAAAGGCGGTATGGAAACTCTCTGCCATGTGAGGCCTCACGCGGCTTCGGCGCGGGCGTGACGCGCCATGACGGTTTCGGCGGCGACAGCCTCCGCCCGCAGGTCGGGCCAGGCCGGGACGTCGTTGTCCCACTCGATCAGCGTGGCAATCGGGCCGGTGCGGGCCAGCACATGGTCGTAGAGCGCCCAGACCGGATCCTTGACCGCGGTGTCGTGGGAATCGATCAGCAGCGGCGCGCCACTGTCGTCGACGGTCTCCGAATGGCCGCCGAGATGGATCTCGCGGACATGGCCGAGCGGGAAGCGGTCGAGATAGGCCTTGGCGTCGATGCCGTGGTTGGTGGCCGCGACGAAGACATTGTTGACGTCGAGCAGCAGGCCGCAGCCGGTGCGCTGGGCGAGGCGCGCGAGAAATTCGGTCTCCTCGATGGTCGATTCGGCGAAAAGGAGATAGGTCGCGGGATTCTCGAGCAGCATCTGCCGACCGAGCGCCGCCTGTACCGCGTCGATATGGTCGGCGACCAGCGACAGCGTCCCCTCGGTGTAGGGGAGCGGCAGGAGGTCGTTCAGGAAGACCTCGCCATGCGACGACCAGGCGAGATGCTCCGAAAAGCTCTCGGGTTCGTAGCGATCGCAGAGAATGCGGAGACGGGCGAGATGGTCACGGTCGAGCGGCTGCGGTGCCCCGATCGACAGGCCGACGCCATGCACCGAGAGCGCATAATCCCTCCGGAGCCGGGCGAGCCGGGCATGCGGCGGGCCGCCTGCCCCCATATAGTTCTCGGCATGGATCTCGAAGAAGCCGACCGGCTGCGGCTCGGCGTCGATCGCGGCGAAATGCTCCGGCTTGAAGCCGGCCCCGGCACGGGGCGGAAGGGTCGACGGTTTCATCGATGGGGTCCTCGGATCCTTTCTTTTGGTGTCGGGCCTGCCGCCGGCCGGGGCTCTGCGCGTTGGGGCGCGCGCATCGCCGCCAGCCGGCGGCCGGATCGCGGTCGGCGATCAGGCGGGCGCCGGGCCGGCCTCCAGCGTGCCCATGCCGTTCGGCGTCTTCATCGAGATGCAGGTGCCCTTGGGCACGAGCTTCCAGGAATTCTGCTGGTAATCCACCTTGGAGGTACCGGCGCAGGTCGTGCCCGCGCCCGCGGCGCAGTCGTTCTGGCCCTTGAGGGCCACGCCATAGCACTTCTCCTTGTCGTCTGCCGCATGGGCGGGCGCGGTGGCGCCGAGCGCGAGCGCCGCGACGAGCGAGGCACCGAGGAGGTGGACGGTCTTGGTCGTCATGATGAGCTTTCCTTGTTTGGATCGTGGCGGTTCGGTCGTTGCAGGGGCGATCAGGCCGGCTGCAGCATGCCCATGCCGTTCGGCGTTTCCATGCTGACGCAGGTGCCCTTCGGCACGAGCTTGAAGGAGGCCGGGTCGTAGTCCTTGGTCGAGTGGCCAGCGCAGTCGTGCTTGCCGGCGGCGCAGTCGTTCTGGCCCTTGAGGGCGACGCCGTAGCACTTTTCCTGTTCGGCGGCGGCGGCCGGGGTGGCGACCGTGGCGAGTGCGGAGGCGAGCGAGCTGGCGAGCGCCAGGGTGATGATGCTGGTCTTCATGATTGTCTCCCGTGTCGGAACCGGTATTGGCTCACGACAGGGACTACGGGAGGCCCCTGATATCTGTTACCGCCCTCCCCGGAAATATTTCTTGCGCTCGGCGGAAACACTTGCGAGGACTGGGATAAACCCGCGACTTCAAGAAGTTTTCCGGCCCCGGTAACAAAATCGTGTTTCCCGACGTAGAGGTTCTCGAAAGGTGACGACATCGGAGCGCGAACTGCACTGGGCCGGCCTGCTGGCTGCCGCGCTTGACGGCGACGAGCGGGCCTACCGAGGGTTTCTCTCGACAGTCACGCCGCATTTGCGGGCCATGGCCGCGCGCCGATGTGCGCAATATGGCGTGCCCGCGAGCGAGACGGAGGATGTGTTGCAGGAAGTGCTGATCGCGATCCATCTGAAACGCGGCACCTGGGACCGCGACCGGCCGATCGGGCCGTGGTTGTCGATCATCGTGCGCAACAAGCTGATCGACATCCTCAGGCGGCGCGGCCGGCGGATCGAAGTGCCGGTCGAGGACGTTCTCGAGACGCTGGCGGCCGACGAGGCGCCCTCGAACCTCGACACGCTGGATGCGGAGCGGCTGATCGGCCAGCTCCGGCCGCCGCAGGATGATATCGTGCGGTCGATCTCGCTCAACGGCGCGTCGATCCGCGAAACGGCCGCGCGGCTGATGATGACGGAGGTTGCCGTGCGGGTGGCGCTGCATCGGGCCCTCAAGACCCTTGCGAATCTCTACAGGAGCCAGGCGTGAAGACCGAAGATCTCATCAGAGCCCTGGCGGCGGACGACAGGCCGGGCAGCCCCCTCGGACGGTCGCTCGCCTTTGCCATGCTGGCTGGTGGACTGGTCTCCGGCATCGCCTTCTTCCTGACGCTCGGCTTCCGACCGGACATCGACGGCGCCCTGCATACGGTGCGCTTCCTGTTCAAGTTTGCGGTCACGCTCTCGCTTGCCGCCGCCGCCACCGCTCTCGTCTGGCGGGTGGGCCGGCCGGCCGTGCCGCTCGCCCGCTCGGCGACGCTCTTGGCGGTGCCCGTCCTGCTGCTCGTCGCTGCGGTCTTGATCGAGCTGACGGTCGTGCCGGAGGGTCTGTGGGCGGGGCGGCTCGTCGGCCGAAACTGGCTGCATTGCCTGCTTTCGATCCCCTCCTTTTCCCTGCCGGTGATGGCCGCACTGCTCTACGCGCTGCGTGAGGGGGCGCCGTCCAGCCCGACGCTTGCCGGTGCGGCCGCAGGGCTGGTGTCCGCCGGGATTGCCGCCACCTACTATGCTGCCAATTGCCCCGACGACAGTCCCCTCTTCGTCGCGACATGGTACACGCTTGCGGTCGGCATCGTCTGCGTCGCCGGCGCCCTGATCGGTCGTCGCCTGTTGCGCTGGTAATGCCGGGCGCCTGCCGGGACCGTGCGCTATCGGGCAGCCGCAAGGTTGACATGCCGAAATTGGTCAATTCTTAAGGGATTTCGGTCCTACTGCTCACATATACGGAGCGATAGCCATGTCCAAGACCTGCGCCGGCTGCAATGGCGGCACCAAGTTCGATACGCCATTCTCGATGGCGTTCCAGCCGATCGTCGATGTGCGCGCCCGGCGCGTCTTCGCCTATGAAGCCCTGGTACGCGGCGCGGAGGGCCAGCCGGCGGGCGCGGTGCTCGGTCAGGTGGACGAGGCCAACCGCTATCGCTTCGACCAGGACTGCCGCGTTCGGGCGATCGAGCTCGCGTCCCGGCTGTTTGCCGAAGACGATGCGGCGCTTCTGTCGATCAACTTCATGCCCAATGCCGTCTACGAGCCGCGGGCCTGCATCAAGCTGACACTCGCCACCGCCGAGCGCGTGGGCTTTCCGCCGGAACGGATCATCTTTGAATTCACCGAGAACGAGAAGCTCGACACCGACCACGTGGCCAATATCGTCCGCACCTACCGGGCCATCGGCTTCAAAACCGCCATCGACGATTTCGGCGCCGGCCATGCCGGGCTCGGCCTGCTGACCAAGCTGCAGCCCGACATCGTCAAGCTCGACATGGAACTGGTCCGCGGCATCGACCACGATCCCGTCAAGCGCATCGTCGTCAAGCACACGCTCGCCATGCTGCGCGACCTCGACATCACGCCGCTCTGCGAGGGGATCGAGACGGAAGGCGAAGCGGCGGTGCTCGCCGAGCTCGGCGTCGACCTGCTGCAGGGCTATTTCTTCGCCAAGCCGGGCTTCGAGGCCCTGCCGGTGCCGACGGGATATGACCGGATTGCCGCCTGAGACGTGGTATGGGACGGCGACGCCCTCTCTGTCTTCGGGAACGTGCCAGTGTCCCGGCCCCGGTGTCCTGACATCACCGGCTCTCAGGCGCGGTCCGCAAACGGTCCGAGCACGGCAATCGCTTCGGCGCGCGCCGCAGCGGCGAGCCGGCGGTCAAGCGTCGCGAGCGGCGCGGAACGGCTGATCGCCAGGGCGAGATAGGCGGCATCATAGGCGCTCAGCGCATGGCTGGCGGCGAGAAGCAGGACATGGCTGTCGCCACCGGTGCCGGCATCCTCGATCGGCAGCCGCCGGACACGCTCCATGGCAATCAGTCCGCCGCCGGAAAAAAGGCGCCCGCGGCGTTCGGCCATGACCAGGATGTTGCGGATCTCGAACCAGAAAAGGGTGGGCACGAGGCATGGCGCAGCGATCGAAGCCATGACCCGGTCGGCGGCGTCGGAATGCTCCTCGGGGAGCAGCCAGGCAGCCGCCAGCGATGCGTCGATGACAAAGGACATCACCGACGTCCGTCGTCTCGCCAGTCGAGGATCTCGTCATGGCTCGACGGCACAGCCTTCAGCCGCGCCGAACGAACCTCATCGAGCAGCAGCGAAAGATCGTCGTCCTTCCGCACCCGTGTCAGATGCGCGACCGGGTCGTTGCCCCGGGCGATGATGACCTCTTCTCCGGCCTCGACACGCGTGATGAGCTCGGAGAGATGGGTCTTGGCCTGCGAGATCTTGACCGTGGTCGTCATCGTGCATCTTCCTGACTTCGGACAGTCAATTTAGGGTGCCTGTGCAACCTGGTCAACCCCCTGGTCTTCTCACTGTCGATAGCAGGTTTCGCCTTGGCGGATCCTGGACGGCGGCCTGTCGTTTGTCGCAACACGCCAACAGTTCCTGTTTCAACACAGGAACGTGTCCAATGGATGCAAAGATGGAAGTCCATGACGGGAATACAAAATTGTGGATTTATGAAATAGAAATGCCGAATAAAATTCGTTACATGTCTTTCCGTCAAAAACCTTTCTGATGCGCGATAAGTTTCAAGTATCGCTAGTGAAGCTTTATCGCGTTCCTGAGCGGCGGGAGCGGCCTTTGCCCGTCGCTGAACGGTCGACGGGTGTCGCCATGATCATGCGTGGCAACTGGCTGGACCGGGGACAGTGCTCGATGCCGCCATGGTGACGAAGCCCCGGTTGCCGGGTTGGCGGATGCCGATCTCGCTAGCGAGATCCACAGGGTTGCGATCGACATCGCATCTGGAGACGGCGATGACTTCGAACGCCGGGCCCGACAGCCGATGTTCCCGCGATAGCCGCCATCGGCAAAAAGCCAGTACAGGTCCCGGCAACCCGCGGCGGGAAGACGTGCTCCACGGAAGGAACTCGGCCGCGGAGCGGCAGCCGCAACATTAACCTACCGCCGAAAGCTGTGTCCCGGAGGGTCCTGCGAGCAAAACCGTGCTGAGAGCTGGGCGCTCTGGGTACGTGAGAGCGGCCCGGGACGACTGTCAAGAGAGAGGCGCATCAGCCCGGGTGCAGTCGCCCCACACCCCATCATGGCGGGCGAGAGCCCGGCCGGCGCCGTCCGCGTCAGACATGGCTTGCGATCTGCATCACATCAAGCGCCGAGCGGGTGACGAAATCGGCACCGATCCGCGTGAATGCCATAGGCGATGCCACGACGGCGGGGCCGCCGACGGCGATCTTCATGCGGCAGGTCTCGGGTGTGGACTGGACGCGACGGATCGCCTCCGAACACTCCCGCACTTCGTCGACGCGACCGACGGAAATGCCCAAGAGATCGAAAGGTTTGCGCGACAGGCGCATGTAGAGATCGTCGTCGATCTCGAGATCGCTGCCGCCCTCCACCGCCCAGCCCATGTCGCGGAAACAGGAGGCGACGATGGAGACGCCGATCGTGTGAAGCGCGCCATGCGTGCGGGCGAGCAGGATACGCCGCTGTTCCCCGGCATCGACGGGCGTCAGGACGCCAGCATGCGACACGTGGTTGACGATCATGCTGAGCCGGGTCGAGGCGACGGCCACCTGCATGAAATCCGCCTCGTCGGTACACCAGAGATCGCCAAGCCGGGCCGCGACCGGGGCGAAGAGATGCACAGCGAGCGTGCGCACGGGGACCGAGGCACGGAGCAGTTCTTCCATGAAGCTCCGATGGTGGCGCGGATCCGGATTGACCAGACAGCTGAGCAGGTCGCCACGATAGCCGATGGCGCGCTCTGTACCCGGCATCTGGCGGGCGAGCGGATGATTCTCCGGATGCAGCATGACATCATGCCCGCCGCTCGTGCCCCCAAAGGATCGGGCGGCCGATTCGTCCGAATGGCTGGCGCCGACGATGCTCGACACCGATCCCCGTATCGCCCGTTCGAGCGTCCGGTGGTCGTTGGTGCTCAACGCCGGATCGCCACCCGTCGCCTTCGATTGCCCGGAATTCCGGGGTCCCTGCGGACTAGGCGACCCGCCGGGATCATCATCCTTGAAGTCGGCCATGTCCCCCTCCCGGCGATAGGCCCTCGCAGCATGTCTCCCTGACCGGGGCAGCATACCGCATCCCTGCGTTTCCGCAAATTTTTTTCATTAGCAGGTTGAAATCAATCATCGGTCGTCCCTGTGGATTGCGGGACTGGCCGGCTCGCTGCGTTTTTTCATCATCAGCGGAAGGCGCGGCACCTCCTGCCGTGCCGTCTGGGCGAGCGCACCAAGCACCAGCCGTTCGATATGCTCGGCATTGAGCCGTGCGACGCCATACATCTCCTCCGGCGATCCCTGGGCGATGAAACTGTCGGGCAGCGTCATTGTCCTGACCCCACAACGCCCGTCGAGCAGGCCGCGTCCGGCAAGGTGATGCAGGACCAGGGCGCCGAAGCCCCCGGTCGCGCCCTCCTCTATGGTGACCAGCAGGCGATGGCCGGAAACGAGATCCTCGACGAGGGCGGTGTCCAGCGGCTTGGCGAAGCGTGCATCGGCCACCGTCACCGAGATGCCGCGTGCGCCGAGCGCCTCTCGTGCCGCCAGGCACTGGGTCAGCCGCGTGCCGAAGGAGAGGAGAGCCACTGTCGTGCCGGTCTCGACCACGCGACCGCGCCCGATCGGCAGGACGCTGCCGCGGGCGGGCAGCTCGGCACCCGAGCCTTCACCGCGCGGATAGCGGAATGCGATCGGCCCGGCATCATGCGCCGCTGCCGTAGCCACCATGTGGACGAGCTCCGCCTCGTCGCTTGCGGCCATCACCGTGAAGCCCGGCAGGTTGGCGAGGAAGCCGACATCGAAGGCGCCGGCATGCGTCGGGCCGTCGGCACCCACCAGCCCCGCGCGGTCGATGGCGAAGCGGACCGGCAGGCCCTGCAGGGCGACGTCGTGGACGATCTGGTCATAGGCACGCTGCAGGAACGTCGAATAGATCGCGCAGAACGGCCGCATGCCGGCGGCGGCGAGCCCGGCGGCGAATGTGACCGCATGCTGTTCGGCAATGCCCACGTCGAAACACCGTTCGGGGAAGAAGCGGCCGAAGATGTCGAGGCCGGTGCCGGCCGCCATCGCCGCAGTTATCGCCACGATCCGCGGGTCGTGTTCGGCCTCCGACACCAGCGCGGTGGCGAAGACCTTGGTGAAGGACGGTACAGGGTTGCGGGACTTGGCCTGCATGCCGGTGTGGATGTCGAAGGGCGTGACCCCATGCAGCCGGTCGGCGGCCTGTTCGGCCGGGGCATAGCCGGCGCCTTTGCGCGTCAGCACATGCAAGAGAACCGGGCCCTGGCTGTCGTGCTTCAGGCGGCGAAGCGTGTCGAGAAGGCCTTCGAGGTCATGGCCGTCGACTGGGCCGTGATAGGCAAAGCCCATCTGCGAGAAAAGGCTGACGTCATCGCGGCCAGGACAGGCCGCGGTATTGGCGCCCCGGACATCGGGATCTGCGGGCTGTGGCCGGGCCAGTCTGTCGAGATGGGCCGACAGCGCCCCGACCGGCGGCGAAATGGACATGGCGTTGTCGTTGAGGATCACGAAGAGCCGGCGGCCGAGCGCGCCGGCATTGTTGATCGCCTCGAAGGCCATGCCGGCGGAGAGCGCGCCATCGCCGATGACGCAGACGACATCGCCGAGATCGGCGCCGAGATCGCGCGCGACCGCGAAGCCGAGGCCGGCCGAGATCGACGTCGAGGAATGGGCGGCGCCGAACGGATCGTGGATGCTCTCCCGCCGCCGGGTGAAGCCGGACGGGCCGTCCTTCTTGCGCAAGGACCGCATTGCCCGCCGGCGGCCGGTGAGGATCTTGTGCGGATAGCACTGGTGGCCGACATCCCAGATCAGCTTGTCGCGCGGCGTGTCGAAGACCGCGTGGATCGCCACCGTGAGTTCAATCACCCCGAGACTCGAGCCGAGATGGCCTCCGGTCTCCGAGACGATGGCAAGGGTCTCGGCCCTCAGTTCATGGGCAAGCCGGGCGAGGTCTTCGTCGTCGAGGCGTCGGAGATCCGAGGGCCCCCCGACGCCGTCCAGAAGCGGCGTCGGCGAAGACGCGGACAATGGCTGCATGGCATTTCCTCCCGCCTGCATCGATCCCCCGCCCTCGGATTCCCGGCGGTCCAAACCGTTGCGGCGGCCGGACCGCCCGTGCCTGTCCGGAAGGCGTCTCGTGAACACATATTCGGGGAAAGCGGGCGACATGTAAACTTTTATTTACACTTTTCTGCGGATCGGCCGTCGGCGAGGCGTCGTCGCGGCCCCTTTTCAAACACAGGGAGAGCTGATTTGCGACACGACCCAGAGCGGCGGTGTCACGAGGGGGCCGCTTGGTCGGGCGGGATCGACGCAACCGCGTTCGACCGGGCGCGACGGTGGCGGTCCCCGGGCGGGTTTATTGCGTGGTACTGACCGACTTCAGGTAGGCGATGACGTCGACGATATCCTTGTCGTTCTTCAGGCCCGGGAAAGCCATCTTCGTGCCCTTCACCAAGGCCTTGGGATTGGGGAGGTAGGACTTGAGGAGAGCTTCGTCCCAGACCTTGCCGTTGCCGAACTCGACCATGGCGGTCGAATATTTGAAGCCGGCATAGGTACCCGGCTGGCGGCCGATCACGCCCTTGAGCGGCGGGCCGACCTTGATCTTGTCGCTGTCGGCGTTGTGACAGGCCATGCACTTCTTGAAGACGACCTTTCCGGCCTCGACGTCACCTTCCTGGGCGAGGGTGAGTGTGGGCACGATTGCCAATGCCATGCTGCATGCGAATGCTAAGAACTTCGACATCTGTTACCTCCCGTAACGAAGGTGCACTTCAGGGAACCGCAAGTGCACGCGCGGTCATGCAAGGGCAGAATGGAACGACAGTTGCGCTCCGCCGGTTGCGGCGTTGCGCAATGCGATCGTCTGTGTACTGTCGGAAATGCGGATTGGATCACAGGAGCATGCCATGGCTGCCGTCGTTTTCATTGTCATCGTCGTCGTCGCCGCATCGAGCGGCGCGCTGTTCAAGCCCGGCGCCTGGTACGACACGCTGCGCAAGCCCGCCTGGACGCCGCCCAAATGGGCCTTTCCGGTGGTCTGGACGCTGCTCTATGCGGCGATCGCCTATGCCGGCTGGCGCGTCTGGACCCTTGCGGGGCCCTCGCTGCCAATTGTCTTCTGGGCGTTGCAGATCGTTGCCAATGCGCTCTGGTCTTGGATGTTCTTCGGGCTCAGGCAGATGCGGCTGGCGCTGGCCGACATTGCCGTGCTCTGGATCTCCATCCTCGGCTTCATCGTCACCGCCTGGCCTGTATCGGCCATCGCGGCACTGCTCTTCCTTCCCTATCTCGCCTGGGTCACCACCGCGGGCTTTCTCAACTATTCCGTTCTTCGGCTGAATTCGGCGACGTGACCTCCGCCCCGCATCACGATGTCGGCGCCATGCGCGATGAGCGAGCCGACAAGCAGGACGAGGATCCAGACCGGATCGCCGTCGCGCAGCGCGACGGCGAGAGCGGCGAGCAGGCAGGTACCCGAACAGGCATTGGCGAAAAGAGCGCGGAAGCGCCGTTGCGGCGCCCGCGACAGGAGCGACAGGATCGCCGTCTCCGCCCAGAGGACGATGATGGCGAAGAGGCTGACCCAGCCTCCGGCAAGACCGTCAAGCAGCTGGGTCATGTCTTCCCGCCCGAAGGCCGAACAAGGCCTTGAGGTCCTTGAAGAAAACCCGGACGTGCGCCAGGGGGTCGCGGCGCACCAGCGTCTTGTTGAGGTAGGACTCCCATGTCAGGCGCTGAACGTCCGGATCGGCGCACATGGCGACGAATTTCTCGCGCAGGCGGTCGTTGCGGTACCAGACAGCCTGCATGATGCGGAGGATGAGGAAGACGCGCCCATGCGCGGCCATGAAGCGTCGTCGCGCCTGGCGCAGCGCCGAGGGGCGGCCCGTGGTGAGGCAGTCGTCGACCGCGTCGGCAGAGAGCTCTCCGCAGAGCATCGCATAATGGATGCCCTCGCCGGATGCGGGCGCGACCGTGCCGGCCGCATCGCCGGCGAGCAGCACATTTGTGCCGTTGTCCCAGCGGCGCATCGGCCGGAGCGGCAGCGGCGCGCCCTCGCGGCGGACGGTGCGGCAGGAGTCGAGCCCGGCGGCGCGGCGCAGTTCGGCAGTCGCGCGCCTGATGTCGTGGCCCTTGACGCCCGAGCCGCAACCGACCGAGGTCAGGCGTCCATGCGGGAAGACCCAGCCGTAGAAATCCGGGGAGATGCGGCCGTCATAGACGACGTCGCAGCGGTCGGGATGGAAGTCGGCCGCTGCTGCTGCGTCGGGACTCTCGACGATTTCGTGATAGGCGAAGACGTAGGGTGGCTTCCGGCTCGCGGGGAACATCAGGCGGCGGACGGAGGAGTTGGCACCATCGGCGCCGATCACCATGCGGGCGGCGAGTGTGAGCGGTTCCATTCTCGCGCCGGGTCCGGTCCGTTCGAGGCCGAGCCGCAGGGTTCCGTCCGGTGCCGTCTCCATCGACGTCAGCCGGGCCAGGACCAGCCGGGCGCCGGTCTTCTCGGCGCGAGCGCGGAGATAGGGATCGAAGCTCGCGCGGTCGACCATGCCGACATAGCCGATATCGCCGATCCGCATGTCGACCCGGCGGCCCGTCGGCGAAACGATGCGGGCCCCGGCGGCGCGGGAGACCAGCAGGGATTCCGGTATTGCGAAGTCCCGCAGGGTGCGCGAGGGGATCGCGCCGCCGCAGGGCTTGATCCGGTTGCCGGGATCGACGAGGACCACGCTCCGACCCCGTTCGACCAGGCGCTGCGCCGCGATGGCGCCGCAGGGACCGCCCCCGATGACGGCGACATCGAAGAGGGCGGGGAAGGGCGGTTCCGCACCGGACGGCTCCGGAGCCAGACCGGCCGGCAGTGTGGGAGTGACGGGTATCTTGCCCTCGGACATCATGTTCTACTCCGCAGGCTGGATATCGGGCGTCCGCACGGCGGCGGACCGGCTGCCCCTCGTCTCGCGGCCGATGCCGAGTGCGACGAGGGCCGAGGCGAGGAAGAGCAGTGCCTCCAGGCCGAAGACCAGCCCGAAGGCGCGACCGTCGGAACCGGTGAGGAGCCGGCCGATATCGAGCGCGACACTGCCAAGCAGGCCGCCGAGCCCGAAGGAGATCGCCTGCGCCGCTCCCCACACGCCCATGCGCATGCCGGCATTGCCGGTGCGTCCGCGTGTGGCGAGGCCCATCATCGTGCCGATGGCAGCCACCGCGAACATGCCGTTGGCGAAGCCGAGCAGGAAGATGGTCGGTGGCAGCGGCCAGCGTGGGGCGAGCGCCGCCGCAAGGCAGAGCAGTGCGAGCGCGGCGGCCGATCCGAGGCAGCCGGCAATGATGAAGAGCCGTGGCAGGCCGGGCAGGCGCCGCCCGAAGGCGACGCCACCGAGCCCGACCACGGCCATGCCGGCAAAAACGCCACCATGTTGCAGGCCCGACAGCTGTGTCGATTGTCCCGGCGTCAAGCCGAAAAGCAGCCCGGCAAAGGGCTCGAGGATCAGGTCCTGCGTCGAATAGGACAGCATCGACATGACGATGAACAGCGTGAAAAGCCGCGCCTCTCCATCGTTCCAGACCTCGCGGAGACTCGTTCCGAACGGTTGGGGTGCCGATGCCGGCTGCTGCACGGCCGAAGCGGGCTTGCGTTCGATTCCGAGGACGGCGAGACAGGCGATGCCGAAGGCCACCGCGCCGGTCACCGCCGTCACCTCGACGAGCCGGAGATGCGAATAGGGATCGAGCGCCACGCCGGTCGCGATCGACGTGACGATGATGCCGACGATCATCATCATCCATGTCACGGTCGCCGCTGCGGCCCGACGTTCGGGCGGCGTGCGGACGGCGAGCAGGGCGAGGAGCGACGTTCCGCTCGCGCCGATGCCGATGCCGATCAGGAGATAGGCGAGGACCGCGACCAGCAGGCCGAGCGCATGGCTCGTGGCGAAGAGCAGCGTCGTCGCCGAGGCGAGCGTGCCCGAAAGCGCCAGGAGCGCCAGCCCGGCGAGGATCCAGACGGTGCGCGAACCCCCGGCGTCGGAACGATGGCCCCACAGCGGCCGCGTGATCTGCACCCCGTAATGCAGACCGACCAGCAGGCCCGGCACGATGGCTGCAAGACCTAGCTCGACGATCATGACGCGATTGAGCGTAGAATTGGTCAGAACCACGATGGCGCCGAGTGCCGCCTGGACGAGGCCGAGCCTGATGATGTCGAACCAGCCGAGACCGGAACGTGAAAGCGAGCGGGGGGAGAAGGCGGACGCGCTCATGGCAAGGTCCTTCAACCGAGGGAAACGGGGGCCGCGTGGCGCAGGCCGAACGCGACGAGCATCATGCCGCTGACATAGAGGCCGACGCCGACGGACGAATACCAGACGGCGCGGCCGACCGGATCGGCCAGGAAACGCCGCATGCAGACGAGTTGGACTGCGACCACCGCGGCAAGTCCCAGCGCATGGTAGGTAAGGCCGGCGCTGAGCAGGAAGGCGAGAACGCCGATCTGCGGCAGGACCATGACGGCGCAGGCGATGCGTGCCGCGGCCTGCGTTCCGTGCAGAACCGGCAGCGTGGCGATTCCCATCTCGCGATCGCCGCGGATCGCCTTGAAATCGTTGAGCGTCAGGATGCCATGCGCGCCGATGCCATAGAGCAGGGCGACGAGCAGAACCGGCAGGTCGGGCAGGCGTCCCAGCGCCGCCGTCGCAGCGGTGATCCAGGGCAGGGTCTCATAACTCAGCCCGACCACGCCGTTGCCGATCCAGCCGTTCTGCTTGAAGCGGAAGGGGGGTGCGCTATAGGCCCAGGCGAAGGCCAGGCCGACCAGCGCCGCCAGGAACACCAGCGGCCCGATCAGGGCCGCGACCGCCGCCGAGAGCAGCGACATGGCGATGGCGACATAGAGGCCCCAGCGACCGGGCATGCGGCCCGACGGGATGACCCGATGCGGTTCGTTGATGGCGTCGACATGGCGGTCGAACCAGTCGTTGACCGCCTGGCTGGTGCCGCAGAGAAGCGGCCCGGCCAACACGACGCCTGCCACGGCGGGTATGATCGCCGTCGCCTCCGGCCCCGCCGAGATCGCGCCGCAGGCATAGGCCCACATTGGCGGAAACCACGTGATCGGCTTCAGGAGCGCGAGCACCGCGGAGGGGGTCGGCCAGTCGCTGCGAAGGGAACCTGTGCGTGTGATCTCCATGTCGGGATGCTAGGCCCGGTGCGCAAGAGTGTCAACTGAAATTGACACTCTTGCAATCGAACGACGCCTCGGTGCGTCGGGACGTGCGGGTGCGGCGCGGCCGTGCGGAGACGCCGTCGCCGCTCAACATGGGGTGGGTGGCATTGTCAGTGAGAGGGACGATAGTCTTCCAGGCCGTGGCGGCGCAGCTTGATATAGAGGCTCTGGCGCGACAGGCCGAGCATCTCCGCCGCCGAGGCGCGGTTGTTGTTGGTCTGGTCGAGGGCGGCCTCGATGCAGATCTTTTCGATGACGTCGAGCGATTCGCGGATCAGGTCCTTGAGTGGCACGCGGCCGACCAGGTTTGCGAAGCCGTCGGCCTGTTCCGGCACGCCCGGTGCGGGGATGGTCAGGCGCTCGCCGCCGCCGGGCTGCGCGACCATGATCACCTGCGTCTGGCTGGTTTCGAGATTCCGCCGCGCTGAGAGCAGGACCGGCCGGTCGCCCGAGAGATTGTCGGTCAGCGTCGTGGCGAAGCCCCGGACCATATGTTCCTCGGCCAGCCGGGAATAAAGGACATGGATGTCGAGCGGCGATTTCGGAAACCAGCTGCCGAGATTGCGACCGAGAACCTGGCCGAAGGAGGGCGCATGGACGAGATCGAGGAACAGGGTGTTGGCGCTGGCGATCTGGCCCTGGTCGTTGGTGAGAACGGCCGGTTCCGGAACGTCGGACAGGTCAACGCTGCGGTCGTTCGGCTTCTCCGCGTGCTGGCGTCGCGTTTCCTGCGCATCGCCGCTTTGCCATGCCGAGACAATGAGATTGGTGATGCCATTTTCGCGATAGGAGCGGAGCGCCAGCGAAACAGACTCGCCCTTTGCGGTCTTGACGGTCTCGAGATGGACGGTGCCGGCGCTGTGCCGCGCCTCGCCGATGGCGTCGCTCAGCGTGTCGCGATCCTGCTTGCGAAACAGGTCGCGGAACGGCTTGCCGACGATCGCGGTCGCGCCGCCGCCGAGGAGCGCGAGTGCCGCCGCATTGGCATCGAGCACCGTCTTGCGTTCGCCGTCGACCATGAGATGGGCGATGGCGGAGATGCGGAAGGCGGTGCGATAGCGCGCCTCGGCTTCCTGCAGCTCGCGATAGTCCGCCTCGAGCTCCATCTGTGTCTCGACAAGACGCTGCTGGTCCAGCATCTGCTGGCGCAGCTCCCGCCCCACCACCAGCGTGTAGGGGAATTCCGCTGCTGAAAATGTCGAATAGAGCACCGGAAGGTCCGGCTTGCCCTCGCAGCTGTGATTGATCTGGAAGCCACGGGCCTGGCGGGCCTTGTCTTGGCCGGAAAGCATCGCGTCGACCTTCGGCACCGACTCCATCGTCACGAGGTCCTGCAGCCGGCGGCCCACTCCCTTGCTCAGGCCATAGGTGCCGATTTCGGGGTCGGAGAAATAGACCCGGGCGACCTTGTGGTCCGGCCCCACGAGCATGACGATGTCTGCACCGAGGCCAACCAATGCGCCGATGGAATCCGCATCCAGGGACTTCAGGAGGCGGACTGCGACTTCGACGCCGTGCATCGCGTTCTTACCGTTGAGGGGCTTCATCGGATCAGCCAATCGGGTCCGCCAGCATTGACAGGCGCCCTCCGGCCAGGAGCCTGAGCCGTTTGACCGGCCGTCTCCAGCTCGTAGAACTTCTCGCAGATCCTTGACGCGGCATAAACGCTGTCACAAATGCAGTCAATCCCCAAACTCACAAGAAAATCAATGGAATCGAGGGCTGCGATGCCGCCGGCGACGATCGGCGGCCGGGTGCTCGATCCGAGCGAGCGGATGAGGCCCACGAGCGACTGGAATTCCGGCTTGAGGCGCTGGTTGCTCCAGCCGATGCAGACGATGTCCGCCTGTTCGATGGCCGAGCGCAGGTCGCGGCCGGCGAGGTCCTTGCCTTCGAGGATGACGTTCGACCAGCCCATGGCGTCGAAGAGCAGGCCGAGCACATGCTGGGCGAGCGTGTGCTGCTCGCCGCGGGGCGTCAGGATCGCGACGAAGGGGAGGCGGGCCCGTGGCTGATGGGTGCGGAATTCGAAGGAGAGGATGCGGATGATCTCCTGCAGCCGGGCGCTGCCGATGGTGACGTCCACGAAACCGCAATCGCCGTCGACCCATTTACGGCCGAGCTGCCGCGCGGCGGCCTCGAGGAACATCACGAGTGTCAATTCCGGTTGGCCGGGCGGGAGTTCGTGACGAAGGAAATCGCGCAAGGCCGAAGCGCGCACGGACGGCCTGACGATCTGGGCGCAGAAAGCCGCGAGCGCGGCCTCGTAGCGGCGATCGTGCTCCAGTCCCATTTCGTACCGCGCTGCCAGCTTCTCCGCCGTCATCGATGCCACGGTTCCTTGGATGATGCGGCGGAGCTTCGCCCGTTCGCTGGACACTAGGTATCCTTCCCGGCCCCTCGGGGCAAGAGATTCTGCGCCCGTCCGAGCCGCGTCCTGCAGGGGGGTCCGCTCGATCGGGCGGATCGGAAAATCGGTCAATATCCTGTCCATGTGCTCGCGCGAAAACGCCTCCCCCTCACCGACCCCGAGCATGCGCGGCGCGAGGGTGCGGGCGTGGACCGGGCCACAGGCACACTTGCGATCTCTCAAGAATGCCCGGCTTCATCGCCGATGTAAATGAAAATTTACGTCAACCTAGATTGACACTTTTGTATTTGGGGGCGTAGTCTCCGCTTGTCCCGATAGCCCTGCGGGATCCATTCGGGGAGAAGGAATGAGCGCTATGGGCAAGACCCCAGACACGGCGGCCGCGCCCGCACTCTACACCGCCGAGGAACGGCGGCGGCGGGACGAAAGCGGATGGACGCTGGTTCAGGGCGTGCTGGCGCCGATCCAGTTCCTGGTCTTTCTGGTCAGCCTCGTCCTCATCCTGCGCTATCTCGCCACGGGCGCAGACCCGCTTGCCGCGGAGCTCTCCGTCGTCGTCAAGACGCTCACCCTCTACGCGATCATGATCACCGGCTCGATCTGGGAGAAGGATGTCTTCGGCTGCTATCTCTTTGCACGTCCTTTCTTCTGGGAAGACGTCTTCTCCATTCTCGTCCTTGCCCTGCACACCGCCTATCTCGCAGCGCTGTGGACCGGTGCGCTCGGCACGGCCGGGCTGATGCTGCTCGCCCTCGCGGCCTACGCCACCTATGTCGTCAATGCCGGCCAGTTCGTCTGGAAGCTTCGGATGGCGCGGCTCGACGCCGCCCAGCGCCGGCCCATCGGCCCGAACGATGCCCGGGCGGCCGCGGGGTTCACGCCATGAACCGGCCCCTCGCTTCATCAGGCTGTTCGGAAACGGCGCCCATCCGCCAGCGCGGCCAGCACGAGGTGTTCTGCGGGCTTACCTCCATCATCTGGCTGCACCGCAAGGTGCAGGACGCCTTCTTCCTGGTCGTCGGCTCGCGCACCTGCGCCCATCTCTTGCAGTCGGCGGCGGGGGTGATGATCTTTTCCGAGCCACGCTTCGCCACCGCCATCATGGAAGAGCGCGACCTGGCCGGCATGGCCGACATGCATGACGAGCTCGACGCCGTCGTCGCCCGCCTCCTCGAGCGGCGTCCCGACATCCGCATGCTGGTTCTGGTCGGCTCCTGCCCGTCGGAGGTCATCAAGTTCGACCTCGGTCGCGCCGCGGCCCGGCTCGACGCGCTGCATGCGCCGCGCAAGCGCGTGATCGCCTATTCCGGCAGCGGCATCGAGACCACCTTCACCCAGGGCGAGGACAATTTCCTCGCCGCTCTGGTGGCCGACAATGCGGCGTCCCGCGGCAGCGTATCGGTGCGGAGGCCGGCCCGGCTCGTAGTCGCAGGCTGCCTTGCCGATGTCGTCGAGGACCAGTTCGCCCGCCTGTTCGACGAAATCGGCCTGACGGATGTCGTCTTCCTGCCCGGCCGCGATGCGATCGACGGGTTCGCCATCGGCCCCGATACACGCTTCGTCCTGGCGCAGCCCTATCTGGGCGCGACCGCCGCAGCGCTCGAAGACCGCGGCGCACGCCGCATCGATGCGATCTTCCCGCTCGGTGCCGAGGGGACCTCCGCCTGGCTCGGCGCGATCGCTGCCGCCTTCGGAATCGGGGAGGACCGCGTCGAGGCCGTCATCGCGCGACCCCGCCGCCGTGCCGAAGAGGCAATGGCGCATTACCGGCCCTGGCTCGACGGGCGCCGCGTCTTCCTGTTTCCCGATTCCCAGATGGAACCGTCGCTCGCCCGCTTCCTCTACCAGGAGCTCGGCGCCGAGATCGTCGAGGTCGGCAGCCCCTATCTGCACAGCGAGCATGTCGCCGGGGAACTTGCGCTGCTGCCACCCGGTGTCTCGATCTCCGAGGGCCAGGATGTCGACGTGCAGATCGACCGCTGCCGCGCGGCCGATCCGGATCTCATCGTCTGCGGCCTCGGTCTCGCCAATCCCTTCGAGGCGGAGGGCAGGGTCAGCAAGTGGTCGATCGAATTCGCCTTCACGCCGATCCAGGGCTTCGAGCAGGCCGGCGACCTCGCCGAACTGCTTGCCCGTCCGCTGATGCGGCATGCCATTCTGGACAGGGTACCGGAGCGGGAGGGCGCGCGATGAAGCTCTCCATGTGGACCTATGAAGGCCCGCCGCATGTCGGCGCCATGCGCATCGCCGCCTCGATGACCGGGGTCCACTATGTCCTGCACGCGCCGCAGGGCGACACCTATGCCGATCTGCTGTTCACCATGATCGAGCGCCGGCCGTCGCGCCCGCCGGTGACCTACACGACCTTCCAGGCCCGCGATCTGGCCGGCTCGACGGCCGATGTCTTCAAGCGCGCCTGCACCGAAGCGGTGGCGCGCTTCGCTCCCGAGGCGCTGCTGGTCGGCGCCTCATGCACGGCTGAACTCCTGCAGGACGATCCTGCCGGCCTCGCTCGCACGCTCGATGTCGATGTGCCTGTCGTGCCGCTGGAACTGCCGTCCTATCAGAAGAAGGAGACCTGGGGGGCGTCCGAGACTTTCTACCGCCTGGTACGCGCCTTCGCCGGAGGGGCGGTACGGCCCGATCGCGTTTCGGCCAACAGCTGCAACGTTCTCGGCCCGACGTCGCTCGGCTTCCGCTGCCGCGACGACGTGACGGAGATCGTCAGGCTCCTGACCGAAGAGCGGCTCGACGTGCGCGTCGTGGCGCCGCTCGGCGCCAGTCCCGCCGATCTCGCCCGCCTGCCCGAGGCGGCCTTCAACATCGTGCTCTATCCGGAAATCGCCGATACGACGGCGCGCTGGCTGAAGAGCGCGCACGGCATGCCCTTCGTCTCCGTGCCGCCGATCGGCGTCGGAGCCACGATCGACTTCCTCGCCGCGGTCAAGGCAATGGCCGGGCTGCCGTCGGCGGCGCCCGCCGGACGCGAGCGCCTGACCTGGTACAGCCGATCGGTCGACAGCAACTATCTCACCAACAAGCGCGTCTTCATCTTCGGCGACGCCACCCATGCGATCGCCGCGGCAAGGATCGCCAGCGAAGAGCTCGGTTTCCGGGTCTGCGGGCTCGGCACCTATGTCAGGGAATTCGCCCGTGAGATCCGCGCGGCCGCGGAGCATTACGGTGTCGAGGCGCTGGTCAGCGACGACCACCTCGAAGTCGAGGCGGCGATCGTCGCCGCGCGGCCCGAACTGGTGCTCGGCACGCAGATGGAGCGGCATGTCGCCAAGCGGCTAAGGGTGCCGTGTGCCGTGATTTCGTCGCCGGTCCATGTCCAGGATTTTCCCGCCCGCTACTCGCCGCAGATGGGATTCGAGGGTGCCAACGTCATCTTCGACAGCTGGGTCCATCCGCTGATGATGGGCCTCGAGGAGCATCTCTTGCAGATGTTCCGCAACGATTTCGAGTTCAACGACGGCGCGACTGCCTCCCATCTCCCCCGGGAGGCACATGCGGCGTCCGAGCCAGTTCCGTCCGTGGCGATCGGCGCAGTTGGTTCGGACGTCGGAGCCGCCGGCGCCATTCTCGTCTGGACCGCCGAGGCCGAACGCGAGCTCAAGAAAGTGCCGTTCTTCGTCCGTGGCAAGGCCCGCCGCAACACCGAGCTCTTTGCCGAAAGCAAGGGCATCCATCCGATCACCGTGGAGACGCTGTATGACGCGAAAGCCCATTTCGCCCGCTGACAGCACCCCGGTCCGGGTGGTGCTGGTGACGCTCGACAACCATATCGCGGCGGCCGTCGATGCGGCCCGCCTGTCGCTTTCCCGCGACCTGCCGGGGTTGACGCTTTCCCTCCATGCCGCCACCGACTGGAGCGAGAACCCGGCGAGCCTGGAGCGTTGCCGTGCGGCGATCCTTTCGGGCGACATCGTCATCGTGTCGATGATCTTCGTCGAGGAACATGTCCGGGCGATTGCCGACGTGCTCGAGGCCCGCCACCGCGCCTGCGATGCCATGGTCTGCTGCATGTCGGCCGGCACGATCATGAAATACACCACGATGGGCCGGTTCCGGATGAGCGACGAGCAGAAGGGCCCGCTCGCGCTCCTGAAGAAATTGCGCGGCTCGAGCTCCCGCGGCGGCCGCGACAGCGGCAAGACCGCCGGCGAGCGCCAGCTCAGGATGCTGCGCCGCCTGCCGCAGCTCCTGCGCTTCATTCCCGGCACCGCCCAGGATGTCCGCACCTATTTCCTGACGCTGCAATACCGTATCGCCGCCTCCGACGAGAATATCGCCAACATGGTGCGGCTCCTGGTGACGAAATATGCCCGCGGCGAGCGCAAGGCGCTGCAGGGCAGGGTCGTCGCGGCCGATCCCGTCGACTATCCCGAGATCGGCCTCTACCATCCGCGGCTCGCGCCACGGGTCGGCACCCAGATCCGCACGCTGCCGCAGCCGCAGGGAGCGCGGGGAACGATCGGCCTGCTCCTGATGCGGACCTATATCCTCTCCGGCGACACTGCCCATTACGACCGGGTGATAAGCGCTCTCGAAGAGCGGGGCTATGCCGTGGTTCCGGTCTTCTGCAGCGGGCTCGACATGCGCGCGGCGATCTCCCGCTACATGGATCCCGCCCAGGGCGGCTTGCGTGTCGATGCGCTCTGCTCGCTGACCGGATTTTCGCTGGTCGGCGGCCCCGCCTACAGCGACGCGGCGGCGGCAGCCGAAACGCTCGGCGCGCTCGACGTGCCCTACCTCTCCGCTTTCGTCACCGAGTTCCAGTCCAAGGAAGGATGGCTCGCCTCCGGCCAGGGCCTGACCCCGATCGAGACGACGCTGATGGTGGCGATCCCCGAGCTCGACGGCGCGACCGGCGCCATGGTCATCGGCGGGCGGTCGGATGCCGGCGGCAAGGCCAAGCCCTGCACCTGCGCACGCGGCCTCGGCGAATGCCCGGCGAACCGCGCCTGCATGCAGCCCGACGAGGAGCGCGTGGCGCTGCTGGCCGACCGGCTGGCTGCTCTGGTCGAGCTCCGCCGCCGGGCGCGCCGCGACCGGCGCATTGCCGTCACGCTCTTCAACTATCCGCCCAACAGCGGCAGCATCGGCACCGCCGCCTTCCTCTCGGTCTTCGAGAGCCTGTTGGAGACCATGCGCCGGCTCGCGGCCGAGGGTTACGACGTCACTGTGCCCGACAGCGTCGACAGGCTGCGGGAGATGATCCTCGAGGGCAATGCCGCGCTCCACGGCACCGAGGCCAATGTCCATGCCGTCGTTTCCGCCGACGATCATGTCCGCCGCGAACGCCATCTCGACGCTATCGAGGCGCAATGGGGGCCGGCGCCCGGCCGCATCCTCAGCAACGGGCGGGGCATCTTCGTGCTCGGCCGGCAGTTCGGCAATCTTCTGGTCGGTCTGCAGCCGCCCTTCGGCTACGAAGGTGATCCGATGCGGCTGCTCTTCGAGGGCGGCTTCGCCCCCAACCATGCCTTCGCCGCCTATTATTCCTATCTGCGCCAGACTTTCCGCGCCGATGCGGTGCTGCATTTCGGCACGCATGGTGCGCTGGAATTCATGCCGGGCAAGCAGACGGGCCTGTCCGCAGCCTGCTGGCCGGACCGCATCCTCGGCGCGCTGCCCAACATCTATCTCTATGCCGCCAACAACCCGTCCGAGGGCTCGATCGCCAAGCGCCGCTCCGCGGCGACGCTCGTTTCGTATCTCACACCGCCGATCACCCATGCGGGGCTCTACAAGGGGCTCAGCGAGCTCAAGGCGAGCCTTGAGCGTTACCGCGCAACCGGTCCGGAGGCGCTGGTCGAGCGGGAGCGGCTGATCGCGCTCATCCGCGCCCAGGCCGAACGGCTGGAGCTCGCGCCTGCCGCGGTGGAGGCGTCCGACGCCGAGGTCGTCCAGCATCTCGTCCAGGCGGTCACCGAGCTCGAATATGCGCTGATCCCGCATGGCCTGCATGTGGCGGGTCGCAGCATGCCGCGCGCCGAGCGGCTTGAGATGCTCGCACATGTCGCCGCCGGCATGGAGGATGCCGGCATTGTCCGCGCCGATGCCGGGCTCGCCGCAGCAATCGTCGATCAGGATACACGGGCCATCGAAACAGCCCTGCGCGGCACCGAGGAGGCCCAACGTGCCGCGGTCGCCCGGCTTTCCGCGATGAATACCGGTCTCGCCCGGAACGAGGAACTGGATGGTCTGGTGCGGGCGCTCGACGGGCGCTTCGTGATGCCCTCGCCCTCCGGCGACCTGCTGCGGACCCCCGATCTCCTGCCGACCGGACGCAACATCCACGGCTTCGACCCGTTCGGCATTCCGAGTGCCTATGCGGTGCAGGACGGCGAGCGCCAGGCCGCCCGCGTGCTCGACCGCTACATGAAGATCGACGGCCGGCTGCCGGAGACGGTCGCCATCGTGCTCTGGGGCACCGACAACCTCAAGACCGGCGGCGCGCCGCTCGCCCAGGCACTCGCCCTGATGGGCGCACGGCCGCGGCTCGACGCCTATAACCGCGTCTGCGGCGCGACGCTGATCCCGCTCGAAGAGCTGAAGCGGCCGCGCATCGACGCCGTGATGACGCTGTCGGGCATCTTCCGCGACCTGCTGCCGATCCAGGCGAGCATGCTGGCGGAGGCGAGCTATCTCGCGGCCACGGCCGAGGAGCCCGCCGAGATGAACTTCATCCGCAAGCATGCGCTCGCCTATTGCGCGGCCAACAGCTGCACGCTCGAGGCCGCCGCCTACCGCGTCTTCTCGAATGCCGACGGCGCCTATGGCGCCAATGTCAACATGCTGATCGGCTCGTCTGCCTGGTCCGACGACGAGGAGATCGCCGAGACCTATACGAACCGCAAGAGCTTCGCCATCAACCGCAAGGGCAAGACCAGCCACCAGGGCGCGGTTCTCGATGCGATCCTCGGCTCGGTGGACATGGCCTATCAGAACCTCGACTCCGTCGAGGTCGGCGTCACCACGATCGAGCACTATTTCGATACGCTCGGCGGCCTGACCAAGGCCGTCATGCGTGCCAAGGGCGAGGGCTCTTTGCCGGTCTTCGTCTCTGACCAGACGCAGGGCGAGGGCAAGGTGCGCACGCTCGGCGAACAGGTGGCGCTCGAGACCCGTACCCGCACGCTCAACCCGAAATGGTTCGAGGGGATGCTGAAGCACGGCTACGAGGGCGTCCGCCATATCGAGGCGCAGGTCACCAACACACTCGGCTGGTCGGCGACGACGGGCGGCGTCGAGCCCTGGGTCTACCAGCAGATGACCGAGACCTTCATGCTCGATCCTGACATGCGCGAGCGTCTGTCGCGGCTCAATCCGGCCTCAACCGCCCGGGTCGCAGCGCGGCTGATGGAGGCGCATGAACGCCATTACTGGCAGCCGGACGCCGAAACGCTCGCAGCGCTGAAGGCCGCGGGCGAGGAACTGGAAGACCGTCTGGAAGGCGTGGCGAGGGAGGCTGCCCAATGAACATCTACACCCATGCCAAGACCGCGGAGCGCGACGAACGGCTCGCCCGGACGCTGCGCGAGCGCGCCGACGGCGAGGGCAGCGTGCAGGTCCATCTCGACCCGACGATGGAGATCGACGGCGCCAAGGTCTTCGCCGTCTACGGCAAGGGCGGCATCGGCAAGTCGACCACCTCGTCCAATCTCTCGGTCGCCTTTTCCAAGATCGGCAAGCGCGTGCTGCAGATCGGCTGCGATCCCAAGCACGACTCGACCTTCACGCTGACCAAGAGCCTCATCCCCACCGTCATCGACGTCTTGGAGAAGGTTCAGTTCCACACCGAGGAACTGCGACCTGAAGACTACATGGTCGAGGGCTACAACGGCGTGCAATGCATCGAGGCGGGCGGTCCGCCGGCCGGCACCGGCTGCGGCGGCTATGTCGTCGGCCAGACGGTGAAGCTGCTCAAGGAGCACCACCTGCTCGACGACACCGACGTGGTGATCTTCGACGTGCTGGGCGATGTGGTCTGCGGCGGCTTCGCCTCGCCGCTGCAGCATGCCGAGCGCGCGGTGGTCGTCGCCGCCAATGATTTCGACTCGATCTTCGCGATGAACCGCATCGTCGCCGCGATCAAGGCCAAGTCGAAGAACTACGAGGTGCGCCTGGGCGGCGTGATCGCGAACCGGTCGCGCGAGACCGACCAGATCGACCGCTACAATGCGGCGATCGGGCTGAAGCGGCTCGCGCATGTGCCCGATTCCGACCATGTGCGGATGAGCCGCCTCAAGAAGAGCACGCTCTTCGAGATGGGCGACAGTCCCGAGATCAAGGCGATCCAGGACGAATATCTCGGCCTCGCCGAACGGCTCTGGGCGGGAACGCCGGCGCTGGAGGTCGAGCCGATGAAGGACCGCCAGATCTTCGATTTCCTGGGTTTCGAGTGAGGGCCGGGGATGACGCAGATGTCGCATGCCGACTACATCACGCGGACCGGGGAGATCGAACACTATTTCGATCGCACCGCGCTCGACGCCTGGAAGAAGCTGACCGGCGAGCAGCCGGTGGGCGGCATCCGCGCCACGGTGCGCAAGGGGCGTGACACGATGCGCCGCACGCTGGTCGGCTGGCTGCCGCAGGATCTCACCGGCTGGCGCATTCTCGATGCCGGCTGCGGCTCGGGCGTGCTGTCGCTCGAACTGGTGGAGCGCGGTGCCGACGTGCTCGGCATCGACCTTTCGGCGCAGATGGTGGATTTTGCCCGCCAGCGCGCCGCCGACCACCGCGCGTCAGGCCTCGCGCGCGGCACGGTGCGGTTCGAGAGCGGCGACATGCTCGACATCAGGCATGGCCGCTTCGATGCCGTCGTCGCGATGGACGTGCTGATCCACTACAAGCCGCTTCATGCCACCCGCGTCCTCGAGCAGCTCGCTGCGCGCACCGAGCGCCGGCTGGCCTTCACGCTCGCGCCGGGGTCGCGCCTTCTCCGCGCCATGCTGGCCGCGGGCCGCATCTTTCCCCGCGGCAATCGCTCACCGGCGATCTACCCGGTCGATACCGCGGGGTTGGTGAAGGGACTTGTCGCCAGGCCCGACCTCGCCGGCTGGTCGACCGGACGGACGGAGCGGGTGTCCATCGGCTTCTATACATCGCAGGCGATGGAGGTTTTCAGGCCATGAAGATCGGCGCCGTCAACCGCAGGATGATCGGTCTCTGGCAGCGGGCCGGGACGCGATTCATGCCGTTCGCGGATGCGGCCACCGACGCCATGCCGCTCAGCCGGCTCCTGCGGCTCGCCTTGTTCCAGATCTCCGCCGGCTGCGTCATGGTCCTGCTCAACGGCACGCTGAACCGCGTGATGATCGTCGAGCTCGGCGTGCCCGTCGAACTTGTGTCGGCGGCCATCGCCATTCCGGTGCTTGCCGCGCCGCTCCGGCTGTTCTTCGGCTATCGCTCGGATACGCACCGGTCGGTTCTCGGCTGGCGCCGCGTGCCCTATGTCTGGCTCGGCAGCCTCCTGCAATTCGGCGGCCTCGCGATCATGCCCTTCGCGCTGCTTCTCCTCCAGTCGCAGACCGTCGGGCCGGAATGGGCGGGTGCCGCCGGGGCCTGCCTCGCCTTCCTGCTGACCGGCTTCGGCATGCATATGGCCCAGACCGCCGGACTGGCGCTCGCGAGCGACCTCGTGCCGGCGGGAAACCGGCCACGGGTGGTGGCACTGCTCTATGTCATGCTGCTGTCCGGCATGATCGGCGCCTCGGCCTTCTACAGCGTGGCGCTGGTCGATTTCTCGGCCAAGCAGCTGATCCAGGTGATCCAGGGCACCGCGCTCTTCACCATCGTCATCAATGTCGTGGCGATCTGGAAGCAGGAAGCGCGCAATCCGCTGATGACGGCGGAGACGGCGGAACGGGTCGGCTTCCTCGAGGCGCTCGACCGCTACCGCAGCGACCCCGGCGCGGTGCGCCTGCTGCTCGCCGTGGCGGTCGGATCGGCAGCCTTTTCCATGCAGGACATCCTGCTCGAGCCCTATGGCGGTGAAATTCTCGGCATGTCGGTGGGTCGCACGACCCTTCTGACCGGCCTCTGGGCCACAGGCACGCTTATCGGCTTCGCCTGGGCCGCGCGCAGCCTGCAGGCCGGCGGCGACATGTACCGGATTGCCGCGCGCGGCCTGCTCGTCGGCATCATCGCCTTCTCGGCCATCATCCTCGCCGAACCGCTCGAGCTGCACGGCATTTTCTATGCCGGCGCAGCGGGTGTGGGTCTTGGCGGCGGGCTCTTCGCGGTCGGCACGATGCTGGGCGCGATGGGCCTGTCGGACGGTTCAGACAGCGGCATCGTCGTCGGCGCCTGGAGCGCCGTCCAGGCGACCGCCATCGGCTGCAGCCTGCTTGCCGGCGGCGCGATCAAGAACGGCGTCAATGCGCTCGCGCTCGACGGCCGCCTCGGCGAGGCCATGGTCACCCGCGCAGCCGGCTATCTCACCGTCTATGCGCTGGAAATCATTCTTCTCTTCGTCTGTCTCGCCGTGCTCGGCCCGCTCACGGGCCGGCGTTACCGGGACGGCGGACACAATGACATGCGTTTTGGCCTGGCGGAGATGCCCGGCTGACCGCCGGTGCCACCGCCTTCAACTGGAGGGACAAACATGATCGGATCTCTCGGCGGCAGCCTCGATGTGGCGCAGGTGGTGCTCTATGCCTTCTGGGTCTTCTTCGCCGGCCTCGTCTGGTACCTCCGGCAGGAGGACCGTCGCGAAGGCTATCCTCTTGAGGCGGATGTGACGGGCGCCTACAACAAGAGCCCGTTCCTTTTCGTGCCTCCCAAGAAGACCTTCGTCCTGCCGCATGGACAGGGCGTGAAGCAGGTGCCCGACTTCGTCCGCGACACACGGGAGCTGCAGGCGCGCCGCATTGCCCGGGCGCCGGGCTATCCGATCGAGCCGATCGGCAATCCGCTGCTTTCAGGCGTCGGTCCCGGCTCCTGGGCGGAGCGGGCCGAGCGCCCCGATCTCACCGCGCATGGCGACCCGCGCATCGTGCCCCTCCGGGTGGCCGAGGGCTTCGGCATCGCCGAGGGCGAGACCGACCCGCGCGGTCTTGTCGTTATCGGCTGCGACCGGCAGGTTGCCGGCACCGTCGCCGATGTCTGGGTCGACCGCGCCGAGCATCTGATCCGCTATTACGAGGTTGCGGTCGGCAGCGGCGAGGCCGCCCGCCACGTGCTGCTGCCCAACAATTTCGTCGTCCTGCAGGGCGGCCGCGGCGGCACACGGCAGCTCTATGTCCATGCCATCACCGCCGCGCAGTTCGCCGACGTGCCGGCGACCGCGAAGCCTGAAACGGTGACGCTGCGGGAAGAGGACAAGATCGCCGGCTATTTCGGCGGCGGCCTGCTCTATGCCCTGCGCGGCAGGCAGGAGTCGGTGCTGTGAAACAGTTCGTCACCCGAGAACACGAGATCGAACCCGTTCCCGGCCTGCCGGGAACCCCGCCGGCCGGCGAGGAGATCCTCTGGCAGGGACGTCCCTCTTCCCGCCTCGTCGCCCGGTATGGCCTCAAGAGCCTGTGGATCGGCGGCTACTTCCTGCTGCTGGCGATCTGGGCCGGCGTCTCGGGCTTCGCCGACGGCCGGCCCCTCGGCGGCATCCTGTTCTCGATCGCGGTCCTTGCCGCGCTTGCCGCCGTCGTGCTCGGTCTCATCGAGTTCTACGCCTGGGCAGTGGAGCGCACGACGCTCTATACGGTTACCACCGAGCGCGTGGTCCTGCGATTCGGGGTGGCGCTCTCGATGAGCCTCAACCTCCCCTTCAACCAGATCACTGGGCTTGCGCTCGGCAAGCTCGGCGGCAAGGCCGGCACGATCGCCGTCGCGCTCAAGCCCGGGCACCGGCTGTCCTGGCTGGTGCAATGGCCGCATGTGCGCGGCTGGCGCTTCTCCGCGCCGGAGCCGAGCCTGATCTGCCTCGACGATGCCGAAGCGGTCGCTGCCCTTCTCGCCTTTGCCTATGGCCGCCATGCCGGCGCTCGTGCGGACCTGTCGCGGCTTGACGCCGACATGGTCGATCTCGAGACGGCGCCGCATGCCGCGGCGGCGGAATAGGAGCCGACCATGTCCTCCGCGCTCAGCCTCAACTATCTCGACACCCGCAAGGGCCGCGCCACCAACCGCTTCCCGCTCTGGATCCTGCTGTCGGCCGCCGCGCTCCTGATCTTTTCGGCCTCGGCGATCCTGTTCGGCCAGTCGACGGGAATGGGTCTCGTGCAGTCCGAGATCGGCCGGCCGGTCGCGGTCCGTGACGTCACCATCATGCGCGCGCCCGGCGACGTGGTGGTCGTGACCGACGTTGCGTCGGGCGGCGTGATCGCGGCCTATCCGGCCGACACGGGCGGTTTCGTCCGCGGCTCGCTCCGTGCCTTCGAGCGTATGCGCGAGGTCGCCGCGGCGCCGCAGGACGCGCCCTACCGAATCATCAAGTGGGATACCGGCCGGGTCAGCCTGTCCGACACCGCCACCGGCCAGCGCATCTATCTCGAGGCTTTCGGCCGCGACAATGCGGCCGCCTTCGCAGCCCTGCTCGTTCACCAAGGAGGATCACGCCCATGAACCCCGTCTTTGCCCTCATGCGCCGGCGCGAGACCGTCGACTGCACCGTCGAGATCAACAACACCTTCGAGGCGCTCGGCGCCCATCTGCGCTTCGACAACGGCATCGTCGTGCATCCCGGCGACGAAGTGCTGGTGCATGGCGCGCCGGTGCAGATCCCCTATGGCGAGAGCCAGAGCTTCCGCCGCAAGGCGACGATTACCCGGGCCGGTGCGCTCGAGCGGGCCTGGACCCGCGCCACCGGCGATCTGGACATGATGGAACTGTGCGAATTCAGCTTCACAGAGAGGGCATTGTCATGAGCAATCCAGCACTGAAAGCCGATCTTCACGACGACGCCTCCATCGAGGAGCGGCTCGCGAATGTCAACGACACGACGCGGAGCGCGCTCGTCTCCACCATGCTGACGCCCCGCTTCTACACGACCGATTTCGACGAGATGGATCGCATCGACGTCGAGCCGGTGCGGGCGGAGTGGGATGCGCTGATCGCCCAGATGCGGAGCGATCCGAACCGCGGCCATTTCCGCCGCAATCCGGACTGGGACGACATCGACATCGAGGCCTATCCGGAGGATCTCCGCGAGGAGCTGATCGACTTCATGGTGTCGTCGCTGACCTCGGAATTCTCCGGCTGCGTCCTCTACAAGGAGATGAAGCGCCGCGGCAAGAACCAGGAAATCTGCGAACTTTTCGGCTATATGAGCCGCGACGAGTCCCGCCATGCCGGCTTCATCAACGATGCGCTCAAGGATTTCGGCATCGGCGTCAATATGGGCTTTCTCGCCAAGGCCAAGAAATACACCTATTTCAAGCCGAAGTTCATCTATTACGCGACCTATCTCTCCGAGAAGATCGGCTATGCCCGTTACATCACCATCTTCCGGCATTTCGAGCAGAATCCGGACCGCCGCTTCCACCCGATCTTCAAGTGGTTCCGGCAATGGTGCAACGACGAGTTCTCGCACGGCGAGGCCTTCTCGCTGATCATCCGCTCCGATCCGAAGCTGATGCAGGGCATCAACAGGCTCTGGATCAAGTTCTTCCTGCTGGCGGTGTTCACGACCATGTATTGCCGCGACCACATGCGGCCGGCCTTCCATGGGGCGATGGGCATCGACATCGACGACTATGATATGCGGGTGTTCCGGCTGACCTCGGAAATCTCCCGTCAGTGCTTCCCGCTGGTGCTCGATCTCGACAATCCGGCTTTGCACGAGGGCTTCCGGCGCATGGAGCGGATCAACCAGCGGGTGGTCGCTGCCATGAAGCGCGGCGGCATCGTCGGCCGCGTCACGAAGGCGTTCTGGAGCGCGGCGGCTGCCGGCAACTTCTTGCGTATGTACATGATCCCGACCAAGGCGAACGCCATCCCGGCGACCTCGCGCCTGCAACCGGTCTGGTAGCGCCATGCAGATCGCGCACCCGGTCACCGTCGTCCTGATTGCCATCGGCGTCTGGTGGCTGTCGACCGGGCTCGTGCTCGGCATGGTGCATCGCACAGAGCGCGGCGGCTGGGGTCCGGCCCAGGTCATGCCCGTCATGTCGCTGTTCGCGGCGGCGGGGCTCGGCCTGCTCTGGTATGGCGCGGGGCTCACCACGCCGCTCGGCTCCTATGCCGGCTTCTTCGGGGCGCTGCTCGTCTGGGCCTGGCACGAAGCGGCCTTCCTCACCGGCGCGCTGATCGGGCGGCGCGCCGGCGAATGCCCGCCGGCGCTTGCGGGCTTCGCGCGCTTCCGGGCCGCCTGGGAAGCGATCTGCGACCACGAACTCGCCATTCTCGCCACCGGCCTCGTCCTCTGGATGGCGCTCGCCGGCAGCCCCAATCTCTTCGGGCTGGCCGCCTTCGGCCTGCTCTGGGGCATGCGGATCTCGGCGAAACTCCTGATCTTCTTCGGGGCGCCGAACGCGGTGAGCGAGCTCATGCCGCGGCGGATCGCCCATCTGAAGAGCTATTTCAAGACCGACCGGCTGACGCCGCTATTCTTCCTGCTGATGGCGGGAGCGGTTGTGCTTTTCGCGCTCCTGGTGATCGGGGCGAGCCGGGCGACGCAGGATCACTCGGTTGTCGGGCATATCCTGCTCGCGACCTTCATGGCGCTCGCCATCCTGGAGCATCTCGTCCTCGTCCTGCCGGTGTCCGACACCGCGCTCTGGCGCTGGGCGATGCCCGTCCAGGGCAAAAGCGAGGGCGGGGACGCAACACGCTCCGTGAGGGACGAGGTGCTCCGGACGACCTTGAGGACGAAGGCGCCGGAGGAGCGGCCGGATTTTCGATGACACAGTGCGATTGTTTGACTGGAGGGGAATGAGGATGGACGTTTTCGGACATATGGAAGAGGCTCTGCGGCAACTGAGGTCTGCGGGAAACTATCGCGTCTTCGCGGAACTCGAGCGCCAGTGCAGCGCCTTTCCCAAGGCCACCGTCCATCGCGACGGCGAAACGACCGACGTGACGGTCTGGTGCTCCAACGACTATCTCGGCATGGGACAGAATCCCGTCGTCACCGAGCGGATGACGGAGATCATCCGCAAGTGCGGTGCGGGTGCGGGCGGCACCCGCAACATTTCCGGCACAAACCACTACCACGTCCTTCTCGAACGCGAGCTGGCAGACCTGCATGGCAAGGAGGCGGCGCTGATCTTCTCGTCGGGCTATGTGTCGAACTGGGCCGCGCTTGGCACGCTTCTCGCCCGCATCCCGAACATAATCGTCTATTCCGATGCGCTGAACCATGCCTCGATGATCGAGGGCATCCGCCATTCGGGCTGTCAGCGGCGGATCTTCCGGCACAACGACTACCGCCACCTCCGCGAGCTGATGGCGGCCGACGATCCCGCCCTGCCGAAGCTGGTGGCCTTCGAATCGGTCTATTCCATGGATGGCGACATCGCGCCGATCCGGGAGATCTGCGACGTTGCCGATGCCTTCGGGGCGCTTACCTATCTCGACGAGGTGCACGGCGTCGGCATGTATGGCGCGCGCGGCGGTGGCGTCGCCGAGCGGGAGGGGCTGATGGACAGGCTCACCGTGATCGAGGGTACGCTCGGCAAGGCCTTTGGCGTGATGGGTGGCTACATCACCGGTCCGGAAACGCTGGTGGATTTCGTCAGGTCCTTCGCCTCGGGCTTCATCTTCACGACGGCGCTGCCGCCGGCGCTCGCCGCCGGCGCGACCGCGGCGATCCGGCATTTGAAGGTGAGCCAGATCGAGCGGATGCGCCATCAGGCCGCCGTGGCCAAGGTGCGCGCGGCGCTCGATGCGCGCGGCATTCCGCACATGGCCAATCCCAGCCACATCGTCCCGGTCATGGTCGGCAATGCCGCAAAGTGCAAATGGATCTCGGACATCCTGCTCGACCAGTTCGGCATCTACGTCCAGCCGATCAACTATCCGACCGTGCCCGTCGGCACCGAGCGCTTGCGCATCACGCCCACGCCGCTGCACGGCGAGGACGACATCCGCCATCTTGCCGACGCACTCTCGTCGCTCTGGTCGCAATGCGCGCTCGCCCGCCGCGTCGCCTGAGGGCGGGGCCGGGCACGGGCGCTGAACGAGGAGAGCCGGCATGACCGTCAGCGACAGGCCAATCATGATCCCCGCCGTGGCCGAGGACGGTTCGCTCTTTCCGATCGAGAAGATGCACGCCCATGTCATGGGCCAGCTCCATCTCGCCGTCTCCGTCTTCGTCTTCGACGGCGACTTCCTGCTGCTGCAAAAGCGGGCGGCGGGCAAGTATCATTGCGGCGGGCTCTGGGCCAACAGCTGCTGCACCCATCCGCATTGGCGCGAGACGCTCGAAGTCTGCGCCGTGCGCAGGCTGCGCGAAGAGCTCGGGGTCTCGCTTGTGCTCACCCGTCATCAGACGGTCGACTACGAAGCCGATGTCGGCAACGGCCTCAGGGAGCATGAGCGCGTGACCCTGTTCAGCGCCTCGGCCGACAGGCGGCGGCTCGTGCCCGCGCCCGATCCCGCGGAAGTCGAGGCCACGCGATGGATCAGCCTTAATGCCCTCAGGCGCGAGGCTGCCACCTATCCCGAGCGCTTCACGCCCTGGCTCCGGATCTATCTCGACCGTTTCCCGGATCTCGAATTCGACCGGCCGGCGCTCGCGTCCTGACCCCTGATCGATGGTCTTCCGTGCCTGCCGGAACGCGCGTCACACCGGCGCGTCGTCGTCGGGCGCGCGGCGGCTGGCCTCCGCCCAGGGCCTTGTCGCCGGCGCTTCCGGGGCGTCCCCGATCCTGACCTTGCCCAACAGATTGATGGGTCACGCGAAACGAAAACGGGGGAGCCGCTGGGCTCCCCCGAAGTCTTTGAACGCCCGGACCAGAGGGTCCCTGCGATCGGCGATCGCCTGCACTACTGCGCCGGCGCCGTCTCGGTCGTCGTTGTCGTCGGTGTGGTCGTTGTGGCCTGGCCCATGACCTGGGTCTTGCCGGGCTCGTAGGTCTTGTAGTCGGGCACGGTCGTGTTGGTTTTCTTCGTCAGCGCGTCGACATAGTCCTTCAGCATCGAGACACCGTAGAGCGGCTTCTGCACGCCGTTATGGCAGGTCGCGCAGCCGATCTTCAAGACGTCGCCCTCCGGTCCCTTGCGGTTGGCCGGGAAGATCGGCGAGAGCCCGTCGATATAGTTGACGTTGAGGTCACGCGCCATGCGGATGCCGTGCCAGGCGGTCACGCGCTGCGGCGGGCTCTGGTCCCAGTCGTTGAAGGCGCGCGAATTGTGGCAGGTGACGCAATTGACGCCGAGCGATTCCGACATGTGGATCATCAGCGACCAGGTCCGCTCCGTCTCCTTGGTGCCCGCCTTGTTGGTGCCGTCAGGCAGGGCCTTCGTGGAATGGACGCGGATCGGCTTGTCGCCATAGAGATAGTCCATCAGGGCATTCTGCGGCAGGGACGTCAGACCGGCGAGCTTGGAGGCGACGTTCTGTCCCTGCCGGTCCTGGGTCATGTTGCCTGCGGGCTTCGGATCGAGGCTGGACGACCAGACCGCGGCCGGAATGTGCTGGCCGCGATGGCAGGTGTAGCAGGTCACCCCGGTATTGGCGACATGCGGCTTCCAGTCGACATTGATCGCCTGCGTCATCTGGATCATGCGGCGGGCGACGACCTTCTGGTACATTTCGTCCGACGCCATGTTCTCGGGATTGTGGCAGTAGTTGCAGCCCTCGTTCGGCGCGACCCAGGCGGTGATCGAGGCCATGAACTGATTGAACTGGTCGTCCGAGAGATCGCCCAGAACCTGGACGTTCTGGTAGAGCTTGCCGGCCTTGTCGCCGGTCGGATCGGCCTGCCAGGGTGCCTCCGGCACGACATTGGCAAGCTTCAGCGCCGCCTCGGTCTCGATGTCGCGGTGATGGAACATGCCTGTGCCGCGATAGCCGATCTGTTCGCTGGCGACGGGCGGCAGGTCCCAGCCGGCGCCGACGAAGCTCGCGATCGCGAGCAGCGCACCGGCGGAGGCGGCGAATGGAATCCAGAGTCTCATTGTCCTTCTCCCTTACTGCGCCGGATCGACGACGCCGGGCCACATCGCCGGCAGCGGAGACACGAGCCCGTGGTTCACGCCCCACAGATACCAGTTGTCGACCACGGTCCCCGTGAGCAGGATGCCGATGCCGCCGGTCAGCGGCGTGAGGATGGCGAACCACCAGGCCCAGCGGTGCACGGATTCCATCGTGGCGTTGAAACCCATCGTCCAGCGCCAGAACAGCGCGGCGCGTTCCGAAGCGGTGCCGCGGTCGGTGATCTGCTCGAGCTCGCGCTCGCCGCCATATTTGCCGACGGCCAGGATCGTCGCGCCGTGCATGGCAAACAGCAGCACGGAGCCGTAGAGGAAGACGATCGAGAGGCAATGGAACGGGTTGTAGTAGAGATTGCCGTATCGGATCGAGAGCGCGGCCGTCCAGTCGAGATGCGGAAAGATGCCGAAGGGCACCGCTTCCGAGAAATTGCCCATCAGGAGCGGCCGGATGAAGCCGAGCACCAGGAACAGCCAGATGGCCGAGGCGAAGGCCCAGGCGACATGGGTGCCTAGCTCGAGCTGGCGGGCGCGGCGGTAGACCCGGACCCACCAGAGCAGCACCGAGAGCGTCAGGAAGAAGCCGGCGATCAGCCACCAGCCGCCCTCGGCGAGCGGCGGCAGGATCTTCAATCCGTATTTCGCCGGTGGCGGCTCGAGGGCGAGCCAGAAAAGCTGGCGGACGAACTGGATCGGGTTCCAGCCCACCGAGGCGAACATGTTCAGCCCGATGATCTCGAAGCCGATGAAGCCGAAGACCAGCGACAGCGTCCCGAGATAGCCGAGATAGATCGGGCCGATCTGGGCGTTGCCGATCCGGCCGAACAGCCGCACGAAGCTCGGCGTGCCGGTCCGGGGGCTGTCGCCCCGCGGCAGCGGCATGCCCTCTTCGGCCGGGCCGGCGATCTGGATGGGGGTCAAGATGTTCTGATATTGTGCCATCGTCGGGCCCTCCTCAGTTCCAGATCGGCAGATCGAGCCACCAGTTCCACCATTCGGGCCAACCCTTGTTCCAGAAGGGTCCGCTGATGATGATGCAGACGGCGCTCCAGAAGCCGGCATTGAGCGCGAGGAACAGTCCGAGCCGGTGGATGCCGAGCGTTCCGATCGAATAGCCGATGATGTCGCGGAAGAACGTGTCCTCGTATTCGGGCGTCTTCACCTCCGCCTGCCGGCCCGGCTCGTCGAGCGAAGCACCCGGATTGGCCGCCGACAGGATCAGGCCGCCATGTAGCGCGAGCGCCAGCGTCGTCGTGAAGAAGAACGACACGGCGATCATGTGGGCGGGATTGTAGTGGAAGTGCAGGTACTGGTAGCCGACATTCGACACCCAGTCGAGATGGCTGAAGATGCCATAGGGGAAGCCTGCGCCCCAGGCGCCCAGAAGCAGCGGCCGGAATACGACCAGGGTCGCATAGGCGAAGATCGCGAAGGAGAAGGCGAAGGGCACGTGATAACCGATGCCGAGCTTGCGGCAGATCTCCACCTCGCGCAGTGCCCAGGATATGAAGGCCCCGAGCGCGCAGATGGTGATCAATTGCCAGAGGCCGCCCTGCTTGAGCGGCGCGAAAGCCAGGCCGTAGGAGAGGTCCGGCGGCGCGATCGAGATCTGCCAGATGTTCCAGGTCGGCCCGATGGCCGCGCCATAGAGGATGAGCGCGGTGCCCAGCGAGGCGAAGAAGGCGGTTGTGACGCCGAAGAAGCCGACATAGAAGGGCCCGACCCAGAAGTCGAACAGGTCGCCGCCGATCAGCGTCCCGCCTCTCACGCGATATTTGCGTTCAAAACTCAGCAGCGCCATATCAAATCCTCCGGGGCGGCCAGCCGTTTGGCGATGTCTGTTGGTGAGCGTTGGCGGCGGGCGTGACCGTGACGGGCCACGCCTGCTGCCGTCTTGAGCCTCAGCCGACGAGCCGCTGATCCGGATCCCACGACAGCGACCGTTCGATGGCACTGGTCTTGAGGGGCTTACCCTCGAGCCAGTTGAACCGGTCGGTGCTGAGCAGGATGAAGTGGATCAGGAGGGCAAGCGTGAACAGAAACACGGACAGTGCGACCAGCGCCTTGCGCGGATCGAACATGAGCCAGATTCTCCACATGACGTTTCCCTCCCTTACGCGAACATCGGCAGAAGCGCCTGGGCCGTCTGGTTGATGTGCTCAAGAGCAGCATAGCCATTCGGTCCCGGAATCCAGGGACGCCACATCCAGACGAGAATATGCGCGACGATCGCAATCGCCGTGAATATCAAGAAGCCCTGGATGAAGAAGCCGTGGACCTCGCGTGCTTCGCTTTCGGTCAGACCCGAAAGTGAGACGTTTGATGAGTCAGCCATCAAATTCACCTCCTAGTCTCGAATACCGCGGCGCCCCCGCGGCGGGGTTCCGGCAAGGCCGCCAGGCGGCTCTGCCGGGTTTTTGTCGGTGTCGAGAACACCGGCAAGTCAGGAGTCACACGTGGAACGCGTAACCGACGGCGGCATAGGCCGATGCGCGTGCCTCGGCGAAGATGGACTGCGCGGGCCTTGCCGCGGCTTTGTCGAGCGAATGAGCGATCCTGTTCGCCGTGACGGCGATCAGGCAGACCGGAAAGGAGATGAGGAAGAGCATCCGCATCTCCGTGCGTTCCGACTTCAGGTCCCGGGCAGGGCCCGTGGCGTGTCTGGTGCTGAAGGTCATGCTGTCACCTCCTTGCCGTCCCGGACGGCTGACGATTGGCTGGTCATGCATAGGCTCCCGTGCGCGACGAGGCGTGTTCGACGTGACGCGGCACGACCTCGGCGGCGCTTTCCCGCCGGGCCTCCCGCTCGGCCGCATCGCGCAGGCGCTTGGCCGCCGAAATGCGGACGAGAACAGGCTCCCGGCCGATCCGCTCGTCGAGTTCGGCCTGGGCCTCGGCGGACCAGGGCAGGCTCAGATCGGAGCGGGTGGTCGTCGGCTCGATCGCGTCGAGCTCGCCGGCGCGCGGCAGGATGTCGAAGAGCATGTCGAACAGGGCGTTGCACACTTCCTGGATCATCCAGGCGGCGCCCGAATAGCCCATCACCGGCGTGCCCGTATGGCGCCGGACGATGGCGCCCGGATAGGAGAGCTGGATGAACTTGCCGCGCTGTCCGCGCTCGGCCATGTACATGCGCTCGTTGAAAGAGCCGAACATGATCATCGGCGGTTTGGCCGCGATCAGATCCTGCACCGCCGCATTGTCGGTCTTGGCGCCCGGCTTGCGGGCGACGGCGAAGGCGCAGGGCAGGCCCATCTCCTCTTCGAGGAAGTTCCTGACGCCGCGGGCATAGGTCTCGGCCGCCACCACGGCGAAGCCGGCCGTGCCGAAGAAATCCTGTGTCACCGAACGCCAGAGATCCCAGAGCGGCTTCAGCGTGGTGTGCTTTTCCTTGGCGATGAAGGGCTCGGGATCGAGGCCGAGCATCTCGCCGAGCGAGCGCAGGAAGGCAGTCGTCGAATGGATGCCGATCGGCGCCTGCAGATAGGGCCGGTCGAGGCTCTCGCAGAGCAGCCGGCCGAATTCGCGATAGAGGCAGATGTTCGCATCGGCGTCGGCGAGCTTGCGCACGTCCTCGATATGGCTGCCGAGGGGAAAGATCATGTTGATCTCCCCGCCCAGGCCTTCGACGAGCCGGCGGATCTCGGCGAGGTCGGAGGGCATGTTGTAGGTCCCGTAGAGGGGGCCGATGATGTTGACGCGCGGCTTGGAGCCTTCCTGGCGCCGGCGCGGCGCCGGGACCTTGCCGCCCTTCGGCCCGAACTCGGTCCAGAGCCATTTCAGTGCCCGGTCGGCGCTCTGCCACTGGTCCTCGTCGATTGTGCGCGGCAGGAAGCGGACGATGTTGGACCCTTCGGGCGTCACGCCGCCGCCGATCATTTCGGCGATCGATCCGGTCACGACCACGGCGGGCAGATCGGGATCGAGCGCGAGCCGGGCCCGCTTCATCGCCCCTTCGGTGCCGTGGCGGCCGAGTTCGTCCTCCGACAGGCCGCTGACGACGATCGGCAGTTCGTGCGGCGGCAGGCCATCGGTATAGTGCAGGACCGAGGTCACCGGCAGGTTCTCGCAACCGACGGGGCCATCGATGATCACTTGCAGGCCCTTGATGGCGGTGAAGGCATAGACGCTGCCCCAGTAGCCGCCCGCCCGGTCATGGTCGAGGATCAGCATCCGACGCTCTCCCCGCTGTCGACGGCGTTGCGCGACTGCTTGACGCGCGCGGCATATTTCTTGCGATAGGCGCTGCGGTCTTCGGGCATGTTCGGCCAGATGCCGGCCGTATCGCCGGTGCCGACGCCTTCGAAGAAGGCGTTCATGGCGGCGAAGCGGTCGCGGTTGGCGATCGCGCCGTTGATCACCGACGGGAGCGAGCCGGGTCCGGCTGGCCCCATCAGGGGCCGCGCGGAGATCAGGTTGGTGAAGTAGAGTGCCGGCGTCGCCGCCTCCTTGGCCTTCTGGACGACCGGCGTTGTGCCGATCGCGAGATCCGGCCGGAATTCCTCGAAGGCCGCAATGTCCTGCTCGAGCGAGGCACGGAAGCGGACGATCACCCCATGCGCCTCGAGCCAGGCGGCGTCTTCCTCATTGTAGGGCGTCTTCGGACAGGCGGTGCCGACATAGCGCAGGTCTGCCCCGAGCTCGACCAGCAGCCTGCCGACGAGCAGTTCCGAGCCCTCGTAGCCCGAGAGCGTGATGCGGCCCTCGATGCGGTTGGCGGCGAGCCCGGCGGAGATGGCGCCGCGCATGGCATTGCGGCTCGCGTCGATCCGGGCACGCGGCACGCCGGCGCTGCGGCCGATGGCCGTGAGCCAGGCATCGGTGCCTTCGAGTCCGATCGGTGCCGACCCGACGATGCGACGGCCGGCGGCGGTGAATTCGCGGAAGGTCGCGGTGTAGAAGGGATGGATCGCGGCGACCGAGACGCAATCCAGCGCGCCATAGAGGTCGCGCCATTCGCGCACCGGCAGCGACGGTCCGACTGCGAGCCCCATCGGCTCGATCATGCCGCCGATCACCACGGGGTCGGCCGGGAACATCTCGCCGACCAAAGTGACGGTCGGCCGGTCCTTGAGGCCCGCACGGGGTCGCGCCACCGGGCCCGCCTCGGCTTCCTGGCGGGCATAGGCGAGCATCGCCCCGGTCAGCACGTCCTTCGCCTCGGCATGGGTCGGAACCCCGAAGCCCGGCACGTCGATGCCGATGATGCGGACGCCGTCGATCTCCCGCGGCAGCATCTTGAGCGGTACGCCCGACGCGGTCGGCACGCAGAGATTGGTGACCACGACGGCATCGAATTTCTCAGGATCCGCCATCAGGTGCACGGCCTCGACGATGTCCTCGTAGAGCTTGCCGGTGACCAGAGTCTCGGAGCTGAAGGGGACATAACCCACCGACCGCTTCGCGCCATAGAAGTGCGAGGTGAAGGTGAGGCCATAGACGCAGCAGGCCGACCCCGACAGGATCGTGCCGACGCGGCGCATGCGCAGCCCGATCCTGAGCGAGCCGAAGGCCGGGCACATCGATTGCGGCTGGTCGTGCGGACCCTTGGGATAGTCCCGTTCCAGCCGGTCCATCAGCGCATCGTTGCCGGCGGCGCGGGCGGCGGCCCGCGTCAGTTCGGCACCGCCGTGGCAACCGGCACCTGCAACCGCCGGGCCCGCGGCTGACACGGGCGCGTCCTCCGTCGCGAAGGACGGATGGGTCTCCGTTGCGGGGACCATGTCCCCGGCCGCGGCCTGCCCGAAATCCGTGCGGTCGTCGTCCATAGCGGCGGTCCTCACACCTGGTCGTAGATGACTTCGAGCGACGCCCGCTTGCGGGCGCCCGCCGGGCACATGTCTTCCGCCGTTGCCGGCTGGAGCTGGTAGTCGGCGCCGGTCTGGCTGGCGTCGAACAGGCCGAGCAAGCCGTCCTGATCGAGCGGCCGCGGCAGGACCGGCGGCGCCTCTGCAAGGTTGATCGAGAGCGCCTCGAAGAGCGGCCCCCAGCGCGATTCTGACGAGCCGATGATCTGGTAGTTGGCGCTCTTGCGGCGGATGTCATCGTCCTGCGGGATCGAGGCGAGGACAGGGATGCCCACCGCCTCGGCGAAGGCCTGGGCCTCGCCCGTGCCGTCGTCCTTGTTGATGACGAGGCCGGCGACCCCGACATTGCCGCCGAGATTGCGGAAATACTTTACCGCCGAGCAGACATTGTTGGCGACATAGAGCGACTGCAGGTCGTTCGAGCCGACGACCACGACCTTCTGGCACATGTCGCGGGCGATCGGCAGGCCGAAGCCGCCGCAGACCACGTCGCCCAGAAAGTCGAGCAGGACGTAGTCGAAGTCCCACTCGTGGAAGCCGAGTTTCTCCAGCGTCTCGAAACCGTGGATGATGCCGCGTCCGCCGCAGCCGCGACCGACTTCCGGCCCGCCGAGCTCCATGGCGAAGACGCCGTCGCGCTTGAAGCAGACGTCCGATATCGAGACTTCCTGGCCGGCCTCCTTGCGGCGCGACGCCGTCTGGATGATCGTCGGGCAGGCACGACCGCCGAACAGCAGCGAGGTCGTGTCGCTTTTCGGATCGCAGCCGATCAGCAGCACCTTCTTGCCGAGCTGGGCAAGCATGTAGGACAGGTTGGCGAGCGTGAAGCTCTTGCCGATGCCGCCCTTGCCGTAGATCGCGATGATCTGGGTTTCCTTGGTCACCTTGCCGGTGGCGGGGGCGTCGGGTTCGACCGACGCCTCCTCGCGCAGGCGGTCGCTCATGGTCGTCGGGCGGTCGATGTCGAGATCAAGGCTCATGCGGCTTTCCTCCAGTCGATCACCATTTTCAGGCAGCCGGGGTCATTGAATGCGGTTCCGTAGGCCCGGGGGGCCTCGGCAGGGGCGGCACGGTGGGTCACGAGACCGTCGAGCGACAGGCGCCCGGCCTCGACCAGATCGATGACGGCGGACACGTCCTCGGGGCGGAATTCCGCCGCGATCGTGAGCGTCAGCTCGCGCATGAAGGCCGGCGCGAAGGCATAGGAAACGCGCTCGCCATAGAAGCCTGCGAGCACCAGTTCGGCCGGCCGTGCCAGCCGGTCGACGGCGGCGTCGATGGCGGCAGCATCGCCGCTGGCGTCGATCGCCGTGGCATAGCGTGCATCGCGGTCGAGCGCGGGATCGATCACGTCATAGCCGCTGGCGCCGTCGCGCCGTGCCGCAGAGACCTCCCAGACCACCGGCGCATCGGAACCGAGCGCCATCACCATCCGGGCGATCAGCCGACCGAGCACGCCGTGTCCGATGACGAGGCCGACCGGGCCTCTGGCGCGCCGCACGGCATGGTGGGCGGTGGCGGCGAGCGCCAGAAGCACGCCGCTTTCGTGGAGCGACGGACCGAGCGCGAAGACGCGGGCGCCGGGCGCGACCAGCTGCGAGGCGGTGGCGCCGAAGAGGCCGGCCGCTTCAGCATAGCAGCTGGCGCCGGGGACGAAGACGACCGTGCCGACGGCGACGCCCGAGTCGGGGCCAGCTTCGACCACGCGGGCAACCGATTCGTAGCCAGGGACGAGTGGATAGGCCATACCGGGAAAGCGCGGCATCGTGCCCTGGAAGAGCATCTTCTCGGTGCCTGTGGAGACGCCGCTGGCCAGGGTCTCGACAATGACGTCGTCAGGGCCCGGAGCGCGCAGGGCCAGTCGCCGCACGGCGACATCTCCCGGTCTCTCGAACACGACGGCTGCAGCGTCCATCCCATGCCTCCCCTCGGCACATTCCCTGTCTTCGCCTAGTGTCATATTATGTTGACACATTCGACTGTCAATCAATATTTACACTTATCGCCAAAGACAAGGCCCGATCGCTCATCGGCGTGCGGTCACGAGGGTTGCGATCAGCGGATTGGGCGAGGCCACGGTCCGGATTGCGGAGAAGCCTGCGGTCGACAGGAACCGCGTGATTTCGCCCGCGCTGCGGCAACGGCCCGAACCCATGGCGAGAAAATAGATGCCGAAATACGCGGCCGAGAGCCGGGCGCCCTCGGACGGCCCGTTCATCGCCTCGGCGACGACGAGCCGCGTGCCGGGCCGCAGACAGCGGTAGAGATTGGCGAGAATGGCATCGACGCGGGCATCGTCGTGGTCGCAGAGGACCCGGACCAGGCTCACGCAATCGGCGTCATCGGGCAGGTCGTCGCGGGTGAAGTCGCCGCCATGGACGCGTGCACGGGCGGCAAGGCCCTGCGCCGCGAGATGGCGCGCGGCCCGTTCGGCGACCGCCGGCAGGTCGAAGAGCCGAAGCTGCACGTCGGGATGCGCCGCGGCCACCGCGGAGAGGAAGGCGCCGTCTCCGCCGCCGACATCGAGCAGAACCCGCGTCGAAGCGAAATCGTGGCTCGCCAGGATGCAGTCCGCCATCATCGTCTGGCTCTCGCGCATCAGCGTCGAATAGCCGTCGACCTCCTCGGGCCGCGGGCCACCGGCACTCTGCTCGCGCACATAAGCCCAGTAGCGGCGAAGTTCGGTGTCGCGGCCACCCTCGCGGAGGAGGCGGTCGGGATCGGCCAGATCGCGGTAGAGCATGGCATGGTGCAGGACCATGGCCGAAAGACCGCGGTCGGCGGCGAGGACCACGCCGGCATCGTCGAGCACCCAGAGGTCGGGTTCGACCTCGACGATCAACCCGAGCGCGGCGTTGGCTTCCAGGAGAACGCGGAGCCTTGCTTCCGGCAGGCCCAGGCGCCCGGCGAGCGATGCGGTCCGGTCGGGCGCCGCGGCGAGCGCGTCGTAGAGGCCGGATCGGACGCCCGCCAGCAGGACCTGGGAGAAGATGAAGCCGCCGGTGAGGCGAAAGAGGGCATTGGCCTTGCCGTTGCCGATGCCGCGCAGCAGCGGCAGCCGCGCAAGGAGCCGCCGGAATCGCGGCGAGCCGACGAGGCTGTTGCGCCAGAGCCGCAGCCGCAGTCGAAAGGACGGTGCGGGAGCCGTGGCCGGATCCTGCCGGCCCGGCGGGCGGGCGGGCGGCGACTCGGCTCCGGTCCTGGTGGTCGGCGGCGGCATTGCGATCAGGCAGCGCTGGCGGCGAGCGCCTTCGGCATCAGCCGGGTCGCCTCGTTGCGGATCATGGCGCGGAAGGCATCGCGCCCCGCACAGTCCGGCACGCTGTCGGCGGCGGTTTCGACAAGCGCCCTGAGGCGCTCGAGCGCGCCGGCAATGCCGATGGCCGCCACGATGTTGGGCTTGCCGTTCAACCCGTCCTGTCCGGCGGGCTTGCCCATGCTGCCGCTGCTGCCGATGGCATCATAGAGATCGTCGGCAACCTGATAGGCAGAGCCGAGCGCGTCGGCGAGGGTCAGCCAGTCCTGCGGGTTGCCGCCGGCCGCGATGGCACCGGCCGAGACCGCACCGGCAAAGAGCGAGGCGGTCTTGGCGCGGTGATATTGGGCGATGTCGATTTCTGCCTCGCTCTCCCAGGCCTGGCCGGCGACCAGCCCATAGGGCGAGCCGACGGCCTTGGCGATGGTGGCGACGAGAGGGGCGGTGAGGCGCGGCGCATGCTGCGTCTCGCGCGCCACGGTCTCGAAGGCCGCCACGATCAGCCCGTCGCCGACGAGAAGCGCGATCTCCTCGCCATATTCGGCATGGACCGAGGTCTGGCCGCGGCGGAGGGCGGCATTGTCGAAGCAGGGCATGTCGTCATGGACCAGCGAGGCACAGTGCAGAAGTTCGATCGCGACCGCCGCCGCATTGGCGGCCTGCGGATCCGGATCACCGCGGGCCGCGGACACCGCGAGGCAGAGGCGGGGACGGATACGGGCGCCGCCGGGAAACACCGCGTGCCGCAGGCCTTTGGCCAGAAGCGGCGGACAGCCGTTGGCGGTGGCGAGCCGCAGGGCGAGCTGGAGTCCGGTTTCGATGCGCTCGGGCAGGTCCATGGGCTGCTCTCCTCCCACATTGTCAATTTACGTTGACGGCATAATGTGTAAACATAACTTGACACAACAGAACCGAATGTCAATCCGGGAGGTGCGGACTTGCGCGAAGGTCCTGAAGACACGGTCGCCGTCGTCGGTGCCGGAATGGGCGGGCTCGCCGCCGCGCTGGCGCTTGCCACCGCCGGCTACCGGGTCGTTGTCCTCGAGGCGGCGGACGGGCCGGGCGGCAAGCTGCGCCGGGTCACGGCCGGCGGGCGGCAGTTCGATGCCGGCCCGACCGTGCTGACGATGAAATGGGTGTTCGACGCGTTGCTCGCCCGCTGCGGCACGGCCCTCGCGGACGAGGTGGCGCTCACCCGGTCGGACGTCATCGCCCGTCACTATTGGAGCGGCGGAGCAGGGCTCGATCTCTTCGCCGACATGGCCCGCAGCCGCGATGCGGTCGGCGCCTTCGCCGGCGCGCGCGAGGCGGCCGGCTTTCAGCGATTCGCCGAAGACAGCGCCCGCGTCTACCGCCTGCTCGAACGCAGTTTCATCGATGCGCCGCGCCCCAATCCGGTCTCGCTGTCCGCCCGGATCGGCTTTCACCGGCCGGCGTCGATCTTTGCGCTGCGCCCGTTCGCCTCCCTGTGGTCGGCCCTGTCGGGCTATTTCGCCGATCCGCGGCTGCGGCAGCTCTTCGGCCGCTATGCGACCTATTGCGGCTCGTCGCCGTTCCTCGCGCCCGCGACGCTGATGCTGGTCGCCCATGTCGAGCAGGCCGGCGTCTGGATCGTCGAGGGTGGCATGCATGCGCTCGCGCGCCGGCTGGCCGACGTCGCCCGCGATTTCGGGGTCGAATTCCGCTTTTGCGAAGGCGTGCGTTCCATCGATCTCGACGCGTCCGGCCGGGTGGTCGCGGGCGTCACCACCGACCGCCAGCGCCAGGTCCGGGCTGCCTCTGTCGTCTATGACGGCGACGTTTCCGCGCTGGGGTCGCTCCTGTCCTCGCCGCCAGTAAGGCCTCCGACCGCGATGAAGGCGCGTTCGCTGTCAGCGCTCGTGGCCTGCGGCCCGGCGCGGCCGGAGGGGGTACCGCTCGCCCACCACACCGTCTTCTTCTCCGACGATTATCCGGCCGAGTTCGACGCGATTTTCGGCCGCCATAGAGCCCCGGCCGATCCCACGGTCTACGTCTGCGCCCAGGACCGGACCGACGACGGAGGCCTCCGCAACGAAAGCGGCGCCGAAGGCGAGCGGCTCTACAGCCTGATGAACATGCCGGCGGACGGCGACGTCCATGCCTATGGAGAAAGCGAGATTGAACGATGCCTGTCGAAGATGGAACGCCGCCTGGCCCGGAACGGGCTGGCGCTGGACTACGACCGGACGGCGCTGTCGACCACGGCACCGGACGGGTTCCACCGGCTCTATCCGGGCACCGGTGGGGCGCTCTACGGCATGGCGTCGCACGGGGCGATGGCCTCCTTCCGGCGCCCGGCGGCGCGGGGGCCGGTTGCGGGTCTCTATCTGGCGGGCGGGAGCGTGCATCCGGGCCCGGGGGTTCCGATGGCCGCCTTGTCGGGCAAGCTCGCGGCGGAGCGGCTGATGGCGGACCGGGCTTCGATCGGCAGATCCCGCCCGGTGGCTATGGCTGGTGGTATGCGGATGCGGTCAGCGACTGCGGACGGTTCGCGCTGACCGTCATCGCCTTCCTGGGCTCCGTGTTCTCTCCCTATTACCACTGGTCTGGCCGCAGGCGCCCCGAGGATCACGTCGCCTTCAACATTGCCCTCTACACGCCCTCAGGGGCCTATTGGTGCATGACCGAGCGCGGCCGCGACAGTCTGAGGCGCGATGGCGCGACGATCAGGATCGGACGGAGCGGCATGCAGACGACGGCCGATACGCTCGCGATCGACTTCGACGAGACGGCCCTGCCCTGGCCCGGCCAGCGCCTGCTGCCGCGCCGGATTGCGGGTCGGATCACGCTGGTGGCCGATCGCGTGTCCGCTCGCCGCTTCGATCTCGATCCCGGCGGCCGGCATGTCTGGTCGCCGCGCATGCCCCGGGCCACGGCGCGGATCGAATGCGATGCGCTGCCCGGTGGCGGATGGCAGGGCCGCGGCTATCACGACATGAATTTCGGCAGCCGACCGGTGGAGAAGGACTTCCTCGGCTGGGACTGGGCGCGGGGCGACGACGGCCCCTCGGGCGAGACGGTGATTCTCTACGACGCCCTTCTCCGCGACGGTCGCCGGCTGCGACTGGGCCTGCGTTCCGCTGACGATTTTTCCGATTTCGACCCGCCGGACCGCCAGGCCCTGCCGCGCGGCTTCTGGGGCGTGCGCTCCGGCGTGGCCTGCGATGCCGGCCGGCAGCCGCGACGGATCGCCCGGCTGGAGGACAGCCCGTTCTACACCCGCAGCCGGGTGGAAACGGTGCTGGACGGTGCGCGGCTCGACCTCGTGCACGAGACGCTCGACTGCCGAAGGCTCGCCAACCCTATGGTGCGGATGATGCTGCCTTTCCGGATGCCGCGCCGGGCGTGACGTCGACGCGCGCCGCGGCAGCCCAACCGGCATCCGTAGGCCGTTCCGCCGAGGTCACGGATCCGGCGGCGCCCTTCTGGTGGCCTCGGCCTCCTTCGCCTTGCGGTCCTGCTCCCGGTAGCGGCGGAGGTCGCGCATCTGCCAGACATAGAAGGCGATTGCCAGGCCGAAGACGAAAGCGGCTTCGATCAGTCCGAAATAGCTTTCAAACAAGACGCGCCGCCTTCTCCCAGCGCTCCAGCCGCTTGAGCCGCCGGTCTTCCCGGCGACGGAGCTGCACCTCGATGAGGATCGAGGCGACCCGGTCCATGCCGGACGCCGGCGCTGCCGATGATCCGATCCGCGTACCGGCGGCGCGACAGGCCTCGGCCGCGGCTTCGACCATTCCGGCCACGGACGCGTCTGCGGGCTCCGCGAGGGCCGCCGCGATCGACAGGGGCGGCATCGGTAGAGGCCGCAGGGCCCTCAACACCAGAGCGAGCTTGCGCGGCAGGGTGGTGCGGGCGCGCTGCGAGACCGTGTCGTAGCCGTTGCGGGCGATGCTCCGGCCGATATCCTGGTAGGTGAGTGCGGCGGTGCGGATGGCGGGGCGGCAGGCGGCAGGCAGCCGGCCGATCCCGGCATGGCCCAGGCGATAGTGGCGGTCGGCCTCGGCGAGAAGCCGCCGGACGACGCCGCCGAGTGCCGGCGAGAAGCGCGGGTCGCGCAGGAACTCCTCCGCGTCGATCCCTGCCTCGCCCAGCCAGTCGAGCGGCAGATAGAGGCGTCCGTTGCGGGCATCCTCGCCGACATCGCGGGCGATGTTGGTGAGCTGCATCGCAAGGCCGAGATCGGCGGCGCGCGCCAGCGTCGAGCGGTCGCCGGCGCGCGCCAGCGTCGAGCGGTCGCCGGCGCGCATGACCAGCGACATCATCAGTCCGACCGTGGCCGCCACCCGCGCGGCATAGTCCTTCACCTCGGCGATGGTTGCGAACCGGCGGTCCTCGAGATCCATCGAAAAACCGTCCAGCAGCGAGAGCGGTATCCCCTTGGGGATCGAATGGACATGCGCGATCCGCGCGAAGGCGCGGTCGCAGGCATGGTCGGAGGGGGTCCCCTCGTAGATGAGGTCGAGCCGGTGCCGAAGCTTCGGCAGGGTATCCGGCCTCCGTGCGCCGTCGTCGATCAGGTCGTCGGAATGGCGGCAGAAGGCATAGAGCGCATGCGCCGCCTGCCGCGTCCGGCGCGGCAGGATGAGCGAGGCGATATGGAAGGATTTCGAACCCTTGCGGATCGAGGCGGTGCAGGAGCCGAGATCGGTCGTGTCGCCGCTGAAGCCGTAATTCTGCCCGGCGGACCGTCCGGCGATGGGCCGCGCGAGCCGCCGCTCGTCGGGCGGCAGATCGAGGAAGGCGGGATCGCCAAATTCCGCGCTCATTGCGCCCTCCCGGCTCTGGAAGCCATGATTTCCCTCGGGTCGGGCACGAGGTCGGAGACGATCCGCGCCGAGGACAGCACGCCCGGCAGCCCGGCGCCGGGATGGGTGCCGGCGCCGCAGAGAAAGAGATTGTCGAGCTCCTCGCTCCTGTTGTGCGGCCGGAACCAGGCGCTCTGCAGGAGTTTCGGCTCGAGCGCGAAGGCGGCGCCCTGCCAGGAGAGCAGCCGGTCGCGGAAGTCCAGCGGGGTGGCGATCTTCGAGACGACAACATGGCGCTCGAGATCGGGCAACAGAGTTCGCGACAGATGCGCCGATATCCGCCGGCGGTAGGTCTCGGCCGTCGCCTGCCAGTCGGTCTCGCCAGCGAGATTGGGCACCGGGCTCAGGACATAGAAGGCGTCGCAGCCGCCAGGCGCGACCGATGGATCGACGGCGCTTGGGCGATGCAGATAGAGGCTGAAATCCTCGGCGAGCCGCTTGCGGCGAAAGATGTCGTCGAGCAGGCCGCGATAGCGGGGTCCGAACAGCATCGTGTGGTGGTGGACGTCGTCATAGCGGCGGTCGGTGCCGAAATACCAGACGAAGAGGCTCATCGAATAGTCGCCTCGGGCGATCTTGGCATCGGTCCAGCGGCGGCGCGGATGATGTTTCAGGAGCTTGCCGTAGGTCGTGGCCGGATCGCCGTTGGAGACGACAATATCGGCAGGCACGGTTTCGCCCGAGGCCAGCCGTACCCCGGTCGCCCGCCGTCCCGCGGTCAGGATTGTTTCCACCGTCTCGCCGAGCCGGATGACGCCGCCGTTGCGGCGCACCAGCCCGGCGATGCCATGCACCAGTGCGTTGGTGCCGCCCATGGCGTAGTGGACGCCGTAGCGGCTCTCGAGATGGGCGATCAGGCAGTAGAAGGAGGTGGCGGAATAGGGGTTGCCGCCGATCAGCAGCGGGTGGAAGGAGAAGATCGTCCGCAGCCGGTCGTTCCTGAAATGGCGCGACACGACGGAATGGACCGAGCGGTATCCGCCGAGCCGGGCAAGGCCCGCCAGCGCCTGGGCGGTGACGGCGAGGCTGTGGAACGGTTGGTCGGCGAGCTGCTCGAACGCCACCTCGTAGATCCGCCGGCTCTCGTCCATGAAGCTGCGGTAGCCCGCGACGTCTGCCGGTTCGAAGCGCGCGATCTCCGCCTCCATTGCGGCGGGGTCGCCGGAATAGTCGAACCATGCGCCGTCGTCGAAGCGGATCCGGTAGAAGGGCAGGCAGGGCCGGAGTTCGACATCGTCGGCGAGACGTCCGCCACAGTCGCGCCAGAGGTCCTCGAACATCCAGGGCGCGGTGACGATGGTCGGTCCGGCATCGAAGACGAACCCATTTTCCCGGTGGGCATAGGCGCGGCCGCCCGGCGCATCGAGCGGATCGAGGATCGTCACCCGGTAGCCGCGGCTGGCAAGCAGCGCACCTGCCGAAAGGCCGCCGACGCCGGCGCCGATGACGACGGCGTGCGGCCTCGACGGATCGTTTTCCTGCGCATCGTGTCGTCCGAAGCGTTCGGCCATGTTCATGCGGCATCCACCCTTCCGGTCCGGTCCGTCGCCACGGCCTCCGCAATGAGACGCGTGACGAAGTCCGGGTCGCATTCGTGCAGCAGATGGCCGCCGCGGTCGGCGAGCACAAGGTTCGCGCGTCTGACGCGACTGGCCGCATGGCTGGAATTGCCCGACGGCACCATCGGGTCGTCCCTCGCCGCAATCAGTAGCGGCGGTCGGCCGAGCGCGGCGAGCAGCCTGTCGAAGCGCGACAGGTCCCACGCCGCCATCATGCCGAGCGCGCCCCGCACATGGCCGGACGAAGAGAGCAGGCGGCGATAGAGCGCGGCCCCGGCTGCATCGATGGGCGAGCCGGTGGCGGTGAGCAGATTGCCGCCGAGCCAGGCGCCGCGGGCGGCAAGCGAGAACATGGCGGCCGAAAACGGATTGGCGAACAGGGCCTTGGCGAGGGGCGAGAAAAGCCGGTCGCCACGGATCGGCAGAAAGGCGCCGTTGATCCCCACGACGAGCGGCGCGGCCTCGTCCGTCCTGCGCGCGCCGAGCGAGACGGCGATCGCCGCCCCCGCCGAATGGCCGACGATCGCTTCGGGAACGAGGCCGAGCGTGGCGAGCAGGCGTTCGATGGCGGCTGTCATGCCCGGCAGCGAGAGATCGGTCGAGCCACGCGGCCGGCTGAAGCCGTGGCAGGGCAGATCGATGGCGACCGTCCTGTGGGTGGACGACAGGCGCGGCAGGACATGGCGCCAGGAGTGGGTAGAGGCGCCCGTGCCATGGAGGAAGAGCAGAACAGGCGCTCCCGCCGCTCCCATATCCTGGACGTGCCAGCGCAGCCCGGCAGTCTCCACGAAGCGGCTGGCGGCGCGATGCGGCCAGTCGCGGCCGTCGGTCTGCCAGTCGAGCCAGGTGCCGCGGGTCGTCATGCATGGCCTCCGGTCATCGAAGCCCGGACGATCTCCGACATCGCTGCGGAATCGGCCTGGCGGAGCAGATGAAGCTCGGCACCCAAAAGGCCGGCGAGCGCGGTGACGGCCTCGCGCGGCCGGCGGGCGATGTCGATGCAGATCGACCGCAGGCCGTGCGACCGATAGAGACGGGCGATGGTTTCGGTCTGGCGGCCGGCGAGCGCCCGGTCGGCGCTGCCGTCGAGCGCGATGTTCCCGCTGCCGTCGGTCATGACCACCACGACCGGCGTGCTGCCGCGCCGGCGGGCGGCGAGTGCCAGTTCCAGGCCGCGCTCGAGCCCCGACGCGAGCGGCGTCGGACCGCCGCCGGGGAGCGCTGAAAGCTTGCGCTTGGCAGCGACCAGCGAGCGGGTCGGCGGCATCAGGATTTCGGCAGCCTTGCCGCGAAAGGCGACGAGGGACACTTCGTCCCGCCTGACATAGCAGCTGGCGAGTAGCTGCTCGATCGCGCCCTTGGTTTCGCCCAGCCGTTCAAGGGCGGTCGAGCCGGAGGCATCCACCACGAAAATCGCCGTCGACGGCTGTCGATGGCGGAGACGCCGAAAGCGGAAATCGTCCTTGCGGATCATGAGAACCGGCGGTGCCTGACCTCCCCCCACGCTTGCGGCAGCCTCGTCGGTCGCGATCCGGGCGCGCCCGACGTCCAGACGAGCGCGAAGGCGCTGCCAGGGCGCGGCGGCGCGCAGGGTCTCGACGATGTCCGGCCGGGCATCGGGAAAGGGCGGCCGGCGGGCGGAGGCGAAGGGCCGGCCACGGCGGGCATTGCGTGCCGTGGCGCCTGCCTTGCCGCTGCGGCCCGCCTGGCGGGCGGCGCGCTCGCTGGTCGCGAGCGACAGGCCATCGACCGCACCCTGTTCGACCGCAGCGAGCAGTTCGGTCAGGCTGTCGAAGGAGGGACTTCCCGCTTCGCCCGCCTGGGTCTGGTCGGTGGGCGCCGCGGCCGCTGTTGGCTGGGGTCCGCAGGCCGAGGGCTCCGCCGGCGCCGGATCGGCGGCCGCCTCGGCCGCCATCAGGCGGATGCCGAGGCAGAGCGCGAGCGCCGACGCAGCATGCGCGGGGAGGGCGGAGGCCTCTCCCGCGAGCGCGGCCAGAATGCGGGTGACCTTGAGGAGATGATGGAGCACGCGCAGCGACCTGTGCCCTGCCGCTGTCGCGATCACAGACACATGTTCGGCGAGGGCATCGCTGACGGCGACGGCGCGCCAGTTCCGCGTGTCGGGTGTTGCCCTATCGTTTGCGGTCTCGCCGATGGTCCCGAGCGCCACGCCGTCGAGGCAGACATGCAGGCCGAGCCGGTCGGCAAGCGCCGAGGGCAGCATCTCGTCCGACGAGGCAGCCTCGTCGAGCGCGACCACGGCGAAACGGGCGGGCACGCGGCCGGGCGCCCGATCGGGTCCGTTGCCGAGCGCGGTACCATGTGGCAGCGGGCAGCTCCGGAGGTCCATCGCCTCGGCAAGCACTGCGGCTGCGCCGGGGTCGAGACGTTCGGCCATGGGCACGAGCAGAATGCCACCATCCGCGGCGGCGAGGATGCCGCTATCCCACACAAGCCGGCCCTGGGCTGTGGAGCGGGCGATGTCGGGCCGGCCGGACAGCGTGCCGACGGTGGCCCCGGGTGGAAGCCGGACGAGGGGACGCTCCCCCGTCAGCGACGTAAGCCGGCTAAGGAACGTGTCGCGCACGCCCGAGGCCCGTGCCGTCAGCCAGAGGCCGCCGATGTCGGGGCCACCGACGGCAAGCACCTTGGCGGCGAGCATGGCGTCGCGCCAGCGCTCCTCGCTGTGCCGCAGCATTGCCGCGCGGAAATCCTCGTCGGCGCCGACGTCAAGCATGGCCGTGCCCGGCCTCGAGCGCTGCGAGCGCCTTTTCGATGCGCGGTGCGGTGCCGGCCTCGTCCATCGGGTCGCGACGGAGACGGTGGCAGAGAACCATCGGCGCGATGTCCTCGACATCGGCCCATGTCACGGCCAGGCGTCCCTCCAGCGCGGCGGCGGCGCGGCCGGCCCGCATCAGCGTGAGCTCGCCGCGCATTCCGTCGATTCCGAGTCGCATGCAGAGCTGCGACATGCGCGACAGCACCCCGTCGGGAACCACCACCTGCCGCAAGATCCTGCGTGCTGCCACGACGCGACTGCGGATGGCGGCATCCCGCCGGGCCCAGAGCGCGGAGAAAGCCGCCGGATCGGCCTCGTAGGCGTCGCGGCGGCGGATCACCTCGATGCGCAGTTCGAGATCGGTGATGGTGCGCACGTCCACCGAAAGGCCGAAACGGTCGAGGAGCTGCGGCCGGAGGTCGCCCTCCTCGGGATTGCCGCTGCCCACGAGCACGAAGCGTGCGGCATGGCGGATGCTGAGCCCCTCGCGTTCGACGACGTTGACGCCCGATGCGGCGGCATCGAGCAGGAGGTCGACGAGATGGTCTTCGAGCAGATTGACCTCGTCAATATAGAGAAAGCCGCGATTGGCCGCAGCGAGCAGGCCGGGCTCGAAGGCGCGCTCACCGGCCACCAGGGCGCGCTCGATGTCGAGCGACCCGCAGACCCGGTCTTCGGTGGCACCGAGCGGCAGGTCGACCATCGGCGTCCGGGCCTTGACGATCGCGAGCTTGCGTCCCGCCGCCGGTCGGCAATGCAGGCAGGCCGGTTCCGGATCCGCCGGCAGGCAGTTGAAGCGGCAGCCCTCTCGTGTCTCGATTTTCGGCAAAAGGTCGGCCAGTGCCCGGACAGCGGTGGACTTGCCGGTGCCGCGATCGCCGAAAATCAGCACGCCGCCGAGCAGCGGTTCCACCGCCGCCATCAGGAGCGCCTTCTTCATATCCTCCTGGCCGACGATGGCAGCGAATGGAAACGGCATAGGCATGGGACGCCCTTCCTCCGAGAAGTGTCAACTCACATTGACACTTCTCGGAGGCTTTTTGAAGCGGAAATTGACAGTCTCGGGACGATTTGCTCTCGTCCGTCTTGGTCGGACGCGCGTCCGATGCCCGCTATGCCGCGCGCGAGGATCCGGGATGCGGGTCGTGCGGACGGGTTGGGTCACACCGAGGGCTCGCGAATGCCGCCCCGAGCGCGTTGCGCGCCCCCAGCTTAGATGCGCTGCCCGGTTTCGGGGTCGAAGAGATGGACGAGATCGGGTCGAGCTGAAATCCTGAGCAGGGCGCCGCGCCCGACTCGCTCGCGGCCCTGTTCGACGAGCGTGACTTCGCCGCTGGCGCCCAGGCTGAAATAGGTGAGGGAACCCGTGGATTCGATGGCCGTGACCGGCAGTTCGAAACCGCTCGCGCCGTCATGCTCCACCGTCAGATGCTCCGGCCGGAGCCCTGCCACCACCCGCTGCCCTGCCTTCACCGGCCGGGCGACGGCAATGGCCGGCCGGCCGTCGAGTTGCAATTCGATGCGATTGTCATCGAGGCCGACCGCGTCGACGAAATTCATCGCCGGCGAGCCGATGAAGCCGGCGACGAAGCGGTTGGCAGGGCGGTCGTAGAGATCGAGCGGGGCGCCCTGCTGTTCGATCACGCCGTCACGCATGACGACGACATGGTCGGCCATGGTCATGGCCTCGATCTGGTCGTGCGTGACATAGACCGAGGTGGCGCCGAGCCGGTCGTGCAGCGCGCGGATCTCCTTGCGCATCGAGACGCGCAGCGCGGCATCGAGATTGGAGAGCGGTTCGTCGAACAGGAAGGCCTTGGGGTTGCGGATGATCGCCCGGCCCATCGCCACCCGCTGCCGCTGGCCGCCCGAGAGCTGGCGGGGATAGCGGTCGAGCAGCCCTGATAGGCCGGCGATCGCCGCGACCTCCTCCGCCTTCTTCCGGGCCTCCGGCTTCGGCACTTTCCGCATGCGGAGCGAATAGGTGAGGTTCTGCTCGACGGTCATATGCGGATAGAGGGCATAGGACTGGAACACCATGGCAATGTCGCGCATCCGCGGCGGCACGTCGTTCATCACGTCGCCTGCGATCCGCATCGTGCCGCCGGTGATGCGTTCGAGCCCTGCCAGCGAGCGCAGAAGCGTGGACTTGCCGCAGCCCGACGGCCCGACCAGCGCCACGAACTGGCCCTTCGGGATCGCGAGATTGATGTTCTTCAGCGCGTGATAGGCACCATAGTGCTTCTCGATGCCGGAGAGTTCGATCTGGATATCACTCATGCGGTATGACCTGAGGTTCGAGAGCATGGCACGACGGGCGCGGCCAGAGCGGCGCGAAGAACCCCGCCCCGCACTGGCTGGGTCGAGCCGCCGGTCTCGACCCGTCCTTCGGACCCCCACAAGGGGGAGTGGCCAATCCGGCGCCTATGTTCTGCCTCAAGCAGGCCGTGCGATCTGCTGAAGCGGCGATGAGGGCAAGGCGGCGCGGCAAGTTAAGCCCCTCCCCCTTGTGGGGAGGGGTTTGGGGCGGGGTGGCGTCCAGCAACGACGCCCTCACTTCACCGCCCCCACCGCGATGCCGCGGGTCAGCGTGCGCTGGAAGATCAGGAAGAAGATCAGCGTCGGGGCGATGCCGAGAAGCGCGGCGGCCGCCATTGTCGTCGGGGTCTGCACGAACTGGCCGTTCAGCACGCCCATCGACACCGAGACCGTCTGGTTGAAATTGGAGACGAGCAGCACCAGCGGCAGCAGGAACTCGTTCCAGGTCCAGATGAAGAAGAAGGTGGCGAGCACCGACAGCGTCGGCATCAGCATCGGCACGACGATCGTCCAGAGGATCGTCCAGGGCGTCGCGCCGTCCATCTCCGCCGCCTCGATCACTTCGCGCGGGAAAGCAGTCATGACCGAGGAGAGCAGGTAGGTGCCGAAGGCGCTCTGCAGCACCGAGAAGACGATGATGACGGACCAGACCGTGTCGAAGAGGCCGACCGACTTCGAGAGAAAATAGATCGGATAGACGAGCGATTCGTGCGGGATCATGATGCCGACGAGCAGGATCGTCATCAGGACGCGGCCGCCCCTCACCCGGCCGATGCCGAAGGCATAGGCGTTGAGCAGGCTGATGAGCACGGCGATGACTGATGTCGCGGCGCTGATCAGCGTGCTGTTGATCAGCTTCTGGGTGAAATCGACATTGTTCCAGAAATCGCGCAGTGCCGTCAGGTCGAAGCTGCGCGGAAAGGCGAGCGGCCCGTAGGTGCCATAGTCGTCGGGCGTACGGATCGCATTGGTGAAGGCCAGCACGAAAGGGCAGAGGAACAGGATCAGCGCGAAGGTGATCGCGGCGAGGACCCACCAGCGGGAAGCGCCGTACATCGATCCGGCCGAGCTTGTGCGGCCGGAGGTTTTTCCCGTCTCGGCGAGGGGCAGCGTCGCGTCGCTCATCGGTCATGCTCCGTGTGACGGGCCTGGATGCGGAGAAAGACGAAGCAGAGCAGGAGCGTCATCAGCATCTGCGCCGTGGTGATCGCGGCGCCGTAGCCGACGCGGTTGGTGGCGAAGAACTGGTGGTAGGCGAGCTGCGAGGGCACCATGGTCGCGTTGTCGGGGCCGCCGGTCGTCAGCACGAAGACTGGCGCGAAGACCTTGAGCGCGGCGATGGTCGTGGTCAGCAGCACGACGAAGATCTCGGGCTTCAGCATCGGCACCGTGATCGTCCAGAACCGTTGCAGCCAGGCCGCGCCGTCGAGTTCGGCGGCTTCCTGCAACGCCGGATCGACGCGGGCGAGGCCCGACATGAAGACGACCAGGCAATAGCCGAGCTGCAGCCAGATCATCACCACCATCAGCGAGAACAGCGCGAGGTTGGGATCGCCGAGCCAGTTCTGCTTGAAGGCGCCGAGGCCGACGGCGTCGAGCATGGCGTTGACGATGCCGAAGGGATTGAGCATCCAGCCCCAGAGGATCCCCGCCGCCGAGACCGGCAGGATCTGCGGCAGGTAGAAGCCGGCACGGAAGAAGCTCGCGAGCGCGCCCGAAAAGCGGGAGCTGACATAGTCGAAGAGCAGGGCGGCGAGCAGAACGCCGAGCGCGGTGGGGATCACCGCCATGGCAAGCACGAAGGCGGCGGTGTTGACGAGCGAATGCCAGAACGTGTCGTCGGCGATCAGCCGCTCGTAGTTCTTGAGACCGGCGAATTTCGGCACGCCGATGCCCTTCCAGGTCGTGAAGGAAATGGCGAGATTCATGACGAAGGGAACGAGGATCACCACCACGAAGCCGACCAGGCCCGGGATCAGGTAGAGCCAGTAGGTTCTGGACGGCTGTGCGCCCGCGGCTGCGTCGGACATGCTGCTTCCCGCTTCGTTGTCGGCGGAGAGCTTGCCCCTCATCCGCCTGCGTGCTGCGCACCCTTCCCCCGTCCTGGCGGGAAGAAGGGAGATGTGGCACCGTCGGCGCCACGCGGTCCCCTCTCCCCGCCTGCGGGGAGAGGGTTGCGGCAGCCCGGTAAAGGGCCGCCGCGTCCTGGGAGATGACTGCCTTACTGGTCGCCCTGCACTTCGTCATAGGGCTCCTTGAGCCGCTCGGCGAATTCTTCCGGCGTGATCGAGCCGCCGATGACCGCTTGGGTCGCCTTCAGCATCACGTCATAGTAGCCCGGCACCGGCCAGTCGGGATAGAAGCCGAGGCCGTTGTCGGCGACGAGCTTGTTGAACAGTTCGACCTCGATCTTGCCGACCGGATCGGTGACGTCGGCGGGATCGGCAGCGATCGGCAGGCCGCCGGAATTGCCGAACAGCGCCTGGTTCTCCTTCGACAGCGTGATGTCGATGAAGTCGTAGGCGAGATCCTTGTTCTTGGCGTTCTTCGGCACGACCCAGATATTGCCGGTCGAGGCGGGCGAGATCACGTTGCCCGGGAACAGGAACTGGCTGGCCTTGAAATTCTTGATCTTGCCGAACTGCGCGCCGTACCAGGTGCCGGTCACCACCATGGGCGACTTGCCGGTCTCGAACAGGTTCGCCATGTCAGGCGCCTTGAGGCCCGTCGCGTCCTTTGAGATGTAACCCTTCTGGACCCATTCCTGCAGCTTCTGGCCGGCATAGACGAAGGGCGCCGGGTCGAGCGGGGCACGGACGGCCTGGAAGTCGCTCACCCATTTCGCGTCCACCTTGGAGAGCGCGAAGAGGTACATCAGGTGCTGCGCCGGATAGTCGTTGGCAGCCTCGGCGATGGGGGTGATGCCCTTCTTGACGAAGACATCCATCACCTTTTCCATCTCCTCGAGCGTCTTCGGAACCGCAACGCCGGCTTCCTTGAACATGTCCTCGTTATAGAAGACCGAGACGAATTCGCCGTAATTGGCGACGCCGATCAGCGGGCCGTTGCCGTAGATGCCGTTCTCGTCGTAGCGGCTCAGCTGGTTGGAGGCTTCGGTCAGGACCTTGTCCCAGCCGCGTTCCTTGGCCACGTCGTCGAGTTCGGTGAGCAGGCCCTGCGAGGCCGCCAGGCCGGCGACGGAGTTGCCCTTGTTGTATTCCATGAGGTCAGGCGCCTCGGCCGAGTTGAGGATCATCGTGCCCGACTTGGTGATCTGGTCGAAGGTCTTGAGCTCGAACTGGACCTTGACGTCCGGATGCTTGGCCTGGAACGTCTCCAGCGCCTTCTTCCAGGTGATGCCCGCCGCGCTGTCGGCGGCTTCGTACCACCAGATCTTGAAGGTCTTCTCCTCGGCGTGAAGGGCGGTGCTCATCAGGAGCGACGCACCCAGTGCCACTGCAAGTCTCGATAAGGCTTTCATACTCTCCTCCCAAAATGCGGCTGTGCCGCGCTAAAATTTCGCTCGTGCCACAGCGCCGGTCTCCTCCTGGCGCATGGCAGGATCGGTCGGGCCTCAGGGATCGACGACGAAGTCGCCGCCCCGGCAGGCCTTGAGATGGTTCAGCGCATGGATCTGTCCCGTCATTTCCAGCGCGTCGCGATAGACGGGGTCGTGCCAGCCCTCGATGTCGATCGAGCCGGTCCAGCCGGCGAGGCGCAGTTCGGAAATCACGTCGGTCCAGTTGGTGTCGCCGAATCCCGGCGTGCGCATGAGAACGAACTTTTCGCGGCCGAAGATGCCGTGCTCCCGGATCACGTCCCAGCGGATCGTCGCATCCTTGCCATGGACGTGGAAGATCTTCGGCGCCCATTTGCGGATCTGCGGCATCGGGTCGATCAGATAAACCATCTGGTGGCACGGTTCCCATTCCAGGCCGAGATGGTCGAAAGGCGTTTCGTTGAAGATAAGTTCCCAGGCATCCGGATTGTGGGCGATATTCCAGTCGCCGGTCTGCCAGTTGCCGTCCATGGCGCAGTTCTCGAAGGCGATCTTCACGCCCCTGTCGGCGGCGCGCTTGGCGAGATCGGTCCAGACCTCGCGGTAGCGCGGCAGGCTCTCGGGCAGCGGCTTGCCGCGGACGCGGCCGGTGAAGCCGGCGACGCAGGTCGCGCCGAAATGATGGGCGTTGTCGATGCAGTCCTTCCAGCCCTGGAGCGTCTGGAGGTCGAGGTCTCCGCCCTCGAGCGGGTTGCCGAACATGCCGAGCGTCGACATCGTGATGTCGCGGTCGCCGATCGCCGCGACACAACGCTTGCCGAGTTCGGCGAGATCCTGGCCGTTGGTCGTCTGCCAGAAGAAGGGTTCGAAGCTCTCGAAGCCCATGTCGGCAAGCTTGCCGATGCGGGCTGCCGCTTCGCCGCCGCTCGCGCTGATCATCGTGCCGATGCGGATCGCCTTTGCCGGATTGCTCACTCTGTCATCCTTCCCTGATCATCACGCGCTGGCCTGTGCGGGCGCTCTCGATCGCTGCCATCACCATGGCCAGGCTGCGTATATTGTCCTCCGCTGCCGTTTCCGGAGGCCGTCCATCCTCGATTGCAGCGAGGAAGGCGCGGAGCACCGAGGCATGGCCTTCGGTTTCGCCCGCGTCGGGGGCAGGCGGAACGACGAGCGGTTCCTGCTCGCGCAGGAAACCGTCATCGGCGGCGACGCGATGGGCCTCGAAGAGCTCGCCGCCGTCCCAGAGCACCGTGCCGCGGCTGCCGGTGATCCGCCAGCGGCTCTCCCAGCTGGTATTGGCGCCTTCTGCGCACCAGGACCCGCGATAGGTGAAGCGGACCCCCTCGCTCATCTCGAAGATCGCGAAGGCCGACGCACCGGCGCGGTACCAGGAACCCCTGGGATTGGTCTCGTGGCAGTAGACGGCCTCCGGCACCTTGCCGGACATGAAGCGGGCGGCATCGAAGGTATGGATCGCCATGTCGAGCAGCAGGACATTGTCCATGTCCTCCCGGAACCCGCCGAAATGCGCGCCGATGAAGAAGTCGGCATGGAGTCCGGTGAGATCCCCGATCGCACCGCTTTCGAGGAAGGCCTGCAGGCGGCGGACGCCCGCAATGTAGCGGCGGTTCTGCACGACGGCGTGGATGCGGCCGGCGGCGCGGGCTGCGTCGATCAACGCCCTGGCGTCCGCGAGCGAATTGGCCATCGGCTTTTCCGACAGGACGTGGCAGCCGTGCCGCAGCCCGGTCTCGACCACGTTGCGGCGGGCGGGCGGCACGACGATATCGAAGAGCAGGTCGGGAGAGAGATCGGCGAGCGCCCGGGAAAGGTCGTCATAGAGGGGAACCGGCCCGAGGCCGGTCTCGTCGGCGAGGCGCCGCGCGGTGGCGATGTCGAGATCGACGAGGCCGACGATACGCACCCCCTGGGCGAGGTCGGTATGACTCGCGATCGCCTTCAGCCAGCCATGGGCCATGGCGCCGCAGCCGCAGATGACGGCCGTTTTCTGCACAACGCTCCTCCCTGTCGCGCGTATCGGAGCCAAGCTCCGTAAACGTTTACGACCCTATGCGGATCATGCTAACTATGTCAATAGACCACGAGGGCGGAGGAACCCGGTTGCAGCAAGAGCGCATGATATGAGGGGCATCAAGCACCTCGCCCGGCATCTCGACATCTCGATCGGGACGGTGTCGCGTGCGCTCAACGGCAAGCCCGACGTCAATGCCGACACCCGCCGACGTGTGCTGGAGGCGGCCGAGTCGCTTGGCTATGTCGCCAATCAGTCGGGGCGGGCACTGCGCAAGGGTCGCACCGGCGTGGTCGGCTTCATGATGCAGACCGGTTCCGAGATCACCGGCCAGGGCGACACGTTCTTCATGAGCGTGTTCGACGGCGTGCAGGCGGTGTTCGCCCGTCACAAGCTCGACCTCGTCGCGCTGCTCTGCTCGTCCGACGAGGATCCTCACGACTATCTCCGGCGCATGGTATCCCGCGGGTTCGCAGACGGCGTCATCATCTCGGCGACGCGCCGTCACGATCCGCGCATCGAGCTGCTGGCCAAGCGGAAGATCCCCTTCGTGGCGCTCGGCCGGAGCCTGACCGATGCCGGCCAGGCCTGGCTCGATCTCGATTTCGAGGCGATGGCGGAGACCGCGATCGACCGGCTCGTCGCCCGTGGTCACCGCCGGATCGCCGTCACCCGGCCGCATGACGACACCAATCTCGGCTATGTCTTCGTCGAGCGCTGCCGTGCCGTGATGGCACGGCACGGTCTCGATCTCGGCGACGACCTGGTCTTCCCCTCGACCCCCAACGAGGCCGGCGGCTACCAGATCGCCGGCGATCTTCTGGCCCTTGACGACAGGCCCACCGCGATCGTGCTGGTCAACGAGACCATCGCCATAGGCCTCTATCGCCGCCTGTTCGAAGCCGGCGTGCTGCCGGGCCGCGATATTGCCGTCATCGGCAGCAAGAGCCCGAACTCACATTTTCTGTCGCCGCGACTGACGAGCTTCCAGCTCTCGCATCGCGCTCTCGGCGAGGCTCTGGCCGAAGCGCTTCTGGCCTCGATGCCGGATTTCGAAGCGCTCTATCCGCAAGGCGTCACCCGCAGGCTCTGGCCGCTCGAACTCGTCGAGGGCGAGAGCGACGCCTTCACGCTCCCAGCCTGACATCACCACCGGCCCATAGATCCGTCGTGTTGCCTCCGTCGAACAAAGGTTCGCGAGGCCGCTTCTTCGCATTTGCGAAGTTGACGGCGGTCAACTGATATGTTACGAGTGACGAAAATATAAATTCGTCACTCGTAAATCGAAAGTCACCAGCCGATGGTCGATACGATCGAAAACCCGGCAGAGATCCAGCGCCAGGAGACGGTTACCCGCATTCTCGACAGCGGGGAGAAGCTCTTCCGCCACTACGGCTATGCCAAGACCAATGTGGCCGACATTGCCAAGGATCTCGGCATGTCGCCCGCCAACATCTACCGCTTCTTCGCGTCGAAGGTGGAAATCCACCAGGCGATCTGCGCGCGCCTGCTCGGCACCGTCCAGACCCTGGCGGAGCTCATCCTCAACCAGGAGGACATGAGCGTCGAGGCACGCCTCAGGCAATGGATTGCGGCGCTGCACAAGATCACGGTCGAGACGATGATGGACCAGGAAAAGGTGCATGAGATGGTCATCGTGGCGCTCGAGCGCGACTGGCAGGTGGTCGATGCGCATATCGACCGGCTGAACGACATGGTTGCCGAGGTCATCGCCGAAGGGATCGCCACGGGCGAGTTTCCGCCGCAGGACCCGCATTCGGCAGCGCGCTGCTTCGGCGCGGCGACCGTCCTTCTCTGCCACCCGCAGATGGTGGCGCAATGCCTGTCCAAAACCAATCGTGCCCATCCCGACGAGCTGATCGATTTTGCGATCCGCGGGCTGAAGCACTAGTCCGGAGACGACGATGATGAAGAACACCCTGCAGGCCGATCCCGTTGCCCGCCCGCTCCTGCGCAAGGCCGCCACATCCGCAGTCCTGTTGGCTGCCGCGCTCGCACTTGCCGCCTGCAACGAGGAGAAGGCGGAAGCCCCGCCGACGATCCGCCCCGTGAAGGTGGTGCAGGTCGCGACGGCGAGCAATGTCCGCACCCTCGAATTCTCCGGTTCGGTGAAATCCCGGACCGAAATGAACCTCGGCTTCCGCGTTGGCGGCAAAGTGACCGAACGTCTCGTCGACATCGGTGACCGGATCGAGCCGGGGACCGTCCTCGCCCGAGTCGACGCGACCGATCTTGGATTGGCCGTCGACTCGGCCGAGGCGAATTTGACCGCCGCCGAAAAGGCGGTGGAGACGGCGAAGTTCGCCAAGGACCGTGCCGAGGCGCTCTATCGCAAGAGCGCGGTGCCGAAGGCCCAGGTGGAGCAGGCGCAGCTGACCTACGACCAGGCCGTGTCAACCCGTATCGCTACCGCGGCGGCGCTGGACCAGGCGAAAAACCAGCTCGCCTATGCCGAACTCCGGTCCGACCGCGCCGGCATCGTCACGACGGTCGGGGCGGAACCGGGCCAGGTGGTGCAGGCGGGCACGCCCGTCGTCACTGTGGTTGCCGAAGACGCCAAGGAGGTGCAGATCGCCGTGCCCGAGACCGACATTTCCGGCTTCAAGCCGGGCAAGACGGTCAAGGCGCGCTTCTGGTCGGACGACGCGCTCGTCCTCGCCGGCAGCGTGCGGGAGGTCTCGGCCAGTGCCGATCCGCGGTCCCGCACCTTCTCGGTGCGCGTCAGCCTGCCAAATGATCCGCGCGTGCTGATCGGCATGACGGCGACCGTCGAGGCGGATGTCGCCCGTGGCGCCGGCACGATCGCCGTGCCGCTGAGTTCGCTCGCGGAACGGGACGGCGGCAAGATCGTCTGGACCGTCGACCGCAAGGCCGAAACCGTGCATGCCCGCCCGGTCAAGGTCGCGGATTTCCTCGGCGACCGCGTGGGAATTCTGGATGGGCTGAAACCGGGCGACCTCGTCGTCTCCGCCGGCACCCAGTTCATGACGGAGAATCTCAAGGTCAAGCTGCCGGATATCGGCCAGATCGCCGCGAATTTCTGACTGCAGACGCCCGCCCCGGGCGGCGGGTCAGGGGCGGTCCATCCGCCCGATCAGAAAGCCAATTTCTTGCCACGCGCCGGATAAGTCCGGCGCGGCCGCCACCCCCTTGCACAGAAACGGGACCACGCCGATGTCGGACACCACCGCAGGCAAGCAGAAATTCAATCTCTCGCGCTGGGCGATCGGTCATCCGAGTATCGCGCGCTTCCTCTTCGGGCTCATCATCCTCACCGGCGTGTTCGGCCTGATGAATATGGGCCAGAAGGAGGATCCGGACTTCACCTTCCGCGTCATGGTGGTGCAGGCGATCTGGCCCGGCGCCTCGATCGAGGACATGCAGGACCAGGTGGTCAACAAGATCGAGCGCAAGCTGCAGGAAGTCCCGCATCTCGATTTCGTGCGCTCCTATACCCGCGCCGGCAGCGCGATCATCACGCTGCAGATCAAGGGCGACACCAGTGGCCGCGACGTCTCCGACGCCTTCTACCAGGTGCGCAAGAAGGTCGGCGACATCGCAGGCGACCTGCCGGCCGGCCTGATCGGTCCGAGCTTCAACGACGAGTTCGGCGACACCTATATCACCCTGCATTCGCTTTCCGGCGCCGGCTTCTCCTATCCCGAACTCAAGAAGCAGGCGATCCGCGCACGCGACATGCTGCTCGCCACGCCGGGCGTCGAGAAGGCGGTAATCCTCGGCGACCAGCCGCAGAAGATCTTCATCGACGTCTCCTCCAAGGCGCTCGCCGAACGCGGTCTGACGCTGACCGACGTGCAGAACGCGCTCAGGGGCCAGAACAGCGTCGATCCGGCCGGCACTGTGGATACCGGCACCCGCTCGGTGCGCATCTCGGTGGAAGGCGCGGTCGATCATGTCGGCGATATCGCGGAGCTCCGGCTCAATGCCGGGGGACAGGTGACCCGGCTCGGCGACATCGCCGAGATCCATGCCGGGCTCGAAGATCCCTACCAGCGCAAGTTTCGCATGAACGGTGCTGACAGCGTGCAGATCGGCGTCGTCATGGCGCCGGGCTACAAGGTCACGGATGTCGGCCACGCGGTGGAGGAAACCTACAAGCGCTTCGAATCCTCGCTGCCCTACGGTGTGAAGGTGGAGCAGATCTCAAACCAGCCGGAGGTGGTGACCGAGGCGGTGAGTGAATTCATGCGGGCGCTGGCCGAGGCGCTGGTCATCGTGCTGATCGTGTCCTTCCTTTCCATCGGCTGGCGCTCGGGCCTGGTCATTGCCATCACCATTCCGCTCGTTCTCGCAGCCACCTTCGCCATCATGTACGAGCTCGGCATCGAGCTGCAGCGCATCTCGCTCGGCGCCTTGATCATCGCGCTCGGCCTGCTCGTCGACGACGCGATGATCGTGGTCGAGCTGATGGAGCGGAAGCTGGAGGAGGGCCTGCACAAGGTGGATGCGGCGAGCTTCGCCTATTCCTCCACCGCCTTCCCGATGCTGACCGGCACGCTGATCACCACGGCCGGCTTCATCCCGGTCGGATTTGCCGCCTCCACAGCCGGAGAATATGTCCGGTCGCTGTTCTACGTCGTCGGCATCGCGCTCGTCGTATCGTGGTTCGTCGCCGTCTATTTCACGCCCTGGCTCGGCAACATGATCCTCCGGCAGCGGGCCCATGCCGGCGAACATCACGATGTGTTCGACACCCGCTTCTATCGCGGCCTGCGCGGCACGGTCGGTTGGGCGGTGCGCCATCGCCTGACCGTGCTCGCGCTGACGGTGATGACCTTTGCCGGCAGTCTCTGGGCGTTCCAGTTCATCCCGCAGAACTTCTTCCCGCAATCGTCGCGGCCGGAGATCCTCGTCGATCTGTGGCTGCCCGAGGGCACGTCGATCAAGGAAGTCGAGAGCCAGGCCAAGGCGCTCGAGGCGAGGATGATGGACGACCCCGACAAGAAGTTCATCGCCACCTATATCGGCGAAGGCGCGCCGCGCTTCTTCCTGCCGCTCGACCAGCAGCTCCGCAACCCGAACTATGCCCAGCTCCTGATCATGGCGAGGGACGAACCGGCCCGCGAACGGCTGATCGTCAAGTTGCGCAGCATCCTCGCCCAGGATTTTCCCGATGTGCGGGGCAAGGTCGATCGCCTGTTTCTCGGGCCGCCCACGGGCTGGCCGGTGCAGATGCGGGTCATGGGCCCCGATCGCGACGAGGTCCGCCGCATCGCCGACGCGGTCAAGGAGCGCTTCCGTGCCAATCCTGAGCTCGGTGCCATCCACGACGACTGGCTTGAGCCGGTGCCGGCGATGAAGCTGGTCATCGATCAGGACCGCGCTCGCGCCCTCGGCGTCACCTCCCAGCGCATCCGCCAGATGCTGCAGGCGGCGATGTCCGGCGCACCGCTCGACGATTTCCGCGACGGCGAGGAGACGGTCTCGATCGTCGCCCGCGAGCCGGATGCCAGCCGCTCGCTGCTCTCGGCGGTGGACTCGGTCTATATCCCGACCGACAGCGGCAATTTCGTGCCCGTCTCCCAGGTCGCCAAAGTCGTGCCCGTTATGGAGCAGGGCATCGAATGGCGGCGTGACCGCCTGCCGACCATCACCGCGCGGGCGACGCTGCCCGACGGGGTACAGTCCAACGACGTCGTCGCGACGATGTACAAGGACATGGCGGACCTGCGTGCCGGCCTGCCGGCGGGCTACAAGATCGAGGTGCAGGGCGGAGCCGAGGATTCGGCGGAAAGCCAGCAGTCGATCGCGGCCAAGGCGCCGGTCATGCTGGCGATCATCGTGATCCTGCTGATGGTCCAGCTTCAGCATTTCGGCAAGGCGATGCTGGTTCTCGCCACCGGTCCGCTCGGCATCATCGGCGCGGCGGCGGCACTGCTGATTTCGGGCGCGCCCTTCGGCTTCGTGGCCATCCTCGGCGTGATCGCGCTGCTCGGCATCATCATGCGCAACTCGATCATCCTCGTCGACCAGATCGATCAGGATATCGCAGCTGGCATGGAGCGCTCCGAAGCGATCATCGGCGCCGCGGTTCGGCGCTTCCGGCCGATCATGCTGACCGCGCTGACGGCGGTTCTGGCACTGATCCCGATCTCGCGCGGCGTGTTCTGGGGTCCGCTCGCCTATGCGATGATGGGGGGCATCCTGGTGGCGACAGTGCTGACGATCCTGGTCCTGCCGGCGGCCTATGCGCTGTTCTTCGGCCGTGAGCCGAAGCGGAAGGACGACGCGCCCGCCGTGGCAGAGGAGCCGGCACCGGTCTATGCCGACAATGTCAGGCACCTGCCGCTCGCGGCCGAATAGGACGGGCTGCCCTCAGCCATGACGATGCCCGGCGGGAAGGCAATTCCGCCGGGCATCCTTGCGTCGCGGGGGAGGGGGATCAACCGAAGTCGAAATCGCCGCCCTTGAGGTCAGCCGCGACGGTATCCTTGAGAACCACGATGTCCTGGCCATAGGTGATCCAAACGTCGCCGCCCTTTTCCGTGACGTGGTTGGCAAGCATGTCGGTGAAGTCGGTGGCGCCCTTGAGATCGCCGAGCTGGATCTCGTCGAAGCCGGCCTCGAAATCGGTGACGATGTCCTTGCCCGACCCGCGGGCGAAATGGAAATCGTCGGAGCTCGAGCCGCCGGTCAGCACGTCGTTGCCGCGGCCGCCGTCGAGATAGTCGAAGCCGCCGCCGGCATCGATATGATTGGCCGCACGGTTGCCATAGATCCAGTTGCCGCCGGTACTGCCGGTGGCGTCGATCGCCGCCTTGCCGGTGAGATAGAGCTTCTCGACATTGGCCGGCATGGTGATCGTGACGGAGGAATTGATCCGGTCGATACCTTCGTTGAAATCCTCGACAATGCTGAGGCCGGCCTTGTTGACGACATAGAGATCATCGCCGAGCTCGCCGGCGACGGAGCCGTTCACCGTGCCGGCCTTGAACACGAAAGTGTCGTCGGCAGAACCGAGGTCAACATTCCCGTTGATGGTTCCGGAATTGACCACGCGGTCGTATTCGGCGCTCGTCTGGATCGCCATGGTGCCGCCGGAGATGGTTCCTTTGTTCACGATAAGGTTGATACCCTGCCCATTGCCGATATGCGCGTCGATGCCGTAGCCGCCGCCATCGATCGTGCCGGTGTTGACGATGCGGTTGGTGCCCAATGTGTAGATGCCGATATCCCCGGAAATGGTGCCGGCATTGCTGACCAGATGCCCCTGGCCATAGATCGATATCCCGTCCTGGTCGCCGTGGACCTGCCCGGTCTCGCCGATGAGCAACTTGGCGCCACCGAACGGTGCCTCCTGGGCATCGATGCGGACGCCTTCATAGTCGCTGTCGATGGACCCATTGACCTGCAGGACGCGGTACATGGCCTCCCCGTTCAGGTGGACGGAAATGCCGGTCGTGTCGAGGGTGACGGCCTTGCCGACGATGTAGGTGGTTTCCGCGTCGTCCGCATTGACCGACATCGTGCCGCTCTGGATCTGGACTTTGTTCATGGTGTTTGCCTCTCTTGTTCGATGAGGAGCAGACTAAGGGCGGCTTGTTTCAGGAATTGATCGCGCTGAGCACAAGAATGTTTCGTTTGTTTCAGACGATTTCCGGTGTCGAGGCGCCAGCTTTCTTTTCGGATCGCTCTCCGGCGCAGCGAGACCTGTAGAGTGGTTTGATCACCCGACATGAGAGGGGCCGGTCAATGCCGACGCTGCCGGTGTCATCGCCAGGCTGCGACTGGTGCAGTTCCGACATCGGGCAAAATGATGATGCCCGGCGGGAAGGCAATTCCGCCGGGCATCCTTGCGTCGCGGGGGGAGGGGGATCAACCGAAGTCGAAATCGCCGCCCTTGAGGTCAGCCGCGACGGTATCCTTGAGAACCACGATGTCGTGGCCATAGGTGATCCAGACGTCGCCGCCCTTTTCCGTGACGTGGTTGGCAAGCATGTCGGTGAAGTCGGTGGCGCCCTTGAGGTCTCCGAGCTGGATCTCGTCGAAGCCGGCCTCGAAATCGGTGACGATGTCCTTGCCCGACCCGCGGGCGAAATGGAAATCGTCGGAGCTCGAGCCGCCGGTCAGCACGTCGTTGCCGCG
>JAESFG010000324.1_pt1 | contig 80001 bp, 60 predicted proteins | sample 9269371 | NCBI WGS metagenome assembly JAESFG01 (sample SAMN14506227, study PRJNA617093) | algae metagenome | isolation source: Aetokthonos hydrillicola CCALA 1050 (B3-Florida) and co-occurring... | place: USA: South Carolina | collected 2013-01-01
CTGCTTAGTTTCGGCTAATTTCTTGATCCTGCCGCTTGACTCAGCTTCAAATTTGAAGTTGAGTCCCTCTGTCCTGCCCTTGCTTGTTAACTGCTGGTCGAAACCGGATTAGTCCAAACTCCAGTTACCTGCCACCGCGCCTTGCACAACCGGCTCGCCTGAATTTCCGCTGGCTGTCTGCTACTCAGGGACAGCAGGAAATGAACGACGCTCCGACCACAACTCCCATTTGCGGCTGGATTTTGCCCAACAATTTAGATAGCAGCCTGACGATTTATAACAATCAGGGGAGTCCGCTGGGTATTATTAACCGCGAGGGAATTTGGCAAGCAATTCCCGGTAGCAACCCACTTTCTATCGACTCCATTGCCAACAAATACCTGCGCCAACTGGTGAAATATCTGCTTGATCAGACAAAAGAGTTTTTTGGAGATTTCCTCACCGCTGTTAATAAAGGTTTAGAAACAATTGACCCGGAAAATTTTGCTCAAAATCAAGCTATATCTTTGCTAGTGGCGCGACCTCTGGCATTGGTACGGACGCAAGTTAATTTAGAACTGCAAGGACTGCCTGCCATTAGCCAGAATTCCGCTGATATGAGGGCGGATGTTGAGACGAACCGTTACCGCACAACCCATGCTTTCCCCAAAGTTAAGTTTCCCATCCGCATTGGTGAGTACCAGCAGTTAAATGATAGTCTCATAGGATACTGGGTAGAAACAGCCGATGGTACTTACAAAGACAACAACTTTTACGCTCCTCAGAGTTGTTTTGTCCCTCACCGGCAGGTTACAACTCTGTTTGACAATCCCAACGATCCCACCCCAGTGAACTTGGAACAAACCTTGGAGGCAAACACCGCACAAACCCTAGTCATGTTAATAGATCCGCGAGGGCAGATACACGCGAGTTGCGGCGTACTTCCCGCCAAGACGATTTCAATTCCGCCGCAACAGTATGTCCCCGCTTTACAAGCGATTGAGGTCACGTTCCTGTCAGCCCCCCTCCTGAGTGACCTCAACCAAATTAACCTCTCACTTCCCGAAGTGCCTGGTTATGACTGGTCTTGGTTGGGGAAAGAGGGAAATAATTGGTCAACCGTAGAACTCAAGCCATTTAATTCCCAAGCCACCTCATCTAGCCCGCAAAAAATTTATGAAGGCTGGCTAAAGTTAACTCAAAAATCACTAAATCCATGAATGAGAATCAGGAAGTTCAACTCACGTTAAGTATAGGGGAAGTTAACCAAATATTAGATGCTTTGGGCAACATCCCTTACCGGCAAATCTATCAACTAATTGGCAAAATTCAGAGACAAGCAGAAGACCAATTGCAGCCCCCTGCAAATGCAAATATACTTCCTATGGAAAGTCAAATTGTCAGCGAGTAGTTCATTTTTATCAAGGAGAAAATACTATGCAATCCCAGCAATTGAGAGCCATAGACTTCGCGGAATTTCGTAAAAACCATCCTTTAAACTTCCTGCTTTTTTATGGCAATTATGAAGTAATCAATACCGTCTACCTAGATGATGGGAGTCCGCTAGTTGACCTGTCTCTGGAACTGTTCAATCAGTCCGACGAAGTTGTCAAATTTGCTGCTCCTCCTAATAACGCTGAAGATGCCAGCGGACAGAACTGTCATTTTTATTTGAATTTGGACGGACAATATTGCTTAGAAACGACGCCACAGGGATGGAAAGTAGTACAAGAATCAGACAACTTGTTCTATTTTCTCAAACAGGAAGCAAGCGATTTACAGCCGAAAGCTGCTAACGCCTCAACTAACAAAATCGTGCTGAACCTGGGAACATTCAGGGCATTTCCAGAGGGTGGGACTCGCACGATCCGCGCTGAGTTGATATACGGACCCTTGCTCAGAAATAAAGACGACAAGCAATTTAAGGATGAACACAATCAATATTTCTCTTACGGGAATACAATTTTCATTACGAACAATCGATCGGGAAAGAAAACCCTGCCACTGCAAGTAGGTTTCGCCGCTGGCAATTCTGTTCTCAACGATGGCACCTCAACAAATAGTTTGGAGTTATTAATCGCTAATAAAAACTGGCCTAGCAGTAACCTGTCCTTAAGTCAAGATTCTGAGTTTGTCATTAGGTTCGAGATGGGCGACAAAGCTCAAGAAGGAGCAGTGGCAACCGAGGCGCAAATTAAAAATATCAGCATTAGTACCACTTCCAGCAATTGGCAGGTGCAGCACGTTCCGAGTTCGACAGAGTGGACGGTTAAGCCAAAATCGGGAATTAATTCATTAGCTTCAGACGAGGCAATTAAGCTAAATATTACCAATCTGGTGACGGGCAATTCTTCCGGTTCTGGCTATCTGTACGTCCGCTACAAAAATATTCCGAACTATCCAGATGGTCAGTTTGTCGTACCTGTGGAAAAAACACCACTTTTGTATCAAGAGAATCGAGTCCGCATTGGTACCATTAGTCCGACAGCGAGATTAGACGTTGCTGGAACTGCTGATACTGGGGAGATATCCCTACAACTGAGAGGTGGCAACAATAGCAACAATTATAAGAGCAATCAAATTACGTTTGGCTATGGTAACACAGACGATTATCGCCATGCGATTAAAACTCGACATAATGCTTCCGCCAAGAGCGGCAATGCGATGGACTTTTATGTCTGGCAGAAGGATTCCGACAAGAAAGATGATATTGGCACTCTCCATACAATGACGCTTGATGGAGGCAAGGTTGGCATTGGTACGACTAGTCCTAACCTTCATCTGTCAATTGGTGATCACGATACAGGACTCCAGCAACAAGGGGACAACCAGTTAGCCATATACACAGCCAATACAGAACGGATGCGAATTAATGCTCAAGGCAATGTTGGCATTGGTACGACTAGTCCTAACCTTCATCTGTCAATTGGTGATCACGATACAGGACTCCAGCAACAAGGGGACAACCAGTTAGCCATATACACAGCCAATACAGAACGGATGCGAATTAATGCTCAAGGCAATGTTGGCATTGGTACGACATCTCCAAGTGAAAAGTTAGAAGTTAACGGAAGCTGCAAGGTAGTAGGAAATCTTAGCTTTGGTGACCAGCCCAGACAGATGATTAATTTGTGGAACACATCTTTTGGTATTGGGATACAAAATAGTACTCAATATTTTCGGACTAGCAATCACTTCGCCTGGTACAAAGGTGGTCAACATATTTATGATGGACTGAGTCCTGGGGGGGGAACAGTACAGATGGTTATCAATGATGGTAACGTCGGCATTGGTACGACTACTCCATCTGCTACGTTGGATGTTCATGGGGAGTTTCATATCAACGGAAAGCCACCCATCGAATATCGCACGTATACATCGACGAAGAATAACCCAACAATTGGGACAGCTTATTCTACTTCAGATTGGTTTCCAATAGTAGCGGGGGTTAAAGTTATCGGACCCCCTTTTGATGCCATGGTGGGAGTAGGAGAATCAATAGGCTCGGGAGGTTATCCGCCCTTCTCTTTTTTGCCTGAAGTGGAAAATAATAAGTGGGTCATCCGCTGTAACATCCCAGGCGTCGCAGAAAAGTCATGGGAGATCAGAGTTGTATTTATTTCATCAAAACTAGTGAAATCATTCTAATCTCTTGGTAGTTACTTTTGTCTCTTGAGTTACTTTCATTGGAGTGAATTATAGAAACTTTATCTTGACACGATTCTTCAATCGAACTGCTTGAAAGTAACTCAAGAGCAAACTCATTGGGCACCATTGACACCAATGAGGACTACTGCACGAACATCTCATACCATTTTTTTGTGAAGCTGCGCCCAATTCTGTTTGGCAAGAAAGCTTGCAGCATAGATTAAAGCTGCCACTTGATTTAGCGCATTTTCATACGGAATTGGGATCAAAATAGAAGTTCCCAGATTGTATTACAGCAAAACCTGACGACTCATAACTCATCTACACTCAAGCCCATGACTACCACCAAACCGCAATTAGCACAAGAGCTAGAGACAGCAGCTGAAACAACTCCAAGCGCGGGCGTGATCACGATTCAGATTGATTCAACAAAAGTAACTTTTAACTACAAGAAAAGCGTAGATCAAACGAACAAAAACATATTGGGTTATACAACAAGCAACGCAATCAAGCTAAAAGTGAGCAGTGTGATCCAAACCCTATCTACAGAAATTGCCGAATTGCTTACCGGCACAGGGTTGATGAACCAATCTATCAGTTTCAAAAGACTGATAGTGATTTACAGCAAAGATCAATCTGGCAAACCAAGTAAATGGCTGTTCGCTTTAGATTTAGACCTCGCTAACCAGTTGCAATTCAGCAACCTCCCCTTAGTGGGTGACGCTTTCCAAAATCAAACATCCATCATTTCATCCCTACGAATTGTTGCTAGTTCCGAATCCTTCACGCTCAAAGAAGTTCGCGACTTCAACAAACTATTTCCCACAGAGGTGTCCAGCTTAGACAAACTACCCGATCCCGGTGAAGGCAAAGGCAAGGATGATGACATAGCTATCCCCAAAGGCTTTAGCTTGTCGGGTAAATTAGACTTTTCCCATACCAGCTATGTTCTAAACCTACCCGTCAGTCCAGGAAATGCAGGGGGAAACACCCCAACACCAACACCTAGCCAGTCAACCGCAATCAGCAAAAAAGGCGTTTGGTTCGATATCGAAAAATCCATCGGTGCTTTATCTGTCAAACAGATTGGTTTCATTTATGAGAAAGAAGAACTGGCAATTCTCTTTGATGCTGCCCTGAAGGTGTCTGCTTTTACCCTAACCTGTGACAATCTAGGGGTCAAATTGCCATTAAAAAACCTCACACCATCCTTCAACCTAGATGGAGTTGGCGTAGAGTACAAGAGCGAAAATATAGAAATAGCAGGTGCACTACTACGCAAGCAAAAGACATTAAATGGCATTGCCTATGACGAATATCTGGGTATGGCCATCCTCAAATTCAAGTTCGCAGGCAAGGGAGACAAACCAGGTAAAACTCTCGGTTTGAGTGCTATTGGTTCCTATGCCAACTACAATGGCAAACCGGCTCTTTTCTTCTATGCTGTACTTGATTATCCCTTGGGGGGACCTGCGTTCTTCTTCGTCACCGGATTTGCCCTAGGCTTCGGCTACAACCGCTACCTAAAAGTTCCACCCATTAATAAACTTGCTGAATTCCCCCTTGTCGCGCAAGCTGTTGGTGGAGTTGCCAAGAACGAGGTAAAAGACACCAGTAAACTAATTACCCAGCAACTGCAAAACCTGGATAAATACGTCACCCTATCGCCAGGGTCAGGATTTATTGCTATTGGCATTAAGTTTACCTCCTTTAAGCTGGTGGACTGTTTTGCCCTGTTGACCATTGCCTTCGGAGAAGATTTCGAGATCAATCTCCTGGGAATTGCCAGCATGAAATTGCCCCCTCTAGTAGAAGGAGAAGCCGAGAAAACAATCCCCCCCGTCGCCGAGGTGACGATGCTCCTCAGAGCCAGGTTTTCCCTTAATGAAGGGGTAATCGCCGTTGAAGCCCAACTTTCTAACGATTCCTACATCTTGTCCAAAAATTGCCGATTAACTGGGGGCTTTGCCTTCTACACTTGGTTTGATGGCCCTAACGCTGGCGACTTTGTGATTACTTTGGGTGGTTACCATCCCAGCTTCAAAAAACCTGCCCACTACCCCAATGTCCCACGCCTCGGGTTTAATTGGCAAGTTGACAGTTGCCTCTCCCTCAAAGGCGAAATGTACTTTGCCCTCTGCTCTCATGCCCTGATGGTTGGGGGTAAGTTAGAAGCGAGTTTCCGTAGTGGTTCCCTGTGGGCGTATTTTGTTGCCGAAGCTCACTTCTTAATCTCTTGGAAGCCCTACTTCTACTCGATCCAGATACAAGTAAGAATTCAAGCTGGTGTAGGGATTTTAGGCCCTGTTAACCTTGGAGTCCAACTACAGATTTGGGGTCCAGAATTTGGTGGTATTGTCAGATTAAAGATTGTGTTCGTCAAGGTGGTAATTGAATTTGGCGATCAGTCTTCTCGCTTCCCAAGTCCGATTAACTGGAAGACTTTCAGAGAATCTTTCTTACCGAGCGATCAAGAAATTTGTACCATCGCCGTTACTCAAGGACTTGCCAGGCAACTCTCACAAGCGGATGGAACGCCTTTATTTATTGTTAATCCCTTAGAGTTTGAGCTAGTCACTAATTCTGTCATTCCTACGCAGAAAGGATATTATCACGATAACGATAACACTGTTCTCCCTGATGAGGGGGCAAATACCAATTTTGGCGCTCGTTCTATGGGCATTAAGGCTGGCGACTTAGAGACAACTCATACAATTAAGATTACCCGCAAGGATGGCAGCAATAATGACATAGAAGTTAAGAAAGCAGAGTGGACATTTAAGCCGGCGACTAAACAAATTCCTACTGGTCTTTGGGGCGATGCTCGCGTTAAGACGATGGCTTCAAATGAGTACCTTCTCCCACCAGAAACAAATGAACAAAGGTTTTTAGAAAATACTCTTTCTGGTTTCCGCATTCTTCCTGGAAAACCACCAGAGGCAGGCAATACAGATAGTATCAAGGTCACCAAGTTGCAATATGATACAAAGTTAATAAGCGACGTCTACGCTTGGCAAGAAATCCTTAAATTTGCGGTCAGTTCAAGCTTAGATGCTGAGCGGATAACGACTATTAAAAACAACATTGTTGATCCCAATACTATTAATCGCCGTAACCAGATCTTAACGTCTCTCGGTTTCACTCCTACAGAAGACGTGAAACTAACTAATTCGGTAGCTGATGCTTTTGTTATTGCTCCACAAGTTAAGGCGTAACGAATACTCCCTCACAATCAACGGCTTTTTTACAAAGAGGATTAATCCTATGTCTGCATCCAATATTGAAGTTAAATTCATCGAGTATCACCAACCCCCCCTAGATAGTGGGAGCTATAAAATCACGGTTAAGCAAACCATTAAAAGCAATAAATCTAGCAAAATACCACTACAGGAATTCTCAAATACGCTTAATTTTGTGGTTAGTGGACATCGCTTTGCCCCTCTAACCTCTGATGATATTTACGCCATTTTTCCCCCATCAGGCAACTTAGGTGAGTACTCTAATGCTCTACCACATATTACCCTCAAGCGTAGCACCTTACCTTGGGAACGCTCAATCAATGTAAAAGAGCCAACACTCCCTTGGTTAGCCCTGCTCCTATTTCGGGAATCAGAAAAACCAACCCCGAAAACTATTCAATTAAAAGACATTCAAGCCAGTCCCGCAAAATTCCCTCAGTTTATTTCGGATCCTGGAGAAATTCCAGAGGATGAACTCACCGTTATTGATGTCCCCAAAAAACTTTTAGCACAGATTCTTCCTACCCAAAAAGATGTGGCTCTCCTTGCTCACATCAACCAACTGACGAATACGGATCCTAATATCGGCTCCCTCAGTGAACCCTTAGCAACTATCCTAGGTAACCGCCTACCTCAAGCAGGTGAAGTCAGCACAGTCCATTTGGTTTGTTTGGAAAATCGCTACCCAGATGGACAATTTGACTACCAAGGAGCAAAAGATGACGATTTAATCCGCTTAGTCAGTCTTAAAAGTTGGAGCTTTGCCTGCGTCAATCAGAGGCACAATTTCACTGCATTACTGGAAAAACTTGATCGCGAACCAGGAACTGTGAGACTTCCTAGCCGAAACAATAACCAGGCAGATAATTACCTAAATTTAGGCTATATACCTCTCGCCCACGCTCTCCGACAAGGAGACAAAACTATCTCCTGGTATCACAGTCCCCTCAGTCCGGGAAAAAATCCTGATCAGCTATCGGGTCCAGTTGTCATGGCTGATGCACTGGTGCGTTACGATTCTAATAGCGGTCTGTTTGATGTTTCCTATGCTGCCGCTTGGCAATTAGGGCGGATGCTCACTCTCCACAACAAAACTGTTGCCGTTGAACTTTTTAACTGGAAACGTTCCAATGCTCAAAATCTCCATCAGATACAGCAACAGGTACTCTACTTGCCTTTCCAGGGAGAAGCCAGTAACGGCACTACGAATATGCCGCCAGAAGCGATCGCCACTTGGTTCAGAGATTTAGAACTCCTGAGGCATATTCCCTTTAACTATCTCCTTCCCGACGAAAAATTGCTCCCGCCTGAATCTCTCCGCTTCTTTTGGGTAGATTCTTATTGGGTTGACTGTTTGCAAGATGGAGCTTTTAGCATCGGGCGAGTCACAGCAGAAGACTTAAAAACAGATACTCAAATTCAGTTTAAGGCATCAGTACCGAGACCAGATGAACTAATTACGGGTTTTTTGTTACATTCAGAAGCAGTATCTGGTTGGCCTGGTTTAGAAGTAGAGGGTTACAGTGACCTTAGAGACAATCTAAGTGTTGCTGACTCAAGCAAGAAACTGACAATCCTACGCAAAGAGCAGTTATCAGATAGTGTATTACTCTGTTTATTTAAGGGAGAAGTGAAGACAATTGACTTCTCTCTTAAGCCAGAATCAGTGAATTGTGGTGTAGATCCAATTAATCAAGGTCAAATAATAACAAAAGGATTGCGAAAATTGGATGGAGAGCAAGTGGATGGAGAGCAAGGCGAGCAAGGCAAAAAAGAAATAAACGTCCCCTTTAAAAATAAAGAACTAGGAGTGATCGACGTCGAGAATTTAGCTGATAGTATCAAAAAAAAGCTAAATTACCAAGAAAATTTCACGTCTGCTCAATTTGCTCTAACAATGATTGAAGGGGCGCAAAAAATTAGATTTTGTCAGAAAGCCTAGAAGAGATCGGCGCTTGTGCTGCACAAGAAAAAGTTAGGCGAAATTAGGCATAGTTCATACCAATTTTGGGTGAAGCTGCACATTATTTTTACCCCTCCTAACCTCCCCTTGCAAAGGGGAGGAAAGAAGGCGGTGCGGATTCTTATGCGTCTTCATATAAAAATGGTATAAGATGGTAAACTTTTTAAATCGCTCAGTATTCATAATATTTTTCCTCTCAATAAAGGTACTGGCCATGAAAGCGGGATACTCAACGAGTTGATTGACAAAAATTTTTTCCGATTTTTTTTAATTGGACAATTGCACACAAAATGTATCTTTCTTTACTTGACTGTATGCTTTCTCATCCCTTACTGTTAAATGTGGCCATAAAAAGAGCTTAATATTTAGCTAATAAGCGGTTGAATCGAATTAATTTAGACAACTTCAATGCAAATGGAGTTGAATAGAATCGAGCAATCCGAGTAGTTAAACTTGTTTTCAACTTAAAGCAATTAGCTCAAATTATCACAGGAAAAGCCTTACAAATGAGTACATACCGTAAGCTAGCGATCGCACTTGTCAGCATTGTTGTTTGGTTCTCTACCATCACCACATCTTTTGCTGATGTCAACACAAATGTAGTAGCATCTTCCGAGCAACTCCAAGCACCTATTCAGGTTTTAGCTTTTGTTGATTCTGACGATACAAACAGTGCCAGAAGTAAACTGTATGACGATATTGAACAAGCTTGGAAACAACGTAATGTAAAAGACAGTTTGTTTGCGGTTTGCGATGCAACCACACTGGATAGAGATTTATGTAGAGATCTCCTGAAAACTGAGATAGTTCATAAACGGCAAAGTCTACTCGATTCTTGCTATAGTACTCCAGGTACTAATGGAAGATTGTGCCTAGCTTTGGCAGTAAAAAACTTAGGTTTAAATTCTTTGGTGGATTTGGACAGATGGATTAACGAGCTTGACGAGCCATCTTAATTAGTTATCGGGGTACAGGTCCAATTCATCAGTCAGCACCCTGACCTAAAGGTGCAGGGCTTCTCCCCTTGGGAGAAGCTTACGCGAACGTGCCTTAATCTTTAGGGATAGTTGACCCGCTTAAGTACCCTGTGTACTACGTTAAAGGGAAGTGTTTAAGTTCCTACCTACAGATGCGCAGCCAGTTTGTAGCTCTAGAACCAAGTGGTTAAACAGATTTATCAGGTTAAGTCAGTGCTGCTTGGATAGTTACCCCTTCGGGGTTCAGCAGTTGTTCATGGGGGAAACCCCCTGTTCTGCACACTGCTTCACCGCCCTTTAACCTTGGCAAGGCTAACATCACTCCCGATTCGGGAAGGCTCATTTGAGCAAAACCATTATGCGTACAGAGCGAACGATTTGAAATGGTAATTGTCCCGTTGAAAGTGCAATACAATGGCACCCCGGATTTAGTAGCTCCAAGGCGGTAATGGTAGTAATCGTAAAGCCGTCCTTCTAGGACGGGGTTTCTACCCAATAATTTTGATGAATTTAGGGGGCGCAAAAAATTAGATTTTGTCAGACAGCCTAGAAGAGATCGGCTTTAGGCTGTCAACCTTTGAGGAAATCAAGAACCGTTTCAAGAGCGTCGAGTTTCGCCATACTACTGAGCTATTATCTTCAAGCGCAGCCAAACGCTTGAGTTCTGCGGTAAAAGTTTCCGTACCAACCATCCGTGAGTTAGATAGCGCAGCTTCGACTTGTTGACCTATAATTAAATCTTCCAACTGAGCTAGTCTGTTTATCAATTGCTCGTAGTTTTCAACCGACATAATGACGTAACTAGGTTGTGATTCTTCTGTTAATAAAACAGGCTCAACAGCAGCTTGATTTAAAACTTCACTATGAGTATTTTGGATTTCTTTAACAGAAAAGCGCTGCATTTTCCTAATTTTTTGAATAAATTTCTATTTTTTATTCATATTATAACGTGGAAAGCAGGAAATTGATTGTTAGAAGAGAATTGGCTTTGAGATGATCAAAATTCGTTGTGAAACTTTGCAAGACCACCCGGCAATAGCTGAGGTAAATACATTAGCCTTTTGTCAGTACAATGAGGCTAGACTTGTCGATAAAATTCGCCAATCTAACCGCTATATTCCAGAGCTTTCACTAGTAGCAGAGATTGAGGATGTCGTAGTCGGTCACATTTTATTTAGTTATATTGATCTAGTTAACGAAGAAACACTACAGGTAATTGGTTTAGCACCTTTGGCAGTTCGTCCACAGTTTCAAAGACGAGGTATTGGCAGCGCATTGGTAGAAGCAGGGTTAAAAGCAGCAGATAAAAAAGGAGAAGCGATAGCAGTTGTATTAGGTCATCCGGACTTCTATACTCGCTTTGGCTTTCAACCTTCAATTGTTTATGGAATCGAGTCGCCGTTTCCAGTTCCAGAAGATTTTTTCATGGTTAAGCCATTCCACAACTATCAGAAAAAATATATCGGTAAGGTTGTTTATCCACCTGCTTTTGATGGAGTCTAATTATTGTCCAAAGACGGTGCAACTACAAAAGTTTTGGTTGCTTAAAATTAAAAAATTGTTCCGTATCTCGTAATAAGTCAGACTCAAAATACACCAAAAATCAATAAGTTATTTAAATATTAAGTTTTATATCAAATGAAAATTGCTTGATTTTCTCAATAATCTAGGTTTATTCTCAATAATATTGAGAATAATGTCAATAATTTAACGAGAAATTAGGGATTATAAGCACTGAGTAAATATTACTATTCAGGCATCTGGTAGAATTGATTAGAATCTTACTAGGGTATTTTTCGCAAAAAACGGCGGGGAAAGCTTCAGAGATATCCAGATGCTGATTGCAGCAAACTGCGAAAATAATAGAAACTATGTAAATTTTTGTAAGATGGACTGGAAGGCTTGTAGTTGCACGTTGGTGCGCTGAAGCGCAACTACAAACCAAGAACTTAACTCTTAGCGCCTAAATTTATAACTTTAGTTGCAACTGCGAGACTCTCTTCAAACAATGCTTCTCTACCCCAGCGTTGAACCTGCTGACTCAACAAAGCTTCGGCTTTTTGCTCAGAAAGAGAAGTAACCTGTTGATACACACCACTAGATTGAGCACCACCTTGTGTTTCCATCCGCATACAACCACCTGTTTCAGAACAGATCAGTGTACCAGCGTTTGCTTGGGGGTTGGTGGAATTCAAACGTAGAGCAATCAAGTCACCAGAAACTTCACCGACATCACCAACCGGGACTCCTGCTAACTCGGCTTCTATTTGTTTTTGGTCTTGTGCAACAAACTGAATTCGCGTAATTTCGTAATCTCCGTTTTCTTTTTGGTAAGAAACAGGCTGCCAATTCAACCGGCTAGCTAGCCAACTCACAAACATCAAAGCCTGTACAGGATTACCTTTCTCGTAATCAATATTAACTCTGTCTACTTCTTGCAAACCTGTACGACGTTGGGGTGGATCATAAGCTTCAGCTGTCAACTCTTGCCAACCTGATAAGCGACGCCAATTCAGATCAGCCAATGGTACACCACTTTCTATCAACTCTTGTAAGCTAAGCAGATCAGTGTCTGGGGTGTTAAAGTTACAAGAATCAACAATCACGTTGTTACAAACTGACGCCAATCGCTTGAATAAAGCATTATTGGGATCTGGTGTTGCCTTCCACCAAAGAAACTTGGGTAAGCCCCCAATTAATAATGCTGGAATCATACCGCCTATTCTTTCTAAAGCGATCGCAGTTCCTGTAAGAGTAATGTATTCGCAGCAAACGAGTGTACTTGACGAATGCTTTTGTATAGGGCAATAAGCAGAAACCTGAGCCTTAACACCTTCGTCTTCTCCTGCTATTGGAGACAGAGTAATAATGCGGCAGGGATTACGGAGGGCAATTTCATCAGCAATTCTGGGGCTTGACGCTTCTGCGCTATAGGTTACACTTCCAGAAGAATTATCTGTTGTTTTTCCACTATTGTACCGTTTAGCAAGTTCTTCTCTCAGTCGGGCTACCATTTCCGGATTTACCTTTCCTGTCGGTTCTAGTCCAAGAGCTTTTTGTGCTTCCTGTACTGCTGCGACAGTTTGTGGTCCGAGGATACCATCAATTGGACCATGATAATATCCCAACGTAGCTAACAAAGACTGAGTTTCTTCTGGTTCGTAAACTATTAAAGTGAATGTTGTGGCTCGGGTAGCAGCTGGGAGTGTGCCGTCGTCACCCGTAATGCCATAGCTTTGCCAAATTTGACTAAGTTCCGTTTCAATTTCTGTTAGTGAAATATCCTTCGGTGCTTGGAGTGAAAAAATAGTAGGAGCTTGGGAAGTCATAGGTAAATTGGGGATTGGGGATTGGGAATTTCCGTTATCAGTTATCAGTTATCGAGGGGTATAGTACACTGATAACTGATAACTGTTCACTGATAACTGTTAGAGTCTGCGCCAGCGGCGATTATCTTGGTTAATCAACAATTCTGCTTCTGCTGGTTCCCAAGTACCGGCTTCATATTTTGGAACGGACGCCGGATCTCCTGGTAGATCCCAAACAGAAAGGGCTGGTGTTACTACCTGCCACGCGGCTTCCACTTCATCTGCTCGTGTGAACAATGTTTGGTCACCCATCATACAATCTAGGAGGAGGCGGTCATAGGCATCGGAAGTTGCCTCGATACCAAAGGAACCATAACTAAAATCCATGTCCACGGAACGGGTGCGGAATGCTGCTCCTGGCATTTTGACATCAAAACGTAGGGAAATTCCTTCATTCGGCTGGATTCGCATTGCTAAAATGTTGCCATTTGTTTGCTGCGTGACCGATTGAAATATCCGAGAAGGAACTTCGCGGAAGTGGATCGAAATCTCACTAACTTTTTTCGGCATCCGCTTACCAGTGCGTAGGTAGAATGGAACACCGTGCCAGCGCCAATTGTCTACCAGAAACTTTACTGCAACATAGGTGGGTGTTGTAGAGCTGGGACTAACTCCAGGTTCGTCATGATACCCCGGTACAGGTTTTCCCTTCATCCACCCAGCGCTGTATTGACCCCGCACTGCTGAACGCTGTAGATTGTTGATATCAGCTAATCGAGTTGCTTGAAGTACTTTAACTTTTTCTGTACGGATACTGTCCGCATCTAAAGAATTAGGCGCTTCGATCGCAGTCAAACAGAAAAGTTGCATCAGATGGTTTTGCAACATGTCTCGCAGTGCACCAGAGCTCTCGTAATACCCAGCTCTGTCTTCCACTCCCACTGTTTCTGCTACAGTTATCTGAACGTGGTCAACAAACTGACGATTCCACAATGGTTCAAAAATTGCATTGGCAAAGCGAAATACCAACAGGTTTTGAACTGTCTCTTTACCTAGGTAATGGTCAATACGGTAAACTTGGTTCTCTTTAACATATTTCTGCACCACTCTATTCAGGCTTTGGGCAGAAGCCAAGTCACGACCAAAAGGTTTTTCAATGACTAGACGTTCTTTTTCTGAATCGTCTAACATTCCTGCTGCACCTAGTTGCTTGATTCCTTCTGCAAAGAATTTTGGTGCAACAGAAAGATAGTATATTCTGTTTCCTCTTGTTCCTCTTTTTTCGTCTAATTCCGTTAGCAAGTTTTTCAATTTCTGATAACTCTCTGGATTATCCATGTCCCCAGAGCAGTAAAATAAACCTTGGGAAAAATCTTGCCAGAGTTCTGCAGGTCCAATACCGTCATGAAACTCTTCTAGACCTTGCCGCATTTGTTCCCGAAAGTAATCATGGCTCCAGTCTCGACGAGCAACACCAACTACAGTCGTTTCTGGTGGAATGCGCCTTTCCCTTCGCAATTTGTAAAGTGCTGGAACCAACTTACGCTGAGTAAGGTCTCCGGAAGCACCAAAGATGACTATAATTTGAGGATCAGGCATCCGTTGCTGTTGCAGACCAACTCGCAAAGGATTTTCTAATAGACTAACCATAACAATTTCGGACTTTGTTGAGTTTTTTAGGGCATGGGGCATGGGGATTTCAGTTATCAGTTATCAGTTATCAGTTATCAGTGACCATACCTCTTGATAACTGATAACTGTTCACTGATAACTGTTAAAGTCCCTACACTGGTGACAACTGCTTAATCTTATTTTCTAAAGAATCCATCAGTGATTGGAAGGGTTTGACGAACTTGTCAATTCCGTCAACTAGCAGTTCGTCCATCACTTGATTGATGTCGATGTTTATGTCTGGATCTTTGAGACTTTCTATGAGTGTGTAAGCTTCTTCTACATCTGTTTCAATGCGGCTAGCAACGTCGCAGTGATCTGCACAAGCATCTATTGTTGCTGGTGGTAAGGTGTTAACGGTTTCGGGACCAACTAATTCATCGACATACATAACATCACTGTAGCTGGGATCTTTGGTGCTGGTACTTGCCCAAAGTAAGCGTTGTACTGTTGCACCTTTTGCAACTAAGGCTTGCCAACGATCGCCGTTAATAATCTTTTTGTATTCTTGGTAGGCAATTTTAGCGTTGGCGATCGCGACTTTGCCCTTCACATCTCTTAGCTTTGCTTCGACGTTTATATCATCAACGCCTTTTTTCAGCTTCGCATCAATTTTACCGTCAATATTGCTATCGATCCGGCTGAGGAAGAAGCTAGCTACAGAAGCAATTTTGCTGATATCCTTACCTTCTGCTGCCCGTTTTTCTAAGCCACCAATATAAGCCCAAGCTGTACTAACGTAGCTTTGTACAGAGAACAGCAGCGTTACGTTAACGTTAATTCCATCAGCAATTACCTGCTCAACAGCAGGTAAACCAGAGTCTGTCCCAGGAATTTTGATCATGACATTTTCACGACCAATTTCTTGGTAGTAGCGACGAGCTTCTCTGATTGTTGCTTCTGTATCGTGAGCAATGGTTGGTGGTACTTCTATACTCACGTAGCCATCCAACCCATTTGACGCGTCATAAACAGGGCGCAAAATATCGCAAGCGTTGCGGATATCGTCGAAAACCAGTGATTCATAAATTTTCTCTAGAGATAATCCTGCACGAACACCCGCTTCAATATCAGCATCGTAAATGGCATTGCCTGCGATCGCCTTTTCAAAGATAGCTGGATTAGAAGTAATCCCCACTATCCCTTTATTTTCAGCCAAGTCTTTCAACTCACCTGAGCGAATGAGATCTCTGGACAAATTATCCATCCAGATACTTTGACCGTACTTTTTAATCTCTAACAGTTTATTAGTTGCCATAGCTATGTTCGTTTAACTCCTGCTTGTTTTTGTTGTTACTACGTCCAGCGTTACCTTGAGGGTTAGCTTGCTCTCATGGTGACTGAAGTTTCAAAAAGTGCGTCTCGACATTCCCTCACCCAAACCAGAGTGCTTCTGGGATTGAAATTTTGTTGTTAGTTGTTTTATTAAGCACCCATAACCAACGACTAACCACTTCTCTAATGCCCATTCTGAATGAAAGATTCCACCTTTGCTACATCCTTAGGACTACCAATAATCAGAGGAGTGCGTTGATGAAGTTTTTTAGCCACTACGTCTAATATCTCCGTATGCCCTGTAGTAGCGCGACCGCCTGCTTGCTCAATGATAAAAGCTAACGGAGCCGATTCATAAAGTAAGCGCAATTTTCCTTCTGGTTTTGGAAGTGTACCAGGGTATAGGAATACACCACCTTGAATCAATATCCTATGTATATCACTCACCATTGCGCCACTATATCGAGCGGTATAACCTTCTGTTCGATGAACGTAACGAATGTATTCCCGAATCGACTCATCCCATTGCCAAAAATTCCCCTCATTGACGCTGTAGACTGAACCGTGATCGGGAATCTTAATATTTTCTTCGGTGAGGATAAACTCGCCCAAACTAGGGTCAAGGGTAAATGAATGAACTCCCTTTCCTATAGTATAGACCAGCATCGTACTGGGACCATAAAGTATGTACCCAGCTGCAATCTGTTTACGTCCAGGAGCTAGCAAGTCTCTCGCTTCACTGTCTAGATCGTCTCCTTCTTGTTGACGAATAGAGAAGATAGAACCCAGACCGAGATTGGTATCAGTGTTAGATGAACCATCAATCGGGTCATAAAGTAGAGTATAACGACCAATTGGGCAATTTTCAGGAATGTAGTAGGGTTTTTCCATTTCTTCAGAAGCTAAGCGGCAGACTAAGCCACTTTGCTTGAAGACCGCGATAAATACATCATTAGCATAGACATCCATCTTTTTGACGGATTCTCCCTGCACGTTGACTTCCCCTGTAAATCCAAGAGCTCCTTCCATTAAGCCAGCATGGCTGAGGCGACGAGCGATCAATTTGCCAGCTAAGGCAATCCGATTCATCAGTGCGCTCAGATCCTGAGCTTCTTGTGCAAAGCTCTGAAGATGCTGTAAAACGTGACGGGATAATGTTGTACAGTCGCGATCTAAACTTTTGTCTGTAGTGTTGTTGTTAGGCAACTCTAAAGATTCTGGGGCTTGAGCCATTTGTCTGTCCTCGCGCTTAGATTGGGTGTTAGTTTGGTTTATCCCGTAGTTTGCAACTTCACAGCTGCTGCTGCCTCTATCTTAGAAAGGTAATGTGACAACCGAAATGTGATTTTAGATAAACTAAAGAATTTATTTTGTTCTGGGCAAACCCAAAGTCTCATGGCTATTCCCAGATACCATGTTAAGGTAGGTTTACCTGGTCTAACAGGTAATTTAAATACAATAAAAATGGGCATAGGGCATAGGGCATAGGTAATGGGTAATGGGTAATGGCAATGGGCACCGGGTAATGGGTGATGGATAATGGTTGCAATTTCCCCACCTATAGCCTATGCCCCATGCGCCATGCCCCCTGCCCCCTGTAAAATTCTTAATTTTTGTAGGAAATTTCTACAGATTAGACTTGCCCAAGTAAAAAACAATTTGCTATTATTGTTTCTTAGTAGCTCTTAAGACTCTTTGTTAGTCCAGTTACTTCGGCGGTCTTCTTCTCGTGGTCTTGCTTTATTAACCCTGAGTTCGCGGCCCATCCATTCAGCGCCATCTAATTCATTGATGGCCACATCCTCTTGGGCATCCTCGCTCATGTCAACAAAAGCAAAGCCGCGCAATCTGCCTGATTCGCGGTCTGTAGGTAGTACAACTCTTTTAACCTCGCCATATTCTGCGAAGACTAATCTCAAATCAGCTTCGGTGGCTCGGTAGGAGAGATTTCCAACGTAAATAGTCATGTGGATCACGCAACTTGCTTATCTTAGCGATCGCTCCAGCTTGAAAACAGTTTGAAACAACAAGCACTAATTGCTTTCGTCTCATCTGAATTAACCATGGTGAACTTTGGAACAAATCAGCACCCAATACGGCAGCATAATCTGAACCTAACCAATAGTTATGCTGAAATTTCGCATACGCTCATATAATAACTGATTGTGAGATTTTTCAAAGTATGTAATCTCACAAACATCCATAAATTTAAATTATCGCTAGATATAATTCTTCTTAAGAGAGAGCCAGCGTAAACTTTTTTGGTCCCAATTATTTGATATTTTAAGGTTAAGAAATAGTTATTAAGTATAAATGCTTAAATGTATTTGGTAAGCTCAAGGCAAAGAAACTGTTCTTTCAATAGTTACCTTTTACATAGCCAAACATAGACAGGCTACTTTACAGGTGTTTAAGCAACACTGACGGAAGCATGTTCACGCTTGAAAGTCGGTGTGATACGCCTCGGATGTACTACCAGACACCCTCTATCCCTCTTTAATTGTTCTTGCAAGCAATCAAAATAATTTGGGATTACTTTTCTACCAATGTTAAACGCTCCATTGATATCGGCATGGATCTTGGTACCATTTTTGGAAACATACCACGCTCTTTGTAGACGTCGACCGGAGAAAGAATGCTTTTTGTTAGGTCTATAAGTTGGGATATTGTCCCAATCTAAAAAAGAAGCAAAGGGCGCTACTGCTGCTTTCATCTATGAGCCTAAAGTACGGATGTGTCACTATGACGTGCCACATCCTCAAGGGTTTTCAGCCCTTGGGTAAACATAGGTAAATCTGGGCAACCTTCCCCCACCTTAAGTGTGGAAAGCCTTCCATTAAATGGTTGGGGGGCAAAAAACGCCCCCTCATTCTCATTAAATGGTATTGTTGACACTGAAATGGGCGTTTTTTGCCAAGGTTGCCCAGATTTACACAGGTTAGATGAAAGCCTAGCCTTCCTTATAAAATTGTCCCTATCACAGATTGAGGGCAAGAAGTTTTCTATTGCACAATGGCATCGACTCAAGTTCAATCAATTGAGATCGATTGAGGACCATCAGATCTTCCATTATGGGCATTAGTGGTAAAAGTAGTTTGGTTAGTTGAGCCAGTCTGTTTATCTAGCCAGCTTTTAACAGGTTCGTCCGAAAGGTGAAGTCGCAGTATCCCAGAGAAGAATCCGCCTGCAAATGAACCTGGGTGCTGGATAAATTCTTTGAATATCGGTGTGAGTTCATCAAGAAACATAAAAAATTTCCTTAGACTTTCAGAGAACTAAATATTGAACACTTCGCTTGGCACAGTTTGAATTTTTCTTAACCAAAGTAAACAATGCGTAAAACTTTGGTCAACAATTATTAAGTATAGTACAAATAACAAGCTTGCTTCCCCACCGTAAGAAGTAGAGGATGGGGAATTCCGCGAATCACTTAAAGCGCGGCTTCCCAACATCAACTGCTACCTACCCTTCAGGGGAGAAAACGCCCCTTATGGGCGCAATTTTATTGCAGGGTAGGTTGAACCTGAGTGGAATGGTGGCAACCTAGTTTTCCCTACTCCCTGCTCCCTTTCATTCAGGGAACATGCATTTATCACTATCACAACCAGATGGTCCAGCCTCTATCAACTCACCAGCATCGTAGTGGCTGAGGGCGGTCAAAAAGTCATCTATTTTGCGTCGTGCTTTCACCTCATCAACCAAACGCTCATATGTTTGTTTGTCGATAGGTTCAAATGGTAAACGAGGGAATGATTGGTGATCATCAAAGCGAGCTAAAAGAGCAGCGGAAATATATCCCTCATCATTCTCAATAGCTTGGTGAATTTGCTGACCTAAAGCTTCGATTTCATCAAAGCGTAGTTCTAAAGTAGAAGATGTGTTATGAGTTACGTAGTGACGTTGAACCTGCATAGCAAAATCAAATTGCGCTAAAACAGGAAACTTAGAAACGTCAATTTCATCGACTCCTGGTATATCAGCCCAAGGTACAGCAACAGGAATTTCCACTAGCCATTCACTAACTCTTGGATCGAAAGGATCGTTCAATAAATTACCTTTTTCGTCTTTATCAGATTGAGATGGAATGATATTGTAGCCGTAGTCAATACAAGCTAAAGCTACTGGGTCATTTTTCCTGAAGGTAATTCGACGAATAAATCTTTGTGCTTTTGGAGGATGCCAACCAGGACTAGCACCAGTCAATAGAGATTTAGTACCACTAGGTTGAACAGTTGTACAGCGATTTGGACGTTTGAGATTATGGCGATCGCAATACTCCCAAACAACACGATGCACAACGTCTTTCCAAAAACTCAGGTATTCCTCCTCTTTCTTCTTAAATATCAGTCCTTGGGCAGTTTCAGGTCTTCCTTCTTGCCACCATTTTAACCAATCAGCACCAAAAGCGTGAACAAAGAAATCAAATAAGCCTGTAAAAGAAACACCAACAATGGGATCTAACTCCCGGCTGTACTGATAGCGTGGTTCAACAAATTCGTGATGTAAAAGCGTTGCTACAGACAAAGCACCTGCAGTGAAAGCCTCCTCCTGCTCTTTGTAGTTATCTGGATCTATTTGATTCAGGTGAACTTCTGCCAAATTGCAGTGGAAGTTAGAACCAATAATTTCCATTTTTGTTATCCTAGAGGCTTTTTATCCTCTAGTTCTACTACTTCATCATTCGCAGTAGATCCGCGTACATTTTCTACATTACGTAGTCGGACACTCTTGGAGAGATTATATTCTTTTACAGTTATCAGTTAACAGTTAACAGTTATCATTTTTTTGATAACTGATGACTGATGACTGATCACTGATTTGATTAGTTTCACTCTCTACGCTGTACGGTGTTAAAGGTTTTTTAGTCCCTTTAATTACCACGGGATTAGCAAATTTCAGCTTTCCCCGTATTTGCCCGATGTTTAACGTGAGGCAAAATTACTTACCACACGGGTTAAGACCAAACCTAGCTAAGCGATGTTCTAACTCCAACGGATCAAGATTAGGATAATGTTGCTGTAGCCATTCCTTTCCTTGTCCTTTTTCGTAGGATTTCAAAAAGTCAACTTTCAGGGCTTTAGTTGTAAGCAGATCACAATTTGCTCTAGCTACAGCTTCACCAGCCCATTGAATAGCGCCTTCACCACTATGATACTGTTTACGTACAGCATCAATACATTCTTCTAATGAGGGCTTGCGGTGAAAAACTCTTGTATGGTTTGCCATCCTGAGAGCATCACGTTGTGGATCAATGCGCCAGTTTCCGTTTTCATCCTGTTGCCATAAGTTATCTTTGGCGGTGCTTCCTAATTGATCATTAAAATCAAACTGCCGCATTCCCGCACTATTATGGGTTAGATAGCCATCACAGTAAAAACAATGAGCTTCTTCTACTTCTATGTCGTATGTTTGAACATAATCGTAGCTACCTAATCCCATCACTGTGACTGGAATATCCAAGGAGATATCTGATTCAGCGAGATAACGTTCATAGTTCGTATCAACAGAGAGAGAACTTTGAAAGCCCATTTCTCGCATCTCGTTAAAGGTGTACGCCTCCTGCATAATATTACTGGGTACAGTAAAGCCGTACATTTTTAGTCCTTGGCTGAGCTCTCCTTTGAGACTGTGGGGAGCAATCAAAGAATTATAACGCTCTTTTAACGCTGGAATCGTAAGGTTATACTTAGCTTGCCATCCCTGTTGCTCTGGATGAGTGATAGAGATTCTACTTGCAATACCTAAGCTCGATAAAACTGCTCCAACTTGTCTAATAAATGAGCGATAGACTGTTGTTACTAAATGGGGTGGTCTATTATTAACAGATCCGTTGCTATCCATTAATCCTGCTAAGTAGGCAGATCGAGTGTCTACTGAACCTTGCAGAATAAAACTAGGAACTTCAAGAGGAGCATTTGGCTGCTTGATGTATCTGTCGAAATATTCAGCCAGTTCCATGGATGAGCAGATTGATTTTGCAGTGTTATCAACCTTGCTGATGCTGTGAGAAGCACTCAGTCCAAATAAACTTAAAGCAGAATCTATTTTTGCTTGAATTCTTGCACAAAATTCTTGATCTACGTTGTTTGTTGACCATTCAACGCTACCAAAATTAAAACCTAGGGTTATATAGCTTTTGCCATGAGTCAACCCAATTAACCAAGCTACTTCAGGAGTGAGATCCGGAATTCTTAAACTAGAGAGACGGTTCACTCCGTCTTTACTAGGTAGATGTGTAACTGTACCGGGTAGTACTTGTGTATTGTGTAGAAGGCGATCGCCCTCAACTAAATCCGCAACACGCTTCCAGTTAATTCCGCCCTTAGCATCAAAAAGAACTGCTTGTTCGTGGTTTAACGTTGCTCTTGGGTAAGTAGCATTGGTTTCGATTTCATAAACATCCTGAAATCCTTGGTCAAATTTATCGACAACTCGCCGAAAGCCAAGGGGAGTCTGTACTAAGTCACCCACTTGAACATCGCGAATAGAAACAAGACCTTTAGAGGTATGAACCAATGCATCTTCAGGTAAACATCTTCTAATGTTACCAGCAACAATTGTAACAGCAGCTTCATCAATTAATAAACAGCATTCTACTGAATTTAATTGTCTTCCTATAGCATTATTAAGAATGGATGCGCATCGTTCATAAAGTCCAGGCAATTTTACAGGATTTGCTACCCCGCCAAAGCCTTTGAGTGTTTCTCCGGCTTTACGGACGTCACTGATATCAACAGTAACTTGAACGTTTCCTGAAAATCGTTCATCTGTGGACAGTTCTAATAGGGTTTGGTAAGACTTCACCCAACCTTGACGACTATCACCAACGTGAATTGTGACGCTATCGCCTTCTATATTTACTTGTGTTTCCTCACGACGTTCTTGCCCAGGAGTACTACCGAGCTCACCCTGCACAGTAACATTGAGGTAATTGCGGATAGTAGGCAATTGGTTGATATACTTCGGCTCTATAACAGCTCCAGTACCACAGCCCATCATTGCCAAATCCATAATTAACCCAAAAGCACTCCAGTTTTGAAGATTGGTAGAAGTGCAGTTGTAAGCGCCAGAAAAGTTCTTTTGCTTTGTTAGCCAATCGGTACCACCAACCCATAACCAGCGTCCACTAGGTAGTGCTTTTAAGTTTCGCTGCATCCGCTCTAGAATATCAGCTTCATGGGGAAGTAGCTTTCCAAGGCTGATTAAACCTTGTAGGGTGCGATCGCACACCTGATCCCATGATTCTCGCAGCAGAGAACCTTTAGAGCGGCTATATGTCCTAAAAAACACAGGATTAGCAGCGGGAGCAGTTTCCGGAAATTTTGCACCTTGGCGTTTGCGTTCAAGCTCTCGAACCATAATTTAAGTCTTGTTGCTTATCGACAGATCAAGACTATACGCTAACTGAAATTATGGGTCAAAGATTGAAAAATTATTATATTTACGCTACATCTTGGGCTAGAGACAGGGGATCAACCTTTTAAGCTTCCGGACGTTTAATTTTTATATTTCTTATCATGAACATAAGCCCTTGGCGATCTTCTCTTAATGATGCGCTTAATTGTAACAGCAGTCAGCCACATTCCCGGTATTTTCAACTAGCGACTGTCCAAGCTGATGGACGCCCAGTTAATCGTACCGTTGTTTTTCGGGGTTTTCTTGGCGATACGAATCAACTCAAAATTGTTATAGACACTCGCAGCCAAAAGTATGAGCAAATACTACATCAACCTTGGGGAGAAATTTGCTGGTACTTTACCGAAACTCGTGAGCAATTTCGCCTTGCAGGAGAATTGACACTCGTCGATGCTAATCATCCCGATCCAGAACTCCAAAAAGCGCGTCAGTCAACTTGGCAAGGTCTTTCGGATAATGCTCGGTTACAATTTGCTTGGGAACAACCTGGTGAGGCTAGGGCTAGTCAAGATACTTTCTCACCACCTTCGCCTGATCCAGTTAATCCTTTAGGGAATTTTTGTTTATTGTTACTCGATCCTGTTAAGGTTGATCATTTGCAATTAAAAGGCGATCCCCAAAATCGGTGGTTTTATTTACGTGGGGAGTCTGAGATTTGGTCTACTGTGGAGGTTAATCCGTAAAATCGTTGTATCTTCCTTACTACCTAGGTGGAAGTTATAATAATTTCATCGTAAGGCACGCAGAAGGATGAGTTTAGACGCGATCGCTAAATCCCTAATACCAGCCCTTTCAAGGTGGGTAACGAAGACGCGTTGTTTCAGGGCGATCATTCTGACTTCTGTCCTGAAAAATCAAACCCTTTGACGATTGAAATGACCAATTTTCGTTCCTTATTCCACCACCTTGAAAGGGCTGATCCCTAAGACTTACGCACTATACAAATTGACTATCATGTGTATTAACGGAGTACTATTCGCCTAATAGATGTATTGGAATACTTTCCTTTGGAAGCAGTAAATAATCAATCAATTCGTCCCGCAGATGCTTAGACACATAGCTATCACCTTGAAGACAATCTAACAAAAGATTAATGACGTAGAGATACTTATCTAGAGCTTTACTATCTTCTTCGCAGAACTCTACACTATATCCAATATCCAGATGCTGAATCATTACTTGTTGCAACTTGTTTGACCAATGTTCCCATTCCAATGCAGGGCTATCATTGGCTGGTTGACAAGATTGTAAAGATATTAAATCATCTGCTAAATCAGCATAGGCGTTATCTTTTACTAAATTAACTGTTTCGTTAAACTTAGAGCGAATATTAAAATGATTAGGATCAATGTCTAAACGTTTATGAATAAAGGGATCAGCTTGTGGAATTTGCCAATTTTGACTAGAGCTTTTATAGGTAGCAAAATTATGAATTACTGATAAATTAACAGCAATATAAGATATTGGTTGAGGTTTAATAAGCTTTTTTCTTTTCTCATTAATATCTCTTAATTTTATAGAGATACTTTTAGCGATACTTCGGTCAACATTTATATCATTATTAATATATAAGTCCGTATCTAAATCAAGAGTTAAGTACATTATTCTCCATGAACTGGATGAAATTTGGAATGCATCTGTAACTTTTTTTAACCATCTTAACATTTTTTGCAATTCGTCACTTTTAACCAGCTTATTTGCATAGGAGAAGATGGATTTTAGAAAATTATCAGTATCACGCGATAAGCATCCAGCAATTATTACAAATACTTCTCGCCACTGATAATTTGTCAAATGCTGATTAATGATTTCGTAGTTTAAGAAATGAGTATCACGAGTTTCCAATATATGTTGAGCGGTAAAGTACTCTTGAAAAGTTAAGTGAGAAAATGCATAAATTCCTCTAGCTTGTTCAGTAAGAAGACCATGGTGAGTCTCAATAGTCTTTAACACTAATTGGGTATCCACCTGAGTTCCAACCCCATCAATATTTTCGAGAAACTTACCAATTTGCTCTTCTAATTCGAATTGATGCCAGAAGTAACGTTGAGGTTCTTGGATAAATGCATCATAAGCTATTTCTCCTAACATATTGATTTTGCGTTGACGTGAAAGCATATCTCTGTAAATATTTTCACGCTCTATATTCCGACTGGCATCCCATCTACTTAGGAGTATCTCCACGGCATCATGATATAACTGATATCTATTCTTAGGTAAATCATAACCTTCTCCAACTATTAAACATAATAGAGTGAGTAGCAAAGGATTTTTAGCTAAATTTATAATAGATTTGCTTGTCTCTAGTTTGAATAGAAAGTGTTTTATTTTATCTTCGTGAGAATTATTAAACCATTTTCTTATAAAGATTTTTATTTCCTCTATGTCAAAATCGGCAATTTCTACTTCAACAAAGTCTTTAAATACGTATTCACAAGCTCCATGCCTGCAAGTTATGATCATATAGTTTTTATTGTATTTTTCATTAAAATCATCGATACTTTTGTATACATGATTAAGATCTCTAGTTAAAACTTCATCCAATCCATCTAGCAAAATTAAACATTTACCTTGCTCTAAATATTGTCGAATAAATTCCTCTAACTGTTTTTGAACATTCAAGGGAATATCAGAAATAGATTTAGAAAACTCCTGTATAAGAGCATCTGCCAGGCTTAGTTCAAGTTTATCTTCTGCAAATTTTTTTAGTGGAATTAAAAAAGGTAAAGGTTGTTCTATTATATTTTCCTGATTATCGATACAAAAAATTTGCTTAACATGGGTAGCAATATATTTTAGAAAAGTAGTTTTACCTGCTCCTGCTGTTCCCCACACTATAAGTCTGCGGGTTCCTTTTACTACTTCTTCGCCCGAAAGACCTTTCTCAATAACTACCTGACCAAAGTTATTAGTGTCCCGACTCAGATCATATCTATCATCAAGTAATTCTTCTATTGTTTTTACTTGTCGTCTTTTTAAAGTTCCCTCTAAAAGATTGACTTTTACAAAAATATCATTTAATTTTATAGGTTGATTCATTATCAATATTTTTATCTTGTTACATTCTCGTTCAATCTTTTCCCAGTAAGATTTTATCCAGCTTTTTCGTACATAAATAGATGGGAGTTGTGATTGATTTAATGCTTCCCAATAACTATCATTATTTAGCAAAAAAATACATAAATAATTGAGGTTTATTTCCTGTATTTTTGGTGTTGGTTCATCATTAAAGAAAGAACGAATCGTTCTCTCTGAAATTAAGTTATAGTCTTTTTCAACCTCATTTTTAAATCTCTCATTAAGCTTTGCTACAAGTTTTTTAGGCGAACTACCACACTGCTTGCTATAAGCTTGCTTTAATCTTTTAAAAACTTCTACATCAACTTCAACTGCCATTTTTTTACTCCTTTTAAGGAATTATTATTTACTAAAGACGTTATATTATCAAATTAGCTAGAAAATAAATCTTAAAAAATTGATTTTAAAAACTAACACATCTATAGTAATTCGTGAAAGAGTTGCAAACTTACTGCTTAAGACAGGGCATAGGAAAGATAGAATTGCAGATGTACTTAGTTTTTCATGAATGATTTAAGACTGCTCTATTATAAAGTGAAAGATTTTACATTATGCGAAATCACTGCTTATTGCCGCTTATCGCCGCTGAATTTAATTGTGACCGTTGAGTATCGGATGGTTTATGAGATAAACATATGTGTAACCTTACAGGACTCTCTCCACCTTCTGATGTTATTTTGGGAGGGAAAACTCACTGGTTGGCGTTCCCTGGTAGTATAAGGTTTTTATTTTAACTAGCTTGTAATTCATATATTGGTCAACTTTTACAGTGCTTAAATCCTAAATACCAGTTCTTTCAAGGTGGTGGAATGGGGAACGAAAATCGGCCATTTCAATTGTCAAGAGATTAAATTTTTCAGGATAGAAGTCAGATTAGCAGCTGAAACAAGCTGTCTTGGTTAGTCACATTCAAAGGGCTGCTCCTAAATACTAGATTGTTGAGTTGAAGCATAAAGGAGGTAGCTGACTATTACAGAGTTATCAGTATAACCGAGTGAGTTTACACAAAAAAACAGACGTACAACAGATTACTCAAATACGGGCAAAAGTATTTTACATACCCACTCGTAAACTTAATTATTAAACCTAACGTTTTACTCTTGCTATCTTTCCTCACTCCACAAACCAAATAACGTTCACAGGTTTGTTATGGAAGTATGTACGTGTGGGTAGTTAGTTGTCTAATTTCAATTCTTAACTTATTTTTCTATTACTGGGAATAGTTATTTTGATTGGTCACCTGGTGTAACCGCCTTAACAGTGTTTATACTGTCTTTTTCTTGCTCCTCAATATCGCTAAAGTTCTTCTGTGCTAACAAATCTTGTCCACAACAGCCTTCTACCCAGTTATCATTTGCCTTGTGCTTGCATACATTTTTAGCGGAACTTTTGTTAACAGTACTTTGATTCATGGTTAGTTGGTTCCTTTTTATCAATACTGATAGCCATGCAAGAAGTATACTGTGAGTAGCGACAGGCGGCAATAAGCGGCAATATTTAATGAATTACCTCTATTGCAGAGGTACTAAAATGCCCAAAATGCTTAACGGGTAAAGAAATTGATAGTACTGTAAGCAATGATGACAAATTCTATATTTATTGGTTGAGGGCAAAAAAACTGTACCGATTAAAATCTCTGGAATTTAGGTGCTGCAAACCCTTGAGTGCTATATTTAATTACTACATTCGATTTCGTTATCTTAGATTGATACTTTTATGGATTATTTAAAATTTCTATAATAATTAATTTTAAAATAAAAAAAAATTATCTTTGTATAATCATGATGATTGTTAAGGTATATCTGTTGCTGCTGGCGGAATTTAGAGTTCTGGGTAATGAGAAGTGATTAAAAGCGTCGGTTCCTGTTCCGTTTGAATTGGAATCTTAAACTTCAGTACGAAATGAAAGTTATCATTTTTTGACAAGATTACAATAATCCGGAATACAGTTGTTCTAAGGTTTTTTTACTAAACAACCAAATAATAAAAGACTATATATTGGCTGAAACTATATTACGGTTACTGATTTTTTTCACATTTTAGACTTCGTCTTTGATCTTCGGTAAGAAACTTCGGCGTTGCATAAAAACTGAGCCAATTGACAGTTGAAACAATTGAACATTCGTTCGTTCCCCATCGGATGAAATCGTTTCATGATTCAGCAACACTGCAGCTTTATTTATACACATTCGAGCAAATTCACTCCATACTCCTACTCAGTTTCCACTCTGAACAACTATGTGTAGTTATGGAGACTGACACAATGCTTATTGACGATTACTCTGGTATCTAATACAATGAGATTTTTGACTTTTGCGATTGACGATTCTAAATAGATCCTATAAGATATAAGAGCGACAACAATAAGGGTCTGTCCAAAGGGCTCAAAAGTTAGTACTAATGAGTAAATCTACGGGCAGCTGGGGCAGCAGTTGAACATCTGTTCAACTGCTACTTCAACGATTACTGAATATTTTAAAAGTCTATTCTTAATCAAAAAAATTGGTTCTTCGGTAGTTGTTATGCTAGACCATTAATTAATCAGGGAACGGGGGCGTTTAATAGAGAAAGTCGCCAGATTCAAGATTCCGGCGACCAGCAACCAATAAGATCAGCAATATGAATGGCAATCTTAATTAAACTTCTGAACAGATTCAGATATCCTTAGCTATTAAGGCTTCTCTTTTCTCTGGTTTTTTTGGTGTCATCCTGCAAGTACTAGCTGAATTTATTTCCATTCTGAAATTTCCGAAGCTAGTAGTTACATTCTTCCCTAGCAAAGCAGTCGTAGTTATTACTATTGCTATACTAAGAAATACGCTTACAATCATCCAAGAAGTATCAATTTTTATTGATACTTCGACATGTTTCTTTGGCCTTAACCACATTTTAGTTTTCCTTGTCTTGTTTTAATTTGTTGAAGGGAGATTCGAGACTAGGTACAAGAAAAGGAAGACTTACCTAAGCTTGCGACAACTATAAGGGTCTGCCTAGACTTGAAACACCTATCTTGATTCCGACCGTAATTTAACTATAGATCGTGGACATCACTAATAGTGTAAAGTTCCATTTATCGCCGTCGTTACCTCTCGTTGCCATATTCATAGCCGTTTTAATTACTTCTGCTTAGGGTCAAATTCTTCTAAACTTACATCTTGCACCTGAAAATATGATATAATTTTTATTACTCAGTATTAAACTACAATTCTTGATGTAGCGATAAAAGTCAAGAAAAATCAGGTAGCTTTATTGCGCATTTTTTTACGTTATCTGGGATTATACTGAGAGGTGCAAGATGTGAGTAAAGCCTCAGTCCGAGAAAACAGAAATCCCAACTGTTCATAATCATTCTCTTAGGTGATTTCCAAAAAAGAAAATACCTGGGGAATGCGAGTTTCGACTTCGCTCAACTCGCGATCTCTCAGTTGGTTGAGCGAAGCCGAAACCAACTAGGGTGGTATATTTATTCGTGTAAATCACCTTAAATGTTGCAACAGATCAATAATCTTGTGCGGCGAACGGCGTTCGCCCTTACCCACCTTATGTGTTGTTTTGTTTTAGAGAATTGGGATAAACTCTCCATTGCATGACACGTCTGTAGTAAGCAAAAAACGAGGGTCAACGTGTCAAGTCAACTCACGTCGACCTTCGTAAGTTACGCTATCCTAGCTTTTTAACGACACAGGTGCTAAAAATTTACTGCCAGCAATCAATAATTGAGGCTGCGGTAGCAGCATTACCCAAACCAGCTAATCCATAGCTATCTTCAATTGTGCGTAGAACATTATAGTGATTGATCGACTCACTATACTGTCCGGTTTTGACATGAGCACCAACAAAGATAGTCGGAATCCGATTGCTGGTAGTTCCATTATCTTCATCCCAAGTTACGATCAGTAAGCTGTTGTTAGTTTTTGCCCACTGTGCATAGGCATTGATATTATTTTTGAGCCAGGTATCAGCTATTTGAATCGTACCATCGTGCATATCATTTTGCTGATTGGGAACAACAATTGCAACAGTTGGCAAACTGCTAAAATTCGTAGGAAAGCTTGTAAACGGCTGATTTAGGTTACTAGCAACATTACTGAAATCAACCCAAGGATTGTGTTTGCGATAGTACAAACTATTAGACGAACATCCTGTATAACCCACACTTGGCATACTCTCGGAATAACCTATAAACGTGTGAGTACTGCCCACTAACTGGTGAGCCAGGTTATCTCCACTGAATGTTAATGGGCAATTGTCGTTTGTAACGCCTTGTGTTGATCCGCTAAACAACGCCAGATAGTTCGGTTGGCTTGGATGTGTCACACCATGGGAATTAGTAAAGAGCGCTCCTTGGCTTGCTAGCGAGTTAATGTATGGTGCACTACTGGAACCAATGATCTGTGAGTATCCATGGTTTTCTTCAATGACGATAACAATATGATCAAAACTCGGTACTACCGCTGCTAACGCTGCTTGAGCGCTCATTGCGACACTAGCTAACACCGCCAATCCATTGGTAATTGCACCAGCCCATTGTCTGCTTCTCAACATATATAATCCTTTGGTCAAATTTCTCAATTGCAGATTCGCTCTGTTTTCTGGAGTAACTAAAATTAGCTCACCAGTTTCTAGTTGTCTTTAATTCGTCTTGTGCGCACATAAGAACCTGCTAATATCATCCATTACTAGATTTAAGAGGAAATTAAGTTCTCTTTAATTCCTCTATTGACCTACAGGAATTTCAATGATAAATTCTGCTCCATTCCCTGGAGAAGAAATACACTGTAATTTTCCGCAATGTTTCTGTGTGATAATTTGGTGACTAATAGATAAACCTAATCCTGTACCTTTACCGATAGGTTTAGTTGTGAAAAAAGGATCAAACAATCGCTGTTGGTGAGTTTCAGGAATACCCGAACCATTATCCGCAATTCCAATAAGCAAGTGCTTGTCGTCGGTGAGTTTAGTCCAAATACGAATTTCAGGATTTACCCCTTGTACTTCGTTCTCTACAAGTGACTCCTCAATTGCGTCAATTGCATTTGTTAAGATATTCATAAATACTTGATTGAGTTGTCCTGGGTAGCATTCTACTGTTGGTAATTCACTATATTCTTTAGTAACTTTGATTGCTGGACGGTTAGAGATAGCTTTGAAGCGATGTTCTAAAATCATCAATGCACTATCTATACCTTCGTGGATATTAACCGCTTTCTTTTCTGCTTCATCTAAGCGGGAGAAGTTTCGTAAAGATAGCACAATTTTTTTAATTCTCTCAGTTCCGACTTCCATTGAAGTGAGCAGGTTTGGTAAGTCTTGACTCAAGAAATTTAGTTCAATAGCTTCTGCTTCTTGTTGAATTTGTGGTGCTGGATTAGGATAGTGTTGTTGATAAAGTTGTACAAGTTTAAGTAAATCTTCAGTGTACTGTCGTGCGTAGGTCAGGTTACCAGAAATAAAGCTAATAGGGTTGTTGATTTCGTGTGCTACTCCGGCTACTAACTGACCTAAACTGGACATCTTTTCAGTCTGGACTAACTGAATTTGGGTTTGTTGCAATTGCTTTAAAGTGTGCGCGAGTTCCTGCGCTTGCTGTTGCAGTGTTTTTTCTTGTGCACTGAGTTGTAATACCTGCGCTTTTGTTTGTTCAGTTAATAGTATTTGCTGCCAAGCTACAATTGTGGCAATTACAAGAAGTCCGCCCAATACCGAAGCAAGTACATTGAGTGGTACTAGTTGAGATTCGATGTTCTCAAGGGGTATAATCAGGGCTACTGACCAATTTGCTTGTTCAAGAGGAACATGGGCAACATACTTCCATTTTCCATCGACTAAAGCAAGTTTCATTCCTTCCTGTTTGTTGACCATTCGCCGAGCAATATCAGCTAAGTTAGGATCGTTTGACTCCAAAAAGCTTTTAGCTGATTTTTTGGTTGTTGACATCAACGCTTGAGGAGGATGAATGATTGGTTCTCCAGTAGAGTTAAGTGCGAAAGCATAACTGCCCTCGCCGTAGCGTAGTTTATTTATTATCTCACTGACACGACCGACTGTTAGGTTTCCGTTAAGTGCTGCTATGGGAGGACTGGCTGGATCATAAGTTTGGCGAATTGGTGTCGCGATCGCCACCACATGAATTCTAGTAATAGGCGTAAAGAAGGGATCAGAAATATTATTTTGTCCCGCTAGTGCTTTGCGTATATCATTTCTAGACTTGACGTTTTTGTGAGTGTTACCTATTCGGGTGTTGTAATGGGAACCATCGGGATAGGTGACAGCAAATGTAAAAAATTCCTGAATACGCCTAACTTCTCCGCGCAAATATGGTTCTATTTGTGACCAGTTTAAAGAACGTACAGTATCTGTATTCGCAAGAGTGTAGACTTCTGCTTTACGAACCGCTAACCATTGATCAATCTCATCTGTTCTTTGATGAACTTGAAGTAAGGCTTTTGCTTGAATTTGCTCAAGAATTAGCTGTCGAACTAGTAGATAGCTAAAAATACCGATTGCTCCTACAATCAAGGTTGTGTTAATCAAAATCAATGGCGTCGTCAAGTTACGCATTCGCCTTTGGCGCTGCACTTTAGGCGATAGCGTTCGCGAAGCGCTGCTGCCAAAGGCAGATCGCGTTGTGTGTTCTTGTGGAGGCAAACGATTTTTTAAAGCTAGTCTCATCTTTATTATTTTATGTAGCCAATGTTATATTTTTTTTGTTTCATTCCCTAAAGTTCCCACTCTGTTAGCATAATGAACATCCAACACTGAAATTAGCCAGTATTGGATCTACGAAAAGATTATTTTGTTACCTATACTTTGATCTTGCCATCCATATTAAATAGGTACTAACCCAACTCCCTGCTCGAAATTTCGGTACGCTGATAATAACATCACTTCTAGAAAATACTCCCACCAAGGTAATAAACTATGCTCTCCTTGATGCCAGTCTTGGGAGGACTTATATAGTGTGGCGTAAGCTGGAACTGGTCGAAACCTAACAACCTTAGTACCATCTGGGTAAGTTTCACTAATTAGATTGTCTGTTAACTTCCATCGCCCACCCTGCCCAGGAGTGAACTGGTAAAGGTCACGATGCAATTGTAAAATTACACTGGGAGTAAAAGGAATATACGCATAGCTGCTGTGAATAGTGGTGAGTACATCTCGGTAGCCAGCAATTTCTTGTTCAGAGCGATCGCGCGGAGTGGTTTTCTCGGCGATTAGTTCCTTAATACGTTCCAAAGGTGCTGTAATGCCTTCTATCCGGTTAGAAGACTCTGTACTTTGGATAATTGCTGCTTGACGAAGAGTTTCCAAGACTTGGGGTGATTGTTCTTTGAATAACTCTTGCTTACCTTTGTACTCACCAATCAACCGGATAGTACGCAGTAAATTTTGATTAATAAACTGATGCTCAATAAATCCTGGTTCAAAAGACCCCATCGGCTTATCTTACAGCTAAATCCCCGATCCATCCAAAAACTCTTCTATCACTCTATCTTCAAGAAGGCAAGAGCGATTTTTAGTCAAATGTACTTCTTCTGTTAAAACGTGAGAATCAGGAATATAAGGGATTCTAAAAGCTGAACTTAAAGCAGGATGCTCTTGTTCTTGCATTTTTTCAATTTGTTGTTCAAGTTTCTCGATTCTGTCTACTAAAACACGTATCACTTGAGCTTCTGCGTCTGGTAAAGATCCGTGTTCTAGAGGTTCGACTCGAACACCAGAACGGTGAATAATCCTACCAGGTATACCAACTACAGTACAGTCAGAAGGTACATCTCGCAAAACAACAGACCCAGCACCGATACGAACGTTGTTGCCTATCTGGATATTACCGAGTACTTTTGCTCCTGCTCCAACTACAACATTTTCACCTAAAGTAGGGTGGCGCTTACCACATTCTTTACCTGTACCACCAAGAGTAACCCCTTGATAAATCAGGCTATAATCACCTACAATAGCTGTCTCCCCAATCACCACCCCCATCCCATGGTCAATAAAAACACCCTGTCCGATTGTTGCGCCAGGGTGAATTTCAATACCTGTGAAAAAGCGACCAATATGAGAAATCAACCGGGGGATAAAGGGAACACCAACGATGTGTAGCCAATGAGCCAATCTATGGAATAACAGAGCTTGCAAACCAGGGTAGCAAAACAAAACTTCTAACCAGCTACGAGCAGCTGGGTCACGATCAAAGATAATACGAAAGTCTGCAAGGAGTGTAGATAGCACTTTTATCAAAACCTCGTTTGCCCAAACAAGTTACACTCTATTTTACCTTTCTATGGATCACTAAGTTGGAAAAATACGCCACCTTTGAGTAATTGTGTGTCGTTACCATAGCTACTAATGGTGAGCGATCGCAAATTCTCAAAAAACGGCTTAGCTACTATTTTCGCGAGTTTGAGAACTGGTATTTGGCTCTCTACAGTCCGCTGAATCTTTCTCCAGTCGAGATATATATACCCTTGGTTAGGTTGAGGCATAGCAGCTGTACTCGCTTGGAAATTGGGATTGTCAATTAAAGAATCTCCCTTAAGATTGAGGACTTGATTCATCGCCTCTATTGAGTTGGTAATAATCTCGTAATTTCCTTGGCTGGTGTGCGTTCCATAAACCTTTGCTTGAATTGTAAACGCTTGTTGGTCTTTTGTACTAGCAGGTTTAGTTGTTAACTTTGTCCATCCGGCAATTTGCTGTTCCCCTAGAGTAAAGGAATTGAGCAAAAGTCCATGGGATGAAGCAATTTTATCCCAACGTGCAATTCCTGGTGATGTTGCCTCTGATTTTTCTACTACAAAAACCCAGTCAGGAGTTTTTTGCTCTTGGTGGGGTAACAAACCTATGGCATATTCTCCTGTTACCCAGTTCAACACATCCTCTTTCCAATCTATGCCCAAATGTTCTTGAATATCGGCTAAAGGTTTGGGTAATTTGGTATCTTCCTGCGAACCAGATATGACGGCGTTCGCCTGTTTCCAAAGTTGAGATAAATTATCTTGACCTAAAGTGCTTAAATCGGAACCGGAAATTGCCAAGCCCGCTGATGCTGGAATATATTGTAATGCTCCTACAGGCTTAGATAATTGCTTTGCTGGAGGCAAAGTTTCGTCTTTAGCTATAAAAGTAGTTTCTGTTAGCAATCCTTTCGGGTTTAATACCACAGACAGAATTTGGCTATCATAAGTCTTATCTTTGAGTTGTAACCCTTGCCATTCTGCTACTCTAGGCAGATTAAGAAAAGCGATCGCCACTGGCGACTTAGGTAGCTCTTTGATAGCTTGCTGGTATTGGCTGGAACTCGCCAAATTGAGATCGGTAGCTTGAACATTATTGATTGCTTCTCGCAGAACTTTGAGATTGTTGGCAAATAGAACAAAGCGATCATCTACAGCTGTACCTACAAGATGATTGTTGTCATCAATCAGTTTAACGCCTTTGTAATTCTCAACAGACAACTTAGCTCCAGCTAATTCCCGCTTAGAAAAGAACGAATCTACAAACTCGCGGCTTTTCTTTGATTGATTAGTTGTAACTACCATGAGATACCCAGGCTGTTTTCCATTCTCTGGCTGGTGATCAATATCTAGACTAGTAACCGCCAGTGTAATTTCGTTACCCAACCAGGGTTGAATATCTTTTTGATAATCAATGCCAGTGTCAGCCAGTAAGCCGGTTTTTATTTTAGAGAGATATCCGTTACCTTCTTGTTCTACCAAGCGATCTGGATTCACTAGCATAGACACCATAGCTGGTGATTGTTTAAGCACAAACATAGCAGTACTTGGTTTTCCTGTAGTTGCAACACTGCTCAATACACCAAGCTGACTCTTATTACAAGCTGTAATACCTACTAGCAACAGGACGACGATACTAACTATAAGGACACTCAAGAATGAACGTTGTTTCATATTCTTTTACATATTGGGTTACGTGCGCACACCAAACCTAATATAAACTGCCTTGGGAAAACTACTGACACAGTACTTTGATAAACCCCAAACCCTAATGCCTAATCCCCAATCCCCTGTTCCAGTAATTGAGCAATTTGCTGATTAATAGTTGTCACATTGAAACGCTGACTGGCGCTAGTACGTGCGTTATTGGCTATTACGCTCGTATTTTCTTTGTCGTTGAGACAAGTCGTAATAACCTGTGCAAGCTGTTGAGGGTTTTCTGGTGTGACTAGAAAACCATTGACGCCATGTTCTACTATTTCCATTGCACCACCAGCCTTTGATGCTACCACAGGTCGTCCACAAAGCATGGCCTCTACAATAACTCTCCCAAAAGGTTCTGGAGAAGTCGAGGTGTGTGCTACCAAATTACAAGCAGTCATTAACTGGGGAATATCGGAACGAAAGCCTAAAAACTTGACTCTGGCTTCTATCTCAAATGTTTTTACTAGATTGTGCAACCGCTCAACATAATCATGCTCACCAAAAAGTGCATCACCAACTATAATTGCTGTGACTTCTGGAGGACATTTTGCGAGTGCTTCTATTAGTATATGCTGACCTTTCCAGGGTGCAAGACGACTGAAGTGTCCGACTACAAATTGTTTGTCTACTCCTAGTTGCTGTCTAATTTGAGTAACTTCAGACTCACTAACATGATACACTCCAGGAGCAAAACCGTTGTAAACAACTTCAGTAACTTCTGAACGTCCTCCTGCTTCGACAAAAGCGATTTTGCTTGCTTGAGAATTGGCAATAACTAGTGATGCAAAACGATTGGCTAAAGTAACAGCAATTCGCCGGTTAGTTGGGCTAAAATGTTCGGGAGATAGAATATCGTGCAAATGATAAACTAGGGGACGACGGCTGAAAAAACTAGCTATAGCCCCAACAACCAACGCTTTTTGTGTATTGGCGTAGATTAAATCGTAATTAGCTGCTTTTTGTACAACTTTAGCAATCAAAGGTGCCAGTTGAGTCAGACTGCTTAGTCCTTGTTTGAAGCTGCTTTCTTTACGAACTTGGATTTGGTTAGTTGTCAGGACTTCGACTGGGATTTGGTTTTGCTCAAGTAAATTCTTAAAAGAACCGTCTGCAAATAAACCGACTAAACAGCGATCGCTATAAGATTTAGCAATATCTATCAAGCACAGTTCTGCTCCGCCTGGTTTACCGCTTTGGTCGAGAAAGAGAATTTTCATAAGTGAGAATTTAGTTTTTCAGCCATATAAGCGCCTATAAGGGCTTCCGAACATTTAGTATGCCACCAATTTAAGACTTCCTGAATTCACGCTAATAGAATTTGTCGCACATCTTGAGCTATTTTATTCCAATCAAAGTTACCGACGGCGTACTGGCGGCAGTCTTGAGGTAAAGGGATAGAGACTTTTCCGAGTAAAACCTGTTCTAATCGTTCGGCAATAGAAGAGGCTTCAATAGAAGAAGTGATTAAATCTGGAGAGAAAGGTTGTAAGATTTCCGGCATTCCACCAACCGGAGTACACAAGACGGGAGTTCCACACGCTAAAGATTCTACTAGTGCTAAACCAAACCCTTCAAAAGACTGACTAGGCATCACGGTTAAGTCGGCGGCTTGGTATGCTAAGGGTAATTCGTCATCAGGTAAAAACCCTAAGAATTTTACGTGGTTATCTAGTCGCAGTTCTGTAGCTTGTTGTTGTAGTTCAGCTTGTATTGGTCCACGCCCCCCTATTGCTAACCAAACATCTGGAACATTGTGTTTAATTTTAGCTAGGGCGGTTAATAGTTTGTCAACTCCAACTCTGTGGACTAAACGACGCGAGGTGAATAAAATTTGGCGATCGCTAGGCCAATTTAGCTTTTCTCGGCAAGATTCCTTTGATAATTTCGGTTGAAACCGCTCAATGTCAACCCCACCAGGAATAACATGAATTTTTTCCCAAGGGATTTGATATTCTTCGTGTAAGATCCGGCCAAATGCTTTACTGAGAACAATAAGGCGATCGCAACGGTGATAGGTTCTTTTTTCTATAAGCCATTGCTTGACTAAAATACTGAATCTCTTCTCAGCGACTTCCTGTTCACTCTCAAACGCCCAAGGACCATGAAAGTTAAAGGTAATCGGTACTTTCTTTGGTAAAAGATCTAAAATAGGCAAGCTGTACAAGGCAAAGTGCAAATTAATGGCATCTGGGTTGCCGACTCTTGTTTTCCGAAAGTTTTCCCGAATAGTCCACAGTCTTTGTAAAATAGGCGCATCTGGTGAACCCAGGTTAGTTAGCTTAATTCCCATGTTAGGTTCAGCTTCTGGTAGCCCAACTCCACACACTTCTATTTGGTCTTGATTTGCTGCTAATTTTTGCGTCAGTTCATACATATACCGTTCTAAACCTCCAGGAGTTTTAGGGAACCACCCTAATCCCAGACAAAGAATAGATGCTGAAATAGAATTTTTTTTGCTACTTTCCACCAATTTTTCTCCACTTACTATATAGATCTACAGATCTTTGTGTTTGTTCTCTCCTACATTCACATCAACTGTATTTTGCTGAAAGCAAAAGACTTTTAATACTACTACTCAATCAGACCAGATTCCAGACATGATAGATTTGTTTTAGTCGTCCTTTAAGTAGATCCACGATGAAACAACTTACCGCTCCGAACTGAGATTGACTCCCAACTCCTAAAAAAACCTACTTGAGTAGTAGAATATACTTGAAATTATCGGTTTACGGATTCTATCTTGAGAAATCCGTTTCTCGTAGGAGAGCAGTCTATCTCATCGGCAGTTCTTTAGTCATCAAAATTTTTAATTCAACCCATCTTCTGTACCCTTAAGTGTCACGCTACGAATTTTAGGGAACAGGATAACCGATTTTTGGCGAAAAAATTTAAAAAGTTACTGTTGGAATAAACTCATTATTCACTGTTGTCCTTAAAATTCCGTATTAAGCTTAGTTTGATACTTGAGTTTCTTTCTTGGATTTCAGCAAAATTTCTTATCCCACAAACCGATATCATGGTAATCTGTTACGAGTGAATTAGGTGAATACTACTCTTTACAAGGAAAAGAGAACACTAAGAATGTATATAAAGCAGTGATGCTGATCACCGATGTAATGATTAATACAAAATAAAAAACGTAGCTATAAATACATCATGATTTGGAACCCTGTTACCCATAACATACAAGTTGAGAAAGAGGTGCTTAGGTGAAGGTGAAAAAGAGATGAATTTCCTTCGAGTTGATGGCAAGTTTCTTCGTATAAAGCCAAATTAGACGGGATGACTTAATATTATTACAATTAAGAATCTCTGATGCAGAAAAATTAGGTAATTAAAATCTTAAAGCTTTTTATTTTTTTTGATAAAGTTTTTGTAAAACTGCTTTTTCTTATTTTTAAATTTATATATTTAATCCAGAAACACTTAATTTATACAAAAAATGGGTGTTAAGTCGATTTTAGACTTTGAATCAATGTATTTGTAGTTTCAAATACATTTATTTAATCAAAGTCATGAAACACAGAAGTATTCTTATCAATGAAAGCTTTTATTGGTAAATTAGTAAATAATAATACTTCTAAGCCGCAACGTACCGTCCTTTCAGCGTGTTTCAAAGAACCTGATATATGAGCCAAAATTTGTTTTATGGCAGATGAAGAAGAGAAAATCCACGGTTTAAGTATGAGGGTTTAAATTCTTCAGTATTTAAGTAGTCATATCATCAATAAGAGCATGTTTCACAAAGACAATTATTTTCTTCCGAGTTTGAAAGGGGAAGAATTTATACAACAGGAAATGTCCTTGTTAAGGCTGATAATTGACCGGAATACGTTCATACTTGGAGATTACCTATTGGAGTAAGTCACAAAATCATTTATCAAGCTAAGAAGCACGTGTATAAAATATTACGTGAATAAATGGTTGCTTTGTTCTTATCCAAGCTGAGCCTATATTTTAATCTTAAATTTATTTATAAAAGTTGGATTTTGACGAAATCTTCAGAATTCCACTAGTTATTGGTACAGGCTAAGATGCTATGATAGGGTCACAAATTTTACAATCAAATAAAAATAAGCAAGGTGAAAGTGGACAACTTTTTAACAAAAGAGTTTGACTACAGCAACTTTAGCTGCAAATTTCGTAATAAGCTTATATAGGTTCAACCATAATTTTGGGGAAGCCGAGATCCAATGAGCGAAGAATTCCAGTTAATTGCTGTCACTAAACCTATAGTTTGATTAAGATTAGAATAATTTTCGCTTAAAAAGAATAATCTGCTAAAAACTCAACAATAAAAAAAGCTGATAAGAGACCGACAAATAATATTATGAATACAAAACAAATTCTCCAGAAAATTCAAACATTAATTCCCCATACTTGGCTATATCAGCTGCAAGAAATCCACTCTAGTTTACTATTCCGCTGGATTTTACACCGTGGGAGTAAGTCACTCACGTTTAGTCAAAAATCAATGATGGTGTTTTCTCCTCATCAAGATGATGAAACCTTCGGCTGCGGTGGGATGATTGCTCTCAAACGTGAACAGGGTATACCAGTCGCAGTTACTTTTCTCACGGATGGACAGGGATTTGGTGGTTCAGATGCGCAAACGAAAAATGAAATCGTCGAAATTCGCAAACAAGAAGCAGTCAAAGCCTTACAAATATTAGGAGTCGAGCAATCAAGAATTCACTTTTTGGAGAAACCAGATGGAACTTTGCAAGATTTAGAACCAAGACAACGTCAACAAACCATTGAGCAACTGGCTGAATTGATAAGTTTTTACAAGCCAGAAGAAATTTATGTTCCACACCGAAAAGACTGTCATAAAGATCATGAGGCTACCTATGAATTAGTTAAGGAAGCAATACGTGACGAAAAGACGCAAAACCTCTACAAGCAGGCAGGAATTGAAGTTGAACTAGTACAGTATCCTATCTGGTTGTTTTGGAGATCACCACTGTTTATTATGCTCAAGTTGGAGGACATCGCTACTGGTTACCGATTTTCTATTGCATCGGTTCAAGACAAAAAAAATAAAGCAATAGCCTCGTATCGTTCTCAAATAGAGAGCCTACCCCATGGGTTTGTGAAGAGGTTTTTGGGATCGTATGAGATCTTCTTCAAAACAGAAGAGTTTTAACAATGATTAGCGGATTTTTAAAAGCGATTCTATGGAGAAAATATAAATGAATATACTACATGTAGTTAATCATTTACAAGAAATTGGTAACGGTATTGTTAATGTTGCAGTGGATCTCGCTTCTTTACAAGCAAAAGGTAATCATAACGTTGCTGTAGCCTCGGCGGGAGGAGAGTACGAGAGATTACTAAAAGACTATGGTATCAAACACTATAGACTAGATCAAGCAAGAACACCATTAAATATTGTAAAAGCTGCACGGAATTATCGCGAGATTGTGCATGAGTTTCAACCGGATATAGTTCATGCGCATATGATGACAGGAGTTGTGCTAGCAGCTGCTATGAGAAATAGTTCCTATGGTTTGGTTTCCACAGTACATAATGAATTTCAGCGTAGTGCTGTATTAATGGGATTGGCAGATCGGGTGATTGCAGTTAGTAAAGCAGTAGCTGATTCAATGATACGACGTGGTATACCCGAAAAGAAGTTGCGGGTAGTTCCCAATGGGACATTAGGGAGTCCGCGCAGTCAGAGAATTCAAGACTACAAAGCGTTACCTTTACAACGTCCGGCGATCACCACCGTAGCAGGGATGTATCAACGCAAAGGAATCGGCGAGTTAATAGATGCTTTTGTGAAAATTGCTAATGATTTTCCACAAGCACATCTATATTTAGTAGGTAATGGTCCAGATCGGGCAATGTTTGAGACAAAAGCTCAAAAAACAGCTTTTAGCGATCGCATTCATTTTGAAGGATTTCAGCCAAATCCTCAACGTTACATGCTATCAACAGACATCTTCGTTCTTGCCTCATACAACGAATCTTTTGGTTTGGTTCTCACGGAGGCGCGTGAAGCTGGTTGTGCAATTATTGCCAGCGATGTTGACGGTATCCCTGAAACTTTAGATAATCGCCAAGCTGGTATTCTGGTGCCGCCTAAAGATAGTCATGCTTTAGCTGATGCTTTGGCAGAACTACTGAGTGATCCTTCTAAATTGGAAAAGTGGAGATGCGAAGCGGCACAAAATCTGGAGCGGTTTAGCGTTGCGCGAGTCACGGAGGAAACGCTAAATGTTTATAATGAATTATTAAGTAATTGCGGTGCAGTTAGAGTTACGAAGAGTTTGTCAGAAGTTAGAACAACATAGTCTAGGTATTCAGTAAAATCAAGCCTTTTAGCGCTTTGAAATTTGGCGATTTTATTTTAGAAGCAGACATCTACCATACCATTAGATATTATGAGTGCTGTCAAGAACTTTAAAGTGAATTATGAAACTTTGTATCGTTACCCCTAATGTCATTAAAGGAGATGGTCAAGGTCGGGCCAACTACGAGATTGTCTGGGAAGCTGTTCGTCGGGGTCATCACGTTACTTTATTGGCGAGTAAGGTAGATCCAGAGTTAGCGAACCATAGCCTCGTTGACTGGATTTCTCTTCAAGTTAACCAATACCCAACCTACCTTCTACGAGAAATAGTATTCGCTAGTCGAAGCACCGCTTGGTTGCAAAAACACCGACGACAGTTCGATCTAGTACAGGCTTACGGAGCGATCACCTGGGCAGCAGCAGACGTAAATACAGTACAGTTTGTCCATAGTGGTTGGATAAAGTCGCCAGTACATATTTCGCGAATACGTCGAGATTATTATGCTGCTTACCAATGGTTTTATACACTTTTCAACGCAGCTCTAGAAAAAAGAGCGTTTCGTCAGGCAAAAGTGGTAATTGCGGTATCTGAGAAAATTAAGAAAGAATTGCTAGACATTGGGGTCCCAGACAAGTCTATTCACGTAATTTTGAATGGGGTTGATCTACAGGAGTTTTTTCCAGGTGAGCCTTCAAGAAGCAAATTAGGTCTCCCTGAAGGGGTTCCCCTCGCTGTTTTCGTGGGCGATATCCGCTCAAACCGCAAGAACTTGGATACAGTTCTCTATGCTTTAACTAAAGTTCAGGATTTACACTTGGCAGTTGTGGGCAGTCTTGAAGGTAGCCCGTATCCAGAGCTAGCCCAAAAGCTGCAATTGGGTGGGAGAGTGCATTTTTTAGGCTTTCGCCGTGATGTAGCACAGATTATGCAGGCGGTAGATTTATTTGTGTTTCCTTCTCGTTATGAAGCTTGTACACTTGTATTGTTGGAAGCAATGGCTACAGGTCTACCAGTGATTACTGCTTCTACAGCGGGTGGTGCTGAGATAGTGACACCAGATTGCGGAGTAGTTTTGTCTGACTCGGAGGACACCAATGCTTTAGCAGAGGCACTCAGTAAACTAATTAGCAATCACGACCAGAGGAAGAGAATGGGTGAGGCTGCTCGCCATGTAGCACAACAGCATAGTTGGGCTAGTAAGGCAGCAAGCTACGTCAACTTATTTGAATCTATAACAAATAAATAATGAAGATTACTGTTTTCATACCGACCTACCGTCGCCCACAAGATTTAGCTCGTTGTCTTTTAGCGCTCAAGCAGCAAACTCGAACAGCGGATCAAGTCATAGTGGTGGTGCGCGACAGCGACACTGAAACTTGGACGATGCTCAAAGACTTCGATACAGATCCTTTGCCTCTCGATACCGTTAGTGTCAGTGTCCCTGGGGTAGTAGCAGCCATGAATGCCGGTTTAGATGCCGCATTGGGGGATATAATCGCAACTACTGATGACGATGCCGCGCCGCATCCCTATTGGTTGGAGCGTATGGAGGCACATTTTCTCTCAGATAGCCGCGTTGGTGGTGTAGGTGGCCGCGACTGGCAGTACGTCGGGGACCAACTCAAGGAATTGGGTGAGTACGAAATTGTAGGTCGCCTACAGTGGTTTGGACGAATGATTGGCAACCATCATCTTGGTGTGGGAGGACCTCGGGAGGTAGATGTACTCAAGGGTGTGAATATGGGTTATCGACGAAGCGCAATCTCTAATATGCGCTTTGATGAGCGCCTGCTGGGTACAGGTGCTCAGGTGCACTTTGAATTGGCATTTACCTTGGCATTGAAGCGCAAAGGCTGGAAAATCATCTACGATCCCCTAGTGGCCGTGGATCATTATCCAGCCCAGCGTTTTGATGAAGACCAGCGAGACAATTTTAACGACATCGCCGTCAGTAATATGGTGCATAATGAAACCCTTGCCTTGTTGGAACACTTCCCACCTGTACAACGGGCTGTATTTTTCCTCTGGGCTATCTTCGTTGGCACTAGAGATGCCTTCGGTTTGTTACAGTTTTTACGATTCCTGCCCAAAGAAGGGGCCATTGCAGGGCGAAAGTGGCTTGCCTCTATGGGTGGGCGTTGGCAAGGTTGGCAGACTTGGCAACGATCTCTTGGGGAGCTTAAACCTTTGGCTCCCTCCAGTCAACGAGATCTAGGGCTGGGATGAGTCGCGACTGTTCGCTGACAATCTTAGAAAAAACGCATCTGCCTATTTATAGAATTACCGGCACATTCCACGCATTTTCTCTGGAGAAGAGGGCACGAGTATTAGCTCGTTCCGCACTACCGCAACGCTTGCCATCACACAAACTAGGAGTAATTGTACTTGGAGAATTGAGCAAAAAAGCTTGCCCTCTTCTCTATTTGAGGTCAGTTTTTGCAAAAAAAATTATAGAGGGAATTAACAGATGAGTCAACAAGTTTTTTGGGACAACATATATGCTCAACATAGTAATATCAATTTTAGGCAAGAAGATGATGAAGTTTTGTTAGCAGCAATGAGCCATTTTGGAGATGTCACAGGAGCAAAACTTTTAGATCTGGGTTGTGGAGATGGTGACACTTCTTTATATTTTGCCTCTAAAGGCGCAAACGTAGTGGCTGTTGATATTAGCCAAGTAGCAGTGGATAATCTTACAGCATTTTGTCGCCAGAACAATATCCCGAATCTGACTGCTATTCAAGCTTCAGCATTTGATATTGCCAAAATAGACAAATTCGATTTTGTATTTGGTAATATGATCTTGCATCATTTGGAGCCATTCGCCGAATTTTCCGATATTTTGAGAGCATCAATATTACCTGGAGGAAAAGCCTTTTTCCATGAAAATAGTGCTTTTAGTGATATTCTGATTTGGTTTCGGAATAACTTGGTGGGTAAATTCGGTATTCCTAAGTATGGTGATGATGAAGAGTTTCCTTTAATGCCCAAAGAAGTCCAAATTCTGGAGAAAAATTTCTCGGTAAAAGTAGAGCACCCCGAATTAGTTTTCTTTGGTCTGGCATCAGTGTATCTGCTCAAAGGGCATTTTCATAAACAACTACAAGGTTTAGATAATTATTTGTTTCAATTTCCTTCGTTTCGCAAGTATTCATACCGACAATTTTTACTGCTGTCTTAACTGGATAAGCTTACCGAAGCTAAGGTCTAGATTAAGGTCTAAATTGAATCCCTCCCCGACTATAGCGGTGGAGGGATTCTGGTAAAAATCTTACAATTTCGCTTGTGAAACCTTTGGCACCACAAAAGAGGAAACTGCATTAATCAAGTTTTGGGCGTAACGTTGAGTTGAGAAATCAAGAGCACGTTGTCGCGCTGCAGCTGCGAGATTATTGGCAAATTGTTGATCATCAAGATAACGCAAAATTGCATTTGCGAGGGCATCCGCATCGCCATAAGGTGTTAGCAATCCGTTAACACCTTCAGTAATGATTTCAGTTGGTCCTCCTGCATTACCAGCAATAACTGGTTTACCCAGTGCCATCGCTTCGATAATGACAATGCCAAACGGTTCTTTATCAGAGGCATGAACGAATACATCCATTGCCTGCACCCAGTCAGGGACATTGCTTTGTAAACCAGTTCTGATAACTCGCTCATCCAGACCCATACTAGCAATTTTCTCGTTTAAAAAGCCTTCATAATCGGCTTCATGACTATGCTTACCTCCGACTATAAGACAATGAGCATCGGGGTACTTCTGCAAAATCTTGGGCATTGCTTCCACAAGAACGTGCATTCCCTTCCATCGCTGTAATCGACCAACAATACCAATTAAAGGTCCGTTTAATGGTAAGCCGAGCTTCTGACGCATATCAGCAGGAGAAGGCAAAATAGAGGGATCGAAGCGATCTAGTGCCACACCTGGATAAACTAGCAGCGTTGGTCTATAAGGCCAAATTTTGGACTGTGCTTCTTTACCATCTTTTGAGAGTGTTACAACAGCACGGGCTGATATTAAAGTAGCAAGCCTTACCACCAAAGGTTTGTCAGAAGGCACTTCTAGCTGATACCACACAGAAGGTAACTTTGTCAGCATTGCTGCAAGACCTCCATATATATGGGTAATGGACATCCAGTTAACGATGACATCTACACTCTCTCGTCGAGCGATAGATGCTATTCTAAAAACAGTGAGGATCAAACGATGGATTTCCCGCAGACGACCGCTTTTAACAACTCGCGCGTCGATCCCTAGTCCTCTTACCTGTTCGACCATCGGACCATCTTCCAAAAATATCACTATCCAGTGAATACTTGGATCGCGCCCCTGCTGCAGCAAATCCCAAAGCATCATTTCACCACCGCCTCGTTTTTCAGCCAGGGGCATAACAAGAAGAATTTTCATTGAATTAACCTCTTTATATATTTCTTTTGCTTTAATTTTCAGAAGGTATATGATATTGATACACCCTATTCCTTGATCATTCCCGACCATTATGTTGATAGTATTTATGTGCTGCCATGGTTATACCAAAAAATCCCCAAAGAATAAGGCCTGATATACTCAGCATGGCGCTACCCATAATCATTTGAGGAAGACAACTTATAGCAATAGCACGCGCAGCGCTGGCAAAACTATCAAAACGAGCTTCACTATATTGGCTCACCATAACCGTTAACAAAATTAAGGCCCCTAAGTAGGGTATCGCTCCAAACCAGCCAAGAGTGAAAAACGTATCTAAAACACCACTGTCGATAACTATGACTTGGAGATCGCCCTTCTCATCAATAACCCATGTACTTCCGAGCCCTTTACCTAGCCCTTGAGAAAGGGCTAGCTCGAGGTCTCGTTGGTATATTGCGGATCTACCCTGAAAACTGTTATCTTGTTCCAGATTAGAAAAAGTTTGCAAACGATTTGAAATTGACTTGGAGATTGGCTCGTAAGTTGTCAATGGTACAACACACAATGCCATTACCAAAATTATGAGTATGAGGCGCATTTGAATGCGTGGCTTGACCGATCCGAAAATCATCACTAATCCCAATGCCCATCCTCCCCAGTTGGTACGTGCTTGGGTAAGCAGGAATGACAAGTAACCCACTGCGGAAGCAGGAAAGGTTAAAGGACCAGAGAGTGTGAATAATAACAGTAGACCAGCTTGCATCATACCTGCAAACGGACCAATTGAGTGCATTGTACTCCATACCCGCATCCCAAAAGGTACGGGATTTCCAGAACTTGTAAACTGTTTTGATTGTATAAGCCAGTAACGATCCCACTCAGGAGCAACTACAAATTGAAAAATACCATATGCTCCAGTAATTAAAACACCCCACAGGAAAGTGCGTCTTATATTCTGGCGATAGCTAGGATAATCTCGCCAGCTCATAAATAAATGAAACCCAAATATGACGGGAGTTGACCAGTCTAGAAGTGCACGGGCTGCGGTCATTGGTTGGTTTCTAATCAGTCCCACAAGTAAGGCATAGAAGACACTTGCGATCCCCATAAGAAAGGGTAACCCACCCGTACGATAAGCATTGGGAATATTTCTGATTAAGGTTCCGATGCTGACCAGTGTAACCAAATAAGGTGCTACTATCATTTGGCGAGTTGGATCCCATCCAACTCGATAGTCAACTAAGCGGGTGATTAATGGTGTGAGAAACCATATCCACCAGTTAAAGCCCAAGTAAAGGATGGGATGTCGTAGGTAGAGAAATATAGCTACAAGGAAAGCTGTTACTGGGAAGATTAGACGTAAGGTAGAACCAGAAAAATAGCTTGCTATAGATAACAAGACAAAACCTATGATGACTATCCAACCCTGTGCTGAACGCTTTTCTGGAAAGTACTTTTCATTTAAAAAACTATTGAAATGTATTTGTTTAGAATTCACAATAATATTTCCACAGTTAAAAAGCAGCTAATACTTACCCTTTTACATATCGATATCTCTCACAACCACGAACACCTAAAAGGGTGATTTAGTTTGTGCTTGAAGTACCGACAGGCAACGTGACAGATCTTGAAGGCAGTGGTAAGTCGGTATAAGAACCGTATTCCCCATTCTTGCTTAGTTCCTGGAATAAATCCACACAGTTTTGTGCCATAGTTCCCCAACTATGTTGCTTTTGCGCTATCAAAAACTTAGGCAAACTTAGGTTTACAATAAGCCGCACCTTCAAGCGCACGCCCAGGTACTTGAGCTAGGGATTCTCACCCTAGAGCGTTAAGACACCTGTTCTTAACTTGCAAGCGACCGGAGTCTTGCTTTTTACCGATCGCGCAAGCTGCTTTACCCATGCTATCTATGGGGTTCCTACACCTGTTCGTTCCTGACTTCTCGACATCTACTTTGATGGAAAGTACTCTAGCGTTACGTAGGATGAGACTAGGCGAAACGTATGCATTGCTTTGGGAAGACCTTTTATTCCTTCTACTTTTAGAGTTCGAGCTGTTGTATGTGCTGATGCGATCGGCAAGTAGAGCAAGGCTTTTAATTTATTTTTTTCTGTAGAAAAATACCGCTTAAATGTAACATAAATTCTTGAGGCTTCATGGTATGGTTTATAGAAGTCTCGATTAATTAGGGAAGGTAAGTGAAGGTTCACAGCCTCGGAGCAAAGTTTGATTCTGTAACCGGCTTTAACTGCTCTGGTTGTAAAATCAACTTCGTCACAACCGTAGACTAATTTTTCATCAAACAATACTTTTTGGAAAACAGAAGCAGGAAAAACTGCGCTATTAATAACGACAGTTTTTAAAGGTTCACCTTCTTTATAAGTAATCCGTTGAAACCCTAAAAAGTCTTGGTCATTGGGGAACATTAAATATCCATGATCCAATTGTGGACCAGTGATAATAAGATTACTAATATCCTCACCATGCTTCGTGTAGGTTTCTAAGTTAGTAAAAATTGTCTCCAGAAATTTCTCCCCTAAGACAACATCATCATCAATAAACAGAACGTGAGAACCAGTGACAGCTTTTAATGCATTATTTCTATTTGCTCCTAAACCTAGTCTTGGACCAGGCAGATATTTAATATTAGGATAGGAGGAGTTGATTAAATTTTCTGTATCAGTGTTGGTACTGTCATCTGATACAATAGTTTCAAATATGGGGTAAGTTGATTTTTCTAGAGAATCTAAGGCTTTTTTGAGATTTTCTGGTCTATTTCTTGTACAAATACAGACCGATACATTAAATTTTTCAAGCATAGGTTTTCCAATAAATTTTATATTTTTAAAATCGACTGGCTAGTGATGGTGGAGAAAATGAAAGCGCAAGTGCTGCAACTGCTCGGAAACTGAAATTTTGTTTTAAAGAACGCCAAAAATAAGAACGGGCTTGTTCCATTTGTTCAGTCCGCATAAATGCAACTCCTATAGTTGTGTTCAAGAATGCCCACCTTTGTTGAAAGTATGGTTTAAATTCTTGAAGTTTTTCGTCGTTCATGAATTGTTCATAACAAAAAGCATCAGCCTTGGCTTTGCCCATTTTTATGTGAACATCTCGACGACTACCACTGAGCATTGTTTCTGTTTGTTCGTGTTGGCGATAACGAGTTAATTTTTCTGGATAATAATAAGCTCCTAAACCAGAACGACAGCAGAGGTAAGTTAAGTAAACATCCCATGAACCTCCGACGTCGGTGGGAATGCTATCCCAATCAACAACTTCTCGACGAATTAAAGTGGACATTGCTGTTGGTACGGATTTATCAACCAAACCTAACTTATAAAAAGGTTGATAAATTCCCTCTTTAAGAGTTGCTCGCTTATAACCACGTGAACATTTTTCAGTTTCAAATTGATCGATTTCGCTATTCGCATTCATTACGTAATGATCTGAGAAAGCAACAGCGAGATTGGAATTGGCTTCTAGGATTGGGACAAGCTTTGACAGAAATTCTGGCTCCCACATATCATCGTCCAGCAGACAAGCAACGTATTTTCCTTTAGCCATTTTAAAGACTTTTAAGGTATTGCCAATCATGCCTAAGTTGCTTTCGTTGCGGGAGAAACGAATCCGCTTATCGTTGAAAGATTCAATAAGTCCTTGAATATCTTGGGGACTGCAATTGTCTGAAACAACAATTTCAATATTTTGATAGGTTTGTCCAATAGCGCTTGAGAGAGCTTCTTTTAAATATTCTGGACGGTTATAGGTGGGAGTGAGAACACTAACTAAGGGTTGTTGGGAGTTATGATCTAATGTCATAGCGCGATTATTTTGTTTTACTGACTCAGTCAATGCTAAGCTGCATGACCAGATTCGTACTGCATTTTGTGGTATTTCCAGAGCTTTCCACGTTGCTCTAATAGTTGTTGGTAATTACCCTGTTCTACGATACGTCCCTGATCTAGTACTACAACTTTATCTGCTTGGGCAATTGTGGAGAGGCGGTGAGCGATCGCAATCACTGTTCTACCTACAGCCAGTTTATCTAATGATTCTTGGATTAAGCGCTCAGTTACAGAATCGAGTGCACTGGTTGCTTCGTCTAAAATTAAAATTTCTGGATTACGCAGCAAGGCGCGCGCGATCGCAATCCTCTGTCTTTGTCCTCCAGATAAGTTAACGCCTCTATCCCCTAACTGTGTATCAAACCCTTCAGGCATTGCTTCTATAAATTCGAGCGCATTTGCTAGCTTCGCCACCTCTCGAATTTGATCTGGGGTTGCTCTTGGAGTTCCGTAAGCAATATTATTCCAAACAGAAGTATTGAAAATAAAAGTATCCTGACTAACCACAGCCATTTTAGTACGCAAGGTATTGATGTTAAACTGCCGTACATCAACCCCATCAATCAACACTTGTCCTTCTGTTACATCACGAAATCGGGGGAGCAAGTCAACGAGGGTGCTTTTACCAGAACCTGATTCTCCCACCAAGGCTGTCATCTTTCCTCGCTCAATGGTGAGGTTAATGTTATGCAATACAACCTTGTCAGGTTGGTAGGCAAAATCTACAGATAGAAATTCTATTGCTCTTTGCAAACCCCGAAACTCTATTTTGCCGTTTTCCATGTACGACTTATTGTCTGTTCTCAACAGATCCTTAATGTTTTCTGTTGAACCTTGAAGGGTGTTGAGGTAGGCGATCGTACCGTTGAAATCTTGGACAATTGGCACGAGGCGAAACAGGACAAAGAAAAATGTTAGCAAAGAAGCGACTTGAAGCGTTCCATTTTGCACAAAGATAGTAAACGCCAAAATGATCATCGAGATCAAAACTGTAGAGGATACCCCTTCAGTTATTGGTCTAATCAATGCCCAAGCCGATATAACTCTTTTGGTAGTCTTTACGACATCATCACTGTCCTTATAATAACGCTGGCGTTCAAATTCTTGGGTGCAAAATGCATGAACAGTACGAATACCGTTAATAAACTCTACAGCTGTTGAGGTAAACTGACCGTTAGCAGTCGAAGTACTGAAGCTTCTTTCTCTGACTTTTGCATTCAGGGTTTTTAATCCCACCGCTAACAGTGAAGCTAGTAGTATTGAAAGCAATGTTAGTTGCCATGAAAGCAGAAACATTGATATCAGGTAGACAATCAATGTCAACGATCTAGACACCAAAAAGGCGGCTGCCCCAAATCCCTGTTTTATTCTCTCGATTTCTGTCGTGATTGTATTGATAATTTCACCAGCACGAGTTTTAGCATAGAAACTCAGTGGTAGTGCTTGTAGTTGTTCAAAAATTTGCTTACGTAAGCGATCTGTTAAATGTATTTGTGCAAACTCAGTGTTGGTTTGCGCAAAGTAGTTGAATGCTGCACGTACCCAAGTACTTAATAAAATTAAAATAGAGACTCGGTATAGGCGACTTATTACTGATGTCTTAGTTCCTAAAATCCAAATATCAAACCATTCAACACCTGTGTGCACTGGTGGAGAATTTGGAGTTGTTAAATTTTGTAAAAATGAAAGTAAAAAACCAATACTAACGCCTTCAAAGGTTGCGGCTAAGAAGGAAAATACTAAAGCAAAAATAGTAATTTTGCGAAAATATTGAAATTCCCGTAATATTAAACGGTTATCTTGCCAGAATTTAGTAGTTTTGAGCAGATTGCCGAATGAGTTGGGATGCATTGATTGATATTTTGCAACAATTGTTGACAGAATTCTGAAATTGAATTATTTATTAGCCTTAAAAACATGATCAGGTATTAGCGCGGCAAAAGAAAGCATCAATTACCGCACACTCACACAAAGACCAAATTTTCAGTAGGTTAACAATAACTTTACTAGATTTACCATCGCCGAGATCATTTTTTGCGATCGCTCTTAGCGCCCATAATATTTTTCAGATAGGTGTTCTAATCGCAAACCTCCTTCAAAATATTTAATAAACAAAGTTAAGCGATCACAAAGTTTGGCCATCTAGATGCAATACGTTGGTTTCTGGCTCGACTTCCCATGAGCTGAGCATTCCTGGTTTTTGATTAAGCTGTCGCTGCTGTTCATGACTCAGGCGTACAGCTTCTGTCAAACTTATGCTACGGAATCCAGTCAAACTCATTTCACCAGACAGCACATTCAATAACATCGGTAGATTGTCCAATCCATACCTACGGATCCAAAGCCCTAATGATGAAGTATTTTGCTCATCATCCTGAATTAAAGATTCTTTGGCTACCGTAGTTGTACTAAACTTGATCACCCTAAATAGTTTACCGCGTTTTCCAATGTGCCACTCACGAGTAAACACGGAACCAGGAGATTGACGCTGGAGCATAAGACCCAATCCGAACATTATTGGACTTAATACTACTAGAAATACCAAGCCAAGACTCCAATTAATTGCCTTCTTCACCCATAATGACAGTGATCCACCTGATGTTGGGGGCTTATGTGCGGGGGGTATATTGAGAAATATTGGCTTTTTAGCTTGCAGGCAAGCATTTGCCCATAGCAAGATCTTTGCTTCACCTAATTTTGGATCTATGCGGACCAAATTTATACGAGAATGTTCCAAACACTTTGTCAAAGACTCCTCTGTATCGAGTGCAGCAAGATATGGCTGTTGCTCATTTCTAGGAGACTTAACCAACAGCTGACCACACCGCCACTGAAGTGTGCAGTATGGAGCGTGATTATCTTGAGCTTCCTGTGCTGAAGTATAGTAGCTAGTATTAGATTTAGATGCTGGGATTAAGGAGGTTGTCATAAGTATTTCAACTCATAAATTTTAGTAAACGCCGAGGAACCTATATCAAAGGCATACAACGCCGACGAGTTTGATTCCGCATTTATCTCTAGAATTGTCAAGAAAACTTAAAGTGCGTTCGGGGAACGGGAACAAGCAGCTTTACAACCCTTTACAGGATATAACATATTCTGTAGATCCACTTTACTGTGAGATACCGATAACTAAAACACTAGTTTTGATATCAATCAAGACAATTAAAATCTATGCTGCTATTTTTCGAAAGGGTTATATTATCTAGGATATAGTAGCCTGTCAGTAGGAATATTGATTAGGTAAATTCTTTATTTACTCTTTAAATATTCACTCTGTTTTTACGAAGATTATTAAGTTCCGATGAATTATCTCAGTAATATAACTATCCTGCTAGGATTGCCCTGATAACTGAGACTTATAATAGCATAACTACCGAGTATATTTCTCAGACAAAAAAGGTCAATTATCAAGATTATTTTAATTACTTAAAGCGATCCCTTTACACTTCTGCCCAAGCCTGAATGAAAAATTTAAAAAGTAAAAAGAACTCGTGTAAATAATTAGATGGTCTTTTTTTGCGCTATAGTGTTCGCAAAAAGCCTTCTTTGTATTATCTAGGAAATAGGGAAAGAAATATTTTATCCCCCCTTTGAAAGTAGTAAATAAAGAAGCTGTATAGTAGCGTAGGTTGGTCTACCAACGCCCTGAATCACCAACGTACTAAAAATTTACCATATACTGCGATACAAAGATTTAATCTTGAATTTTTGTAAATAAAGTAGTTAAACAACGTCGATTGAGGGTATGTAAAAATCAAAGTTTTTTCTTTTTCCATACCCAGAGAAAATTAATTATTTTTTTCCAAAAAACTCAATTTAAAGAAGTAGTTTGAGCCTGACTCTGGTGCGGATAATACCATTTCACAAAAATACTGAGACAAATACGTAGTGTAGGGGCGTAGCCTATACTCTATTTGTTGTTTTGTTTTAGAGAATTGGTATGACTTTACCCAAAAATTAATATAGCAATCCTATTTGAGTTCCAAACAAAGCTGAAAAAGTAGAGGTGTTTGGTTCTTGAGTTAGGATTGCTATATCAGTTGATTGACTAATGTAAAACCCTGTGGAAACCCACTAAGTTTATTGAATTATTTTTCCATTGCCTGCTGCAGTGCAAATCGATGTTGTCTGGTGTAAGGAACATAAGTACTATTAGAGTTTGAAACTCCATTAGCAACAACCCCGATGAGGTTTAACTTACTCAGCATAGTGGTAGTTTGGGCTAACTGAGTTCGAGTCACCTTACCAATGCTTGCCACGAGTACCACACTGCGACAATAAGATCCTGTAAGTACAGCATCGACCATACCCAGAACTGGAGGCGCATCTATAAGAACCAAATCATAGTGATTCTCAAATGCTGAGATCAACTGTTGCATACGTGGGGAACTCAACAAATTAGCGGGATCAGCAGGCTCTGGGCCAGCCGTCAAAATATCGATGTAAGATGAGCCTAATGATTGAATCCCAATCTTGTGAGGAAGCATGCTATCACTTCCTAGTAAAGTTGAAAGTCCTTGTTCGTTAGGAAGGTTCAGGTGTTTGTGCAGGCTGGGATCGCGTAAGTTAGCATCAATCAAGAGTACTTTTTTATGTAATCGCGCAGCACTCATTGCCAAACCTAAAGACAAAGATGACTTACTATCATCTGGTAACGCTGAAGTGATCATCAAAGATTTCAGCGTGCTAACAGTATTGAACAGTTCAATATTTTTATAGATTAGATCCAATGATTCCCAACGTGGTGGTGATTGGAGCACTTGAATTGTCCAAGGACCAGAAACTTCTGCCTTACCAACAGGCAACTGAACCATTGATTCTTTAGGTCTAGCAGGTGGTAGCTTGGGAGTTGTGCCTAATAGTGGTAAAGGAATTTGCTTTTCTAACTCGGCAGTGGAATGAACTGAGTCATCAGATGCTTCACGAGCAAAAGCCGCAATACCTCCCAACATTAACCCAACGACTCCACCCAGCAACAAGTTCTGCTTGAGATCAGGACCAACAAACGCTCCTAGTTGAGGTTCTTCTACAACTTGCCAATCATATCCTCCCTTGGCAATTTCCTGTCTCAACTCCTGCTCTGCTTTCAAAAGCTGCTGTAACCTTTCTCGACCAAGTTGGATCTGTGGTTGTAAGCGACCGAAATCGGCTAGCAAATTTGGGAAGCGCTTGAGTTGTGTACTCAAATCTTGTTCTTTTTTAGCAAGAACTTTGTCACGAGCACTTAAAGAAACTATATTTGTTTGTGTTTCAACAAGCTGATTGGCTAAGTTGAGATCAATCTGACTTTTTTGTCCTTGCTCTAACAAAGCTCCTTGGTTTCCTTCAGGTATTCCTCCTAAAGTCCGTTTCTGCTCTTGCTGCAATAATTCCTTCTGGCTTTTGAGTTGTTCGATAAGCTTTTGCACTTCAGGAGTGCTGTCTGTAAAAAGCAAACGTTTTTGTGCTAAGCTTAGCTCTGTCTTTTGGATTTCATTGAGTAATCCTTGATATCGTGTAGACTGACTAAGACGGGCTTCAACAAGAGCATTTTGTGGAGTACTTTGCAGCTGCTTTTGTAAAGTACTGTAACGAGCCACAGCTTCTTCGTATTGAGAACGAGTAGAACGGCGCTCCTGTTGTATATTGCTTAAAGCTCCCTCGATATTTTTAGCTTCGGATTCTGGATCAATGAGATTTTGCGAGGAGCGGAACCTTTGTAATTTTGTTTCAGCTTTAGTAACCTCATCGCCTACTTTGTTTAACTGTTCGGCGATCACTTTAAGTCCCTTTGTCAAACGCTCTTCTTGCTGCTTCTTGTTGTAATCTATATAAACTTGGCGGACAACTTCTAAAACTTCCTGCGTCTTATTTGGATCTTTATCAGAGTAGTCTACTTTAAATATTTTTGTAGGGACAGTATCCTCTTTTCCCTTGACTTGAGTTAACAGTAGAGAGCGTTTAAGACCATCTACTGTCATATCAGGATACTGGGGCTTGAGTTGAGAAACTGCTTTTTGAAGAAGTTTAGAACTCTGCATCACATTAAGCTGAGTTGCCGCGTCTATCTGAATACTAGGATCCGCAAACTCACTTTCTGGATTTTTTCCTTCTTTTTTACCTTGATAGTTAGGTTCTATCAGAAGTTGCATTGAGCTTTTATAGGTTGGCGGAGTCCTTTTAGTGATTAAACCCCCAATGGCGATACAAACTATAAATACTGTTAAAAACCAAGGAAATCTACGTATCAGAACTGTAAAGATTTGTCCATAACCAGCTTCTTCTTCAACAACTGGATTTACATGAGGACTCAAACTACTTTGTACCACGATTACTATCCTTCAGTTAATAAATAAATAAAATGAATAATTAATGTACGCCACAAGCTTGGCCAATAACTTGCTCAACTTTACTAAAGAAGGCTTCTTCTGAAAAATTTTGAATTGCATGATCGCGGATGTTGTGATAATCCCAGTTGATTTGTTTGGCTTCTAGTAGTGCAGCAAGCAATGACTCAGGTGTTTGCCTCTTAAAAAAGACTCCTGTTTTACCAGGTATCTGAGTATCTAGCACCCCTCCTGCTCCATAGGATATCACTGGTGTGCCACTAGCATTAGCCTCGACTGGAACTAACCCATAATCTTCCAAAGCTGCAACGATGATAGACTTGGCTTGGGAAAATAACAGAGTACGTTCTACATCAGTTACATGTCCTAAAAACTCGATATTGCCCAATGCTTTGGACTTTAACCGTTCTCCCTCTGGCCCATCCCCTGATATAAGTAGCCTCCACCCTAGCCAGTTAAAAGCTTCAACTATTATATCAAGACGCTTATAACTGATCATACGTGCTGAGGCAAGATAGTAATCATCTTTTTGATCAGAAAAAATAAACTTAGTCGTATCAATCGGATAATTAATAACAATTGCTTCTTTTTTATAAATTTTTTTAATCCGATGCGCGACAACGCTAGAATTAGCAATGTAAAGGTCAGGTTCCTGTGCGTAGTTCAGGTCTACCTTCCTCATGACTTGGAATACTTGTTCAATTAAGGGAGCAAAATACCGATAGTCCCCGTATTCACGCAAATAGGTTTCGGTATCCCAGAGGAAACGTGTGATATTGTGACAAAAGCAAATGTGGCGTGCCTGTGGACTTTTTCGTACTGCTTTAGCAAAGCTAGTGCTACTGCTAATAATTAAGTCATAATCTTGTAAGTCCAAAGCCCGAAAAGCGGGAAAATACAACGGAGCCATCAACCTGAAATATTTGATCGCACCTGGTATCTTTTGTAAGAAAGTTGTGTTGACTAACCGCTCGCCAAGATCAATGCTTTGCTCGGGATCGTACAGTGAAGTAAAAACATCTGCTTCAGGGTAGCGCTTACAGAGCAATTCAAATACCCGTTCTGCGCCTCCTCGCTGGGTTAGATAATCATGCACCAAAGCAATTTTCATGAATTTCCTTTAAAGAAAAAATAATTTTTAGATAAAGTAGGTTTATTAATCAGTTATTAGCAGGTTTTGCACCTAGCATTTAGCCTTGCATAATATAATTATGTTTTAAACGATAAAAGGTATCAACATTTCTTTTTTATCAAAAAGTTTATAACCAAGTATTTTTTAAAGTATCGCCAAATGAAACATTTATAGTAGTATAAAGGAAGTGATGATCAAATGTAAGCGCAAATTGCCTAAAACCTACACCGTACTACTTGGAGTTGGTGTAGGAGCCTCTTGATAACAGCAAGATGCTGCTCGCAATCAGATGTTATCTAACTGCTGCAAGAGTTTTTTCTTGGGCAAAGTAGGCGTTTTGTTCAGCGCGTAGTTTGTCGCAAAGTCTGCCCTCAGGCAATTCCACATCATCATAGGTGAGGACTTCATCCTTAGACATGTCTCGCTTCAATCGACATCCTTCGGCTAAACCCATTGGTAAGAGGTTTTGCTTTTGGACAATATCAGAATTCTCACATTGACCGTAAGTCATGTAGTAACCAATACCATCTAATGTCTCTCCCGCTTTCAAGTCGATCTTGGCAGTTGTGACAACATCAACTAAAGGACCACCCAAGGGACTTAAAACATGATCTTGGAAGAGGACGGCACGCGCTACAGACATTGGAACTTCAAAGTGACAAAGGTGATAAGGTGTATAAAAGCTGTAGAGAGGACCTTCACCTAACTTATACAAATTCAGGTAGTGGCGTTGCTTGGGATCTTCGTGAGTTGCAAATACAAATACACCGGGACCTGGTTTTGCTCCAACAACGTAGTCAACAATCCCACCCCATTTTTTAAGTTCTTCAACATCATACATGTTGGTCATCTCGTCAACATGCCCGCTGAAGTTGTATCCTAACATTCCTCGTTTGGCAACTTTCATACCAGTAGCATTAGCTACAATCGCTTGTTCAAAGGAAATTTTAGAGCCATCGGCAAAGCTAGTTACCATATGAGCCTTTTGACCCCAACGTTTCGCAAATCCTTCCTGTGTTGTGGGATTGCGGTAAGGATCTTGTAAGCCTTTAATATTACCACAAAGTAAAGGCTTTAAACCAATGCCTTTGACAAAGCGGTAAAGGTTCATTTGTACTCCTGGCTGATCTCCATCACAAGCAGTCAGGATAACGCCAGCTTTGTCGGCGTAGACTTTTAGGATAGAACCAACAGTGCCGTCGAGTTCAGCATTCATCATAATCACGTGTTTGTGATTAGCGATCGCTTCCATCACGACATGAGCACCAAACTCTACCGCACCAGTGACTTCAATTACAGCATCAATACCTTGAGCTTGGCATATCAACATGGGATCTTCCGTCACTGCATAAGCGCCGCAAGCTATCGCACTCTCCAAATCCTTTACAGTTGAAACCTCTGTAACATCCTCAATTCCAGCTTCAGAATAAGCCTGCTTTGCGGCTGCAATATGGCGATTGGATATAGCAACTAACTCCATTCCCGGAACAGAGTTAGTAATTTGATTAGCGATTCCTCGCCCCATAAAACCCGCACCAATCATTGCCACTTTAACAGGGTTACCTGCTTCAGCCCGAGCTTGTAAAGCGCGATCTACAATAATCATCAACTTAAACTCTCCAATAGTTTGTGTCTGGTTACTTACTGGCTATTTAGCTTATTAGTGCAAACCGGTCTGTTTTTGTAGACAGAAGGATAAACAAGCCCTAAGCTATTTGTTATAATTTCTTTTAGATTTGGACTGGTAGCATTAACCCATCCAAAACTTTGAATATTGCTTGTTTTGTAAATTTCTTTGTAGAAAGCTTGCTCAAACGACTTGTCATGACTTAGTGAGGCACAAGCTTTCTTCTAATATTCTGTGCTCAATTATACGTACCAGTTGGTTGTGTTCCACCAACCGTCATCATTCTCATTAAAGGCCAATTCAGGTCTTTTTCGGATATTTCAGTGACTTCTATTGGCCATTTGATATTGAAAAATGGGTCGTCATAGCGTAAACCCTTTTCATAACCTGGTGTATAAAATTCACCTACCTGATAGACAATCTCAGTTTCGTCAGTGAGTGCTTGATATCCGTGAGCAAACATTTCTGGAACATACAAGGCGCGACGGTTTTCTGCGCTTAATTCTACGCCAATATGAGAGAGAAATGTCGGCGACTCAGGACGCATATCAATAATCACGTCGAAAATAGCGCCTCTGGTACAGCGAATTAACTTTGTTTCTGCCGCCGGAGGAGTTTGATAATGCATTCCTCGCAGCGTTCCTTTTTTGTAATTAAAAGAGAGGTTACACTGAGCTACTATTGGCTTCAATCCGTGTGCTTCAAATTCTTTAGCGCAGAAAGTGCGGGCGAAGAAACCCCGGTGATCTGGCTTCTGCTCTAGGTCAATAATAAACGCGCCTTGGAGTTGAGTTTCGGTAAAGAGCATGGAGAACCTCACTTGATTAATTTTTACTACACAATAAACTTGACAAGTTCCGGAAATCCGCCTCGGGTGTCGTCTTTTGAAGACGAAACTCCTGTGACAGATTTCCTTTGTAGATGCCTTTATAACGATGTCGTTTGTATTAGACGATCTGGTCTGGCAAAAGTGTCATCCCAGTATTGGGTGCAAAGTTCTGGTCGTTTAGGAGGATTAGCTGTATAAACAAAAAATAGAGCCGACCGATCCTGAGTCCTAAGTGTTCCATGATGCAAGACGCATTTTGTGTCTACAAAAATAACTGTGCCTGCTGCTCCTGGACAGGATTTCCAAGCTGATTTGGGTACAATTTTATTTAGAACTTGATCATCAAAGCCTAAATAACCAGATTTCCACAGCTTGTATTGAATCTGATAATAGCTTAATCTATATACAGAGGTTAAAGGTAGTGGGACATATTCAAAAGGCCCATGATGCTGCTCTACATCACTTAAGTAGACAAAGATTTTGATGATACGACGGTCTTCTGCATCCTTATGCCACAGGAGTGTACCAAACTGATTTTCGTTTTTGAAGTCCTTGCGTAAATGTACACCGTGAAAGGCAACAGGAAGACCAATGTAATTTTCAATAATGTTTAACAGTCTTGTTTCCTTTCCCCATGTAGAAAACTCTGGTAAATCTGTAACTGTGTAGATTTGGGGTAGCTTTTGACCTGACTGGCTGTTTTTAGGCGGTTCCATACGAGACAATTGCTCCTTAGACGCCTTGAGGAGATTTGAAGAAGAGTCTAACCCCAACTCTTCTAAGGAGGTAACGTGTACGCCTTCTTTTTTGAGATTATCGATGATTACGCGATCGCACTGTTCTAGCTTAGGCAAATTTCTCCCATGATTAAAAATTGCAGTTCTGTAAGCTAACTCAGAGGTGATCTGTGATATTGTATTATTTATAACCTTTACCATTGCGTAACTTCCTGGAATAAATATTCTTAGAGTTTAGGAACAAGTCTAATTAGAATCAGTATTGGGGGCGCTCCAAAAATAAAGCTACAGTTTAAAATAGGCTAAAAAGCTTGTATTTTTTTTAACGCCAATCAACCCGTCCATATGACACTTGTTAAGTAGTGGGACTAGGCGATTCAGATATTTTTAATTTTTTTTGAGTCATCAACTCAAAAGCAGATACCCCGACTAAAACTAAAAAGGGAACGATTGTCTTAATGGTGAACAATGGCCATCTTCTTAGAGCACCCAAAAAGACTTTCAAATTGACATCTTTTAAATTCTTCACAATCATGCGCCTGCAAAACTGATGAGAATATCCATTCTCCTCTAGTTTCACAAGCACTTCTGGTATATGTTTGTACTGCATCAGCAGAGCAGAATTCTGCTCTTTCTGCCAATAGCTAACCCCAACAATACATTCGAGATAAATATCTTTGGTCACGATTATACTGCCATGAGCGGCACAATAGCCAGCTAAATATGCCAAGAATATCCAGTTATTGTCAGCGTTTGGCCATATTTGAAGACCACGCTGCACCAAGTCAGTGCGGAAAACAGTGGCACTGAGAAAGATAACAGCACCTACACTTTTTTCAAAACAATGACCAAAGATTTCTTTGCTATCACCACGCCCATCCTCACTATCAATGTCAAACCAGCGATTACCGACTATGGCAGGTGGGTGAACAGGTTCTCCAGTAAGTTTGTTTCGACCAGAAAAGTTGAGAAATATTAAGGATAAATTTTCCTGCTCTTTAATTTTTGTTAAGACATAACTAACTGCTCTTGATTGGATAGGATCATCATCTCCAATCGCCCAAACGTATTTCGTTGTAGCAGCCGTTAGGCAATAAGAAATATTTTTTAATACACCAAGATTCTCTTGATTTTTATTGTATTTAAATGTTATAGTAGTTAGAATGGACTGCCACTTTCCGACGATATCGTGAGTATTATCAGTTGAGCAATTATCAGATACTAAGATTTCGCAATCATCTTCAAAGCCTCTGATAGCTTGTGAGAGCCATCCCAACTGCTTATCAAGCGACTCAGCACGATTAAAAGTAGGTATGGCAATAGTTAGTAATTTGGTCATAATTTAGTACATAAAGTTTTACATTTAAGAGGAACTCTTTCCTAGTTGAGCTATCGGGAGGGAAGCATAGCGCACTCAAGTGTAACTACAAGCTGTCCAAGTTGTTTTACAGAATTTACGTAAAAGGATATTTTGTAGTTGCAGCAGAAATCTCTTTCTGCTGCGTTTAATACTTAGTTACGCTGTTAACACAAGTTCCCGTACTGGAGATGGGTAAACTTGGACTTCAGGAATTGGCACAACAAACTGTCCACCCCATTCACTAATAAAAGAGATTTGTTCCATAATCTCTTCCTTGAGGTTCCAAGGGAAAATCAACACATAGTCTGGTTTAGTTTCCAAAATTTTATTAGGATTATGGATAGGAATATGAGTTCCAGGTAGAAACAATCCCTGCTTGTGAGGGTTACGATCAACTGTGTAATCAATAAAATCTTTACCAATACCGCAGTAATTTAGTAAGGTATTACCTTTTGCTGGAGCACCATAACCAACAATTGATTTACCTTCTGCTTTAGCCGCCAACATAAAACTTAATAGTTTGCGTTTTGTTTCTTTTACTTTTTCTCCAAAAGTAATGTACGTTTCTAACTTATCAAGATTGGCTGCTATTTCTTTTTCTTTCAGTTCTTTTACTCTGTCTGTAATGCTGTGGGTACTAGAATTTTCATGTTTAGCGTAAATTCTTAGTGAACCACCATGAGTTGGTAATTCTTCTACATCAAAAAGCGTTAAATGATGTGCTGCGAAAATCTTCTCAACTGTTAAGAACGAGAAGTAAGAAAAATGTTCATGATAAATAGTGTCAAACTGATTTTGCTCAATGAGTTGTAAGACGTGGGGAAACTCCATTGTCAAAATCCCATCCGGACGCAAAATAATCTGGATTCCAGCAATGAAATCATTCAAGTTTGGAACATGAGCCAATACGTTATTACCTATCAAAAGGTCAGCTTGAGTTCCTTGCAAAACAAGTTCTTTAGCAGTTTGTACACCAAAAAATTTAATTAAACTAGGAATTCCTTTTTCTTGAGCTACCTTAGCTATATTTGCTGCTGGTTCTATTCCTAAAACAGGGATTCCTTTTTCTACAAAATACTGTAATAAATAACCATCGTTACTGGCAATTTCAATAACCTGATGATTTTGATTAAAACCAAATCTTTCTACTATTTGATCTGTGTAGGATTTAACATGCTTTAGCCAACTATCTGAATACGAAGAAAAATAAGCATAATCACTAAAGATATTATCAGGGGTTTCAAACTGTTCTAATTGAACTAATAAAGTGTTTTCAGATACGTAGGCGTGTAAAGGATAATATTTTTCAGCTTGATTTAGTTGTTCTTCGCGAAGATAAGCATTCGCTAAAGGTGACATTCCTAAATCCACAAAAGTGTGTTGTAGTGGTTGACCACTGAAACGACATTGCGCATTTGCCATTAGAGTTTTTGCCTCCGTAAAGATAAAAAAAATTTATATTAAACATTCTGAATCAATATCGTTTTGATTCAGAATATTTAAGGATTCCTAAAGGATATCCCAAATTTTAAAAGTCAAAAGACCTGATATATAAAACTTTTGACTTTTGTCTTGGGCGTAGCAGTGGGGTGCTAGGCTACTTTTTCGTCCAGAAGAAATCCTGATCGATTTGTTGAGTACGGATCAGATACTCTAGCTGCTTCAAGCGAGTAAAACCTCTTGACAAGAAGGTTTCTTGACTCATATCAATTTGACTGAACAAGTCAAACAACTGCTTAGCACCACGCTGAGCATTCCAATCACACTTAAAACCTGGTAGAGTCGTGTTTATTTTCTCAAAAGACACGCGGTAGCTGCGATTATCTGCACCTTGATCGCCAAAGCTTAGTTTACACCCTGGGAAAACTTCAGCAACAATTTCCGCAATCTCTTTGACTCGGTAGTTGTTTGCTGTATCTCCCACATTGAATATTTGATTGTGTATGATATCACGTGGCGCTTCAAGCGCGCATATAATTGCTTTACAAATATCTAGAGCGTGGACTAATGGACGCCAAGGTGTACCGTCGCTGATCATCTTGATTTCTTTGGTAGTCCAAGCCAAGCCAGCCAAATTGTTTAAAACAATATCAAAACGCATTCTTGGCGAAGCACCAAACGCAGTAGCATTTCGCATAAAGGTAGGAGAAAAGCTATCATCAGCTAGTGGTTGGACATCTCTCTCTACCAAAGTTTTACATTCTGCATAAGCTGTTTGAGGATTCACCGGCGATTCTTCAGTAACATCTCCTGCGGTTGCGACACCATAAACGCTGCAAGAAGACATGTACACAAACCGACGTATCCCTACTTCTTTCGCCAGTGTGGCAAGGCGAACTGAACCTTTATGATTGATTTCGTAAGTGATATGTGGTGCTAATTGTCCTGTGGGATCGTTGGAAAGTTCCGCCATGTGAACTATTGCATCAACACCTTGTAAATCTTCAGCCGTAATGTGACGAATATCCTTGTTAAGGGTTTTGGCAGTTACATCAGTACCGTTATACAGCCAGCCGACTTTATAATAGCCAGTGTCTACACCAATAACCTCATGTCCACGCTCAAACAATAATGGAGGTAATAAGGAGCCAAGATAACCTTCGGTACCAGTAACAAGAACTTTCATTGTTTTGAATTCCTATATATTAAAGTTATTAGATGTTCTGAAATTGACTTGTTGGTTGGAGGTGCTGCTGTTCAGGAATTTGTGCGACGATCGCATTCCCTATCTCAATGGAAGAAGTGGCTGCTGGTGAAGGCGCATTGCAAACATGAACAGAGTTTTCACCTTGAACAATTAAAAAGTCGTCTACTAAACTTCCATTGTCCATCAACGCTTGAGCGCGCACTCCTGCGTGGGTAGGAACTACGTCTTCTGCTTTGACTTCTGGTATAAGTTGTTGTAAACTTCTTACAAAAGCTGCTTTACTAAACGAGCGAATAATTTCTTGTATTCCTTCATCAGCATGTTTCGCTGCTAGTTTCCAGAAAGCAGGGTATGTCATGACTTCCACAAAATCTCGCAAGTCGAAGTCTGTTTTATGATATCCTTCACGCTTGAGGCTCAGAACAGCATTCGGCCCTGCATGAACGCTACCGTCGATCATGCGGGTAAAGTGGACACCTAAAAAAGGAAAAGCTGGATTAGGAACTGGGTAAATTAAGCCTTTTACAAGATAGCGTTTCTCTGGTGTAAGTTCGTAATATTCTCCACGGAAAGGTACTATCTTAGCTTGTGGATCCACTTTACCTAGTTTGGCTACGCGATCGCTGTGCAATCCAGCGCAGTTGATCACAAAACGGGTTTCAAAGCTACCGTTATTAGTCTCGAGTACTTGTGTCTTACCCTTTGAAACTATTCGCTCAACTTTTGTATTGAGACGGAGTTCTCCGCCCTGCTTTTCAATCAGTTCCGCATACTTCAAGCAGACTTGCTTGTAATTAACTATACCCGTAGAAAAAACTTTAATTCCTCCCACGCACTGGACGTGAGGTTCGATTTCTTTAACTTCCTCTGGACTAATTCTCTTAGTTTCTATGCCGTTTTCTAAACCTCTGTTATAAAGGTTCTCTAAGCGAGGTAACTCTTCCTCTTTCGTTGCAACAATGACTTTACCACAAACTTCATAATCTATCTCATGCTTTTGGCAAAATTCTACCATTGAGCGACAACCGTCGCGGCAAAATTTAGCTTTGAAACTTCCTGGTTTATAGTAAATACCAGAGTGAATCACACCGCTATTATTGCCTGTTTGGTGAAATGCCCACTTGCTTTCTTTCTCCAGTACGAGAATACGAGAATCAGGATAGCGTTTACCTAAAGCCATACCGGTGGAAAGACCAACAATTCCTCCACCTATAATCGCAAAATCATACATTTCACTCAAGCCTCTATAAATATTTAATTGTTAGTGAGTAAACAACAACTTACTTACCACACCTTCCAAGGAGCTTTTTTGTTCTTCCATAGCTCCTCTAGATAATTCTTATCTCGCAAAGTATCCATCGGCTGCCAAAAACCGTAATGCTTGTAAGCAGATAATTGTCCCATTTCTGCTAGCTTTTCTAAAGGAGTCTGCTCCCAAATAGTCGTGTCATCATCAATAAAGTTGATAACATCGGGTTCTAAAATAAAATAACCACCGTTAATCCAAGCACCATCACCTTCTGGTTTTTCTCTAAAGCTGCTAATCTTGGTTTGCTCATGCCCTAAAACAATAGCCCCAAAACGTCCTGGTGGTTGGACGGCAGTTAGTGTAGCAAAGGTTTTTTGTTCTTTATGAAAGTTAATAAGTTCCGTAATATTGACATCACTAACACCATCGCCATAGGTTAAGGAAAAAGTTTCGTTACCGATATGTTCGCTGACTCGCTTTAACCGCCCACCTGTCATCGTGTTATCACCCGTATCTATCAAAGTAACACGCCAAGGTTCAGCATAGCCAGAATGTACATTCATCTTGTTAAAGCGCATATCGAAAGTGACATCCGACATGTGTAAAAAGTAGTTAGCAAAATACTCTTTAATCACATAGCCTTTATAACCACAGCAGATGATGAAGTCATTTATACCGTGGGCAGAATAAATCTTCATTATGTGCCATAAAATTGGTTTCCCTCCAATCTCGACCATTGGCTTTGGTCTGACACTAGTTTCTTCACTGATGCGCGTACCTAGCCCACCGGCTAAAATCACTGCTTTCATGAAAATATCTCTGTAATTTCTAAGTTAGATAGATAATTATTTTCCTACTTTTTTTCAATTAGATAAAGAAAATTGATAATCTAATTTTCTCAGTAACTAATCTAACGATAATTTCACAAAAATATATGAAGACAAGGTAAATAAACTTGCTCTCCATGTAAAAAAGTAAAAAAGTTTTCCTATTAGTGGGAGTAGGGAGATCTTAGCAGGGTGTAGGGTGTGGGGTTTAGTTTTGTAAAAAATTGAATCAAAGGCAGTAGCGAATTTAGCCTAATTTCTTGGGTAGAAATTAATCTTTTAATAATTTATTTTCCTCCTCCTTCCTGCTCCCCCTGCTCCCCTGATCCCCTACTACCCTACACCCTACACCCCACACCCTACACCCTACACCCATCCCTAGTTTCCCTTACTTGATATACTTGCGTTTTGGAAGAAATTGTCACATTTATTTTCTAACACTACGCATATACTACTTAAGGCTTGTTGGTAATTCTCCATGTCATTTTGTGCAAGAGAAATTTTGGCAGATGTTTGTAAATCTTCTACTGCTTTTGAGTAGTGATGTTTTGAAGCATTACCACCATATTGTGCTAGTTCATATCGAACAATACCTCGTTTGAGATAAGCTTTTGCCATTTGAGAATTAAGATGCAATGCTCGGTTAAAGTCTTCTATTGCTTGTTTATACTCGCGCTCAAACTCGCTACTATATTGGGCAATTTGATAGCGAACTATACCTCTTTGAAAGAAAGCTTCTGCTCTGTTAGGATTTATACTCAATGCAGAGTTGAAATCCTGAATTGCTTTTCTGTATTCTTGTTGAGAATCACCGCTATATTTAGCAATCTGTGAGCGGACAACACCCCGCCTTACATAAGCTTCGACGTCATTACTATTCAGGCGCAAAGCACTATTGAAATCTGCAATTGCTAGATTGTAATCTTTATCTGGATCGCTGCTATATTCAGCCAATAAAAAACGAACATTACCCCGATTTTCATAGGCTTTTACTTCATTCGGATTCAGGCGAATTGCTTGATTATAATCTGCGAGTGCGGCTTCATATTCTTTTAAGTTGTAGTGCGCGTTGCCACGGTTTATATAAGCTTTAGCGTACTTAGGATCCTTTTGTATTGCTTTTGTAAATCTTTCAACGGCTTGTTCATAGTCTCGAACTTTGTACGAAGCATGACCCTGTTGATAATAATCTGCAAAAGTAAGGTTTTTGTCGTTGTCTTGATTGTTAGCTAATACTTGTTGAGCATAAGAGTTTTGAGCAATAAAGGGGCGACTTGTAAATTTAATCAACAAATCTAAATATCCCAATAGTCCAAAACCAAGCAAGCAAAAAATAAATGGATAAAATTTCGGCTTCTTAGGAGGTTTATAATAAGAGATGTTTTGGCTAGGTATTACTAACTTATGCCTAGGGTTGCTGAATACTGATGGTACTTGTGGTGTTCGGGTAGCACCACGCCCTCTGGGTACGCGATCGCGTGCTGTTTGTGTACGTGCCCTTTTTTGTTTTGGCTGGAGTTGTAAATGTTCTCTAGCTGCTACTGCTTCTATTGATAAAAATGGATCGCGTCCACCTAATTGTAACGTGCGCTCACACCAAGGACATTTGTGCAGGTGGTTGCTATAGCGATGTTGACTATTTACACTACAGCTAACAAGAGAGTTCTCTGTTTCAGTCAGTGCTGAAAGCCAAGTTTGTGCTGTAGGGCGAAGTTCGGGATTGTTGTAACCATCCTCGAAACTACGTACAAATAGATCTTGTAAGCTAGGGTGGAGAATTTCCCAAGGTGGTGAAATCGGGGTAGGAATATAAGGTATGCGCCGTTTTTGGCTATAAGTAAAATGACCCTGTGCAATACGTGCTTCGTATGCTGGCGGATCACCATATCCTTGAAAAATGCCAGAAAACGGGTGTGTCCCTTCCATCAAGAATTGAAATATTAGCACTGCTAACCCAAACAAGTCATGGGTAACAGTTCGTTCACACTCTGCAAAGGTTTTATTTTGTAGTTCTGGTGGAGTAAACTCCGGTTTACCTACAGGGCAACGGTAAACAAAATTGCTATTTGGATCTCGTACTTGGAATGAGTCCGTGTCTACGACTGTTACCAGTGCTGTATCACTTACGAGGATATTCGACTCGTTGACATCTCCGACACAGTAACCACTCGCGTGCAAGGAAGCAAAAGCCGCTGCTAGATTTCGAGCAGCACGTACAAGGTACTGATAATTAAATAGAGGACAATTTTGGCGGCGAGTTCTAGGATTATAAAAGTCAATGCTTGGACGCATTCCTTGAATGCGAGGCATTAAAAAACCAACAACGCGATCGCTCCCCTCAGCAGATCGCAACAACTCTATTGGCCAAGCAATTGAGATATGCCCTAAATTAGCTGTGGGATTCTCTGGCGGGTGAGCAATCATCACTTCTAATTTGTGAGCTTGTTCAACAGTTGGCTTGTGGTAAACCTTTGCCACTAAATCAGGGTCTGTTGCTACTGTATAAATACAGGCTTCACCCCCACGCCCTAGAGTGGCGGCTAGGTTAATACTAACATTTTCTTGGCTATTCGGACGGCGTAGTACTTGCATGATTTGATTTGTGGTAAACGAACAAAGCCTCAAGTGTTACAAACATGATTAACTAATTGCGTAGTGCAGCTATAATAAGGGTTAAATCATCGTCAGTGCGTTGTGTAATCCTTTCAGATCGCAAAAACTTTATCAATTGCTCTTTTGCCACTGTTTTGTCTTCGATATTAGCGACAAAGTCGAATAGCGGCAAAAAGAACGGTTTGTGAGGTACACCGATAGCCATATTCATAGCAAGCATTTGCAGTCCGTCAGTTAGGACTCCAACATTGACTATGTCTTGCCGCCAATATCTCAGTTGAGCCGATTCTATAGCATTTTGTGATGTCAAAAAAGTCGTTTCGTTAATAAATTCGCCATGATCAGGTACGGTAATGGCAGTTAGATTTCCTTCCAAATCCTTTGCCACTGCTACACCGTCACCTACCTGTATTACTGCTATGAGTTCTGGCGATGCGATCGCAATTATTAATGTGCTCGCTAGGTCTGATGGTTGTTTTTCACAGGCAACGGCTTCTTCCTCCACTGCTATTTTGGCACTGACCATTGCTTCGATCAAGAGCGATCGCACGACAGCATCATCAGCTAAAGAACGCCTGGTGATTGTTTTGGCTGCTATATTGTCTATTGCTGTTTCCACAGCAATCATAGCGCCCACTTTTCCCCAACTTGCGGAACCTGCGCCATCTGCTACTGCCAATACCAAAATATCATCTGACAACCGCTGCCAGTGATGGGCATCCTGACACAATTGCTTGTTTTTTAAATGACTTGTGCCACATACTGATGCAGCTAATACTTGCCAGTGAGATGTCTGTTCTGAGGTGTTCATAAAATCGTTGACCTGTGTAACCATTCAACCACTAAACAGACCCCCAGCCAATTGGTGGTAATGCCACTTGATCGTCTATCTTGGAATGAGACACGGCGGACATACTAGCCGACAACCAAACAAACATCTCTACAAAGTTTAGTCCCTTAAGCTTTAAAGGAGTGCGCACGGCTATTTGACCTAAACGGGTCATATTCGCGTTGTCTACACCAACCGGAAAAAACGCGACACGTTTATTTGCTTCATCTCCTTGCAGTCTTCGAGCTGCTTGATCTAATACATCCTCAAACTCGCCTTGCGGCTCTCCGTCAGTAATCATAAATACCCAAGGACGATAGTAAGCTATACCATTAGCACGGTACTGAGCTTTGCGATCTTGAAGTATGTCTAGTGCTTTATGGATAGCAGCACCCATAGTTGTCAAGCCTTGTGCTGTTAGTACTGGTGGATTAAACTGATCAGCCGTTACAAAGTCTTGAACAATGTTGACGTGGCTGTCAAAAGTAATTATTGCTACTTCTACTCTCCTTGAAGCTAGGGAGTTTTGGTTTAGTTCATCCTTAAAAGCTAACAAACCCTGATTTAGAGCGTCAATCGGCATTCCCTGCATAGAGCCAGAAGTATCTAGCAGTAGCACACAAGGACAGCGCGGCTCAGGATTTTCGGCGAACTCTACTACTTCATCAAGTTTTAATGTATCAGCCATAACTTTTTGTGTTATGTTAAAGGGCAAAGCTTTATTTTCCTTTATCTCAAAGTATAAAGTATATATTTTAAACCACTAACCAAACCACCGTGACGGCGCTTAGTTTTATTAGTCTACTGTTTAGTAAACATGTCGCTGCTGCAAAATTCCTCACAATTGCCTAAGATTCTTTCTTCAGGCTCAGTTGAGATAAATTGACTGTTGCAGAGTTAAGTACTACCGTTAAGTAGTGCTTTTGGCAGATTCACACGTATAACATAATAGATTACTATAGATACGTAACTTTGCTGATTCTTAATTTTAAAGATTCTGTGTAGACTCACGAGGTTTTAGATAAGAGAAATTAAGGAGAATTCACATCATCAGCATAGTAACAGTATATCTCTTCTAAATGACAACCCCACCTTAGCAAAAGTTTAACTAAATTAAAAATTTACTTTCAAGATTCATTGGTCAAGAATGTAGGAATTAGACTACTTTAGTTGATTTTTTCCATGATTTTACTCAAGATAGAGTGGTTAACGTCAAAAAAATGATCTTTTGATTAATATTACGATTAATAATATACCTCCTTTACCAAAATTTTAAATTTATACACAAATGAATAATTTTGGCACATTTAAAAAACTTTGTCCCCTCAGTTTGTTAAGACACCTCTCCAGTTGTGGTGATACAACTTGTTTACAAGTCTCCAGCAACTCTGTTTCCTGGTTAATATACTTAGACCAAGGTAAGATAATTTATGCGACTCACTCAGTTGAACCCTTTGATCGGCTCGAACGTCATCTGCGTCGACTCAGTTATCAAATTCCTACTTTAACCAGTGAAGCTAGGGTGCAATTGCGCTTGATGTTTGAACCTGACTCACAAAATCAGTCAACAGAACACTATAACAGTTTTGCGTCAGATTATCAAGCTATTTGCTGGCTAGCTACTCGAAGATATCTGCAAGTTACACAAATAGCCTTACTAATCCAAGAATTAGTGAAAGAAGTCATTGAATCATTTTTATTAATTAAACAAGGGACATATGAATTTAGAGAAAGTATACAGAAAATGCCAAAAATTTGCAAACTCGATGTAGAAAAAATCGTGGAAAAATGTGAAGAGAGATTGGCTGCTTGGCAATCTTTTAATCCGCAAATTTCTTCTCCCTTTCAACGTCCTTACCTGTGGATTCAAAATGGCAATAAATCCAACAGTTTACCAGATATACAGCAAAACTTAGCTTACTGGATGAAAGGTTTCAGTCTTAGGCATTTGGCAGTTATTTTAAATCAAGATGAAATCCAACTGGCTCGGAGTCTATATCCCCACATTATAAACAAAAAGGTTTTATTGCACGAGCCAGATCCACCTTTTGATAAATTACCAAAAATTTTTGAACCATCATCGCTCCAAACGAGAGAGATAACAACATCACCTACTAAAGAATTAACTGACACAGTAATAGCACAAAATTTAGTTACGGAACAACAACTTCCACAAACTTCTGTTCCCCAACAAGAAACACCTCAGCAAATAATACAACAAAACAATACAAGACCCCAACCTCAAAAACCAATTCCCAAAGCCGGAAGCCATCAAAAAGTCTACAAAATTGTTTCTGTAGATGATAGTCCTACAGTTCTTAAAGAAATCAGCCGCTTCTTAGAAGATGAAAATTTTTCCGTAATTACAATTAGCGATCCACTAAAAGCAGTGATGTCGATTATTAAGAACAAACCAGACTTAATTTTGCTGGATCTCAATATGGAAGGAATTGACGGCTATGAATTAGCTCGTATTATAAGAAATAATGCAATGTTCAAAAATACGCCAATCATTATGGTTACAGGAAGTAAGGGAATTATAGACAAAGTACGAGCTAGATTAGTGGGAGCTTCTGGGTATTTAACTAAGCCTTTTACTCGCACAGATTTACTAAAAATAGTGTTTATGCATGTGACTTAATAAGCATTTAATTGAATAAGAAAATTTTAACTATTTAATCTGAATTGAAGCCCTGAATTTATAAATAGCAGTGTTCGAATCAATTATTATAAAAATCGATTCAATAAAATTGGAAATAATATACAATATAGCAAAAAATCAAAAAAAATTTATTAACAATGACAGAGTTATGAATCTGAAGATTGGAATTTATTAAAATATTTTAGCTGTAGGGATTGAAATTTCATAAGTTAGAGCGCCAGTGCAGTAGAGGTGTTTGACAAAAGGAACAGATAAAAACGGCACTAGAACCAGTCACTCACCCCAGTTTACAAGACATGACCCCAATATTCAATGGCATTATTATATACAAAATATTTATCAGTATTAATTGTTATACATAATACTTGACAGTATCTGAATTTAAAGATTACTCTCTGGAGACTACTAGGCATCTTCACAACCAAATACAAGTCATTAAAAGCGATTCGCAATTCAGTGGTGGGTAGAATCCCCGACTGACTGATTCTGATGACTGACGTCACGACTTGTGAATTCTTCTTCAATGCTATTAAGGAGGATTCGAAATTTTTACGCGGAAATTAACATAAAGAGGAGCAAATGCAGAAACAAATTTTGCACAAAAGTATGAAATAAGCATCGCCTCGATCGCGGCTCATTCGAGGCGAGACGAGGAAATAAAATGGCACAGATTGACGATATCCAAAACACAGTCAACGATATTCTATCGGGTCACATCAAACCAGAGCAAAGCCATGCACAGCGATCGCAACGCCACTTTAGCGCCTATATAAACGAAGACGTAGAAAGAGCTACAGATATAGCCTCCAGAATGATGCAAATAGCAGAAGCAAAAGGAGGTGAAGCAGGACTAGCTGATGCTGTGGAAGAGTGCAAAAAAATCATCGGATCAGAGATACCAGGACTGGTGCAGTATATCCTTTCAATCGACGGTTCTCTAAGAGGATCTCCTCTACAATCACCGAGTGCAATAATATGGCTTCAAGAACGATCCGAATCCGCTGTCAAAATATTCAGTAGCTATACTCACCACGGGCACAAATTGCGTTTTTGAAACCAGGTAGGAGCGCAACGCCTTGCGCCCTTACAATTTATCACTGCCACATTTTAGACCATGAAGACCAAGGCATGATGAGAGCAGTAAATCTCACCACTAAGATCGAGAACCCGTAAAAAACAATTGAAGAAAGCAGAAGGCAGAAGGCATTTATGTTCCTTTCAGATGGGGATTCGACCCCAACTGACTCGTGAGCAACGTAAAAGTTATTGGGGTATTAAACCCTTGTTCCCTTCTCTTCGAGACGCTTCGCGAACACAAGCGGGCAGAGACCAGGAGATTCTGACTCCTGGTCTCTGCTTTTCTTGATAAAAAATCATCCTCCCAAAAGCTTTTAACCGGAATTTACTATATTTGTGGAAAAATATCTCGTTGAGACGCTATTAATTCCTACCGCATATCTGATGATTGCTGTCAATGTGTAACTCCTAGGGAAATCAAAAAGTCGCAGCAAGAAGCGGCTTGTATGTAGTAGGATTGTTTACGTTAAAAGGTACGACTGGCGAGGCCCGTAGTCATCGCTTAGTAGTAAGAGCCATAAAATAAGATCAATAGAAGACAAGTAAACACATTCCATGCGTATTTCTCTTAAATGGCTACAAGAGCTAGTCGAGTTAAAACTTAACCCAGAAGAATTAGCTGAAACACTAACAATGGCTGGGTTTGAGGTAGAAGATATTGAAGACCGCAAAACTTGGGCGTCTGGGGTTGTTGTTGGTAGAGTCCTGGAACGCCAACCCCATCCCAATGCTGATAAATTAAGTGTTTGCCAAGTCGATATTGGTACAGGAGAAACTTTAAATATCGTCTGTGGTGCTTCTAATGTTCGAGGAGATATTTATGTACCAGTAGCAGTTGTAGGCACTTACTTACCGAAGATTGATTTAAAAATAAAGAGCGCAAAGTTGCGAGGTGTTCCATCTAATGGCATGATCTGCTCTTTAAAGGAACTTGGTTTACCTACTGATCTAGATGGAATTCATATTTTTAATCAGGAAAATCTGCAACTAGGTAGTGACGTGCGCCCGTTATTGGGTCTAGATGATGTTATTTTAGACGTAACTGCAACTGCTAACCGTGCTGATGCTTTGAGTATGGTAGGTATAGCAAGGGAAGTCGCAGCGCTAACAGGTGCAAAGCTGTCAATTCCTGAACCAGGTGAAGTAGCGGTTCCCAAGGAAGAGCATAATTTAACTTTAAAAATTGCTGATACACAAGCCTGTCCTGCGTATATAGGTACTGTAATTTCAGAAGTAAAAATTGCTCCATCACCTGAGTGGTTGCAACAGCGGTTACGTGCTGCGGGCGTGCGACCAATTAATAATGTTGTAGATATTACTAACTATGTTTTGTTAGAATGGGGGCAGCCTCTCCATGCATTTGATCGCGATCGCCTACAATCTGTTGCGAATCGAGAAACCAATTCTCTACAAATCGGTGTTAGGTTTGCTACGCCTGGAGAAACTTTAAAAACTCTCGATGGACAAACCCGCAACCTGTCAACACAAAACTTGTTAATCACCGCTAACGACAAACCTGTAGCACTAGCTGGGGTAATGGGTGGTGAAGAAACCGAAGTACACGACGGTACACAAAACCTAGTTTTAGAAGCTGCACTCTTCGACAGCGTTGCAATCCGCCGTTCTTCCCGTAGCGTTGGTTTAAGAAGTGAAGCTTCTACCAGATACGAACGAGGAGTTAACCGTGCAGAATTGGAAGTAGCTTGTCGTCGCGCGTTGTCACTGATTTGCTCACTGTGTTCTGGAACAATAGTTCAACAGGAAATTTCTGATACACGCCCAGAACCCTCGACTTGGACACGTTCAATAGAACTCCGTTTAGAGAGAGTTAATCAGTTACTAGGTCCAGTTGACTTAAAAGAAGAAACAGGAGAACTGCAAGCTGCAGACGTTGAGCGCATTTTAACTGCTTTGGGATGTCAACTCAATCCTTTAGGAAACAATAATTGGACGGTTTCTGTTCCACCATATCGTTACCGTGACTTAGAACGGGAAGTTGATTTAATTGAAGAAATTGCCCGTCTCTATGGCTATGATAATTTTTGTGATACTTTGCCCGAGAAAGCAGAAGCAGGCTATCTACCTGTAGATCATGAGCTGATCCGTAAGTTAAGAGCTTGCTTTAGGGCAGAAGGATTAACCGAATTAATGCACTACTCCTTAGTGAAACCAGGAGAAAGCAGACAAGTTGTGCTCAGCAATCCCTTATTTGTAGAGTATTCAGCACTGCGAACAGATTTAATACAAGGGTTGATTGACGCATTCCAATACAACTTAGAACAGGGGAATGGAGCGCTGAACGGCTTTGAAATTGGGCGAATTTTCTGGCAAGATGAAGACGGTTTCCAAGAAGCAGACGCGATCGCCGGTATTATAGGAGGAGATTGCACCTCCACTAAGTGGACAAGAAGCGGTCGTGAGCAACCCATCACCTGGTTTGAAGCCAAAGGTATTTTAGAAGCTGTATTTCAGCAACTTGGTATAGAGGTAGAATATCAACCAGATTGTCGAGATCATCGCTTGCACCCAGGACGCACAGCTTCTTTGTGGATTCAGGGAAATAGGCTTGGAAGTTTTGGGCAATTGCATCCCCAAATACGCCGAGAAAAAAGTTTACCAGATGCGGTTTACGTGTTCGAGATGGATCTAGATGTTCTTTTAGACGTTCTGGATCAAGATGAACTTTTGACTAGAAAATTTAAACCCTTTTCTAGCTATCCTGCATCTGATCGCGACATTGCCTTTTTTGCACCTGTTAAAGTTACAGTTGCTGAAATTGAAAGAGTCATCACCAAATCTGGGAAAGGCTTGCTTGAATCAGTGAATTTGTTTGATGAATATCGCGGTGAGAACGTACCAGAAGGACAGAGGAGCTTAGCGTTTCGTTTGATTTATCGTTCAAGCGATCGCACTCTCACTGACGCTGAAGTTGAACCAGTACACAACAAAGTCCGTGAATCTCTAGTAGAAAAATTCGGCGTCACCCTGAGAAGTTAGTTACTGTAGGGGCGAACGCCCCTACAAATTACGCACCCCAACGATGCCAGTGGCGAAAATCATTTTGATCACTTATAGCTAGACCAATTTGGTGTTGTGAGGATAGCTCATCGTGACCGCCTTCGTTTGCACCAATATAGTACATTCGGAAACTACCATCATTCATTGGTACCACACAAGGCGTCCCTACCGCTCTTGCATCCCAAAGACCAGAACCCTTTGAAGCGTGGGAAAAAACAGAACCTCCCGCCTGATCGCCAGCATATTTTTGCCAATGAATCCCGTCATCAGAAGTAGCCAAACCAATTGAGTGATAACCACTGGTGTTAACACCTTCGTAGAACATTACGTACTCTCCGTTAATTTTCAGCACGTGGCGAGTACCGATACCTCTCTCATCAAAACTTCCAGACTCACCTGGTTGTAAAATCTCACCGAATTTTTCCCAACGCAAACCATCAGTCGATACAGCTAACCCGACTAAGAATCCTCTATCGGGATTGAAAGTATGGTAATACAATCTCCATGTTCCATCATCATCAGGCAAAACTTGTGGCCAAGGGCAAAATAGAGCATCAAACTCCCCTACCTTTCCCACGTCAAGAAAAGCGCCTTGATAAGAACCTTCCAGCCGTACCCAATTAATACAATCACGGGAGATAGCGCAGCCAGGACGCATCTTTAACCCTTTAGCTTTAAACTTTCCACTCTCGACAACTGTATGATCTCCACCGAAATACCACATCCAATAAAGACCATCGCGGTAATAGACATTGCTAACACCAACATGGGCTGAGTCAAAGCGACTAGGATCAGGGTGAGGTTCAAAGACAGCTCCCATAGTTAATGATCCCTGGACGCGTTCCCAACGAATCCCATCAGTAGAAATCGCTAAACCACAGCGACCTGTAGGTAAATTTATTTGCCGATCAAAGGATGCATCTCGACCGTAGTACCACATCCTCCAAATTCCATCAGGACAGTACAGCACCTGTGGCGAAGAGACTCTTTCAGAATCCCACCAGCCTTCAGCGCCTGGTGTCAAAATTAATCCAGGTTGAGCAATTGAGTTTTTTGGGTAATTCATTAAATAGGCGTGCGATCGCTTCTCACTCCTAAAATTTTACCGTCACACCAGCAGATAGCTTTCCTCCCAAAGTTTTGAAATATTTATTGCTCCCCCTGCCCCCCCTGCTTCCCCTGCCCCCTGTCCCCTCTTCTTGACTCCCCACATGAGTTTTGATAAGGTATGCTGAGAACACTAAACACTTCTAGGGCATGTCAACAGGTAAAGGAAAAAAAAGACTAAGGAACCAACCCGTCCTGCACAATGAATTAAAAAAACAGCATGGTATATTTCTGACTGATACGTCTTGGCATTTTGTTTGTGATCAAGCTGTTAGACAAAAAACCAGTGCGAGTGAGTACTTAGAAGGGTTGATAAAATCAAAAATAGAAGAAACAACTCTTTAATAAGAATTCAGGAGTCAGGAGTCAGGAGTCAGAATTAATCCTAACTGTCTATATATTAAACCTGTTGTGTCGAATTTCATCCCAGGTTTAATATAATGTGTGTCCATTCAAGATAAAGTCGCACTATGACTAAATATGTAATGTGGGGAACTTACTGCGAAAACGTTTTAGAAAAACGTGAACCTTACCGTCAAGCTCATTTAGACGGACTTGCCAAACAGAAAGAATCTGGTGTGCTGATTACTATTGGTCCAACCAAAGACGTTACTAAAATTTTTGGCATCTACGAAGCCGAAGACGAAGCAGTTGTTCGCCAGTTGGTTGAAAGCGATCCCTACTGGCAAAACGGCGTTTGGACTGAATACTCTGTTAAAGAATGGATTCAGGTTTTTTAAATGCAAAAGTAAAATTTTTTAACATATTCGCGGAATTCCCCACCCTCTACGTAGTAGGGTGGGGATGGATAGCGCACAAAAACTAGAGGTTCGATGCCTCTAGTTTTTGTATTTTATTCTCAAGGGTACGAACAAACTCTCGGAACACATCAACCTGAGTTCTGC